>Ga0182014_10004750_pt1 | contig 15397 bp, 12 predicted proteins | sample 612S2DmetaG_FD_120489 | JGI IMG/M metagenome (GOLD analysis project Ga0182014, IMG submission 120489) | Permafrost microbial communities from Stordalen Mire, Sweden - 612S2D metaG | ecosystem: Environmental > Terrestrial > Soil > Wetlands > Permafrost | place: Sweden: Stordalen | collected... | reverse complement strand
GCCGTCGCGCCCACGATGGCGTCGATCCGGCCGCACTGAGCGATGCCGACCTCGAAGGGCGCCGCGCCGATCTGGAGCACGCGGGAGTCCTCCAAGAAGGCGCCTCGACTGACGAGATACGGCAACTGATCATCGACCTCCACCTCATGATCGACGAGTTCGGGAAGAGCTTTCGCGACAGCGCGCCGCTCGACGCGGCCGGCGCCGCCGAGATCATCCTCGCGGGCGTACGTTCGGGCAAATGGAGGATCCTCGTCGGCGAGGATGCCAAACTTCTCGATGAACAGGTACGCGCGAACCCCGAGGCGGCGTACGACTACGACGGCGTCGGCAACGGCATCGTGAATACATTCCAATCGGAATAACAAAGGGTCGCAGCCACCGGCAATCCCGAGAGAACTGCTGGTGAGCGCAGGCCCCTCGTTTCTATTCTCTCCAAGTGCGGACGGCCACGCTCGAGGGGTGGCGAGGGTCACTGCGTTACCTGTACGGAGGAGTGTTCCCAAGTTCGACAAGGTCCTGGTCGGAGCCGACGACTCACCGACGGCGAAGCGTGGGATCGAGGCCGCGACGGAGATGGTCCTCATGTCCGGGGGCTCTCAAACGTCGCCGGCGCCGTAGTCAAGATCCGCTCGAAGGAGTCGTCGACCACCGACGCCGCGAATTGGTCGTCGTCACTCAAGTGACCGGCAATCGCCGTCGAATGCTGGTTCAAAGTGGGCCAGCCCGTGCAGTCCACGGGCGGGGCGGGCGAGAGAAATTGGGCACGTGCTGTTGGAATCCGATTCGCGGTAATTATCTGAGCCATTCGGACAAAGATAGGAGTATGGGCACAATTGACGACGATGGGTTTCGCCGACTTGTTGGCGACCACAGTTCGGCAATTGGCAGCTATCTGCGACGACGCCTGTACCCCCTAACAGCCAGCGACCTCGATGACCTCGTGGAAGAAACCCTGATCATCGTGTGGCGGCGGCGCGCCGACATCCCCGCTGGCGCCGAGTTGCCGTGGATGATCGGGGTGGCCCGCAACGTGCTTCGAAACGCCCGCCGGTCGCGCCAGCGAAGGACCTCCCTCGAGTCCTCGCTCAAGGTTGCGCCCACCGATGCGTCGGCCGAGGACTACGTCGTCGCGGACGCGACGGTGCGCGAAGCACTCGCGAGGCTCTCCGACGACGACCGCGAGATCGTGATGCTGAGCGCGTGGGACGGACTCGATGTCCACGCGATCGCCACCGCCCTGTCGATCACGACCAATGTCGCCGCCGTGCGACTCACCAGGGCCCAGTCACGCTTCAGAGAATTCTTCGCCGCGGTCGAAGTCGCCTGAAAGTTTGGGCGCGCCCGCTACAGAAACAAGGAGGAGGAGGTCCATGAGCAACATTGAAGACCGTTTGCGCGCAGCAGACCCAGTCGCCGGGCGCATGTACGAGCACCCCGACCTTGACGCCATGGTCTCGCGCATCACTTCGACCTCCGCCGTCCGGCTCAACGACCAGTGGCGACTCTTCAAGGTGAAGATGGCCTCCGCCGTCGCCGTGACGTCGGTCGTGATGGTCGGAGCCGTTGCGGCGCTCCAGGGAGCCGGACCCAGCCTGCCAATCCTCCAGCTCGGCCTCGCCAAATCGGGCGCGGCGACGAGCCCGTCGAATTTCGGGAGTTCGGCGATGATGATCTACGAGAAGTTCGTCTTCACGGCGGGAGCCGGATTGAGCGGTGTTCCCTCGCTCGCGACCACCTATCAACTCCAAGCGCCGCAGGACAGTTCCAGCGAGGCCGCGCGACTGGCCTCGATCTTCACGGTGAACGGGACCCCGCTCGACGCCAACGGTGACGGCACCGACTGGTCGGTCACCGATGCTGCGGGCAACAACCTCGACTACCAGTTCTACGGTGGCGTCGCGAACTGGTACTACACGTCGGCGTCGGAGAACTCGTCGTCGGTGGCGAGCGGCCCTCCCCCGAGTACACCTGGATTCACAGCGGGAGCCGGGGCCAGTGGGCCCGTCCCGTCCCACTCGACACTCGACAGCGACGTGAGTGCTCTCATGAAGAGGATGGACTACGGGTACGCGCTCGCCAATCCAAGCTTCTCCAGCGAAGCGGTGTCGTCGGGCTCGGGCACGCTCAGCGAGGAGACCGTGAGTTACGACGTCGTCGTTGACGGTGTCACGACGGACCAGTCGGCGCAGTTCACTGTCGACTCCTCCAACAATCTCATGGACGCCTCGGGTCCGGCCTTCACGGTGGGTTCGTCTGCCAACTACCCGCTGCAGAGCCCCGTCGACGGCGTCGCGGCCCTCAACACCGAGCAGCAGGACCGGTTCAGTGGCGCGAACGGCACGACCGTGGCGCCGGGTTCGGGAGCAACTGGAACGGCGCAACCTCCGGGCTCGACCTCACCGACGACCGTCCCCTCCTCGGGCGAGGGGTCATCGGGTCCGACCACCACGACCACGGTCCCCGCGGGTCCGCCCATCGTCAACGTCGTGCTCGACGGAGTGACCCTGACGCTCGGCACCTACCAACTCCACGGCGGGACGGCGTGGCTGATCCCCGTGTACCAGTACACCGGCACCGCGACCAGCGCCGACGGAAACTCCTACACCGGCGCCTGGTCAACGATCGCGGTCGAGCCCTCGTACGTGCAACTCGCATCACGCGCCTCGCCGGGCATCATCAACTACTGAGTCACCGTCAGCCCATGAAGGCCAGTGCCGCAAGCGCGGCGAGGCCCGAGAGCGGGACGACCCAGAGGCCCAAGCGACTGGCCCTCTTGAGCGAGGGGCGAGCGCCCGCGACGCGGGCGGCCCGCATCCAGAGCAGCCACGCCAGCGATCCGGTGACGCAGAGGTTCGGGCCGAGATTGAGCCCCACGAGCAACGCGTACGGGTGCACCGGCGCGTGCGCCGACAACAGTGACGCCGCCGGCAGGTTGTTGAAGAGCACCGAACAGACGGCGGCCACGCCCGCTGTCCCCCAGATATCGAGATGCGCGAGCACCGTCGTGGGAAACGACCACGCGCGGCCAATCGTCCCGAGCGTCACCGCCACCGTGAACAGGCCAGCGAGCAGCGGCACGCCGAGGACGTCGAACACGTGGGCAAGTTGCTCCGTGCCCGCGACGAGACGCACGGCCATCACCGCGACGCCGACGCCGAGCACCTCCAGCGCCGGGGCGGGTAGCGCGACGACCAGCACCACCGAGAGCACCACCGCCACGAGGCCGAGTCCGAGAGTCGTTCCATCAGAGGACGCGACAGCACCCGGCTCGATCCGCAGCGACCGTCGGTCGAGCACGAGGATCACGAGCGCGGTCACGATGAGCGCCGCCGTCCCCGGCGCCCACATGTGCGAGATGAAACCGGCGCCGGTGATCCTCGTGTGACCGAGGACGATCAGGTTGGTCAGGTTCGACCCGGGAAGGAAGAGCGATCCCGCGTTCGACAGCAGCAGGCACCCGTAGAGAAGCGGCGCCTCGCCCCCACCCCGGCTCCTGGCGGTGTAGACCAGCACCGGCGTGAGGAACGCCACCGACGTGTCGAGGTTGAGTACCGCCGTCACCGCGCCGATCAGGACAGCCGCACCGAAGAAGAGCACGAATCCATTCGTCGACAGCCGGGCGAGACGATTGCCCGCCAACTCGAACAGTCCGTCGTCGTTCGCCACGAGGCCCACCAGAAGGAGCCCCGACACCAGGACAAAGGGTGGCCAGTCCTGGGAGGCCGCGGACGAGGCCTGAGGGGAGTCGACGCCAAACGCCACGGCGCAGCCAATGACTCCGACCACAAGAAGAATCCATGGCAACCTGCTCGGCGGGGACCGGGTGGCGCGAGCAGCCGCGTTCTCTGCGTTCATTCCGCCAAGTATCGCAGCCTCGGCTCCCACGCAGCAGAACACGCATCTCGAAGGCCGGGCTGAAGGGAGCGTCGTATGACCCGGCTCTAACATCGGTGCTTTTGGCACATCGCTCGCGCTCGCGGCTCCCGACGGGCGATACTGGCAGTCAATGAATGACTCGAGCCGTCAAGAGGGCGACGCCACCGATACGCCCGCCTGGGACGTGCTTCGCTCGTTGGGGCTGACGGACGACGACGTCCGGAAAGTCAACGACGGACTTGTTCTCGGCCGGGTGAGCATCGTGCACGGCGCCACCGGCGAGGTAATCGGCAGTGACGCCAACGGTCGCGAGTTCATCACCACCTGCCATTTCTCCGCCAGCCTCGACCTCCTTCCTGTCGCGGGTGACTGGGTGGGTCTCAAGGACAGCCAGATCGTCCGGGTCCTGGCCCGGCGAAACGCGCTGCGCCGACCGGATCCGAATGGCCGCGACATCCAGGTGCTTGCGGCGAATCTGGACCTCGTGCTTCTGGTCGTGCCGATCGATCGTGGGCTCAACGTGCGCATGCTCGAACGTTTCGCGATCATGGCGTGGGAGAGCGGAGCGCGGCCCTTCGTCGTGCTCACCAAGTCCGACGAGGCAACCGACATCGATGCGTTGCTCGAAGAGACCAGACTCGCGGTGCCCGGGGTCGAGGTCCTCACCACCAGTTCGCACAGCGGCGAGGGCATCGAGCACCTGCGTAGCCTGCTCCACGAGGGCATCACCGCGGTGATGCTGGGCGCATCGGGCGCCGGCAAGACCTCACTCTTGAACGCGCTCGAGGGCAGTGACGAGGTGACCCGCACCGTGAACCGCAGCGGCGAGGGACGCCATGCCACCACCACGCGCAAGCTCTACCGTCTCACCTCAGGCGGTGTCCTGCTCGACATACCGGGAATTCGCCTGCTCGACCTGATGGTGGGGCAAGAGGGTGTCGACGAGACCTTCTCCGATATCGGTGAACTGGCCCTCGGGTGCCGGTTCCGGGACTGCAGGCACCACGGGGACCTGGGTTGCGCCGTGGAGGCGGCGGTCGCCGCGGGTGAACTGCCCGCGCGCCGCCTCGAGAACTGGCGTCTCATCCAGGCTGAGTTGGCGCACCAGGAGCACCGGCGCAGCCCCGAAGAGATGGCGAAGCAGCGCCGGCGCGGCAAGGGAACCAAGAAGTAAACCGCCGCATACGAAACGGCGGTACTGTCGTGACAAGTGACTGAAAAGACGACATTCGACCCCGCTCTCGGCCTTCGCTGGTCCGTCGAGGTGGCGGGCGAGGGCAACCCGGCGGCCTTCTTCCTCGCGCCTGAACGCTTCGAATCCGCGTCGCGTACCGAAGACTCCTACTCGTTGACGCTCACTGGCGACCAGATCTTCGGCCTAGGCGTCGGGCCCAACCCGCCACTCAACCAACGGTGGACGCGCTGCGTCATCGACCACTCCTCGCTGGGCGAGAGCGTCGGGCCCCTGAGGGCCGGCGACCACTGGGACTTCTACTCCGTCAAAGCTTCCGCGACCCCGGTGGACGGCGATGTCGTGGTCCTGCACGACATCGCCGAGATCACCGAGCTGCTGCAGATCCACGCTGCGGACTCCTCGGTCTGGCCCTCGGACCCCGAAGTCGTCGATTGGTACGGGCTGCGCGACGAGAACGACTATCTGGTCTCATTGGGCGCCTTGGTGCGCTGGGAATCGGGCATGCACGTGCTGGCGTCCATCGTGACCGTGACCGAGCTGCGGGGCCAAGGCTTCGCTCAAGAGCTCACCCAGGGAATCATCGCGCGGGCGCGCGAGCAGGGCATCGAGTGGCTCGGGCTCGGGGTCAGTCACGCCAACGTCGCGGCCCAACGGGTCTACCGCAAGGCGGGATTCGTCCTTCGAGCGAACTTCACCACCTACACATCAGATATGAATCACGATGACTGAATCACGTGCCGCACGATGCGTTCGGATCCCACTTCATGCTGCGTAGTCTCGTACTGACCATCTAGAGGGGAAGAGTTATGCGTATCTTGATCGCCGGGGGAACTTCGTTCGTGGGTCGCGCCATCGCGTGGTCGGCCCTTCGCGAGGGCCACGACGTCACCGTCATCAACCGAGGAGTGACACCGAGCGACCTGCCGGACGGGGTCCACCGGCTCGTCGGTGACCGCAAGGGTGATTTCTCAGCGCTCGCGGGCCTCACCTTCGAGGTGACGGTCGACACCGTTGCCTACCTGCCACGCGACGTCGAGGTGCTCGCCGAGGCCCTGGGCGAGCGCGGAGGGCACCACATCCAAATCTCCTCGGTGTCGGCGTACGCCGAGCCGAAGTCTCCCGGCGCGACCGAGTCGACCGCCACGATCATCGATGACCCCGACCTCGACCTCAACGGCCCCGTGACGGGCGAGACATACGGACCCCTGAAGGCGGCGTGTGAGAGAGCGGCGACCCGCCTCTTCGGCGAGCAGGCCACCTTCGTGCGCCCCACCTTCGTCATTGGCTCGCACGACGCGACCCTGCGGTTCCCCTACTGGGTCGAGCGCGTGCGACGCGGCGGCGTGGTCGCCGTGCCCGGGCCCCGCGCCAACGTGATGCAGTACATCGACGCGCGCGACCTCGGCGACTTCGTGGTGCGCGTCGCCGAAGACTCGCTCACGGGCGCCTTCCACGTGGCGGGACCCTATCCCGCGACGCACTTCGTCGAGGTGGTCGAGCAGATTGCGCGCCACGTCGCGCCGGCGGGCACCGTGATCAGAGAAGTCGATCCCGGCGTCGTCAACGCCGAGCACCTCGGATCGAAGTTCCCGCTGTGGACGGGAGCCAGCAGCGAGAACACGCTCGACGTCGACAACTCACTCGCTCTGGCCCACGGCCTTCGCCTTCGCGCCCTCGAGGAGAGCATCGACGACGTGGTCTCGTGGTGGGCAGATCGCCAGTGGCCCGCCCACTGGCTGACGAGCGACGACGAGGCACGCCTGCTCCGCGCCGCCGGCTAGCCGCACTCGTTCGAGACGGACCAACTCTCCATTGGTGAGGCAACCGGCGGCGCAGTCGGCGTCACGCAAGCGGGTGGCTCTCGAAGAACGACCAGATCAACTCGTTGGCGTCGATGGCGCTCGATTGAGGGCCGAGCACCGACGTCACCACCGGGGGGAGCGACGGTCCTCCCGGCCACTCGTGCCCCTCGCCCATCACCTCGTAGAGCTCGACCGAAGCACCCCCTTTGCACGCCGAGCGTGCGTAGAGGACGACATCCGAGGACGGTTGGCTGGTCTTCTCCTTAAGACACCCGTCCTGTGCTCCCCACTCCCTGGCGGCGGTCTTCACCGAGTAGGTCCAGTACGCCTGGCCGTGGCCGGCGAAGGGGTCCACGGGATCCGCCGACCCGTGAAAAGCGATGATCGGGACCGGGCGCGAAGCGGGGCACGGCGCCGGATGGCGAAGACCGCTGACCGCGGCGACCGCGGCGAACTGCGACGAGTCGTCGCAGGCGAGCTGGCTCGCTTCGCGTGCGCCCCCGGAGAAACCGGCGGCGTAGACGCGACTCGTGTTGACGCAGTACTTGGCCTCCAGTATCCCGACGAGCGCCTTCAGGAACTCGATGTCGTTGGCGGCGTTCGCCCGCACGGCGGCGCCGCCGAAGAGCGGGACGCCGGGAACGTTCCACGCGAAGCCGCCAGCTTCTTGGATCACACCCTGCGGATAGGCGACGATGAACCCGCGGGCATCGGCAGTGGCGTCCATTCCGCTGAAACCCTCCTCTTCCACTGCCGTGCTGCCGCTTCCGTGAAGATTGAGCACCAGCGCGGCCCTGGTCGTGCCCGTGTAGCCCTGCGGGACATGCACCACGACGACGCGATGAACGCCGTCGACCTTGAGGTCGAGGGTCGTCGATCCCGCAGGTCGCACGCTGCAGCCCGAACCACGGTGGCTGGCGGACGAGGCGCCTGCGCGCGGCGCCACGGCGGGACTGAAGAGACTCGTTGAGCAAACGAGCAGTACGAAGCCCAGTGGCGCGACGCACCGCCATAGCGTCCGCCAGCCGAAAGCCGTGTGCGCAGAGACCGAGAACCGCATGTTCCTTCCTCTTTCTCAACTAGGCAACATTGTTGCATAGTAGGTCCAATTAAGCAACTATGTTGCCTAGTTGCTACGATTGCGAGGTGGCTGATGATTCCAAGTTTCCGGAGCTCTTCGGCGACCAGCTGGCCCTCGCCCGCCTGCACTGGGTCAGGGAGATGAGTGCGCGGCTGGAGAAACTCGGTTACCACGACTATCGAAGGAGCGACGCCGTCCTGTTGCGCCGCCTGCTCACCGGCGCCACGCCGCTCGGCCAACTGGGCCTGGCGCTGGGCGTCACGCGCCAAGGCGCGAGAAAGATGATCGACGGCCTCGTCGGCCGTCGGCTCGTCGAGTTGCAACGCGACCCGCACGACGCGAGAAGGCTGTTGGCGGAGTTGACGCCGGAGGGGCGGCGCTACGCCAGTGCGGTCGTTGACGTCCTGGGTGCGCTCAACGACGAGCTGCGCGGTGCCGTGCCGTCTGACGACCTCCACGCAGCGAGCCGGGTCTTGCGCGCGGTGACCGCGAGATTCAGCACGGTCAAGGGCGCCGCGCGCTAGCGCCGCTCGATGAGGTCCATGTAGTCGTCACGCCAGAGGTCGAAGTACTCCTCGGGAAGCAACACGGCGTGCGTGGGGTGCAAGGCCTCGACGAACTCGCGCTCGTGGCTCACGGCCACGATCGTTCCCTTCCACTGGTTCATCATGACACCCAGCGCCTCGACGCTCGCGGGGTCGAGGTTGTTCGTCGGCTCGTCGAGCAGGAGGAGATTCGCGTCCGACGCCGCGAGGATCGCCAAGGCGAGTTTCGCGCGCTCACCACCCGACAAGGTCCCGGGCATCTGGTGGGCGGCGGAGCCCTTCAACCCGAAGGCCCCGAGCAGCGCCCGGCGCTGCACCTCGGTCTGGACGGTGGCGTTCTCCAGGTGGTCCAGCACCGACCTCGAGAAGTCGAGCTGCTCGTGCTCCTGGGCGAAGTATCCGACCTTCACGTTGGCCCCGAACTTCACCGTGCCACTCTGGGCGCCCTGGGTTCCCGCGAGACAGCGCAGGAGCGACGACTTGCCGGCGCCGTTCTTTCCGACGATGAGGATGCGGTCGCCGCGCCGGCTGATGAAGTTGACGTCCTTCAGCACGTCAAGGGTCCCGTACCGCACACCCACGTGCTCGACGGCCATCGGCACGTCACCACTGCGCGGAGGGGGCGGGAGCTTGAAAGTGACCTTGCGTTCCTTCTTCGTGACCTCCACCCGATTGTCCTCGAGCTTCTCGACCTTGCGGTCGAGCACCTTCGCGAGGCGGGCCCGCGCGGCGGTCTGGCCGCGCATCGAGTCCGCCAGGTTCTTCATCCGGCCGATCTGTTCATCCTGATGAGCGGCGGTCTTCTCTTCGCTGAGCCGGCGGGTCTCCTCTTGTTCGAGGAACTTCGTGTAATTGCCCTTGTACTCGCGAAGCTGCCCGTCACGAAGAGCGAGCACGCGGTCGATCGACTTGTCGAGCAGCGGCAGGTCGTGGCTGATCACGAGCACGGTACCGCGGAAGCGTTCGAGCTCATCGAACAACCAGCGCTTGGCCGCCTTGTCGAGGTGGTTCGTCGGCTCGTCGAGCACCATGGTCTCAGGCTGCTCGTAGAGCACGCGCATCAAGTCCACACGCCGGCGCTGCCCCCCCGACAGCGAGCTCAGGTCCTCGAGCAGCAGTCCCTCATCGAGGCCCAGGCCGGCCGCGAGGCGTCCGACTTCGGACTCCGCCTCGTAGCCGCCACGCTCACGGAACGCTTCCTCGAGCTCGGTGAAGCGCTCGATCGTCTCCTCGGTCGGATTGGCCGCGAGCTCGTGGCGCGCGTGCTGCATGTCCGCGTCGAGTTGGTCGAGGCCCCTCGCCGAGAGGACGTGCGACAGTCCGATCGGCTCGACCCCGAGCCCCCCCGCCACGGGTTCCTGGGGAAGGTGGCTGATCTTTCCTTGATGCTGCACCGAACCAGTGATGCGCAGGTGCTCGGGCTTGTAGCCGAGCAGCACGGACAGCAGGGTTGACTTGCCGGCGCCGTTGCGTCCGACGAGGCCGACCTTCTCGCCGTTGCCGACAGTGAAGGACACCGGTTCGAGAATGCGGCGTGCACCGATCTCTATACCCAAATCTCGGACTATGAGCATTTAGCGACCCAGCAACTCAGCGGCGGCAGTTAACTCGTCTCGGAACTGGGGGTGGGCGATCGAGACCATGGCTCGTGCTCGTTCTTTCACCGTGAGCCCTCGTAGGTCGGCAAAGCCGTATTCAGTGACGATGACGCCCGTGAGGTGACGCGGCGTGGTCACGACGGAGTGCGGAGTCATGTCTCCAATGATACGGCTCTTTAGTTCACCGTTGATCGTGCAGGTGGATTGCAGGCAGATGAGCGACGCGTGCTCGAGCGAAAGGCTCGTCCCCTCGACGAAGTCCATGTGCCCGCCCACGCCCGTGTACTGGCGCGGTCCCATGGTGTCGGCGACGATCTGGCCTTGCAGGTCGACCTCGAGCGCGGAGTTGATCGAGACCATGCGCGGGTTCCTCGCGATGACCGAGGGGTCGTTCACGTACTGCACCGGCGCGAACCCGATGGTCGGGTTCTCGTGGAGGAACTCGTACATCTCGGCCGAGCCGAGTCCGAACGTGATCACCGACGTTCCGCGATGGACGTCCTTGCGGGCGTTGGTGACCTTGCCCGACGAGCACAGCTTGAAGAGCCCGTCGGTGAACATCTCGGAGTGTACGCCGAAGTCTCCGCCGTCTCGCTCCGCGAGCGCGTTCGCCACCATGTTGGGCACGGCCCCGATCCCGGTCTGCAGGGTCGTGCCGTCCCTCACGAATGTCGCGGCGAAGTCCGCGATGGCCATGTCCTCGGGTGTGCCAACTTCGTCGGGCAGCACCGTCGGACGCTCGTCGGTGTAGACGATCACGTCGATGTCATCGACCGATATGTCATTCACGAAGCCCTCGAGAGCGAAGGTCCTGGGAAAGTGGGGCGAGCATTCGACGATGAGCAGGCGATCGGGGTCGCGTCCCGCAGCGAGGTACTCGTCGAAGTGGGCGCCGTTGTAGAGCGAGAGGCTCACCCGACCGTTGGCGTCGGGCATCGATCCCTGCATCATCATCACCCGCGGCGCCAGGTGCTGGATCAGGAGCCCGTAGTGACGGAAGAACGACGGGACGAACTGGATGTCGGCACCGTTCGCCTGGTAGTGACGCTCTCCCCCGCCGAAGAAGGTCGCGCGGTAGTGGACGTTCGGGTGCAAGAAGACGTCGTAGATGCCAAGCAACAGGCCACCGCTGAACGTGAGGTCCTCCCAGTCGCTTCGAAGCGAGAGTTGCTTCAAGAGCCCCGCTGGCGTGGCGGTGACCAGTCCCAGACCAATCGCGTCGACCGGACGAATGAGTCCAGTCGCTTCTTCGGCACTCAGTTCTCGTGCGGTCATCGAGACATTCTGCCCGAAAGTTCCCTTTGTGGCACGATTATCAGATGAATGATCCGTTCTTTGTTGATATTTGGAGCGACGTCGTCTGTCCCTTCTGCTACCTGGGTGCACGCCAGCTGGACCTCGCCCTCAACCGCTTCGAGCACCGTGACGACGTGGTCCTTCGCCACCGTGCGTTCGAACTCGATCCAAGTGCCCCAACTGACTACGACCTGTCCCTGCCCGAGCTCTTGGCCAGGAAGTACTCCATGCCCGTCGAGCGCGCCCGCTCGCTCAACGAGAGGCTCGAAGGCGACGCGGCGGTGCTCGGGATGGTCTGGTCTATGAAGGACGCCCGGCCGACGAACACCTTCGACGCGCACCGGGTGATCGCCCTCAGCAGGACCCAGGACCTCGACCGGCCCATGAGCGAACGCCTGTTCCGGGCCTACTTCAGCGAAGGGCTACTCGTCAGCGACCGCGAGGTGCTCACGTCGCTCGCGAAGGAAGTGGGGGTCGTCGGGGTCGAGGGGCTCTGGCGCGACGATGCGTTCAGTGACGAGGTGCGAGCCGACGAGGCCGACGCGCAGGAACTGGCGATCTCGGGCGTGCCGTCGATGCTGATCGACGGCAAGTTCATGGTCGTGGGCGCCCAGGGCGCCGACCAGATTCTCGACGTGCTGGAGCGGGCCTGGGCTCGCCGCGTGAAGGTCTAGTCCTCTTCTTCGGCGGGGACGAGCGCGGCAGTCGCCACGGAATGTCCCTCGTCAAGATTCATGACCCGAACGCCGGTGGCGTCGCGCCCTTGCGAGGAGACCTCGCGAACCGGCGTGCGGATCAGCACTCCCCCGCTCGAGGCGAGCAGCAGCTCGTCGTCAAGGCTCACCATGAACGCCGCGACGATGAAACCCCTGGCCGCGGAGAGCTTGATCGCACGCACGCCTTGGCCGCCCCGGCCCTGACGGTTGAAGCGTTCGGTCTTCACGCGCTTTCCGAATCCGGTGTCGGTCACGAGGAAGAGATCGGCATCGGGGCGGACCACGTCGAGCGAGATCGCCTTGTCGTCGCCCCTCAACTTGACCCCGCGAACTCCCATCGAGTCACGGCCGACCTCGCGAACCTCTGCCTCGTTGAATCGGATCGACATTCCCCTGAAGGTGACGACCATGAGATCATCGGTCCCGCTGGTCTGCACGACGCGAACGACTTCATCGCCCTCGCGCAGGTTGATGGCGATCCAGCCCTCGCGACGTGACTTGTCGTACTCACTGAAGGCCGTCTTCTTCACGGTGCCGTTGGCGGTCGCGAAGACGAGGAACCTGTCCTTCGGGAAGTCGGTCGTCGTGACGATCGCCTGGATCTTCTCGTTGGGCTGAAGGTTCAGCAGGTTCACGATGGCGGTGCCCTTCGCGGTGCGCTCCTTCATCGGGATCTCGTGCCCCCTCAAGCGGAACACCCGTCCCCGGTTCGAGAACATGAGCACGTACGCGTGGGTCGTCGTATGGACGATCTGCTCGACGAAGTCCTCGTCCTTGAGCTTCGCGCCCTGGACGCCGCGTCCGCCGCGTCCCTGCACCCTGAACGAATCCGCTGCCACCGACTTCACGTAGCCCGCCTGGGTCATCGTGATGACAATGTCCTCGTCGTCGATGAGGTCCTCGGCCCCGAGTTCGCCCGGGTCGTTCACGATCTGGGTGACCCGGTCAGTAGCGTACTTGTTGCGTATCGCCAGGAGCTCGTCGCTGATGATCGCGCGCAGCTTCACTTCGCTCGAGAGAATCGACTGCAGCTCGGCGATGGTCTCGCGCAGCTTGGCCATCTCGTCTTCGAGTTCGCTGCGGCCGAGACGGGTGAGTCGACCAAGGGTCATGTCCAGGATGTGGTTCGCCTGCTCCTCGGAGAACGAGAACGGGTCGGCCATCAAGGCAATGCGGGCATCTCCACGGTCGTCGGAGCCACGGATGGTGGCGATGACGAGATCGAGCATGTCAATGGCCTTGAGGAGCCCTTCGACGATGTGCGCGCGGGCCTCGGCCTTGCGAAGACGGAACTGGGTCCGACGGGTGACGACCTCGACCTGGTGGGCGATGTAGTGGGTCAGCGCCTGGGCGAGGTTGAGCGTGCGCGGGACTCCGTCCACCAGGGCCAGCATGTTCACCGCGAACGAGGTCTGCAGCGACGTGTTCTTGTACAGCTTGTTCAGCACGACGTTGGCGTTGGCGTCGCGCTTCATGCGGATGACAAGACGGGCCTGGCGTCCGGCGGAGTCGTTCTGCACGGCCGAAATACCCTCGAGATCGCCGTTCTTCACCAGGTCGTAGATCTTCTCTTCGATCGACTCGACCGAGACCTCGTACGGGAACTCGGTGACAACGATGCGCACGTCCCTGGCGGTCTCCTCGATCTCGGCGACCGCGCGCATCTTCACTGAGCCACGTCCGGTGCGGTACGCGTCCAGTATTCCCTGGCGGCCGAGGATCTGCGCGCCGGTCGGGAAGTCAGGACCCTTCACGAAGACCATCAGGTCGTCCGGCGTGGCGCCCGGGTTCGCGAGCAGGTGCAGCGTCGCGTCGATCACCTCGCCGAGGTTGTGCGGGGGGATCTTCGTGGCCATACCCACCGCGATTCCCTGCGAACCGTTGACGAGCAGGTTCGGAAAGCGGGCGGGCAGCACGGTCGGCTGCTGGGTCGAGTTGTCGTAGTTCGCCTCGAAATCCACCGTGTCCTCGTCAATCGAGTCGAGAAGCTCGAGTGCGATCGGGGCGAGACGGCACTCGGTGTACCGCATCGCCGCGGCACCCTCGTCGGGTCCGGTGCCGCCGAAATTGCCGTGCCCGCTGATGAGCGGATGGCGCATTGAGAAGTCCTGGACCATGCGAACGAGGGCGTCGTAGATGGCGCTGTCACCGTGGGGGTGGTACGTGCCCATGACCTCCCCGACGACCTTGGCGCACTTCGCATGCGGTCGGTCGGGGCGAAGGCCCTGGTCGAACATCGAATAGAGGATCCGACGGTGCACGGGCTTGAGGCCGTCACGCGCGTCGGGTAACGCCCGCGACACGATGACCGACATGGAGTACTCGAGGAACGAGCGCTCCATCTCCAGGTTGATTTCGATCGGCTCGACGTAGCCAATGACCTCGTCGCCCGTGTCGTCGGTGCCAGAACTTATGTTTTTGCGTGCCATGTTTCCTTCTTTCCTAGATGTCTAGGAAGCGAACGTCTTTTGCATTGGTTTGAATGAAGTGACGACGCTGGGGAACGTCGTCACCCATGAGAATCGAACAGACCTCGTCCGCGAGCGCCGCCTGCTCCACCGTGATCTGCAGAAGGGCCCTCTTGCTCGGGTCCATGGTGGTGTCGCGCAACTCGTCGAAGTCCATCTCGCCGAGCCCCTTCAGGCGCTGGAAGTCGTTCTTGTGGTTGGGGTTCTCCTCGAGGAACCTCGCCTTCGCGGCGTCGTCTCCGAGGTAGGCCTTCTCCTTGCCGACCAACGTTGAGTAGAGGGGAGGTTGGGCCACGTAGACGTGACCGTTGTTCACCATCTCGGTCATCTGGCGGAAGAAGAACGTCAGGAGCAGGGTGCGGATGTGGCTGCCGTCCACGTCGGCGTCGGCGAGCAGGATGATCTTGTCGTAGCGGATCTTGGTGACGTCGAAGTCGGCTTCGACGCCAGCGCCGATCGCCGAGATGAGCGCCTGGATCTCGGTGTTCTTCAGGATTTTGTCGCTTCGGGCCTTCTCGACGTTCAAGATCTTCCCGCGAATCGGCAAGATGGCCTGGTTGCGCGGATTGCGGGCGTCCTTCGCCGAACCGCCGGCGGAGTTCCCCTCGACGATGAAGAGCTCGCACTCGCGAGGGTCGTTCGACGAGCAGTCGACCAGTTTCCCGGGAAGGCCCGCGCCATCGAGCGCGCTCTTTCGTCGAGTCAGGTCGCGGGCCTGTCGCGCCGCCATGCGCGCGCGTGATGCCTGGACGGCCTTGGCAACGATCTGGCCTCCCTCCTTGGGGTTCTCCTCGAGCCACTCGGCGAGCTTCTCGTT
>Ga0182014_10004749_pt1 | contig 15400 bp, 12 predicted proteins | sample 612S2DmetaG_FD_120489 | JGI IMG/M metagenome (GOLD analysis project Ga0182014, IMG submission 120489) | Permafrost microbial communities from Stordalen Mire, Sweden - 612S2D metaG | ecosystem: Environmental > Terrestrial > Soil > Wetlands > Permafrost | place: Sweden: Stordalen | collected... | reverse complement strand
TGTTCTCGATCATTCCAGCGTTTCTGATAGGCGGAGTTAGCAACTACTCGCAACTGCTTGCCGACGGATTTTTTATTGGCGTGGCACTGGCGAGTTTCTCGGTTGGCGTAGCGTTCGTCAACGGCTGGTATCCACCGGAGCGCCAGGGCTTCGCTCTCGGCGTCTACGGCGCGGGCAACATCGGTCAATCGCTGGCCGCGTATGGATCGCCGGTGCTGGCGGCGGCGATCGGATTCAAGTGGGGATTCTGGACCTTTGGGGTGCTGCTTTCGATTTGGCTGGTGATCTTCGCCCTCTGGGCACGCAACGCGCCCAACCGCGGGCCTGCGAAGTCGTTTGCGGAAATCATTCGGCCGCTGAACGACAACCGCAGTTGGATTTTGAGTCTCTATTATTTTTTGACCTTCGGCGGATTCGTGGCGATGGCTGTCTATCTTCCCACGCTGCTGACTGAAGTGTTCAAACTAACGCCGCAAGATGCTGGCTTCCGCACCGCCGGCTTCGTGGTGCTGGCAACGGCGATGCGTCCGGTGGGTGGCTTGCTGGCGGACAAAGTTGGCGGGAGCACGATCCTGAAGTGGGTTTTTCCGGCCACTGCGGTGACGGCGATATTCCTGGCATGCCCGCTCATGTCCACATTCACGGTTGGCGCGCTCGGCATGGCAGCCGCGATCGGACTCGGCAATGGCGCCGTTTTCAAGCTGGTTCCGGAGTACTTCCCTAAAGCGGTCGGAGGCGTGACCGGTCTGGTGGGCGCGGCTGGTGGCCTCGGCGGGTTCTTCCCGCCGCTTGTACTCGGCTTCATCAAGCAGCACACGGGTGCATTCACACTCGGCTTCCTTCTGTTAAGCTTCTTTGCGCTGGTTTGCCTGCTTGTTTTGTTGCGGGCGAGAACGCCTAAAATTGCAGCGATGGCTACTGTCTGACCTATGGACGGCCTTAAGCCAATTAACCTTTCTCCACGCGGCTCCGATACTGCGCACGCCCTTGCCTGGGGTCTGATCGCCGCCGCCGCGCTCATCATCGGGATTGTTATTGGCAGTCGCGGCTTCAAAGACTTCGATCCTGCGCTGGTCTCCTATGCCGGAGCCACGGTATTCTCGGCCTTTGGGCTAGGCTATCGCTACGCGATGTGGCTGCGACGCCCGCCGACACGCCTTTACTGGTTTCGCGGCTGGCGGATTTTCCTCAATCCCAAACGGCTGCCCGTAAATCTGGCGCACCTCGGACGCATCTTCTGGAACAACGTCTTGCTGCAGCGTTTCATCGAGCGCCGCTCCAAGACACGCTGGACAGCGCACTGGTTTATTGCCTGGGGCTGCTTGCTGGCAGCGGCGGTGACCTTCCCTTTATCGTTCGGATGGATTCGGTTTGAGACGGCACCTGACAATCAGCAAATCTACCGGGCTTTTGTTTTTGGAATCAACGTCGCCAGTTTTCCGCTGGACAGCCTGGCCGCGGCTCTGGCGTTCAATGTCCTCGATATTTGCGCCGTCATGGTGCTGATCGGGGTTTTCGTGGCGATGTGGCGACGCAGCCGGGACCGTGGGGCCATGAGTGTGCAACAATTTTCAAATGATCTGCTGCCGCTGATTCTGCTATTCGCAATTTCCGTAACAGGTTTGTTCCTGACGGCGTCCACTCATCTTATGCGCGGCCTGCATTATGTGTTCCTCTCGCAATTGCACGCGGTGACCGTCATTTTCACACTGTTGTATCTACCCTTCGGAAAGTTCTTTCACATCTTTCAGCGGCCGGCGCAGATGGGCATCGACTTCTACAAGCAAGCGGGAGAAGAAGGCGGACAGGCAGAATGCGTACGTTGCGGACAACCCTTTGCCACCCGCCTGCAGATCGGCGATTTGAAAGCGGTGCAGAGCGTGCTGGACATTCAGTATCGAATGCGAGACGGCACGCATTATCAGGATGTCTGTCCCATGTGCCGTCGCAAGAATCTGGCGCTCACGCAAGATGCGCTATGGCGAACTCCTGAAGCTGAGTTTCAGCGCTTTGAACGGTTCTGACCTATGGCAAAACTTCCTGTTGCAATTTCTGAGCTGGTAAAGCAATTCGGACCCTCTCTCAATCGCGTTCCCGCCGGCGGCTGGGTGGCGTCGGAAGAAGAAGACAGGATGGTAAAGACCCATTGCTGCTTCTGCGGGCAACAGTGCGGCATTCAGTTGCGTGTGCGTAACAACAAGGTTGTGGGATGGGAGCCATGGGAGGATTTTCCCTTCAACCAAGGCAAGCTCTGCCCCAAGGGCGTGAAGCGCTACATGCAGGACGAGCACCCGGACCGACTCAAACACCCACTACAGCGCGTGGCCGGCAAAGGCTTCGAACCCATTACTTGGGATGCAGCGCTCAGCCGCGTCGTCAGCCAGATACAGCGCATTCAGCAGACCTACGGCAACGACGCATTCGCACTGCTGACGGGCGCTTCGCTGACCAACGAGAAAGCCTACCTGATGGGGAAGTTTGCGCGGGTTGCGCTGCGCACGGCCAACATTGATTACAACGGCCGGCTATGCATGGTGTCGGCGGCCGCCGCCTCGAAGAAAGTCTTCGGCATTGATCGTAGCGGCAACCCTTGGTCCGACATCCCAAAGGCCAAGGTCATCCTGGTGGCGGGCGCAAACATTGCCGAGTGTGCGCCTATAACGACGGACTATCTGTGGCAGGCGCGCGAGAACGGCGGCAAGCTGATCATTCTCGATCCGCGAATGACGCCGATTGCGCGCAACGCCGACCTCTTCATCCCAGTGCGCTCCGGCGGCGACATTGGCGTATTCAATGGAATGCTGCACGTCATGATCGAGCGCGGCTGGATTGACCGCGATTTCATCGCGCAGCACACCACCGGTTTCGAGCAGCTTGCCGAAACGGTGAAGAAGTACACGCCTGAGTACTCGGCAAAGATCGCTGGGGTACCGGCAGAGATGATCGTCCGTGCCGCCGAGATGTGGGGGCCGGCGCCAACCAGTTTCCTGCTACATGCGCGCGGCATCGAACACCACACCAAGGGCGTGGACAACTGCATCGCCGCCATCAACCTGGTGGTCGCGAGCGGACGCATTGGCCGCGAAGGCTGCGGCTACGCCATGATCACAGGTCAGGGCAACGGGCAAGGCGCTCGCGAGCAGGGCCAGAAATGCGACCAACTGCCCGGTTGTCGCGACATCGCCAACCCCGAGCATCGCAAGTACATTGCCGGCGTATGGGGAGTTCCGGAAGAATCGATTCCCGGCAAGGGTTTGTCCGCCGTACCGCTGATCGAGGCAATTCACGAAGGCAAGATCAAGGGGCTGCTCTCCATCTGCTTCAATCCCGCGGTTTCGCTTCCCGACGCCAATTACGCCCGGGCCGCGCTGGAGAAGCTGGAGTTCTACGTGAATATCGAGTTCTTCCTCTCCGAGACTGCACGCCATGCCGACGTGGTGCTCCCTGGTTCCCTGATGGAAGAAGATGAGGGCACCACAACCAACGTCGAGGGCCGCGTGATTCATCACCGCAAAGTGGTCAGCCCCCCCGGCGAGGCACGCGAGGATTGGAAGATCATCTGCGAGATCGCCAAGGGGCTCGGCCAGGGAGAGAAGTTCAATTACCGCTCGGCGCATGAGATTTTCGAAGAGCTGCGCGTCGCTTCCAAAGGCGGAGTCTCCGACTACTACGGGATGAGTTGGGAACGCATTGACGAGAGCAATGGGATCTTCTGGCCGTGCCCCGAGCCTGGACATCCCGGAACCCCGCGCCTCTATGAAGGAGGCAAGTTCGGGCATCCTGATGGCAAAGCACACTTCGTCCCCATTGAGTGGCGGCCCTCAGCCGAGATGCCGGATGACGAGTACCCCATCATCCTCACGACCGGTCGCGTCGTGTCGCACTTCCTGTCGGGGACGCAGACGCGTCGCATCGGTGGACTGCTGGACCAATATCCGCAACCTTTATGCGAGATGCATCCGCGGCTTGCCGAGAAACTTGGCGTGCAGGACGGCGACTTTGTCAAAGTCGAGAGCCGCCGCGGAAGCGTGGTGGTGCACGCGCAGCTGGTAAAGACGATCCGGCCCGACACGGTTTTCATTCCCTACCACTGGCCGCTTGACCGCTCGGCCAACAACATGACCATTCGCGCCATTGACCCCGTGTCCAACATCCCGGAGTTTAAGATTTGCGCGGTCCGCATCAGCAAGGCAGAGCGGCCAACGGATGCAATCGCCCAACTCGAAGTGCAAGCCGGAGGCATTCGTTGAGCGAACGCGCCTTCTATATCGATTATTCGCGCTGCATCGGGTGCCAGTCCTGTGTCCAGTCTTGCGCCGAGTGCGATACGCATCGCGGCGTCTCCATGATTCACCTGGAGACCATTCAGCGACAGGAGAGCGTGCAGACCGCGCCGCAAGTTTGTATGCACTGCGAAGACCCGGTCTGCGCGCGAGTTTGTCCTGCCGACGCCATCAAGAAGACGCCCGACGGCGTGGTGCAAAGCTCACTGAAGCCGCGCTGCATTGGCTGCTCCAACTGCGTGCTGTCGTGTCCCTTCGGCGTGCCCAAGTACCAGGTCGAAATTGACCAGATGATGAAGTGCGATATGTGCTACGACCGCACCAGCGTGGACAAGAAACCAATGTGCGCCACGGTGTGTCCTTCCGGATCGCTGATCTTTGCCACGGCGGAAGAGATCCAGCGCTCGCGGCGCGGAATCGCCATCAACCGTTGGAAGTTCGGTAAGGAAGAGGTGACAACCAAAGTGTTCGTGATGGTGCCGCGCGAGGTGGAGCGCGTGAATGTCGAGTTGGCGCAGATTTCGCCAACACCGGTCGCTTTGCCCGCGGACCCGTATGACGTGGCACTCATGTTGGAGAGCGTGGAATGACCAGCGAAGATGAAGGTTGCCGGGGCTGCAAAGCTACTGCTCCGCCCAAGTGGCGGCAGGATTTCCCCATCGAATGGGAGGGCGATCATTACGTAACCCGCCGCGAGATGGTGAAATTCCTCACCCTGGGCTCGCTGCTGCTGGTGGTCGCCAACTGGGCGACGGCTCTGGCGAGTAAGTTCCTGCACCGTGGGTCTCATGCGGAGCGCGTTATCGGCTCCGCGGCAACGCTGGAGCAAAGCGGGTCTATGCTGTTTCGCTATCCGACGAATGAGGATCCATGCATCGCGGTGCGCACGCCCGAGGGAAAGCTGGTCGCCTATTCGCAGGTATGCACGCACCTCTCGTGCGCCGTGGTGTACGACAAAGCGAAGAATGGACTGTTTTGTCCTTGCCACCACGGACTGTTCAACCTCGAGGGCCAGCCGGTCGCCGGTCCGCCAACGCGTCCTTTGCCGAGGGTGCAACTGGTACAGCGGGGCGACCAAATCATTGCCACCGGCTTGGAGGCGAGATGAGCCTTCGACGGCAGGGAAAGACGCTGTTCACGGCGATCATGGCATTTGTGGCTTCAGCAGTCGTGGTGCAACTCTGGCTGCTCACCGTCTCGGTGGAAGCGCTGCTCAGCGGGACATACAAAACACTGGTTCCCGCGGCCGCCGGGTCTACTATCCTACTGCTTATCAACGCCGGACTGCTGCGATACGTGTTTCGCTTCGATCGCGATGCGCCGGGAGAATAAGTGTACTATTGCGCCTACTGAACTCTTTAAACTCTTTTCCCAAAACGAACGAAGCGGACCGCTGTCAACGATCCGCTTCGCCCCGTATCGACAAGTGTTGAGGCTTACTTTCCGCTTGCAGGCGCCTTTGGCGGCTGGATCGCGGCCTTTAGGGCGGGAGCCGGGCCCTTGAACTGGTCTCGCAGCGATAACTGGCCGAGGCGTGAGAGATTCAGCGATTCGCCAAGCACGCGCTGCGCCTCCTGTGGAGCATGGAAGCCCATGGAGTTCTCGGACATAATAAAGTCGAGGTAGAAGCCAGCCTTGCGCTGGTAATCGCGAGCCTTGGCGAGCTGCTCGTCGGTTGCGCCAGCGTCTTTCGCCGCCTTGATCTCTTTGATCAGGTCCACGAGCGCGTCCAGAGCCTCGTTCTTCTGCGTAAAGAACGCGGTTTGAATGTCCTCGACACGGCTCTTCAGTTCCTTTTCATCCCAGCGATGGCAGCTTTGGCACGCGCGGTTGATATTGAGCAACGGGCTCTGCACGTGATGGTCGCTTACCTTCACCCCTCCCTCGCGTTTGTAAGGCATGTGGCAATCGGCGCAGGCCACGCCGGAACGAGCGTGGATGCCCTGGCTCCACAGTTCAAACTCGGGATGACGTGCCTTGATCAACGACGCTCCGGTTTGCGCGTGCACCCATTCCTTAACCGGCACGGCGTCTTCCGAAGCCACGATGTTCTCCACCTTCAGCCCCTTATCCCACGGGAAGGTAAGGCGCTTCTCGGCCCCTTTAAAGTAGTAGGTCACGTGGCATTGCGCACAGACAAACGAACGCATTTCCTGCCGGGTAGCCTGCTTGTTCGGGTCGTAGTCGGCGATTCCCTGCGAAGCCTTGTATGCCTTAATTCCTTCGAGGAACGCTGGGCGCGAGATGCGCAGTTGCATCGTCTTCGGATCGTGGCAGTCGATGCAGGCGATGGGGTGTTTCACCAACGCGCGCACTTCCGGATAAGACATGTGATTGATGGTTTCAAACCCCTTGGTCATGTCGCCGTTGCCGACCTTGTTGTAGACGGTATAGAGCGATGCATGACAGTTTATGCACGCTCCGGCCTGCGGCGCCGCCTTCTGCCGTCCGGTGTAGGTCTGATCGTCCAGCATATAGGCATGGCCACGCCGTTCACGGTAGTCTTTAGAGAATGGGTAATTGGCCCACATGGTAACCAACCGCGGATCTTGTTCCAGTTTTGACCTGGCTGTCGTGGTGCGCGGGTCGTCAGCCGTCGCTTGGCGAGGCATGGCCTCACTGCCGCCGTACATGGTTTTCTTCATCTCGCTGGTACGCAGATAGCCTTCATACTCCGACGGAAAATTCTTGCCCCAGATGGCAGGGTCTTCCGTTTGGTCGTTCACCTCGACCACGCGCATGAAGGTGTTCTTGGCCTCCTGCTTGCGCTCAAAAATGTTCACCAGTAGCGCCACTACCGCGATGGTCAAGACTGCGGTGATCACGACAAGCAACGTATTGCGGCGCCCGCTGGCGCCCTGAGCGGAATTATTGGTCGTCATTGTGCGGAGTCCTCTATCAGAGCTCTGGAATCAGAAGCGACATCCTCGTTGTGCCCGACGGATGCATGGCAACGGATGCAGGAAGTGCCGTCGGCTCCTGCCGTCGAATCAATGTGCATTGTCAGATTAGCGTGACACTTACGACAGGCCTGCTCGACCACGCGATGGCTTCGTGGTTTGGCCCGGATATTGTCGGGAAAACCGCCGAGCGTGAATGCCAGCGAATGGAAGAAGCCGTTAGAAGCCTTGGTAGCATACTTCGCGACCATGTTCTCCGGCGTATGACAATCGTTGCACTTGGCGGCCGAGCGGTGGCTGCCCTTTACCCAGCCTTCGTAATACGCATTCATGACATGGCAGTTGGCACAAGTAGCGGGGTTATTACTGAGATAGGAGTAGCCCTTGGCGTAAATGAAAGTGTACGCAATGAGCCCGATCAGCATACCCAGCATCGGAGCCAGCACGTAGCTCGCTTTTGGTAGTTTCATTGCCCTCCCTCGGACTGCGCGTGCCCGCCTGGCCCGCGCCTGAGGTGTAGTCCTGCAAAGCTGTTGAGCGAGACGCTCCATTTTTAGGGCAGGATTGACTATTTACCGTGATGGTCATCACATATTCTTGTAACAATACTGGCGCATAGCTATTTTTCCGGCCCGATATCTCACTATCGCGTGATCTATATCACAGAGAATCGCGAATTTGTGCTCGCATACTACGGCAGATGATTCCGTCATCTGAGGTGTGATCATCGATGCAGCGCTACCGTGCTGTTCTATCGGCCCTGGGTGTCGCGTTGATTTTTTTTGCTACTGCGGGACCTCAAATGGTCGCGTCTTCTAAAGAGTCCACGGACCCGAAGGCGGCCACGCCGGCAACTCACCCTCAGATCGACGCCGCGCAGCAAAAGTGCGGAGACTGCCACGACGCTGAAGCCAAGCAGTGGGACCAAAGCAGGCACGCAACCGGTGGCGTGCCCTGCCTGGTGTGCCATGGCGCGGTCGACGACAACTTCATCCCCAAGCCAGCCCTCCAGCGCTGCCAGGGATGCCATGCCGCCATCATGGAAGCAATGGTGACCGCCAAGCCTAATGTCCCGAAAGTAAATGTGTGCTTCACGTGCCATCAGCCACACACGCTAAAGCTGAAGAGGGCCAACCTTAAGCGCCCGCACCCGAATGTTGGGATAGGAGATACCCAATGAGCGTTAGCCGCCGCAGGTTCCTTGAGCTTTCTGCCGCCGCATCAGCGCTCTTTGCTCTGAATGAGGCCGGCGCGTCAACTTTTGCCGGGCAGATGAGCGGAAAGATCGATTGGGTCAAGAGCGTTTGCCGCTATTGCGGCACCGGCTGCGGACTTTACATTGGGGTTGAGAACGGCAAGGTGATGGCCGTCAAGGGCGACACGGACAACCATAATAAGGGCCTTTTGTGTCTGAAGGGCTTTCTGCTGCCCCAGATCATGTACGCTTCCGACCGTTTGCGGTATCCCATGATCCGCAAGAACGGCAAGCTGGAACGCGCGACTTGGGATGAAGCCATGTCGCTGGTGGCCGCCAGGTTCAAAGAGAGCATCGAGAAATACGGTGCCGATTCCGTCGGCTTCTACGGCTCAGGGCAGGCGCTCACGGAAGAGAGCTATTGTGCGAACAAGCTCTTCAAGGCCGGCATCGGCACGAACAACCTCGAAGGCAACCCGCGGCTTTGCATGGCCTCGGCCGTCGCCGGATACCTGACCACATACGGCAAAGACGAGCCCATGGGCTGCTACGAAGACATCGACCACGCCGACGTGTTCTTCATCATTGGCTCAAATACGGCGGAAGCGCACCCCATACTTTTCGAGCGCATCGTGAAGCGCCAGAGCGCAAACCCGGTCACGAAGGTGATTGTGCTGGACCCGCGCCGCACGCCCACGTCGCGCATAGCGAACTTGCACATCAGCTTCACCCCCGGTACCGACATGGCCATTCTCAACGCCATGGCAAACGTGCTGATCCACGAAAAATTGATCGATGCGGATTTCCTCAAAACGCACGTCGCTTTTGGCGAAGGCGCCGAGGTCAACAAGACTTGGGACGACTACAAGGCATTCGTTGCCCAATACACGCCGGACAAGGCGGCCCAAATCTCAGGCTGTCGAGCTGAAGACATTGTGCGGGCCGCACGCTGGTTTGGGGACAAGAACGCCGCCACGATGTCTCTGTGGACCATGGGATTGAACCAGCGCACGAAAGGCGTGTGGGCCAACAACCTTGTCCACAACCTGCATCTGCTCACGGGCAAGATCGGCAAGCCCGGCTCGACGCCTCTCTCGCTTACGGGCCAGCCTAATGCTTGCGGAGGAGTCCGCGACGGCGGTGCACTCTCACACCTGCTGCCCTACGGCCGCCTGATCGCTAACGACAAGCATCGCGCCGAGGTCGAGAAGATCTGGAATATACCGCCCGGCACCATATCCCCAAAACCTGGGCTGGCGACGATCGATCTGTTCCGCGCATTCGAAGAAGGCAAGGTCAAGGCGCTGTACGTAATGTGCACCAACCCGGGCCAGTCGCTGCCCAACGTCGATCGCTATCGCAAGGCGATGTCAAACGACGATAACTTCCTCGTCGTCGCCGACTCCTATCATCCAACACGCACTACCGAATTAGCCAACGTGGTGCTCCCGGCCGCGCTCTGGGCGGAAAAAGAAGGCGTCTATGGCTGCACCGAGCGCCGCTATCAACTGCTCCAGAAAGCAGTCGAACCGGCTGGCGAGGCGCGGCCTGATTTTGAGATTCTGCGCGATTTGGCACGCCGCCTCGGGCACGGCAATCTGGTTGATTGGAAGAGTCTCGACGAGGTCTGGGACGAACTTCGCGCTCTCAGCAAAGGCACCGCTTACGACTTCAGCGGCATGACGCGCGATCGTATGCGCCCCGCGCACGGCCTGCTGTGGCCCATGCCAAACGAATCTCACCCCGGCACGAAGCGCCGCTACGTCAAGGGCGAAGACCCGCTAGTAGCGCCCGAGTGGCCGCAGCGCATCCAGTTCTACGGCCGCCCCGACAACAAGGCGGTCGTCTGGCTGCGCCCGCACAAACCGCCCGAAGAAGTGGTGGATGCTGAGTATAACTACTACTGCACCACGGGCCGCAACCTCGAGCACTGGCACACTGGCACGATGACGAAAAGTTGCAAAGAACTGCGCCACGCCAACTACGAGTCGATGGCGGAGATCAACGCTGTTGATGCCCAGAAACTAGGGCTGAAGCCGGGCGATACGGTGCAAATCGCTTCGCGCCGTGGCAAGGAGAAATTCCGCGTTAAAGTTACCGAGTTCTCCAAGCCTGGGCTTATTTATGTGCACATGCACGATCCGGACCATATGTGCAATCGGGTGACGATCGATGCGGTCGATTCGATCTCTAAGCAGCCTGAGTACAAGGTCTGCGCTGTCAAGATGGAGAAGGTCTAATGGTTGTCTCGGGTGTCATTGTTGAAACTGTTGTTGGACGTGTCGCCGCCGTCGCCGCGCGCCTTGTGCAAGTCGAGGGTATCGAGATTAACGGTACCGACGGCGTGCAGCGACTCTCTACCGTCTGGAAGGCGCGCAGCGGAGACGCGCTGGAGAAACTTGCCGAGACTCTCCTGAAAGCCGATCAGGAAATCCTCGGCATTTATCCCGCGTTCGTTGGCAGGGAATGCTAGAGGGGCTCTTTGGGGATAGCTTTCCCAATGACGGGCACGATGCTTCTCAGGAATCATCCTGTCCATGGATTGGCCGACTGCTTCGGTTGCCGTCCAGCCGAACATCTCTTCCGCACCGCTGTTCCACAATAGTATTTTGCCTTCCTTATTGCCAAAGATGATCGCGACGTGACTCTCGTCCACGATCTTCTGGCAGAGCCATCCGTGCGGTGGGGTGAACATCTCGGTTGCCCCCGTATCGTATTGCTATTGTATTCAGTGCAGAACGTCACTGTTGGTCGGCAGACATCGCACCGCCTTTCCCCCAGCCCCGGACTCTCGCACGTCGTGTTGCTCGTCGTATGCCGGGAGCGGTTGCGGGTTATTGATGTGTAATTAGAATCCTCTGCCCTTCGGTTGCAGGGAGATTGCACTGAGCCTTGCCGAAACTCCCAGAATCGCGCCGATAGGACATACCACTAACGCGAGGTCACGATCCATCCCGGCAAATATTGCTGATGTCTTGGTTCTCAAGCACAAGCTTATGCGAAGCCGCGACTGATGAGAAACTGCGAGAAGGTGCGATCCGACCCGAGGATATGCTCGGTCAGCCAATTTTGCAGGAATTCCAGTAATGACATGCTGATCTTTGCGCGGCCGATGTGGTACTGCTTGACATACTCGAGTACCTGCGCCGTGAGTTTCTCATGCTCCTGTCGATGTTCATTTAGCCTGGGGTAGCTGTAGGCTTCCATCGCGGCTTCTTCGGCTGCAAAGTGGGACATCGTATAGCGAATGAGTTCCGCCAGTACCTGGCGGATCGTTTTGTTGCTGGCGCCTGCCTGAACGGAATCAAAGAGACGGTTCACCAATTCGAATAGTCCTTTGTGCTGGTCATCGATGGCCGCGATTTTCATCGAGAAAGAATCGTTCCACGTTAAGCATGGCATGAGCAGACTCCGAGCCAAACTAACAAGCCTGTGCTTCGGGCTTGGAAACTTTATCGGCAGTAAGTGCCAGAACTTCAGCCCCGCCCAAGCGTCAACGGCGACGCAAAAGTTTGCGTATCAATCGGTTGCATCATTCTGCAGAACATTGCGGCATCCGATTTAGCAATGCATCGCCCTAATCCGTCGATAAGGTGGCGGACTGAAAGATTTCCAAATGTTCAAGAGAGGCATTGGCGCAGCAGGGAGCATGCCAAGCGGGCGTGCCTCATGGGCGACAGATCATCTCCGACGGCGTTCTGTGAGCGATCAGGCCGGTTGCGGACGTCGCCAAACTAGAAATTGAAAGCGTGACTGATAATTACAGCCTTGCCCGTGACACGACAGTCCCCGCAAACTGCAATTAAGGAGAGGGCATTGCAACTGAACTTCCTCATGAGCACTGCCGATATAACAAATTGATCACGTTCCGAAGGGAGCTTAGGCGTCCACACAATTTATGGCTGACCACCGCGGGACAGGACAAACGCATTACTGATCAGTTGAAACCGGAAATAATAGAGCTGACTGATCCAATCGCCCGCGAACGCGATGCCGCTCCTTTAGCAGGCTGCTGAAAAACAGGTTTCTGGTGAAGTGAGCCCCCAATATCTTGTACAAAGTTATTATGGCGCCCACATTACATGGCGCCTCTCTCGTTGCTTCGGCGCGTTTTTCAGCAGCCTGCTAGTGGAGCTTTCGACGGCCACGCGGCAGCGGCGGCTTGGGTGCCCACTGGGCGCCGCCGCCGTGATTCCATTCGACTCCGGCTTGCGTCTCTCGTCCTCGCTTGTGTGCTGCCGGTGTGGATCGCCGCTGTGTGCCAGGGAGGAAGTCAATGAAGAAATGGACGTTCGGACGAAAGGCGCTCTTGCTCTGTCTCGGATTGGTAATGCTGGACGTGTTTCAGGGGACCCTTTCCCTAGTCAACCTCTACCGCACCAGAAGCACCGTGAACGCCCTGAACAGCGATACCTTCGCCGCTTTGTATTGGTCCGGCAAGTTAAAAGGCGCGGCTAAGGACCAGCGGATCGCCATTGTCTTCGACATGTACTCCACCAGCGACGTGGAGAGGGACAGATATGAAGCCGAGGTTGCCCGTGCCGAAAGGGAGTTGAAAGAGATAAGGGAAAACTATCCTAAGTCTTATCTTCGGGACCGCGAGGCCCTCGCTATTAGCGTAAGGGAGCAGGCCAGGTTTTTTCAGGCCTGGGAGGAAATCAGAGACCTGATCAGGGAGGGAAGGAAGAAGGAAGCATGGAATGTTTACAACACTAAACTCATGGAGGCGACCCTGGCCCGGAGAAAGATGGAAGATTATCTTGCCAGCGTCGGCCAGGAGCGCGGTAAACGGCTTTCCGAAAACGCCATCCACGCAGTTTCCATGGGGATTCCTGTAGTTTGGACCATCTTGTTCCTCACGGTTATTCTGGGAACCGGGTCATTCCTCTTGTTCGCCTGCTCCGTGCGCCGCTCCAACCGCGAGCTTCAGAAAGAATCGGCGCGTGCCAACGAACTTGCCTTGGAAGCGGCCCAGGAAACATTGCGCGCCGAAAGCGCCAACCGCGCCAAGAGCGCGTTCCTCGCCAACATGAGTCACGAAATCCGCACCCCCCTGAACGGCGTCATCGGTATGACCGAGCTCGCTCTGGAAACCAACCTCACGCCGGAACAGCGCGAATATCTCTCCACGGCGAAGCTCTCCGCCGAAACCTTGCTCTCGATCGTCAACCAGGTTCTGGACTTCTCCAAGATAGAATCGGGACGCCTGGAACTTGATTCCTTCGAGTTCAACCTTCACGACCTGCTTGGAGACACCATGAAAGGGCTCGCTCTCCGCGCCCATCAGAAGGGCCTGGAACTTGCCTATGACATCTTCCCTTCGGTTTCCGAAGTAGTCGTCGGAGACGGGCACCGCCTGCGCCAGACTCTTGTCAATCTCGTCGCCAATGCCATCAAGTTTACCGAGCGCGGCGAGGTGGTCGTGACCGTCGATTCCGCCGCCGAACGCGGCCCCAACCTGATTCATCTGGTGGTGCGAGACACCGGAATCGGCATTCCGCGCGAGAAGTTCAATACCATCTTCGAGGCCTTTGCCCAGGCCGACAACTCACAGACCCGCCGCTACGGTGGCACCGGGCTCGGATTGACGATTTCCATGCGCCTGGTCTCCCTCATGGGCGGCCAGATGTGGGTCGCTAGCGAGTTGGGAAATGGCAGCGAGTTCCACATACTGGTTCCGCTTCCGCCTGGAACTCAACCGGCCGCGGCCCCTACCGCCTCGCTGCAAGGCGTCTCATGCCTGATCGTTGACGACAATCTCACCAATCGCCAAATCCTGCATGCGATTACCACCCAATGGAAAATGAAGTCCGATGCAGTCGAGAGTGCCGTGCTGGCGCTGTCGGCCTTGGAGGCGGCAGCCTCGGGGAACAACGCCTACAAGCTGGTTTTGATCGACGGACACATGCCCCAGATGGACGGCTTCCAGCTGGCTGAGCGTATCCGGCAGAATCCTAAACTGGCGGGCGCAATCGTGCTGATGCTGACCTCTGGCGGGCAGCCCGGAGACATCGATCGTTGCCGCGAACTCGGCATCTCCGCCTACCTCATCAAGCCCATTCGCCGTTCCGAGCTGTTGGATGTGGTGCTGCGGGTGCTCGACGCGGCGCCTAAGGAAGTCATCGTGGACCGCGACGAGTCGCTTCTGCCGCATGCTGCCGCCCGCAAACTTCGCTTCCTCGCCGCCGAGGATAATCTGGTCAACCAGCGGCTCATCGCCCGGCTGCTGGAAAAAGCCGGCCACTCGGTAACCGTCGTTGGAGACGGACTGGCTGCGGTCAACGCCAGCAAGCGGGACAGCTACGACGCCATCCTGATGGACGTACAGATGCCGCTTATGGACGGACACGAAGCTACCCGGCAGATTCGCCGATTGGAGCAGACCACCGGTGCCCATGTGCCGATCATTGCCATTACGGCTCACGCCATGAAGGGCGACCGCGAAAAGTGTCTGGAATCGGGAATGGACGACTACATCGCAAAACCGCTGCACAAACAAGAGCTGCTGCTGGCCATTCACCAGCAGACTGCACGCAAGCCACTGGCCGTCGTAAAGCCGCCCGCCCCGGCTTTGGCTCCGATTTCTTTGGGCGACGAACTCGATATCGAAGCGGCGCTGTGCCTGATGGGCGGGGACGAAGAGCTGTTCTCTGAACTTTGCCGCCTCTTCCTGCAGGAGAGTCCGGCTCTGATCGACTCTGTACGAGCCGCTTTGGCGCAGGGCGATAGCATAGCCGTCTATCGCGCGGCTCATAAGCTGAAGGGATCGTTGTCTACCATCGGTGGCCTGAAAGCCGCCCGGGCGGCACTCGTGCTGGAGGAACTGGCAAGAACCGCCGGCGTGAATGGCTTCGCCGAGGCGGCAGCCGCGCTTGAGCGTGAGATGACCGCCTTGCTGCTGGCCATTTCCAGAGCCCTCGACAATATGCAGGATGCTCAATTTACGGGCGCCTTGGGAGCGATGAATCCGGCGCCACCCGCGGCCACCCCATCGGAGGTGAGACTATGAAGGTCCTCGTCGC
>Ga0182014_10004746_pt1 | contig 15405 bp, 18 predicted proteins | sample 612S2DmetaG_FD_120489 | JGI IMG/M metagenome (GOLD analysis project Ga0182014, IMG submission 120489) | Permafrost microbial communities from Stordalen Mire, Sweden - 612S2D metaG | ecosystem: Environmental > Terrestrial > Soil > Wetlands > Permafrost | place: Sweden: Stordalen | collected... | reverse complement strand
CTTCGTAAACCGTCATGGGCAGGCTATTACCCGTCACGGTGTTCATCGCCTCATCAAGAAATATGTTCGCAAGGCCATGGCTCCTTGCCCATCTTTGGCCAACAAATGCATTAGCCCCCACTCCATCCGCCACACCACCGCTACGCACCTACTACGTGCCGGCGTGGACATCAACACTATTCGTGCATGGCTCGGTCATGTCTCCATCGACACAACCAACATCTATGTCGAGATCGATCTCGAACGCAAGGCTCAGATGCTGGAAAAGACCAACGCTCTCCGTTCCAACCCTGTATCTAAACGGCCTTGGAAAGAGAATCCATCTCTGATGGCATTCCTCCGTTCTCTGTGATTACTTATGTTGCGTCAGCAGCGCTTCATGACCGCATGATTACTGCGTATTGACACTGCTACGCAACATAACTTTAGACACCACATAACTCCCTATGTTCCACTCCGAAGCGAATGAACTCCGGTGTGTGGGTAATGGCGGTGTCCCGCGCCGCCGCGTCGCGCATCGCCATGACGCGCATTTCCGTTGGCATTCGGTCGAGGTACTTGAGTCCTCTGGCCACCGAGTTGTCGGTCATCGCCCGTCCCAGCGCCGTTGCGATTGCGATCTGTGCCGATGTTTCCGCAGGAAGCGGCGCCGTCTCAGGGTTGAGGAGGATCTCGTCGATCGACGGCAACTGGCGGAACAGCCGGAGAAATGCGAGAAGTTCAGCGGCTGCGGCAGGCCCTACCGTTCCATCCAGCAATTGCGCCTCGAACTCGCCCGCACCCGAGAGAAAGGTGGTTTTCTGCCGGCGGGCGATGCCCCTCAGGACATTTGAGGCCATCTCCCAGGAACGGGGAGTGGGCCAGGCATTGGCATCCGACGTCGCATCGGCCGTATGCAGCAGGTCCGGTTTGAAGCGCAGAAATGCGATGATTTCAGGCCGCACGCCCGCGCCCACGGCCCACTTGCACCAGTCGTTGAGATCGGCTTCGAGCGAGAGATGAACGAACCGGTTGCGCAATGGACGTGGCATCGAAAAATGCACACCACGCTCGGAGGCCGGATTGCCCGCCGCAATCACCACCCACCCTTCGGGCAGCACATATTCCCCCAGCTTGCGGTCGAGCACCAGTTGATAGCAGCCGGCCTGCGTCATCTGCGGGGCGGAGGTCAGCTCATCGAGAAACAGGATGCCTTTCCCGGTGGTGGGAAGAAACTTGGGCGGCACCCATTCGGTCTGATCCGCGGCGATTCGGGGCAATCCCCGCAGATCGACCGGATCGAGTTGTACGGCGCGAACGTCAAGGAACTCATAGTCGAGATCGTCCGCGACCTGAGCTACGATTTGCGACTTGCCGACCCCGCATGCGCCCCAGATATGCAGAGGCACACGCTCCCCTATCAGCGCATGAAGCGCCTCGTAAAGCTTCGATGGTTTCATTGGATTTCCTTGTTGTTGATTCGGGAGGGATTGTTTGGCGAAAGGGTGCACTCAGGCCGCAAGGGGCAGAGGTGGTCGAGTCGGAAAGGCCCGTCAGTTAGGGCGCTGTGGAGCCGTTATCTCGTTGGAGCGGCATCTTCTGTCGCCCTGATCGTCTCAGCCTCTTCTTCACCTTCCATGAGTGTGGCTACCCATTCCCAGTAGCCAAGACGAGTGTTGTCTGCCTGCACTTCCTGCTTCCATTCGGATACAGAATGCACCGGGTTGTCTCCCCAGTGCCCGAACTGATCCCGCAGTTCACCTGGACTCTTTTCCATCGCAGACAACCTCACAAGTTGGGTGGCGTTTCTCACAGTGAATGGGTCAGACTCCAGCCCTGCTCGATTGATTCCGAAATACTCGCCTATGCGGTGGAGCATTCGGGCCCCGGAGGGCGACAATGGTAGCAACGCGCCACCTTCACGCCGAACTGGCGCGAACTTGAAGACCATGACTGGGGTTGGTTCCAGATGACCGTCCGCAAAATAGTGCATGTGGACATGGATGCCTTTTACGCGTCCGTCGAGCAACGCGATGACCCGCAACTGCGCGGCAAGCCAGTCGTTGTCGCCTGGCTGGGCACCCGTTCTGTCGTCTGTGCCGCCTCGTATGAGGCGAGACGATTTGGCATCCGCTCTGCCATGCCTGCGATTCGGGCCGAACGGCTCTGTCCCGAAGCTGTCTTCGTCCCTCCGGATTTCCCACGCTACCGAGCGGTGTCGCGGCTCGTGCGGGAGATCTTCAAACGGCACACGGACTTGGTTGAGCCACTGTCACTGGACGAAGCCTATCTGGACGTAACCGAAAACAAGACCGGACTTCCCACCGCCACGCGGGTTGCGCGCGTAATTCGAGCGCAAGTCCGTGAGGAGTTGAACCTCACGGCTTCCGCCGGAGTGGCGCCGAACAAATTCCTGGCAAAGATCGCCTCGGACTGGCGCAAACCGGATGGCCTCTTCGTGATCCAGCCAGATGACGTCGATACCTTTCTGCCGCCGCTTCCTGTGGGACGCCTGCCCGGTGTAGGCAAAGTGACCGAAGCAAGGCTTGAGAAGCTTGGAATACGAACAGTGCGAGACTTGCGAGGCCTGGAGTTGCCGGCGCTTGAAGGCCCTTTTGGCCGCAATGGCCTCCGTCTTTACGAGTTGGCTCGCGGAATCGACAACAGCCCAGTCGTTCCGGATCGCCCCACACAGTCGGTATCCGCTGAAGATACGTTCGCGCAGGACGTCCCGTTGTCGGAAACGGAGCCATTGATACGCCAATTGGCGGAAAAGGCCTGGGCCGCATCGCGAAAGGAGACCCGTATTGCGCACACAGTGGTCCTGAAGCTAAAGACAAGCGAGTTCAGAATCCTCACCCGCAGCCATACACCCTCGTGCCCACCGTCTTCATGCGATGAATTGGCCAGCATAGCCTTGGCGCTGAGGGGGCGTGTGGACCTGGGTCACCATCAGCGCTTCCGTCTTGTTGGCGTTGGCCTGAGCAACTTCCGCGAGCCTGAAGAAGTGTCTGCGGAGCCAGAACTGTTCGAGTGACGAAATGCACTTCCACAGGACTCCATGCGTGGGTTTCGTTACGCCATCGTTTCTGTATTGCCCGTGATCCGACCGCAGATAGATGTCCGTGTCGTCAAGCGCAACGGTCGAGGATCTCGCTGAGAAGATTCTTCATCAGCTGAGATTGGCGACACGGCCTGCACTCGGTTTGGAGCCATCTAGGAACTGAGCGACTTCTGCCAGCGCTGCGGCATTGTTCGCCGGGATTGGATGCAAGTGGGCCATTGAGCGGTACTTTGGTATCATCGACCTATGCGCCAAGACTCGAATAATCGTTTCCGCCTCGCACCAATTTGGAGGGCTGTGATTGAGATCGCGTTTATCGTTTTTCTCTTTTATTCGAATCTTCTGATGGGAGAGTTTACTGTCGCCAACGGGCGGGGGAAAAGTCTGGTGTTCGCCTTGAACGATGTCTTTACGAGCATGAATTTCACTATCGCTGCGATTTCCGCTCTGATTGGGTATGTAGTCTTTGAATATTTACGAAAAAAGCTATAGGGTTGCTAGCGAGACCGGAACAGTGCCGTTTCAGTTAGACCTGGGCAGTCTGTAATTCAGGAATTCGGTTTAGAAACGCGCCTCTATCCATTCAGCAGTGCAGCCGTGAACCTTCCCATTCAGATTCAGGCGCCTCTGTACTCTCCGACCCCTTCCCACTCTGCTTCTATACTGTTATTGTGACTCCCTTGACCAACCAGGATGTTCCGAAGCCCAGTTATTGGGCAGGCTTCCAGGGGCTGTATGCACGTTTCTACGCTTGGGTGCTCCGTCGCATGCCCAACGAGCGGCAGCGCCTGCTGGCCGTGACTATCCTGGCCGGCGGGCTCTGCGGACTGGCCGCGGTGGCCTTCCACCTGAGCATCATGGGGCTTGAGGCCCTGTTCATTGACCGTGCCAACACCGCCTCGGGCCATAGCTGGATCTGGTGGACCATCGTTTCCCCTACCATCGGCGGCCTGGTTGCCGGCGTTGGCCTCACCTACTTCGCCCCTGCCGCAGCGGGTAGCGGCATTCCTCAGGTGAAGGTGGCTTACACCCTGCGGTACGGCATGGTCACCGTCCGCGAAACAATCGGCAAGTTTGTGCTGTGCGCTCTCCAAATCGGCTCAGGCGCCTCGCTGGGCCTTGAGGGACCCACGGTGCAGGTGTGCGCGGGCGTCAGCAGCATGCTGGCCCGCCTGGCCCGGCTCGGCCCCAAGAACTCCCGCCGCATGGCTTCCGTGGGCATGGCGGCCGGCATCGCCGCCGCTTTTAACGCGCCCATTGCCGCCGTCACCTTCACGCTTGAGGAGCTGATCGGCGACCTGGATCAGACGATGCTCTCCGGCGTCATCGTCGCCGCCGCGCTCTCCGCCGTCGTCGAGCATTCCATCCTCGGCTCCAACCCCGTCTTTCACGTCAACGGAAACTACCAGCTAACCAAGGCCTCCTCGCTGGTGTGGTATGCGGTGCTGGGCCTGCTGGCGGCCATTGTCTCGGTGGCCTTCACGGATTCGCTGCTGGCCCTTCGTGCCTGGTTCCGACGGCTCACCGGAGTTCCTCGCTGGGTGCACCCGGCCATCGGCGGCGCGGCCACGGGCGGCATGGCGGTCGCGGCGCTGGCGCTCTTCCACCTCAACGGCATCGCCGGCGACCCGTACAAGACCCTCACCCTGGCGCTCACCGGCAAAATGACTGTGACCGCCATGGCAGTCTTTTGTCTCCTCAAGCTTGCTTCCACGGTCAGTTCCTACTCCAGCGGCGGCTCGGGCGGCATCTTTGCACCGGCGCTCTTCATGGGCGCCATGCTGGGCGGCGCGGTGGGCTACCTGGACGTCATCGTCTTCCACCACTCGGCCGACTCCATCGGCGCATTTGCCGTAGTCGGCATGGGAGCCGTCTTTGCCGGCATCGTTCGCGCCCCCATGACCTCGGTGCTAATCATCTTTGAGATGACCGGTGGCTACGGCCTGGTTCTGCCCCTGATGATCGCCAACATGACTGCCTTCGCCCTTGCCCGCCATTGGCGATACACCCCGGTCTACGAAGCTTTGCTGGCCCAGGACGATATTTACCTTTCCCACGGAAGCGACCCGTTTGACCCAGGTGGAAACGAATCCCTGCCGGGCTTGGACGGCTATACAGCCCACTGAACATCTGCTTGGATTCTCAATTCTGAGTTATGCCGGGTTGTGGTAGGCCGGTGCTACAGCCCCTGCATTGCGAAGAGAATTCAGTTGACCCTCGAAGCGATCATCGAAGCGGTTCGCGGTCATTCATTCTGAGTTCCGGACCCGTAGCCGGCACTCCTGGAACCATCCTTGATCGAAGAGCTGTGAAGCTAAGCGCCCGTCAGGCTGCGTTATCCAGATCTTCGGCCTCATCAACGGGTTCGTCATCGTCGATTTCCGCAAATCCAGTGTCCTCTTCCGATTCGGCTGGCTCAGCAGTCGGCGTGGCTGCCGTTGCAGGCGCATCGAAGAGGCTCGCGGTCTTCAGCGGCTCCGGTTTCACAGGCTCGGTCACCTTCACTGTTGCGGCTGGCGGTGTGGTTTCCATCTTCGGCAGCACCGGCTTTGCCGCTGTCTTCGACTTCGCGCGCGCTTCCGCCTGAGCCGCCTTTGAAGCCGCATCCATCTCGGCCTTTGCCTTCTCCAGCGTGTTCTTCATCTGAAGATGAGAGCCGACAAAGCCGACGACGGTCTTCGACAACTCGGCGTCGAGGTCCTCGGCTGTGCCGGTCACGCTGAGTGGAGTGGTGAGAGCGTCATTGTCGCCGTCTTTGACCTTCTTCGGCACAATGTTCACCCGAATCTGATCTGTCTCGACAAGCGTGACCGTCAGCAAAACCGCGCGGTCCCGCAGGACTGGTAGAAGTTCTTTGAACATGGTGGTTCTCCTCACGAATTCTGACTTTCAGTTGAAGATCTCTTTCGCATGGGCTTTTTGAGTTCTGGATCATCCCATTGCATGGTGTAACGCTCCCCTAGCGCCAGGTTCTTGAGATAAGCCGCAGAATCGTTTTCTCGCTGCCATAGAAGACGATAGAGAGTATCGACGGCCGATTTCATCATGGCCTTCATCTCCTGATCGGAGATGTGCGAGATTTCTTGCCTGCCGGCGCAGGCCGCGCAGGGCTTTCCCGCGTGCAAACCTTCAATGGGGCCATTGCGAAAGGCCAACGCAACCATCGCTTTCGCTTCGATAGCCAGGGTGTGGTCGAGGGTGATCTCCATGGACAGCCTCCTGTGCCATCCAACGATACACCCAGCTGAGGAATGGAATATCAATCCCTCTTGGAAGACGTTGTCACTTGCCGGGCGCGTCTCTTTGTCTTCGACCAAAGCTGGGGATCTACGGGCAGCGCGCTCATCTGGCTAGTTTGAGCGTTGAAAAAGCCGCCGTGGTGTGTGAGTTTTCCGTAGCGGAAAAGCCTGGCCAGCATGGCCAGCGCGGCCGATGCAAGAGTCTGGTTGATAAAGGGCTCCTGGCGGTCCAGCGCCTCGACGGCGGAACAACTGGGTAACGGGTCTTCACCAGCCTCTGCGCTGATGATCTCGGGATACAACTCACTGACTGTGCGCAGCCGGCCTGCTTTCCTCCGGTTGCGCGCGTTCAATGGCTGCCCGAGAACGAACTGGCCGCTGGCGGCATTGTTGCCGAGATCAAGCCAATACGCTGTGCGGTTCCTGGTCTTTGTCAACGCCCGCGCGATGATGCTTCGTGCCGCCCGTGTGTCCACACAGCCGATCAGTAGATCGAGGGACGTGTCGTTGACCCGGTCCAATGTCCGCTCGCCGAAGTATGCCGGCTCGGCCCGCCACCGTGTGCCCCAGAACAAATTGATGCGATTGATCAGGACAGTCGCCTTGTTCTGCCCAATGTCGGAGGTCGAAAACGGCTGGCGAACACAGTTCGTCTCCGAAACTGTATCGGCGTCCATCATGACCACTTCGAGGCCAGATGACCGCCCCCAGACCCTCATCGCCTGGTCGAGATAGGGAAGGCCCATGACGATTGCGCTTCCGGTCCCGCCAGCTCCGACGACGAGAACACGCACTGCCCGCTGACCCAGCAGATCGCGAGGAAGAGTATGCTCGATGCGCATATCAGCCCCTCTCTCCAGATACGAATTGCGCGAGCGTCTGGGGCAGGACGATGAGTGTTTCGAGTGGAAACCGCTGGCGCTTCCCGGCCAGCCCGGTCCATAGTCCTTCGAATCCGCGTTCATGGCGCGTCAGGCGGCCAACGTTTGCATGCGTGAAGGCGCTCTCGTAGAAGCCGCACTCCCAGGCCGGAATTGCGGATACCGACGCCGAGCCCGGGCGCCGCATGGTGCCTGTGCAGACGCGTCCGTCGTCCGATAGATTCCAGAAGGGCGCGACAGCGAGTTTCGTTGAACCCTCCGGCCGCTTGTTTTCGCTGAGCGCCCGAATGTTGAGTTCGCCATTCGAGACCCGCCAGACCAAAGGAGGTTGCGGAAAGATACGGCCGTTCAACTCCGCAGCCTTCCCCTCGGAGTTCTCGTAGAACATCTGGCGGCGCTCGGCCGGGGTCCACCAGACGATCAGGCGGTCCGCCTTGGCTAGAATGTTCGCCGGCAAGACTTCGGCCTGGACGCCGCCGCCGAGGGAACGAACCAGAGACTCAATGAATGCCACAGTGAGCGGTTGTGCCGGACCGAGAGTGGGTGGCGCATCCTTGCGAGCGGTCACGTCGTGCCGGGTGATGAAGCTGCTCTGGTTGTCGCGGTAGACCAGAAGCGCCTCACGCAGCTCGAAGCGATGGTTCTCCCCGATCGACACATGCACCTGCATGGCGTTTCTCCCATCCTTGAACATCCTCGACCAATTGAAAGAGTTCGAAATTTAGTGCGACAAAGCGATCCACGATCCGTAGTGCGTGCCGAACTTCATCCGCATTCCGCGGCGAGAAGACGACACACACGGTCGGCTCGGCAGTGCCTTCCATCATGTATTGGCCTTCTTCGTCGAAACAGGCGGTAATGGCGTCGTGCTCTTTGAAGGTGACAAGCAAGGACGGCAATGGAGGCTCGTCGTAGTAACCGGCTTCGATGTAGTCCCTGGACTGCTTGAGAGGAAGCCGGGAGAGCCGCTGAATACGCCGTAACCGCTCGATCCAGGTGCTGAATTTGCCAGTTCGGAACCTGCGCAGCAGCTCGCGGTCGTGCGTTCTCCAATCGCTGCATTCGCGCTTCAGCGTCTTCCGGATGCACTCGGGCAATGCCTTTTCGACCTCGGGAAACTCATACTGACCGCGGTTCTCTTCTTCGTCTTCTGCGGCATAATCGCGCATCCGCTCTTCGTACATGAGCGCGTCGTCGTGGTTGTAGATCCTCATCACGCGATAGAGCGCATAGGTCAATGCCCAATAGAACGCCGCGCCCAGTCCCTCCGCTTCCGCCTCCAGCGCATCGATCGCCGGCCCAATCTTGAAATAGCCCGCTCCACCGCACTCGACGGTGACGGCGAGTTGCCCGCTTTCAAGCGCCGTATCGCTGCCGGCACGCCCCAGCACGTCGCTCACCTCAAGGTGATATTCGACATTGCGCTGAAGCAGATCGCCACGCTCCGCGCCAATGCCGCTCATCATGGCGTGCTGTGCGAAGACAAGCGCGTTACCCGCGGATTCTTTCCAGGTCTCCGCAGTCCCAAACCCCTGGCACACCAGCGCGGCGCAGAGTTCATAGACCAGTTCGGCGTTGACTTCGTGGCTATACTCGGCGCGGACATCGGCGAGGGACGGCAAGGACTGGCCGAAGGCTGGTGCAAGAGTCGCTATCCCAGAGGTGGAAGCAGGTCCGGCGGCGTCGGGAGCCGATGGCTGCCCGCTGCCACATACCGGCTTATGGCTTCTGAGACTGAGTGTGCGAGATCGCAGGATTCTCTGCGTTGGAGATGCCTCGCCAGGATGAGATTGGCTTCTGGAGGCGGTTCCGCGGCCTTCTTGAGAAACAACTCCGCCAGCTCCTCTTGCGACATCGCGGGCGTGGGCACGGCTCACCCCTTCGATCCGATGGCGCGGCTGAAGGTGTAGCGCAAGACGGTCCCGGTGTCTTCCGGGCCGGTGAGGATTGCGGTTGCAATTTCTGGGTATGACGGGGCGAGGAAATCGCGAATTTGCTCGACGGTCATATTGGGCGCCGGGTCGGGAATGCGAACGCCGTTGTAGTGGAACTCACGCAACAGAACTTCTGCTTTGAGACTGGCCATTGGTCTGATTCTCCTTATGCATCCTTATGGGGTGATTTCGAGCGAAGAGTCGTCGCCCGCTGTCTTCAGAAGAGGCTTGCTTGCACGGGCAACCTGGTGCCCCTTGCGGCCTCTGGAGAGATTGCTGAGGGCGCCGAACGATCCGGTTCGTCCTCGGACGGATAGTTCGCAACCGTTCGGTACTTCATCTCAAGCCGCCTGAGCATCTCCATCTCGAGGGAACGCACAGCCTCAGCGACTCGCAGTTCATACCGAGCGAGATAGTTACGCTTGCGAATCTCTTGCTGGATGGCGCGCTCAACATCGCAGAATGTGAACTCCGGGTCACCCCAGCACGGCCAATCGAGCGTGTGGCGCAGAAAACTTAACCGGTCGGAATCGGAGGTGAACCACGTCTCATAGAAAGTGCCCAGGTTGTAGTGGGCGATGTTGCCGAAACACATCGAGAGGCGGTTGTAGAAGCTCTTGGCAAACGCTGTCCGCACCCATTCAGATTCAATGAAATGCAGGAACGTGTTGCCGAAATCAGCCTTGTCCTGTGCCGTTGAGAACTTGGTTGGCACAAACTCCGAAGGAAGAAACGGTCCTTTCGGCATTGGAAGTCTCCGTGCAAAAGAAAAGGGCCAGCTCGCGCCGACCCTCTTCCTTGCCTTTGATTGCGAACCGGCTTGTCGCCGGTATCGCTGGAACGATTCTCCCATTGGGTACGCTATCATTCTTCGCAGCCATTTGGAAGTGCTATGAAAGAGAGATCGAAGAATCTGTCCTATTGGAAAGCAGCTTCGGTGCCAAGCGGGTTACTGATCTGTGTCTTGGCTTTTCCTCCGCTCCGCAGTGCGCTCCTCGGTGAGGCTCCGATGCAGATCGGTTAGCTCATCGACCGTGTCCGCCCCGCTGACCTGTTCGTCGTCTTCTTTGCCCAACCAGGGAAACCTCTCTTCGAGCAATGCCAACACCTTCTCAACAAACGTCTGAGAACTGCTATCTGTGATCGTCATGCAGTACCCCTCAAGGGATTCAAGGATCGGGAAGTGGGTCAACTGAAGTGCAGACTGGCGCTCAAACGAAAACGGACGCACGACTCCCACGCCTCTCTTCAACGAGAGGCATGGTGACAGTACGCAGGCTCAGCCGAAGAGGCTGAGCTGCACGGCAGGTTCTGTGCCCGTGGACCACGGTGAGGACTTCTTCCGGACCCTCACGCCCGCAGGAGGTTCAACAAGGTGAATACCGGCCCGTTCAGACGACGGACCGACGGGGTCGGTGACAGACAGGTCAAACACAGGATTGTCTTCGTCCTCGACCTTCACCGGAGGCGGCTGTGGCAGCACCCGCTCCCGCTCGCGCTCTAACTCCCGCCACATTTGATCTGCACTTGCCCCGACTCCGGCCTTCTCAACCAGTTCGCGCGCCATGGCGCTCATCAGATCCTCGTCGGTGTCGAGCGATTGCAACCCCTCGCCTGAGAACTTGCCCTCCATCATCAATGCAACGAGCATCTTTTTGCCCATCAGACGGAGGCAGGTCTCCTGCATCGTGCCGGTGTAGGTGACGAACTTTACGCGCACCGCGTGTCTCTGGCCGATGCGCCAGGAACGGCGGCTGGCCTGGCGTAGCGTATGCAGCGAGTAGCCGGTCTCGTAGAAATACAGCGTCGGAAAGGCCAACAGGTCGAGGCCCGTCTCCACCAGCTTCGGGTGGCAAATCACGACTTCAACTCCAGCCTTCAGTTGCCGCTCGTACCACTCCTCGCGCTTGTCCGTGGCAACCGAAGAGCGGAGAACCGCAACCCGGAATCCTGCCTGCCGCAAGACAGTGTCGAGCCGCAGCGTGACATCCTTCTCTCCCGTATAGGTTGCATACACCTGGCAACGCCGCCCCTGCCGGAGCTCCTCGCGAATGTCGGCGATGAGGGCGCGTTCCTTCGCGTAGAGACGATCCTCCGCGAGGTTCTGGGGCGTCGTCACCAGAAAACGCACATACTCTTTGGTCTGCGGGTCGAAGGCCCGCGCCCAAATGTCCTCAAATCCATAGGGATGGTCGGGATAGAGCAGAAGTGTGTTGAGCAGAATGCTCATCAGGCTCTTGTTGCCCCTATGGGCCCGCATCGCAGCCCGAATGTCCTCTTCGAGTTGTTCGTAGGCCCTGGCGTGTTCCTCTTCCATCTCGACTGAGAGCACGCTCTCGTCGTATCGCGGCAGGTTGTCCGCAATGTCTTCGAGCGAAAGAAACGCCGTCGTGTTCATCAGGAACTTGCCGAACAGGAGCGGCGACGCGCCCGGCTTCTTCAGAACATGAATCGTCTTCTTCGTCGCACGCGAGCAGGCGTTGTCCGTATCCCTCACCTTCTCGATGGTTTCAAGCACCCCGTATTGCTGTTGAAAGTCGCGCCTTCCCTGCCCTCCGTAAGCAAAGCCTTCGTCCACCATCGTGCGCGGTTCCATGCGATAGAAGATGTTAAATAGATCGTCTGCGTAGCCGCCCATCAAAGTGCCGGTGAGAGCGATCAGCCTCTTTGCCGCCCGTCGAAGCACACCGAGGCCATTGCCCTGCGCCGTGTCGCCGGCCAACTGATGCAGTTCATCCGCGATGGCGAAGTCGAACCATCCGCCCATGTACCGCCCGATAAACTCGATCGGCGCCATGCGTTGAATGCGATTGCGATCAGCCTGCCACAGTGCGGAGAAGTGCTTTGTGCCGCCGTGCGGCAGGGTCAGGGATTCAAAGAGCTTGATCTTGTCGACAAAGTCGAGATGAGTGAGCTTCTGCCTCTCGGAATCCAAGATCGCCGCGCCGGTATCGGGATTGATGACGCCCCCGAGATTCGGCCCGGATTTCGCCTTGAGCTAAGCGTGCTCCCAAAAGTAGCCCAGCTTCCCTTTGTCCTTACCGGTGATGAAGAAGGCTGGAGCGGAGCAGCGCTTGCGCCACTCCTTGCGTCCCATGCGCCGCAACTCGGCGAGCGACAGGCGCATACCCTCATACACGATCCTGCCCTTGCGGAGTTTGACTTCGCAGATGCCGTGCGGCTTCTTGGGATCGCCGCCGTTGCGCATATCCTCGATCAGAAAGGTTCTGGCGCGCGGCACAGTCAGCAGTGCTTCCCGCGCCCACTTGTGCGTGATGTGCGAGGGACACATCACCAGCGTTGTGCTGGGCCTCCCCTCCGCCAACACATGAATCGCGCCCAGCGCCATATAGGTTTTGCCCGCCCCACACTCGGCAACGATCCGCGCCGCCTTGGCTTTGCGAAGGTACTTCGCGGTGCCGGTGATGGCAAGCGCCTGTGCGGGAAGCGCCTTCCGCAGAAGCGTTGCAATGCGGGGCGCGACAGGGTCTTTCGTGCTCTGAAGCGGAGGATAGGTTTCGAGAATGCGGGAACCGAGTTCGACCGCGTGAGCTCTGAGATAATCGAAGGTAGTCTCCATCGAGATGCCTCGCGGGATTTGGATTGGTGGCTGTTTAGGCAGGCAATGCAGAGAATGCAGTGGGCAACAGCACAAACGCAGGCAGCGAATCAGTTTCCGAATCACCGAAACTGGAAACTGACCCGCTGCTGTCGTAAACTGATGGGCTAGATCGCCCCGAGGAGAAACCCAGTGAACCGATCAGCTTTTGTGCAACGCATCCTCAGAATCAGTCTTGTACTCGCCTGTTTGTTCGGAAATTTGCCGTCCTCTGCCCCGCAAACGCCCCAGGCGAACGGAGAGACCATCGTGCTGGTGCGGCATGGCGAGAAACCGGCAGGTGGACTTGGCCAGTTGACCTGCAAGGGGCTGAACCGGTCGCTAGCCCTGCCATCCCTGCTGATTGGACGTTATGGCAAGCCGGACTTCATCTATGCGCCGAACCCGAGCGTGCAAGTAAATGACGGTAATAATCAGCCGACTTACTCCTATCTGAGGCCACTAGCCACCATTGAGCCGACCGCAATCCGTCTTGGGATGCCGGTAAATGCTCAGATCGGCTTCGACCAGATCGCTGAACTGAAGAAGGCATTGCTCCAGCCAGCCTATGCCCACTCGTTGATCTTTGTAGCCTGGGAACACATTAAGTTGTATGAGTTCGCTAAACAGATGCTCAAATCATACGGGACCAATGCAGCGCAGGTGCCCGACTGGCCCAACAGCGATTATGAAACGATCTATATCTTTCACGTCACACGATCTGGCAAAAACGGTGCTCCGCAAGCCACGCTGGAAATCCAGAAGGAAAATCTGGGGAACACGCTGAAAGACACCTGCCCCGGTCCGCTGTAAATTGCGGGAAAATCACGGGATCACCTGAAGCTGGTATGCTACCGCGCCGCCGATACTTCGACCGTTGTAGATGGGTTCAGTGATGCCGTGAAGAAACATCTCGGCCAGGCAATTGGGCCATTCTTTCCCGGAAAGCCTAAAACCTGAGACTTCAAGCCATCTCCGATCCAATAAAGCATTTCCTCCGTTGTTGCGGAGATCAACACGGGGGCGCATCCAATGCCATCGAGCGGCTTGATGCGTTCTTCCGCCTCAACCACGCCGAGAACGTGCTCGGCCCATGATGGTTCGGCGGGAAGCCCGAGAAAGCTCACCAGCGTTGCCCAGGCCTGATCTCGCTGGTATCGAAGCAGAATCGTCCGCCCCACGCCTCCGTTGGTGTACAGTTCTTCCGACACCGCCACCATGTGCCGCACGGGATGCTTCCGGTCCGGCAAGCTCACGGCTCCTTTGTAGCAGGAGGCGTGTTCGCCGAGTGCGACCTCCTTCACTTCACCGTCCGGGAAGGTCAGCGTGAATGCGGCCTTCTCGTGAACCGCCGCCGTGATCGCGCCAACGTCGGAATCGTTGCCGAATGCGCTGATGAGGTGCGCCTTTTCATCCTCCCCCACATAGCGGTCGACCCGCAGCCGAATTCGTGTCGAGGTCTTCTCGGTCATGCGCGTGTATTCAAGCAACCCGAGTCTCAGGTGTGCATTCTGCATCGGCCTCTCCTTCCGGCTTCGCCGGCGTTTCGGTCAGCTTCAGGGTCCTTCCATCGGCATAGACCAATCGCAGCTCGTTGGCCCACCGTTCCCGGTGATGGATGATCTGCTCGTCGCCGTTCTCCTCGACGAAGGTGGTCACATGCTTGACCGATCTCCATCGCGCGATGTGCCGGTCATCGCCCTGGCCGAAGACCCCATTCAATAGGCCTGCCGTACACAACAGCCCCACATGGCCTCCATGCAGCGGCGTAATCGGACGGCCTGTTGCAACGTCCTCGCGTGGCATCAGGAACGGCAACGTCTGCTTCCATGCACCCGACAGCGGCAAAAGGTCCTCAAGTAGGTCGTACGGCAGGCCACGGTAACTCAGCGCTGCCTCACATGAAGGAGGGACCGGATAGGGTTCGCAGACGCCGGACTCCAACTCCGGCAACGCCTGAAAGTTGCCATACGGGCTGATGCGCTGGAGTTGCCGCCGCGCCTCTTCGACCGCTATTCCCCGCACGTTGCGGCGAACGCCAAGCACAGCAATCTGCCGAAAGCGGACCGACTCCTCGTCGGTCATGCGAAAAATGTTCAGCCCGGAGAAATGCGAACTCAGTATCCCGGCGCACTCGTGCAGGCGCTCGAACGGAATAACCAGCACCAATACTCCCTCCGTCACCAGCCAGCGGAAGGTGTGCTCCAGGAACAGACGTTCCATGCGGTTGTTTCCAACCGAGCCAATCTCAGAATCGTAAGGCGGATTCAGGTAGAGCAACGAGAAGGATTCGGGCTTGGCAACTGCATCAAAGGCATTGCCCTGAATCGTCTCGATTCCCTTTGCGCTTGCTGCCAGCGCCCGCTCGGCATCGAGTTCGACCCCGTAACGGCGCACATCCGCACCTTGAGTAAGCAGGTTGAGGGCCGTACCTTGACCCACGCATGGATCGACTACGGACGCAGGCCCTGTGAAGGTGAGCAGCTCGCGAAGTTTGACGCCTTCGCTCTCCGGGAGTGGGTAATAACCCATCTTCAATTTCGCGACACTTCGTGCCATAGGTGTTTTTCTTCCTCTCGGACGAAAGTGTAACTTGAACCATAAAATGGCACTTAGTGCCAGGTTATGCTTCCAAAAGATAGTGCGGTCGGCGCAATCACCTGATGGTGGCACTGCAAACGCCGGTCTATGCAAAGCTGGCTGAATCGGT
>Ga0182014_10004741_pt1 | contig 15415 bp, 13 predicted proteins | sample 612S2DmetaG_FD_120489 | JGI IMG/M metagenome (GOLD analysis project Ga0182014, IMG submission 120489) | Permafrost microbial communities from Stordalen Mire, Sweden - 612S2D metaG | ecosystem: Environmental > Terrestrial > Soil > Wetlands > Permafrost | place: Sweden: Stordalen | collected... | reverse complement strand
CTTCCAGAGCGCGACGGTTGTCATCGCCGCCGCGAGGGAGCACGGCTTGATGCACTTCGGTGCCGGGCCGGCCGCCGACGTTACCTGGCTGGCGGCAATGTACCCAGAACCCTCGGGCACCATCGTGGGGGCGAATACATTGTGGGCCGCTATCCTGTTTGACTTCGGCGAGGTCGGCGTGGCGGCGTTCAGCGCAATGATGATCGCTGCAGTATGGCGTATGCATCGCAATCCGCGAATGACCGCGATCGTGCTGCCGTTCTTCATCGCGGCCCTGGTCAACTCAACCAGCGCCGGCCCCGGAACCGAGTTCATTGCCCTCGGGATCATGCTGTTCGCGTTCCGGTGGGCACCTAAGGCGGCACCTTTCCGTCCGCAGGGTATGAAGGTGTCAACGACCAAGTTGCGGTTCCCCGGTGGTGGCCAGTTAAAGCCCCGCCCCTCGGGTTGATCAGGTCTTATTCAAGATAGTTCCTCCTTTGGCTTGGGCTTGGCGCATATGGCAGGAATCGCCGTCGGTAACCACGACATTCGCCTGATGGAACAGTCGAGCAGACTGTGCCCCAGGCAGGAACCGGCCCGGAATTCGAAGGGCCAGTGGCTGGCGAGCCCAAGGCGCGTGGTTCGTAAGCGGCGGCGACGATGCGGAACAGCAGCTGCGCGCTGGTGTCATCCAATGGCCGTGAACCCCACTTCATCGATGACGATTAGCTCGTTGCGCAGGAGGGTGTCGATGACCCGGCCCACGGAGTTGTCGGCCAGGCCCCGGTAGAGGGTCTCGGCGAGTTCGGCGGCGATGAAGTAGCGGATCTTGTGCCGACCGCGACGGCGGCGACGCCGAGCGCGACCAGCAGGTGGCTCTTGCCCGTGCCGACAGAGAAGGCGACAGACTGCAACAGTTGCGTGCGGTGCTGCCGTGCGAGGTTCGGGTTACGTCGGCGACGCAGCCGCTGTCGGGGCGGCTGGTGGCGCCCGGTCATTCAAGCGGCTGCAGGCGATCTGCTGCTGGTGATCAAGTTGCCGGACGGCTCGCCGGGGAACGATCCGCGCGGATGCGACGGACGTGCTCTGCTCCGCGTCGCGCTGCGCCTCCTCGAAGGCGGCGATGACGGCCGGGATGTCGTCGGTGACCGAGGCGGTCAGCCATTTCCCGCGGGCATACGGCTTCCCGCGCTGCCCTTTCCCCGCCTGCTTCCTTCTCTTCCCGGGCGGGGTGATGATGTCCTCCGGCGCACGGGGCACCAGGACCGCGTCATAGACGCAGGCTAGCTCGGCCATCCGCTTCCAGCCGTTCTCCTTACCGGGCGAAAGGCGGGTCGCGAGCTTGTTCCGTGCGGTCGCGGCGGCCTTTGCCCTGGCCGGGCGCAACGCCTCCGGGCGCATCACGATCCCCTTGCCGTCACAGGTCAGCACCAGCGCGTGGTCTTCAGGGGCCGGATCTGGCCGACGGTCGTGGCAGAACCCGTCCACGTCGGCCGCCGTGCGGCGGCCCAGTTCTTCTACCTGGCGTTTCCCTAGCTTCACCCCGGTGGCGCGGGTGATCGCGGCGGCGGCGGCGTGCGAGCCGCGCGGACTCGATGGCGGCGAGCTTGCGCAGTCCGCGCGACTGCCTTTCAACCGGCAGGTTCAGCACCGCGTCCAGCGGGTGCACGTTCGGGGCACCGGGCGCGCGGTAAGCGATCCGGGCCACCGTGACCTGCCCGAACATCGTCGCCATCTGCCTGCCGTACCCCTTTTTCGCCGCGTGCGCGCGATCCCGGTCCGCGTGCCCGTCACGTCGTCGCGGCGCTCCTCCCGGGCGGCCCGCAGGTCCAGGTGGTCCTGAAACATCCGCCGCAGCAGCTCCCGGCCCCGCGCGCCCGTCACTTCAGACGAACCGCACCCATCCGCTATGTCATCGAGCAAGTGATCGCGAACTTCAAGACCTGGCGGATCATGCACGCCGATTACCGGCGCCCAGTCGAGCATTCCCCACGACGATCTCAACTGTCATTGCCCTGCACTTCTACAAAATCAGCTAAATAATCCTCCGTGTCATCGACTTACTCGCGGACTCGGATCCGGCATTTCTGTTATATAGGGTGACTATCGACGCAAGATAGAAATATTCGACATAGGTGACATTTTGGGGAAAGAGCAAAGACTCTGCCACCTTGCCGTTTTAGCAGAGACAAAGGTATAGTCACCTTCAGGTGAAACGGAAATCCCCGCACGGCGGAATCCTGAAAATGGTAAATTTGCGTTGAGTGCCGTTCGCAGGGTCTGTTTATAGCTAACCCCTGATTGGTTTGATTAAGATTGAACACTCATCGCAAACAACCGCTAATGGTCGGAACGGGATCACCAGGTGAGCCCATTCGATTGCGCCGCAGCCAATGGATGGCTAGGGCGGTATTGCCTACGATAGGCATCAGCGTCGCACTTATGTTCGCGATTGGGGTCCTCGGCCCGCGGGCGGTGAACCCAGAGTTCCCGCCCGCACCCCCGTGGCCACCGTGGTTCATCCACGCAGATATCTCATCGGTTCTGGCAGTAATTGTGACCTGGATAGCGGTCTTGATTGGCAGCACGGGTTTGGCAATCGGACTGGTCGCAGCTCGCCATGGCTGGCGACCACCTCTACGGCGCTTGATTGCCGGGTCCGTTCTAGCAGTGGTTGCCTTGCTCGTGATTCCGCCAACGGGCTCGGCGGATATGTTGGATTATGCGGCATACGGGCGGATAGCGGCGCTCGGACATAGTCCGTATACCTATCTACCGGAACAGTTGAAGTCGTCAGGCGACCCGGCGGGGACGGTAGCCGGGCTTGGTTATCTGAACGTCCCATCGAGGTATGGGCCTGTCGCTACCGTGACCGAGAAGGTTGCCTCGAGACTGGCCGGCGACTCGGTTGCCCGCACCATCTTCTGGCTTAAGGTGTGGAATGGGCTGGCCTATCTCGCACTAGTGCTGGCACTAGACCGACTGCTGCGCGAAGATGAGAGTCGGAGAATACGGGCACATCTACTGTGGTCGTTGAACCCGCTTATGCTGTGGGCGGTGGTGGCTGGCGGTCATGTAGATGGACTAGCTATCGGCGTCGGCGCGGCTGCCTTGTTTGTCATGCGCCGGTTGGATTCACGCCGCGCGCTATTGGCGGGCGTTTTGCTCGGACTGGCATCTGCGATCAAGGCGCCGTTTGCACTATTCGGCGTCGGACTAGTCTGGGCGGCGCGACGGTCTCCGCTTGCGCTCACGGCTTTGGGAATTGGCGCAACTGTAGTGACGATCTCCTGCTACCTCCTGGCAGGTCGCGCCTCAATCGCGGCCGTATTGGGTCGCGCGACGGGTACACAAGTCGACTATGTTCCGTGGTACGCAGTGGCCCGGGCGCTGCATTGGCACAATCCAACCGCCAGGATCAACGCCCTTGGCTTGATCGGCTTTGTGCTGATGGGGTTGATTCTTGTACGGCGCGTACCACCAGGGCGAAGCGACTTTCCGGCAGTTCGGGTAGCGTTGGCGGTGGTATTGGCCTGGTTGATCGTCTCGCCCCAGCAACGGCCGTGGTACGATGCCATGATCTTTCCCCTCCTAGCTTTGATGCCCGCCACCAGGCTGGATTGGATTGTGCTGATCCGCGCGGCTGCGGGTGCTCTGGGAGAACTGCCTGATCTTGCCCATCTCTCTGAGTTGGGTCCAGCATGGCCCTCGGAAACTTGGAGGATGGCTTCTGCTGGGATAGTGCCTCTTACTCTAACCGCAGTGGGAATCGTCCTGCTCTGGTTGTGCTTTACAAAGGATTGGCGGACGGCAGCGAATCCGGACAGTAATCTGATAGATGGACGGGTGGCCCGGGGGAATCTGACTAATAAATAACCTCAGAGTTCCCGTGGGTCCCGGTGGTCTGTGTGGTCCCAGGACCTGACGGTTCTCCCGTGATCGCGCTGTTCCTGGCATCTGAACTCCGCCAGTGGGTCCCGGCCGTGTCCAGCCGCCAGGCCAGCGTGAACGCCGACAGTAGCGTGTGACTCGCCCCGCACCGCACGCACCGCAGCCTGGGCACGAAGATCTTCCGGCGGTGGCCCGCCTTCCGGACGGACAAAGCGCCCGCGGGATCGGGCTGGCGATGGGTGCCTCACGTTTAATTACGGAAAGTATTCGCGTATGCTCCTTCTGTGATCGAGACGCCGGGTGGATCGTTGCGCGGACGACTGTACGAGGCGTATGCATCACAGCACGCGAGGTGCGGGGACGGTGAAGCTGCCGCCCTCATTTACCGTCGTGACATCCGGCCGGAGCTCCCGCCGCCTGCGGCAGGACCGGTACTCGACATTGGCTGCGGGCAGGGGCAACTGGTCATGCTCATGCTGGCGGACGAGTACGACGCCATGGGAATTGATGTCAGCCCGGAACAGGTGGCGCTGGCCCGGGCGGCAGGCTTGGACCGGGTCGAGCAGGGCGATTACCGGCGCCTGCTCGATGCGCGGGCCGGGCAGCTAGCCGCGGTGACGGCCACCGACGTACTTGAGCATCTCACCAAGGCCGAGGTGCTGGACACATTCGACCGGGTCGCACACGCACTGGTCCCGGGGGGTGTCTTCGTGGCGCGGGTACCGAACGCGGCCAGTCCCTTCGGCGGGCAGATCCGCTACGGCGATTTCACCCATGAGTCTTCCCATACCGCGCGAAGTGTCCGTCAGGTGGCGGCAGCGGCGGGCTTCACAAGCATTGATGTCCAGCCCTGCCCGCCCATCGCGCATGGCCTGGTGAGCGCGACGCGGGTCGTGCTGTGGAAGTCGGTGAGCGCGTGCTGCAAGGTCGCGCTCGCGGCCGAAACGGGAATGCTCCGCGGCCATATCATCACCCAGAATCTCACCTTCGCCGCGCGTAAGGCCTGACGATGTGCGGTATCGCCGGGGCAATCGATGCGTCCAGCGACCGGGCCGCAGCGCGCGTTCGCCTGATCAACGACGCGCAGCAGCATCGTGGCCCCGATCATGGCGTGCTGACGCGCGTAAGCGGATTTACCCTGGGAAACACGCGGCTGGCCATCCAGGATCCCGGTCCGGCGGGAAATCAGCCATTCGTGTCGGTTGATGGCCGTTATCATTGCGTGTTCAACGGCGAGATCTATAACCACAGGGAACTGGTCAGGCGCCACGGGTTGGCAGTACGCACTAACTGCGATGGAGAGGTCATTCCCGCACTATGGTCGAAGCTTGGCATAGCGTCACTGGCCGAGCTGCGTGGGATGTTTGCAATAGCGGTGGTGGATTCCCTGGAAGAGCGGCTTTATCTGGCTAGAGACCATTTCGGCATAAAGCCGCTACATTGGCAGATTCTTTCTGATGGGCTTTTGTTCGCCTCAGAGATCCGGCCGCTGATACAGGTGGGTGGCGGCGCACGAATCTATCCTCAAGCAATAGCGAGGTATCTTCATCTCGGAGCAACGGCGGCCGACCAGGCTCCGTTCTCTGAAATAACGGCGCTCCCGCCGAACAGCGTCGCCTCTTTCAATCGCGGCTGCCATTCAGAAATACGGCCTATTCAGCCCGATGGACCGCTTCAGGTTGCGTTGGCGCATCCAGATCTGGAAAAAGCGCTGACAGAATCCGTTCAGTTGCATCTGGCGGCCGATGTGCCGAGTGCGCTGCTTCTGTCCGCGGGAGTTGACTCCGCAACCATTGCCGCGGTGGGCCGTCGCCTTGGCCGAGACCTGCACTGTCTTACGGTCGCGACCGAGGACAGTGCCGACGAGAGTGAGATGGCAGCAGAGACCGCGCGTCACTACGGACACCGGTTCCAGCGAGTGCCAGCCGTAGTGACGGCAGACGATGTTCTGAACTTCTTTACGGCGATGCAGCGCCCTAGCATCGACGGTCTCAATAACTATGTGGTTTGCAAGGCAGTTCACGAGGCTGGATTCAAGGTCGCGCTATCTGGCCTTGGCGGAGACGAGGCTGTCGGCGGGTACTCCCACTTCCGTCTGCTGCGATACCTGTCTGCGCTTCGGGCACTCGATGCGCTACCGAGTCAGGTAAACGGTGCGGCAGCAAAAGCACTAGCCCGCCTGGGTATTGCCGGCGAAACCAAGCTGAAGAGGCTGCTTGCCTCTGATGGTCCACGCGAAGGCTGGGAGCTTGTTCATCTCCAGCGAGAGGTGCTCCCTGAGGCATTGGTGACGGAGTTGACTGGAGTGAGCTGCCGCGATTCAGTTAGTAGGCCTCTGAAGGCCGCGCCGCGTCCAGGGCAATTTGCCGCCATGGTCGCCGCGGAGGTGGCCCTATACCTCCAGCCAACCCTGCTCTCTGATGCTGATGCTTTCTCAATGACTTCCTCTGTTGAGCTCAGGGTACCATTCGTCGATTTTCAGATCTTTTCTGCATCGTTGATGCTAGCCGGTGAAAACGGAAAACGACCTGGCAAGAAGGCTGCTGGGAGGGCGCTGCATGACGCTTACCTTATGCACCTAGCCACCGCCCCTAAGCGCGGGTTCAGTCTGCCAATGCAGCGGTGGATGTCGGGTCCTTTGTCACCTGTGCTTAAGGCTGTTGATGATCCAACCGCAGCCATCTGGTCCGTGCTGGACCGGGAGGTAGCCGAGCGAGCGGGCCTGTTGCCCCTCCGGCCAGGACGCCGCTGGTCTGAGGTATGGGCTCTAGCGGCCTTGAATGGGTGGCTCGAGACAATCTAAAGGGGATGACATGAAGGAGTTTATAGACCCTCGGGAAACATAATGTGATTAAGAGCAGCGAATCCGACTATATCGAACAGTGCTGCCGAAATAAGAACGCTATCCATTATCGACTACACTGCGTTATGCGTTATGATCAAACAGTGATTAGGCTCTTCAGTGCAGCGCGCGGGAGTCGCCGGCTATCGGGTTCCCGTGACAGGCTTTTGTGACCGCGTACGCATCACTTGGCCGACTACGAGGGTTGGCGTCGACGGTGGGCCAGCGTGACTTCGCGCGGACGGTCGCCCGGACGGCGACCTTTAACATCTCAGCCAGCGTCGTCGCAGGCCTCGGCGGCCTGATTATCGCCCGCGCCCTCGGCCCGACGGCGCGGGGGGAATATGCCGCAGTAACTGCGTGGTTCGGTGTCGCGCTCATAGTGGGCGACATGGGGCAGCCAGCGGCACTGTGCTTTTACGTCGCCCGAGATGCGCCGCGCGCGCCCGCATACGTTGCTACGTCACGGGCGATAATGCTCGTTACCGGTTCGATTGCGTTGTGTTCTGGCTTGTTTCTCGCACCCGTTCTCGCTCACGGCCACACAGCGACGCTAACCGGCTACCGTATTGCTTTCGCCGCCTCCATTATTGCGTTTGTCGGCGCCAGCTATACATTCTCGCTGCAAGCACGGAACCTGCGTCACTGGAATATCGTACGAGTCACCCAGCCAGTGCTCGGCTTCATGGGAATCGCCATCCTCTGGAGGCTGCGCGTCCTCACCGTGGACACCGCCTTGGTGGTCCTCGGTGGCACGATGCTCCTGCAGCTGGTGTGGGCTTATGGCTGGTGCCGATGGGAAGGGCTGGTCCCAGGGCACGCGCAGATGTCCCTGGTCCGCCCGTTGGCCGCATATGGAGCCGCTCAGATGGCAGCCCTGACGCCGGCCACCCTTAACGCCCAACTGGACCAGCTTGTGCTGTCACAGACTGTTCCGGCGGCCGACCTTGGCCGCTACGCGGTCGCGGTCTCATTCTCACTGTTTCCGATACCCCTAGTGTCGGCGATCGGTTATGTCGCCTTTCCCCGCCTTGCCGCGCAGACGAAAATGACGCAGGCAAGCCAGCGCCTACAGAAGGCGTCGGTCACGGCAAGCTTCGTGATATCGGCCGGGCTTATCGTCCCGTTCGCTGCGGTGGCCTACTGGATTATCCCGCCGGTGTTCGGGTCGGCCTACCGTGAGGCAGTTCCGCTGCTCTGGATTCTCGCCCCTGGGTCTGTCTTTCTCGCGTGCGGCCAGGTTGTGGGCGACCTGCTGAGGGGCAAGAGGCAGCCTGGTGCGGTGGCGTGGGCGCAGGGCCTGGCAGCGGTCTTCACCGTGGTTCTTCTCTTGGTCCTGCTGCCGTTCGTTGGTGTATACGGCGCGGCCATCGCCTCGACTGTTGCCTATGGCGTCGCTCTTGCGGCCATGTTGCGCCGCCTACGTCGACCGCCTCGCCAGGCTCACCGAAGCATAGCGGAAGCGACCCCTGCGGCCGACTGACTTTATCCATTCCAGAAAGCGGTGATCTTGATATCAGGGGGCCGTACGGCCGTCGCAGCCGCGACCGACGTGATGTGCCACGCAGTGTGCCGGCATCGTGTTGTGCGCGCAGCCCGTTTCATCCACCGGCGGGCGTGCCTAGACGGTCCGAACGACATGGACACCAACGGCGAGATATGGCTACAGCGCCAAGTCGTCGGTATGTCACTGCCGTCCGAACGTATTCTCGCCCTCGACGAGGGGGCCAATGTCGGCCGGTCGTCGTCCGCGATGCTGTCGGCGGCGGGCCAGGCGGGACGGCTTGACGATCTCGAACTGCACGCCTTCGAGCCCTCGGCGTATACGTTCGCCCGGCTTTCCGAAACTCTCGACAGCCCCCGCGTGACTCTGGGCCGGATGGCACTGGAGGATCGGTCGGGGCACTCCACACTGCATGTGATCGCGCCAGGGGCGGGGGCGAACTCGCTGTATGAATCATCTCTCGCCGGCACCGCGATCGGCACGGAAGATGTGCGGACGACCACTCGGGACGACTATGCCGAGCGCACCCGGCTAAACGGCGAAATCGCGCTCGTAAAGATCGATACCGAAGGTCACGACCCGGCTGTGCTCCGCGGGGCGCAGGGTCTCCTGTCCGACCAGCGGATCTCGGTCCTCCAGTTCGAATACAACCACCGCTGGATATACGCACGCACATTCCTTAAAGACGCATTCGAGCTGCTTGTCCCTCTTGGCTACAACCTGGCGCGGCGTGGAATTCTTTCCACGCTGGGACGTGGATCGGGAGAGCTTCGTCGAGGCAAACTACGCCGCGTATGCGCAGTGGGCCGCCGCAAGGATTCCGGCCGTCCGGTGGTGGAAAACAAGCCAGCAAGGAGATCTGCGTTGAACGCTAGGAGCCCCACACGTCTTGTCCTTGGAGTGCAGCGGCTTTCACTGCTTCCGCCGGGGGTCAGTTTCACCGGTTCCGCCGATCGCCGGGAATCAAATTACAGTCACGGCGGAAACCGCGGCGATAGCTCTTACAGCGAGCCCACCCGGGGGAAGGCCACTCTCCTCAATGTCTTTGCTCTCTGATACACCGACGACAGGTTACAGTCAAGGGGGTTACTGTGCGGGTGGGCGTGATTGGACCGATGGCTCCAGATTACTTCGCAGAAAATGTGAGCGACGCACTTGAACACACCGGGAATGTCGTCGCCCACTTGGGTACCACCAGCCCTCGGCACCGCAGCCGACTTCTCACTACATCACGAATGCTCGCCCAGCAGGCGTTGCCCGCCCTTGATGAGCGGAGTCAGCGGCACATCGCCCGTGCGGCGGTGGCGGCCGACTGTGAGGTCGTTATCAACATCGACGGGGGCCTTATGCCCGACACGGTGCGGCAGCTCAAAAGAGCAGGCATGCGAGTCGCGTTCTGGTTCCCGGACCACGTGGCCAATCTGGGGCGGCAGCTTATGCTCCTTGCGCCATATGATGCGATCTTTTTTAAAGAGCCGCACGTCGTGAACAATCTGCGAGCCACCCTGGATTTGCCCGTCTATTACTTGCCAGAGTGCTGTAACCCCAGGTGGCATAGGCCGACGGTCCGCGCGGGCACCGAGCCTTACCTGGTGATTGCGGGAAATATGTACGCGAGCCGGGTACGTCTCCTGGAGAGGCTTGCAGCGAAAGGAATTCCACTACGGCTCTACGGAGGCGGTTTTCCTCGCTGGCTCGGGGAGACACCCATTCGCGCGGCGCACGCCGACCGCTCCATCACGCGCGATGAGAAGGCCAGGGTATTTCGCTCGGCCGCCGGTGTGCTGAACACCATGCACCTGGCCGAAGTTGCCGGGGTCAACGCCAGGCTCTTCGAGGCGGCCGGCTGCGGAGCCGCAGTCCTCACCGATTTCCGGCCGACGGTCCTGGACCTGTTCACGGTGGGAGAAGAGGTGCTGGTCTTTCATGACTTCGACAACCTGGTCGACCAGGCGACACGGCTTCTCGGGGAGACCGGTCTGACGGGCCGCCTGGGCGACGCCGCGGCCCGGCGCGCGCATCGCGATCACACCTACGACCTGCGTGTTGCCGAGATCCTGGAAAAGGTCGCATGAGCTGCGCTGCAAAGCTGAACGTACTGTAGGTCTCTCATGACATCTCAGTCCTGGTCGGCCATATGCCGAGGACCGTGGGCATGACCGCGACGGTGCTGCTCCTCGCGCCGTCCCAGGGGCGCGGCGGCGGCATTGAGCGATACGTGGAGACCATCGAGTGGGCTCTTGGCGCGCAGGGAGTGCATTATCGTCGGATCAGTCTTGCCGGCCCAGGGATAGCGGGGAACGTCCGCATGCTCCGGGAATGCCGCAGGCAATTTGGTCCGGGTGACGGACCCCCTGATCGGATTATCGTGGCGCACCGCTCCATGGTCCCGGCGGCTGCTCTCCTGACACGCAGATGGCGATCGTGCGGGACGTCTGTGATTTGCCATGGAATCGAGGTATGGGCTGCGCGGCCGAGGATGCGCACTGCGGCCGAGGATCGGCTGATGCGACGGTCACACGTCCGGTTGGTGGCGGTGAGTAATTTCACGTCGGGGGCACTGTTCAGCGAATGCCAGGCGACGATCTTGCCACCCGGGTTGTCCCCGATCTGGTTCGCCACCCTCGTCGAGGCGGCGAACGCTGAGCATCACCGGGAGCCAGGGATAAATCTGATGACGGCCTTCCGGCTGGCGGACTTCCGGAACAAAGGGCTGTCGCAGATTCTGGACGCCATCGCCCGACTCGGCCGAGCCGACGTAAGGATGACCGTGTGTGGCAGCGGCCAGCCGCCGGAGGATCTGCGCCGCCTCGTCGGCAGCTATCCCTGGTGTACCTTGCGAAACGACCTCAGCAACAAGGATCTCGCGCTTCAGTTCGCCGCCGCTGACCTGTTTGTGCTGGCGACCCGGACGAGGCGCGGCCGGAATGCGTCTGGTGAAGGATTCGGGATGGTTCTGCTGGAGGCACAGGTAGCCGGGACGCCGGTGGTCGGGCCGGCGTTCGGCGGATCTCATGAAGCGTTCCTTCGGCAGGTCACTGGGGAGGCGCCGGTAGATGAGACGGCCGAGTCGCTGAGCGTTGTCCTGGATCGGCTGCTGAAGGATCCGGCAACGCTGGAACGAATGGGAAGGCAGGCCGCTCAATGGTCACGACAGTGTTTCGCTCCGGACACCTATGCGTCCCGCGTGGTCAGCGCCCTGCTATGACGGCGAACTTTTCTCGTACGACGTCGATCTGCCGAGCGGACGTCAGCGGAGGGCGGCACCGGACTGCTCCAGGTCCTGCCACCGAGGGCGACGGCCGCTTGCTCGTAGCCCTTGGCTGTCTCGGTGAGGGTATAGCACGCAAGCCTGCCGCGGATCTTGTCATGACGGGCCTGCGCATCATGCGAGGCCCGCAGCAGGGCTGCGGCGAGTGCTTCGACGTCCCCGACCGGAACAATCTCGCCGACGCCGTGCACAAGGTCTGCCGCGCAGCCGACCGCGTCGCTGACCACGGGAGTCAGCCCACAGGCCATCCCCTCGTTGACCACCACTCCCCATGGTTCGCGGCCGCTGGGCAGCACCAGAACGTCGCCGCTGGCATACCAGCCCGGCAGGTCGGCCTGGTTGACAAACCCGAGGCAACGCACCGGGAGCTGACTCTCATACCGGCGCACCTCTTCCCTGAGAGGTCCATCACCGAGCATCACCAGGTTGAGTGTCCCGCCTGACTGCGCAATGGCGTGTACCGCATCCAGTGGCCGCTTCTGCGGGACGAGCTTCCCCGAAAAGATGACGGTCGGCCGCTGCGGGTCCAGCCCGAGTGATTCCAGCCGCTGCACCCGGGACGGCCTGGCCGCGTCGGACATGGTGCGGAATCGGTCGTTGTCTACGCTGTAGGGAGCGATGTACTGCGGTATGCGCCCGTAGCGGTCATAAAAGGCGGCATTAAGCCGGCCGATGGGCAGGGCGCCCGCCGCGCTCCGCACAACGAAGGTGGCCAGTAGGTGCCGCACGATCCGGCGCCAGCCAATAGCGGTGGAATCTGGATGTGAATCGCCACGGAGCAGATAACGAACGCGCAGCAAGCGGCACGCGACAACCGCGAGCAGCATTTCCGGATCGGCGTGACCGTGGAGCACCACGATGTCCTGCCGGCGCAGCCATCTGCTCGCGGACAGCAACCAGCCTGCCTTGGCGAGCAGCGGTTTCCGTCCTAGCAGGGTCCAGCGGTAGCCGGCCAGCAGATTCACGTCCCAGGCCACCGTGACGCCGAAACCGGGATCATGGTAGGGCTGTGCGCCGCGGCTACTGAGGAAGGCGACCTCCAGGTCCACCACGCCGCGACGGGAGAGTTCCTGGTACAGAGGCGCTTGATACTGGATTGGGTGCGTCGCCAGGACTCCCAGACGGGGACGGGAGCCAGTCGTGCCGAAAGAGCGGTCCCGCGTTCCGCGCTGCTTGCTAAGCATGTCTGACTTCCGGCTCTCGAGTGTGGGGCAGGAGAGGCGGCATCACCGGAAGCTTTTGCCTCCGCTTGCAGTGCACCCACGGTGGACTGGTACCAGGCGTGGTAGAAGCAGAAGCGCAGCCCGGCTCGGCCATCGAGCAAGCCGAGCCCGAACACGTACATATAAATGAACAGTGCCGTGGGTTTGGCCGGAATAGAGGGGAAGATCACATCTCTCAGCACGCTCCGAATCAATGGCCGCGTATCGGTAGGTGCTCGGGTCCTGATTCGGCGGAGCCGCGCCAACGGCGAAATCGGGTGTCCGCGACGCTGTGCCTCGAGCGCCGCATAGCGCACATGTTTGTGCAGCCAGACCGCGAGGCCCTTGTGATCCTCGTCAACGATGTCGTTGGCTAGGCGTCGGACCAGCCCGTTCACGCGGGCTCGCTCGCCCACCAGGCTTCCGTCGTACTTGGCGTAGCGGCGATCGACTAGGCGCACGACCCACGAACCGCCGTACCAGCCGCAGTGGCGGATCCACGTATCCTGGAAGACGAGCCGGAGGCGGTGCGCGAAAGCCGCGCAGGCGGGTGCGACCAACTGCGCAGCGATCTCCACCGCTAGCTGCGGAGAAACCCATTCGTCCGCGTCGACGAAATAGACCCAGTCGTGCCGCAGATCAGGAAGCCGGAGCGCGAATTCCCGCTGAGCGGAGAATCCGAGCCAGGGCTGCTCCACCACGTCCGCACCGAGGGAACGCGCGATCGGCACGGTGGCGTCCGTGGAGCCCGAGTCGACCACCATGACCTGATCGGCCCAGGCCACTGAGGCCAGGCACCGGGCGATGTTCACTTCCTCATCGCGGGTGAGCACCACCACGCTGACCGGGACGGAGCCAAGGGGTGGATTGTCGCCGGCACGGTAAGGACGCAATCCGAGCTTGGTCATCCGGGGCTCCCCAGTAGCCAGCCGAAATAAGCAGCCGGATCGAACGGCAGCGGATCCGGCTCCACCTCGGCCGTCAGAGCGGACTTGACCGCATGGCTCAGCGAATCCGGGTCATCGGGATTGAAGCCGCACAGCGCGTGCCCGGCGATCTCCCTGTTCTGGGCGCTGTCACGGGCGATCACTGGCTGCCCGTTGGCTCTGGCCTCGGCGAGCGGATAGCCGAACGACTCCAGGCCGGTGGGGAAGTAAATGGCCCGGCTGCGCGCCCAGGTCTGGCGCAAGTCGCGCTGATCGACCCGCCCGAGGAATTCCAGCCGTGGATTGCGGGCCAGGGCGGGCGGCAGGTCCGCGGGATCGGCGGTGACCCGCACCCGGACGGCCTCGTCGCCGTAGTCGTCAACGGCGCTGAGCAGCTCCGCAAGCCGTTCATCCATCCGCTTGTAGGGCGCGAACAGCACCGGGCACAAAATGGCCGCCTCCCGGCCGCCAGCCGGGACCGACCCGGCCGAGACGGGGTGCGGGCGTACCACGATCCGGCTTCGGGCCGCAGGCACGACGTGGGTGACGCGCTCAGCCATGGCCGTGCTCGGAACGACGAGCACGTCGGCCCGGCGTGCGGCTAGCCGCACGACAACACCCTCCCGCTGTACGGACTTGCGCACCGCAGGATCGAGGCGGCCGGTCTCATCGCTGGTCAGGAAGTGCAAGGCGTTGCGAAGCAGGGTCCAACGCGGCCCACCGGGACCGGCGAAGCTGACGTTGTTGACCGCGATCCGCCGGCCTGTCTTACGCTTCGTTATTTCCCGCCGGAGCAGCCAGGCTGGACCGACATGCTGCCCGGCGCCGATGACCTGGACGTCCTGGCGCCCGGTACGGGCCAGGTAGCGGTGCAGCTCCGCCGCGTACCGGGCCGCGCCGCCCATCTGTGCCCCGGCGATGTCCACCGTCACCGTCCCGTTCATGAGGCTCCTCCGGAGCGATCGGGCCGCTGAAACATGAACAGGCGCAGGGGTGAACTCTCCGCGATCTTCGCCGGACGGGGCACGGTGAGCAGTCCGGCCCGGGCGGCGGCCGCACGCCACCAGGCCGCCGACCGGCGCTGGCGGGAGATCCGCAGGTACGCGAGGTAGCGGTCGAGCCGGGGCCACTCCGCGGCGACGGTCCGGACCGGTGGCACCCGAGCCGCGGCACCGACCAGCCACTCCAGCCAGCGAACCGGGTGCCGGGGGTCGGGGACCGTGCACAGCAGGACGCCACCGGGCCGCAGCACCCGGGCGCATTCGCGCAGCACGGCCGCCGGCGAGCCGACGTACTCTAGGACGCTCGCCGCGAGGACCGCGTCGAAGCTGGCTGTCGCGAACGGCAGCGTCCGCCAGTCGGGGTCGAGCTGGATCCACTCAGCGGCGGCCCCAGGATCGGCGGCTGCGGCTTGGCCCAGCATGCTGGGCGAGATGTCACAACCGGTCACCCGAAGCCCCGCGCCAGCCAGATGCCGGGCCAGTTCCCCGGTGCCGCAGCCGAGATCAAGCACCCGTCCCCGCGTGGGCATGAGATACCCAATCGCGTCGGCCAGCTGGGTCAGACGACGGGCGAGCCGGCCATCCGGCGCGTACTTGGCGGCCCAGTTGCCCGCCTTGGCGTCAAAGAGCAGCTGTACTTGCCGCGTGTGGTCCAGCGCCCGCTCAGCCACGGCCGCCCGCCCCTTCCGCGGCCCGGATGGTGGCGCGCATCGTGGCCAGCATGACCTCGGTCGGCAGGACCGCCCCACCCGTCACGGCCTCGTGGAACGCCGCGGCGCACGCTCGGTGTCCCTTG
>Ga0182014_10004739_pt1 | contig 15419 bp, 11 predicted proteins | sample 612S2DmetaG_FD_120489 | JGI IMG/M metagenome (GOLD analysis project Ga0182014, IMG submission 120489) | Permafrost microbial communities from Stordalen Mire, Sweden - 612S2D metaG | ecosystem: Environmental > Terrestrial > Soil > Wetlands > Permafrost | place: Sweden: Stordalen | collected... | reverse complement strand
GGCTGGCGAGATCGATATCAGCAACATCGATGTGTTCAGCCAAGCGCTGACCACCGTCAGCGACGGCGCACGCGGCCCGATCACGGTCGATCTCAGCGCGGTCAAGTACCTCGACAGCGCGGGGATCAACGCGCTTTTCAAGCATGCCGACGAAATCGACCGTCTGCACCTCATCGTCCACCCCTTCTTGCTTCGGGTTCTTACGATCAGCGGTATCAGCGAGATCGCGACGGTCCAACCGGCGCCTGAAGACGGTGACGGTTAGTACGGTGTCCCCGCGTCTGACCACTGCTTTCGTTCGTGCGCGCTGTCACGTGAAGGACGTGCACTGTTTGTCTTCTGGTCACCGACGTGCGGATTGGGTCTGCGAACCTTGACCGGACGAACCGGGACGGACGAGTCGCCGCGACGACGCAACAAGAGGGAAAGGCCTGCCATGACAGAACACTTGCACGCTTACAACAGTCTGTGGCAGGTCCGCAGTGACACATGGTGCCGGTTGGAGGAAGGCGCCGATCGCCTGACGCGCCCGCATACCGCGGGGGCCGTGAAAGACAAATGCGTGAGTGCCTGCCAGGAGCAATTGGCTTCGTTGAGCACACTGGAGCCTTACTGGGCTTATCCAGGCTCGCCTCAATTCGCCCGCATCCAGCGCCTTTTTGCCGCCGGCAACTACGACAAGTTCGCGCAAGACGTCGCTCGGATCAACCGCGCGCTGTCCACGGAGTCGTACCGCTCGGGGGACGTGGACATCGCCGGTGCCGACGAATTGGACATGTTCCCTGCGGACCCGCGTCAGCTCGAGCACCAGCCGTCGACGCAGACTGACCGGCCCTACTTCGAAGTGCTCGTCGTCGAAAAGATGACCGAGGCCCAGGAACGGTCGCTGCGCAACGAAGTACGCAAATGGCGGCGCCCAGACGACGAATTCGTCTACGAGCTCGTCGTGGTGGCCAGCGGAGACGAGGCGCTTATCGCGGCGCGTCTCAACGTAAACCTGCAGGCCGTGGTGATCCGCCGGCGCTTTTCGCACCAATCGACCCGGGACCTGTCCAGCCTGGAGGAGTTCGTCGATGACGGGGTGTCGCATGAGCTGGCTGATCACCAGTCGCCCGAAGAACGCGCGCAGATACTGGCGGTTTCCATAGCCAAGCTGCGGCCCGAACTCGACCTCTACCTCATGACCGAGATCGAGGTGGAGGAGATCGCTGGGCGCTTGGGCCATTACTTCCGCAGGGTATTTCATGCTCGGGAAGGCATGCTCGAACTGCACCTGTCGATCTTGCAAGGTGTGGCCGCGCGCTACCGCACGCCGTTCTTCAGCGCGCTCAAGGAGTACAGTCACCGGCCCACGGGTGTCTTTCACGCCTTGCCGATTTCGCAGGGCAAGTCGATCGTGAATTCGCACTGGATCAAGGACATGGTCAGCTTCTACGGCCTGGAAGTGTTCATGGCCGAGACGTCGGCGACGTGTGGCGGTCTGGACTCGCTACTTGAGCCGACCGGGCCGCTGCGCGAATCGCAAAAGCTCGCGGCGCAAGCGTACGGGTCGCGTCACACGTACTTCGTCACCAACGGAACGTCGACGGCCAACAAAATCGTCACCCAGGCGTTGGTGGCACCCGGCGACATCGTGCTGCTGGACCGTAACTGCCACCAGTCGCATCACTACGGGATGATGCTCTCGGGCGCGAAGGTCGTCTATCTGGAGGCGTACCCCCTCAACGAATACTCGATGTACGGCGCGGTGTCGTTGCGGGCGATCAAGTCGAAATTGCTGGCGCTGCGACGCGCCGGCAAGCTCGACCGCGTCAAGATGATGTCGCTGACGAACTGCACCTTCGACGGCATCGTCTATGACGTCAAGCGTGTTATGGAGGAGTGCCTCGCCATCAAGCCAGACCTGGTGTTCCTGTGGGATGAGGCGTGGTTCGCGTTCGCGGGCTTCCACCCGGTCTATCGGACTCGCACCGCGATGGCGTCAGCGCGGGCGTTGCGCGAGCAGCTGCAAGATCCGGAATACGGGCGCCGTTTCGAGAAGTATCTCGCTGCCCAAAACGAACCGGGCGCCAAACCCCCAAGCGACGACGATCTTTTGGACCGTCGCCTCCTTCCCGATCCGGCAAGGGCCCGGGTGCGCGTGTACGCCAGTCAGTCGACGCACAAGACGCTGACTTCGTTACGGCAGGGATCGATGATCCACGTCTACGATCAGGACTTCGACCAGAAGGTCGCGGTGCCGTTCCATGAGGCCTACATGGCGCACACGTCGACATCGCCCAACTACCAGATCCTCGCGTCCCTGGACCTCGGGCGCCGGCAGGTGGCGTTGGAAGGCGTCGAACTGGTGCAGCGGCAGATTGAGAGCGCGATGCAGTTGCGCGACGCGATCGACAATCATCCCGTGCTCAGCAAGTACATGAACTGCCTTACCACGTCTAATTTGATCCCGGAAGATTTTCGGCCCTCGGCCATCGCCCAGCCCCTGCGCTCGGGGCTGCGCAACATGATGGCGGCCTGGGAGCAGGACGAGTTCGTGCTCGATCCGACGAGAATCACCTTGTCCATCGGGCGTACCGGCTATGACGGAGACACCTTCAAACGCCAGCAGCTGATGGACCACTACGGAATTCAGATCAACAAGACATCGCGTAACAGTGTGCTGTTCATGACCAATATCGGCACCACGCGCAGTTCGGTCGCTTTCCTGGTGGAAGTGCTTGTCAACATCGCCCGCGAGCTCGACCAAGACATCTCCGAGATGAGTCTGGGTGAGCATGAACATTTCGAACGGGCCGTGCACCGGCTGACCAAACAACCGGTGCCCCTGCCCGACTTCAGCGGCTTCCACCCGGCGTTCCTGGATCACAGCGGAAGCGAGCCCACGCCCGAAGGGGATGTCCGTCCGGCGTTCTACCTGTCCTACGACGACGCCAACTGCGAATACCTCACCGGTGAGCAGATCGACGAACGACTGGATGCGGGGGTCGACATCGTGTCGGCGACTTTCGTGACGCCCTACCCCCCGGGCTTTCCGGTCCTGGTGCCCGGCCAGGTGGTCAGCCGCGAGATATTGCAGTTCATGCGTGATCTCGACACACCCGAAATCCACGGCTATTTACCGGAATTCGGCTACCGCGTGTATACCGAGAAGGCCATCGAGATGGTCGGTGAGTCTGTCGGGGCGAGCTCCAACGGACATCGCTCCGCGGTAGCGACGGTTTCCGGGGCCGAGCCGGCGTCGCAGAAGCCGTCGAAGAAAAAGCCGTCAAAGCGCGATGAGTCCAATGGCGATCAGAACCTTCCCGAGGTCGGTCAGGATGAGCTGCTCGGCCAGCAGCAACCCGGCGACGCGGTGGCCCGGTCTTCGTAATGCCTTGAATTGGCCTTGGGACGAACGACCCCAGATTTAGGCGGAGAAATCGGCGGTGAGCCAGCGGTCGGGGCGGATGGTGAACAACACGGTCGTCTGACTGTCCATGGCGCGGACGAACGCGCGGCCGCCTTCCTCGCCGAGGTACCGGATGGCGATCTCTTCTCGCACATCGAGCGGAGTGGGTTTGGTGGTATCGACGACGGTGCCCTCCACGACCACATATTGGTACGGCGGCTCCTCGTGCTGGACCACCAGCGTCACCGCGCCGGCCTGTTCGATGAGCTTGGCCTTGCGCGACGACGCGCCGGTGTTGACCCGGATGTCACCACCAGGCGCGTAGTCGTACCAGATCGGGACGCTCGTCGGCGGCCTGCCGTCGGTGGCGGCGACGGATAGCACGGCGACGTGCTTCGCGGCGAGGAATTCCTGACGTTGAGTCTCGTTGAAGGCAGCCATACGTCCGGCAACACTGTGGCCCGGCTGGACTATTCCCGGTATTCCGGGATCCAGCGCACCTCGGTGATGCGTTGGTTGAGTTCCTCGCCGCTGCGTTTGGGGGCGACGCCGTCGGAGACGGCCTGGACGGCGACGGCGTGGGCGATGCGCACCGCGATCTCGGGCACGTCCGGCCACGCCGGCAACAGCGGCTGATCGGGATCGGCCAGGGCGGGCGACTCATCGCCCAAGGCCGCCGCGGCTACCCGCATCATCTCGTCGGTGACCCGGGTCGCCTGGGCGGCGGTCACGGCCAACCCCATCGCGGGGAAGATGTAGACGTTGTTGCACTGCGCGATGGGCCGTTCCACTCCGTTGCGTTTTACCGGTGCGAACGGCGACCCGGTGGCGATCAGCGCGCGCCCGTCGGTCCACTGGTCCAGATCGGATGGCCGAGCCTCGGCGCGGCTTGTCGGGTTGGATAGCGGGAAGATGATCGGGCGCTCGGTTTTCCCGGCGAGTTCGCGAACGATGTCCTCGGTGAAGGCACCGGTGGCGGTGGACAAGCCGAGCAGGACACCGATGTCCACGTGGTGCACGACGTCGGCAAGCTGGGCGGGACCAGACAGGTCCCAGCCCGCCACGCGCGCGGGCGGCTGGGCGAATTTTCGCTGCGCCTCGGACAGGTCCGTGCGGTCAGCGGTGAGCAGTCCCACGACGTCGACCACCCAGATCCGCTCCAGCGCGGCCTGTTCGGACAGTCCCTCGGTCACCATCTCCTGGCAGATCATGTCCAGCACACCAATGCCGGCCGAACCCGCGCCAAGCATCACGACCTGTTGCTGCGACAACGGGCGGCCGGCCACTTTGGCGGCGCCGTGCAGTGCGCCCAGGGTGACGGCGGCGGTGCCCTGGATGTCGTCGTTGAAGGTGAGCAGCTTGTCGCGGTAGCGGGCCAGGATCGGCAGTGCATGCACGGTGGCGAAGTCTTCCCATTGCAGCAGCACGTCGGGCAATTGCTTGTGCACTGCGGCGACGAATTTGTCGATGAACGCGTAGTACTCGTCGTCGTCGATCCGTCGGTGGCGCCAGCCCAGATACTGCGGGTCGTCGAGCAGTTCGACGTTGTCGGTACCCACGTCGAGCACGATCGGAAGAGCGCGAGCGGGGTCGATGCCGCCAATGAGGGTGTACAGCGAAAGCTTGCCGATCGGGATGCCCATCCCGCCGATGCCCTGATCACCCAATCCCAGGATCCGCTGCCCGTCGGTCACCACGATCACGTCGACGTCGCGGTGCGGCCGGTTGTCCAGTACCTCTTCGAGGCAGTCGCGGTCGGCGTAGGACACGAACAATCCCCGCGGGCGGCGGTAGATCTCGCTGAAGCGCTGGCAGGCCTCACCAACGGTCGGGGTGTAGACGATCGGCAGGGTCTCGGGGATGTGCTCGGCCAGCACCCGGTAGAACAGCGTTTCGTTGCGGTCCTGCAACGAGCGCAGATAGATGTGTTTGTCGAGATCGTCGCGGCGAGTGGAGAACTCATGCCAGCAGTGCTCGACTTGCTGGGTCAGCGTCTTCACCGTGGTCGGCAGCAGCCCCAGCAGACCGAGCCGGCGGCGCTCGTCCACCGTGAAGGCGGTGCCTTTGGTGGTCAAAGCATCGAACAGTTTGGCCTGTCCCCGTTGTTCGTCGGACATCGACCGACCCCTTCCTGCTAGTCCTTTCATCGTTGCTTACCGAGCCGCCTTTTATAAGAAATTATTTGGTGAACGCAGTGGTTTTCAGCCCGAACCTTCAGTTGCCCTTCAGGCTGCCGATTCCAAGGGAGCCAAACGAGTGGTCGGCGGGTTTGGACTGCGGGGCCTTCGCGAGATCCTCGACGTAGCGTCTGGGGTCGCGGTCGGTGATCAGCAATCCCTTGGTGGTGGGATGTTCAGTCATGAACTCGCTGTATTGGCGCCCGAGTGCCTCGCGAAGACCGGCTGGGGCATTGCGACGAAAGTCGGACAGCCCTTGCCGTTCCTCTTCGCTCATGTGGTCGTCGTTGGCCAGTCGGGTGCGACCGACTGCCGCCCACCACGCGTCGGTGCCGACCCGGGCGGCGTTGGCGTCGCGCACGCCGTCGCGGATCTCGTTGTGATCGCCGATGGCATCGAGCGTCTCGCCTTCGGGATCTTCGGTGCCGCGCTTCAGTAGTTGCGGGTAGAAGATTTTCTCTTCGATGTAGGCGTGCACGTCGAGCTTGTCGGCCAGCGGCCGCCAGACCCGGTCGAGTGCTCCGCGGCCGGCCGGGGTCTGTGCCTGCAGATCGTCGAGCTCGGCGAATTGTTCGCGAAACCAATTATGGTCGGCGAGGATCAGCATCGTGATGTCAGCCATTGCGACGTCCAGCCTCTCCTGACCACTAGGCCTTTCGGCCATCGTGTCCCACGCCGGCAGAACCAGTCAACTCGTTTCGTCGCGCGCCGCAACGGGCGCCCATTCGCTTGCGGGTTCTGATCTTTGAACCCGCGCGGCGTAACCCGCATCCTTATCTAGGTGCGCGGTAACACACGCAAAGTGTGTTCCAAGCCGCCCGGCTCGCGGATCTTCAGGAGATGACGATGGATTTCGGGGCTCTAGCACCGGAGATCAAAGTTGGCGGTGCCTGACCCCGGTGTTATCGCGGATTTTTCTCGCCGGCTTCGACGGCTACCGCGAGCCTGTTGTCGGCGGGTGCCACCGGGCACGTCGCGTAATCGGTGAACGCGCACGGCAGGTTCGACGCCCGGTTGAAATCGAGCGTCACCGTCCCGTCGACACCCGGCGCGTCGATCGCCAGCGACCTGCCACCGGGGTATGTCGTCGTACCGCTGGTGGCGTCGGTGAACATAACGCGTAACCCGGTCGAGGGGTCCCCGAAGGCGATCAACCGCGCAGCCGAGCCGGCCAGTTCTAAGTCGATGACGCCGACGGCATTGTGGTGGTGCTCGAGCCCTTCGACGACAGCGCCCGTCGTGACGGTCCGAGGCTCGGTGTATGGGGTGAACGCGCCGGCGACACGCCACACCTCGCTTGGTGGATAGCTGGGGATACCGTCGTACGCCTTCAGGTGCGGGGACTTCGGATCATGCACGCGCAACGCAACCGAGCCGGTTCGGCGAATCACCTCGATACGGCGATCTCCCGACTCCACGAGCAACCCCGGTGCGCCCTCGGTCGGCTCCAGTCGTTCGGTTCCCTCGATCCCTTCGACGTGCACCGCCTGGGAGTCCGCTCGCCAACGACCCGGCAGATCTGAGACGGTCGCGAATTCGTCGCTGAGCCAATACAAGCCGGTCAGGCTGACCCAGCCGAGCGGGTCAGCGTAGTAGCCCTCGCGTTCACGATGCCACTCGTTCCAAGCCCCCTCGAACGTCCTGGCTGCAGTATCAGCGCTGGTCGTCATCTCCGCGCACTCCTTCTTCGGCAGGCCGGTGCCAACTCCGCACAACCAAATGGCACGCCACTTCATTCCTGGCATCACCGCGCCGGTCAACGCCGCATTGGCGCGCGCAGTACGCGCGGCGCCCCGGGACGGCCTTGGGCCGGGCCGTTATTCGGCTGCGCAGTTGGCCGATCTAGTGGGGATCAAGGCGAGAAACGCCGCACAGGGCTGCGGGTGAATTTCCCGTCCAGCGAACCAGCGCCGCGGCCCATCCGGACCGGTCGGCCGAATCGCCGGCCCACGCGATGTAGCCGTCTGGCCGCACCAGCACCGCTGGACCGCGATCGGCCCGCTCCGCTTGGAGCAACTCGGCCGCGTCGACCGGCTTCGCTTCGCGCTCGCGGATGAAGACGAAGCCGGGTAGCACCCGTTGCAGTTGGGTGAGCCGGCCTTGCGTCAATGGAATCTGTGTCCCGCGGGTGCCCACCAGCGGGCTCTCGCCGTTGCGGTGTGCATACCGTAACGTCGTTCCAGCGAAGCTTCCGGCTACCGCGTCGCGCACCCGGGGAACGCGAAGTATGCGCGGCGCCAGGAAATTTCGCACCGAACGAGCGACTCGTGGATGCAGTGTCACGCCGCGCGCCATGAGACCGGACTGCAGCAGGACCCGCTTGCCGATCGGATGCCGCTCGTCGTGGTAGCTGTCAAGCACGGTGTCGGGTGCGCCGGCGAGCGCCGCATCGATCTTCCAGGCGAGGTTCGCCGCGTCCTGAATCCCGGTGTTCATGCCCTGCCCGCCCATGGGGGAGTGGACGTGTGCCGCGTCTCCGGCAAGAAACACACGCCCGTGCCGGTACTGCGCCACTTGCTTTTCATCACAATGAAATCGGGATTTCCAGCCGACCTCGAGAACTTCCAGACCGGTCCCCATTGCCCGCGCGAGTATGTCGATAATCTCGTCTTGACCTACAGGCGCATCGTCGGGCACCTGGTTGTCGCGGTCCCACACCATCGTGCGATACCACGAGCAATGGGCGTCGTGTCGGGCTTCGTGTTGGGCAGAAGCGGCTTCGAAGGGGGCCAAGAACGCGAAGACATTTCGGGTGCTGCCGAGCGTCAGGCCACCATCAGACGGCCCATGCGCCAGCTTCACATCGGCGAGCACGATCGAGGACAGGATGGTCTTGCCCGGAAAGTCGGCGCCTACCAGCCCGCGCACCGTACTGTGCGCCCCGTCGGCGCCGATCACGTACTGCGCCCGCCAGCGGGTGTGGCGGCCGGTGTTGTCGCCTTGCGGCCGCGCCGTCACAGTGATGCCGTCGGTGTCCTGATCGAGTCCGATGACCTCGATGCCGCGCCGGATCTCGGCGCCCTGCTCGACGGCGTAGTTGCCCAGCGCGTGATCGACATTGGTCTGCGGAGTGATCATCGCGAATCGATGGGGCGAGTCGAGGTGGCTGAGGTCGATGCGGGCGCCTCCGAAAATCGTGACGCCGGGTGCCGGGTGGGCGTGCGCCAACAGGTCGTCGGCCAGTCCACGGGCGTCGAGAACCTCGAGCGTGCGGGCCATGGTGGCGAAGGCCCGGCTCGCCGGGTTTATGGTGGGCCAGCGCTCCAGGACCGTGACAGACCGGCCTGCCCGCGCCAAGTCACCCGCTGCGGTCAGCCCCGTCGGACCGGCGCCCACTACAAGGACTTCGACGTCTACGTCCACGTCATGGGCGGTCATCTCGTGCCCTCCGATCTTGAGTCAACAGCCGTTGACTTCCACAGTAGGCATGGCCGGTAGCTATGTCAACGGCCGTTGAATACACTGTTCGGCATGCCCGCGAAAGCGCGCGATGGCCAAGCCACGCGATCGACGATCCTGGACAACGCGCGATCACAGTTCGGCAGTCACGGGTTCGAACGCACAACCATCCGATCGGTCGCATCGGCAGCCGGCGTCGACCCGGCACTCGTCATGCATTACTTCGGCAGCAAGGCAGGACTTTTCGCCGCGGCCGCCCGGTTTGACATCACATTTCCGGATCTCGCGGGCGTCGCGTCCGAGCGCGTCGCTGATGTGCTGCTGCCGACGTTCATTGCCGTCTGGGGACCGCACGGTCCGTTTCTCCCGCTACTGCGCGCCGCCGCGACGAACCAGGTTGCCGCAGATGCCCTGCTCGGGGTATTCGTCGACCGGGTGGCCCCCGCCCTGGCCGCGGTCGTGCCAGACCGCGCTGCCGAGCGCGCTGCCCTGGTGGGATCGCAACTGCTTGGCCTCGCTGTGGCCCGCTACATCCTTTGCATCCCGGCACTCGCCGAGATGGATGATGCAACTCTCATCGAATGGCTGCGGCCGGCACTCACCCACTATCTCAAGGGCCACGCGCCGTAAACCCATACCGCGGCGGGTGGGGGTATTCGGCAGTCGTCGGCGCACCCTCTACCGTGAATCAGGCCTACTCAACAAATTTACCAATACTGAGGTGTCTCGTGAGCTCAAAGCATCCCTTCCGCAAGGCAGTCGAGGAACGTGACGAGGTGACCATGCATGCGCTGCTGGCCGACAACGTGGTGTTCACCAGCCCGGTGGCATTCAAGCCGTATGTCGGCAAGCCGATTACCGCGGCGATCCTGAGTGGCGTGTTGCGAATCTTCGAAGACTTTCACTACATCCGCGAAATCGCGGACAGCAACGGCCGTGACCACGCGCTCGTGTTCGAGACGAAGATCTCGGGGGCGCCGGGCCTACAGATCACCGGTTGCGACTTTCTGCACATCAACGACGAGGGTCTGATCGACAACTTCACGGTGATGGTGCGGCCGCTGTCGGGCGCGACGGCGTTGTCCGAGGCGATGGGGGCGCAGTTCGACCGGATCCAGCGCGAGGCCGTCGAGCTCGCCGGCACGTTCGCCATGGCGCAGGGCTGATTATGCGGATCGGATTGGGCATCAATTACGCGGGCGGCTTCAAGGACGTGGCCGCCGAGGTGGCCGACCTCGAACGCGCCGGGTTGGACATGGTCTTTGTCCCCGAGGCGTATTCGTATGACGCGGTGAGCGCGCTCGGTTACCTGGCAGCCAGCACGCAACGGGTTGAACTTGCCTCGGGGATCCTGCAGCTCTACACCCGAACGCCCACCCTGACCGCGATGACGGCGGCCGGTCTCGACTACGTTTCCGACGGCCGCTTCACGCTGGGCCTCGGGGCCTCCGGACCGCAGGTCATTGAAGGTTTCCACGGCGTACCTTATGACGCTCCGATTGCCCGAACTCGCGAAGTCATCGACATCTGCCGTCAGGTGTGGCGGCGCGAACGCCTGCAACACCAGGGCAAGTACTACACGATCCCGCTGCCCGCCGAGCAGGGCACCGGGCTGGGGAAACCGCTCAAGCTCATCAACAAGCCTGTCCGGGAGCGCATTCCGATTCTGGTGGCTGCGCTGGGGCCCAAGAACGTCGAACTGGCCGCCGAGATCGCCGAGGGCTGGCAACCGATCTTCTATCTGCCAGAAAAGGCGCAGGACGTGTGGGGCAAGGCCCTGGCCGCGGGCCGGGCCAAGCGGGATCCCGCGTTGGGGGAACTCGATGTGTATGCCGGTCCGGCACTGGCCATCGGCGAAAACGTCGAGCCGCTACGCGAACTGGCCAAGCCGCAGCTGGCGCTTTACATCGGCGGAATGGGCGCCAAGGGCAAGAATTTCTACCACACCCTGGCCACCAGCTACGGCTACGGGCCGCAAGCCGACCGGATCCAGGAGCTCTATCTGGCCGGCGATAAGGACGGCGCCGCCAAGGTCGTGCCCGACGAACTCGTCCGCGACGTCAACCTGATCGGTTCACCCGGGTTCGTCAAGGAACGCTTGGCGGCCTATCGCGAAGCGGGGGTGACCACGCTAAACGTGGTACCGATCGCGGGGACACCGGCCGAGCGGATCAAGCTCATCGAAACGCTTCGCCAGCTGCTCTGACCTCAGGGCGACTGGCAGTCGCTGAAATCAGCCTGTCCTCAGCTCTCCGGGTCCGCCAGTGCGGCATTGAAGGTCTTACTCGGCCGCATCACCGCCGTGGTCTTTTCGCTGTCCGGCGCGTAGTAGCCGCCGATGTCCGCTTCTTCGCCCTGTACCGCGTTGAGTTCGGCCAGGATGGTGTCTTCGTTCTTGGTCAACGCATCGGCGAGTGCGCCGAAGTGTTCCCGCAGTTCCTGGTCAGCGGTCTGCGCGGCAAGTTCTTGCGCCCAGTACATGGCGAGGTAGAACTGGCTTCCGCGGTTGTCGAGCTCACCGGTCTTGCGCGACGGATTCTTGTTGTTGTCCAGTAACTTGCCGGTCGCGGCATCAAGCGTCTTGGCCAGAATCTTGGCCCGTTCGCTGCTGGTCTTGTTGCCCAGGTCTTCCAGGCTGGCGGCCAGCGCGAGGAATTCGCCGAGCGAATCCCAGCGCAGGTGGTTCTCTTCCACCAGCTGGTGAACGTGCTTGGGCGCCGAGCCGCCCGCCCCCGTCTCGTACATTCCGCCCCCGGCCATCAGCGGCACGATTGACAGCATCTTGGCGCTGGTGCCCAGCTCCAGGATCGGGAAGAGGTCGGTCAGGTAGTCGCGAAGGATGTTGCCGGTGGCGGCAATGGTGTCCTGCCCGCGCATAGCCCGCTCGATCGTGTGCCGCATGGCCCGTTCCTGCGACCTGATCGAGATGTCGAGGCCCTCGGTGTCGTGGTCGGCCAGGTAGGTGTTGACCTTCTTACGCAATTCGTTCTCGTGCGGACGCCAGACATCCAGCCAGAACACCACCGGCATACCCGAGTTCCGTGCCCGGTTGACGGCCAGCTTGACCCAGTCACGGATCGGTGCGTCCTTGACGATGGGCATCCGCCAGATGTCGCCCTCTTCCACGTTTTGGGTCAGCAGGACTTCCCCGGTGTCGAGGTCGACGATGTTGGCGACGCCGTCCTCGGGTATCTCGAAGGTCTTGTCGTGTGAGCCGTACTCTTCGGCCTGCTGCGCCATCAAACCGACGTTGGGAACCGTGCCCATCGTGGTCGGATCGAATGCCCCGTGCGTCTTACAGAAATTGATGATCTCCTGGTACATGCGGGAGAACGTGGACTCGGGGTTGACGGCCTTGGTGTCCTTTTGCCTTCCGTCGGCGCCCCACATCTTGCCGCCCGCGCGGATCATCGCAGGCATCGACGCGTCCACGATCACGTCGCTGGGCGAATGGAAGTTGCTGATGCCCTTGGCCGAATCAACCATGGCGAGCTCGGGGCGGTGCTCGTGGCAGGCGTGCAGATCGCGGATGATCTCGTCGTGCAGCGACGCGGGCAGCGATTCGATCTTGTTGTACAGATCGACCAATCCGTTGTTGACGTTGACACCGAGTTCGTCGAACAACTCCTGGTGCTTGGCGAAGGCGTCCTTATAGAAGATCTTCACCGCGTGGCCGAAGACGATAGGGTGCGACACCTTCATCATCGTCGCCTTGACGTGCAGCGAGAACATCACGCCGGTTTCGTAGGCGTCCTGCATCTCCGCCTCGTAGAACTCGCACAACGCCTTCTTGCTCATGAACATGCTGTCGATGACGTCACCGTCATCCAGCGACACCTTAGGCTTGAGCACGATCGTCTTGCCGCTCTTGGTGACCAGTTCCATCTTCACGTCACGAGCGCGGTCCAGGGTCATCGACTTCTCGCCGTGATAGAAGTCGCCGTGCCGCATGGTCGCCACGTGCGTTCGCGAGGCCTGTGACCAGGGGCTCATGCTGTGCGGGTGCTTGCGCGCGTACTCCTTGACCGCCCTGGGTGCGCGGCGGTCCGAGTTACCTTCCCGCAGCACCGGGTTGACCGCGCTGCCGAGGCATTTGGCGTAGCGGTCGCGGATCTCATGTTCTTCGTCGGTCTTCGGGTTCTGCGGGTAATCCGGAAGTTTGAAGCCCTTGTCTTGCAGTTCCTTGACGGCGGCCACCAACTGCGGCACCGAGGCGCTGATGTTCGGCAGCTTGATGACGTTGGTGTCGGGTGACTGCGTCAGCCGGCCCAGCTCGGAAAGGTTGTCCGGCACGCGCTGCTCTTCGGTCAGGTAATCGGCGAACTCGGCAAGGATGCGCGCCGCCACCGAGATGTCGCTGGTCTCGATCTTGATGCCCGCCGGCTCGGTGAAGGCGCGCACTATCGGCAAAAAGGCGTAGGTCGCCAGTAACGGCGCCTCGTCGGTCAGCGTGTAGATGATGGTCGGCTGCTGGCCGCTCATGATTCTTCTCCCGGCGTCACTGTCATCGTTGGTGTTTCCGCTATCAGTATCCCGTCGGAGTGTTACGCGCGCTGTGCCCAGGGTCGGTTTGGGTATCAGAGCGAGGCCAGGAATGCGACGAGGACCTCGTTGAATTGCTGCGGCGGCGATTTATACGGGCGACGATGTCCGCGGCGCGTCCGGACCGAATAGCAGTCGCGACTACGGGCTGAGAACAGCTGGCGATTTTGTCGGTCAATGGTGGATCGACGGTTGTTGTCGGACCTGTCTGGGAGTATCTCGGTTTAGGAGCGCTGAACGCGGCGCAAGTGGTGTCTTGTCGGCCGTGGCGGCGGGATGGATTGGTTTCATGGGGATGTCGGGTGAGCGGTGGGAGTCGCGGCCAGCTGCGGCTACGCGCAAACTGGGCCAGGGGCGGGCGGTGGGCTATACGCGGGTGTCGTCTGGCCGTCAACAGGGCGACGGTGACCTCGATCGGTGGGTGGGCCGGCTCAGGGCTTGGGCGGGCGGGGAACTGTCGGTGATCACCGATGTCGCTTCGGGGTTGTCTGAGCGTCGAGCCGGTCTGCGCAAAGTGTTGGGCCACTGTATGACCCCGGGTGCGGACAGGCTCATCGTGGAGCACCCGGACAGGCTGGCGTGCTTCGGCGCTGGGGTCATCGAGCAGTTGCTAGCCAAGACGAAGCGGTTGCGGGTGGTGGTGTGCGCCGAGACCACCGGCGGCGGGCCCTGATGACTTCTCAGAAGCTGCGCTCGTGGCGTGGGGTGAAACCGGTGCCGGCTCCGAGGGGGGTGGCGATTACGACTCGGGTGGCGACTACGCCCGACGACGATCAGGTGTTGGATGTGATTGCCGCTCATGTCGGTCGGCTGCGCCGGGCTGATCTGGCGCGGGTAGTGCGCCCCGTTGGGGTGGATCCCAGCCTTGATGGTGACGCTAAACGCCAAGTGCGCCGGGATCGGCTCAATGCCCTTAAGAAAGGGCTGACCGGGTCATCGAGTGCGCGGTGGGCCAATGCGGTGATCGCCGCTAACGACGATCAGTACCGGTTGGCCCGGGACGCCCAGTACCGCCATATCGTGGGGTTGAGGGCGGCGATCGCCACGATCGAGCAGCGCCTGGGCGCCCCCACCGTCGACCTGTTGACGGTGACCGAACGCAAAGCCCGGCGAAAAGCCAACGCCCCAAAAGGGTATGCGAGCCAGGCAGAACGGTTCGCCAAGCAACGCCGCGTGCAGCATCTGCGGGCCGTGTTGGCGGGCGCGCTCAAGGATCGGGCCGCTAATCGAGTGCATGTGGTCGAAGGCGGTGCCCGGCTGGCCAAGACACGCCATCATCTTGATGCCGCGGGGTTGACAGCCAACCAGTGGCGGGATTGCTGGGATGCGGCCCGCTACCGGATCACCGCCAACGGGTCACCCGATGAACCGTTCGGCAACCTGACGATCACCGTCACTGCGGCCGGTGTGGTCAGTGTGCGGTTGCCCAAACCGTTGGAGTATCTGGCTAACGCCAAACGTGGCCGTTACATCCTGTCCGGTGTGGCGGCGTTCACCCATCGTGGCGATGAGTGGGCGGCCCGGATCTGCACCGGGAATTCGGTGTCTTATACGATCACCCGCCGCCCGGGTCGCGCCGGGCGCTACCCCACGGCGGCGTGGGCGATACCGGCCCTGCCGTACTGGGTTAGCCCCGGCAACGACGCCACCCCGCAAGGGGATCTGTTCGCGACGGGCCCGGTGGTCGGGGTTGATCTCAACGACGGGCATCTGGCGGTGCGCCGCCTGGATGCCCACGGCAACCCGGTCGGGGGTGCGCACCGTATCGACATCGACCTCAGAGGCAGCTCAGCACGCCGGGATGCCCAGGTCCGCCACGCGATCACCCGCCTGATCCGCTACACCCAACGCCACCACATCAACGCCATCGCCGTGGAAGACCTCGACTTCGCTGATGCCCGCGCCACCGG
>Ga0182014_10004734_pt1 | contig 15431 bp, 10 predicted proteins | sample 612S2DmetaG_FD_120489 | JGI IMG/M metagenome (GOLD analysis project Ga0182014, IMG submission 120489) | Permafrost microbial communities from Stordalen Mire, Sweden - 612S2D metaG | ecosystem: Environmental > Terrestrial > Soil > Wetlands > Permafrost | place: Sweden: Stordalen | collected... | reverse complement strand
TTCGCGCATGCACACGGTGTCGACTACGGACTGGAAAAAGACGCCCTGATCCTCGATTTGCGCGCCGATCATGACGAAGAAACCGGCAAGGATGAGCCAGGAATCGTGCAGCAACATGCCGCCCAGCATGGCGATGAGAGCCAGAGCCTGACCGAGTCCGGCGGCGGCACGGCCTGCAGGCGCCACGCCGTGCTTACGGGCGAAGGCATTGCGGACGAGACGGCCGCAATCGAGCGGGTAGGCGGGGAGCAGATGCAGCAGGCCGAGAAGCAGCTGCATCCAGACCAGGCTGCGCAACAGGCCTTTAGGGTCGATGAGAGGTAGGTCGAAGAGCCGGATACTCGTGCTGACGCCCAGAATGGCCGCGGCAGCGGTAAGACCCGCACACCAATTGGCCAGCGGACCGGCAAGTGCCAGAACAAATTGCCCGACGCCGTGATTGGCCTTTTCCTGGCTTTCAGGGTTGGCATAGGCGAACAGTCCGCCGATGGGCAGCAACAGGATGGCGCGCAGGCGCAGGCCCAGCCCCGCCGCAATCAGGAGACGGGCGGTCTCGCGCACGGCGACAGCTGCCACGAGGAGGATGAAGAGAGCCAGGCCACGCGGCCAGCCTTGCGGGCCGCTCATGGCAAAAAGCACCAGCACCAGGAGCGGAAAGAAGATGTGGATGCGGACCTCCACGCCCATCCACCGGCCAAACGGAATGGACCAACCGCGCATAGTTCGATTGTAGAGCGTCAAAGGCAGCTTTCAGCTATCAGCTTTTAGCTCTTAGCTTGTCGCGGCAAGGGGTGCAGGAGCTGGATCGTGGCTCGTGATTCGTGGTTCGTGACCCGTGGCCAGCGATCAACCGGTAGCCGTAAGCTATGCGCTGTCTGCTGTCAGCGAGATCCCGGAAGGCCAGTCCGTTATGCTGGTGGGCGATGCGCATCATCGCGGGAACGTACGGTTCGCGAAGGCTGGAAGCGCCGCCGGGGCTGAGCACTCGGCCGACCAGCGACCGCCTGCGCGAAACGCTCTTCAATGTGCTGGCCCCGCGCATCAACTTGGTGAGCGGGGGCGGAGTGAGTGCGGGCGCGGCGTTTCTGGATTTGTATGCAGGTTCGGGAGCGGTGGGCCTGGAGGCGCTGAGCCGTGGGGCGGCGCACGTAACTTTTGTCGAACGGTCGCCAGTGGCGCTCAAGGTGTTGCGGCGCAATCTGGAGCGGCTGGGCATCGAAAGCGGATTCACGGTGCGCGCGGAGAGCGCGGCGGCGTTCCTGCGCGCTGCCGCGAAAGCGAGTCCAAAACCAATACCCCACGAAGTGACAAAACCAGGACGCTACGAAGTGGTGTTTCCAAATCGCTACGAAGTAGTTTTCCTCGATCCGCCGTACGACGCGGCCGAGGAGTATGCGGCCACGCTGGGAGTGCTGGGAGAGACACAAGGAATTCTCGCGCCCGGAGCGCTGGTGATCGCCGAGCACCGGCGCAAGCAGAGCCTCGAAGACCGGTATTGCAGCCTGAAGCGGACGCGGCTGCTTGAACAGGGCGACGCCGCGTTGAGCTTCTATGAGACTGTCCCCACGCAATGCTATTGTTCCGGCCCATAAGCAGTGGTACCTGTTCCCACCCATATCCCAAAAAAGACGCGAAAAAGGATGGGGCACGGCGGCAGTATTCAAGGGCCGGAGCAATAACGGATCGGGCGCCCGCGAGCCTCCTGTAATTGCCGGGGACGGCTGCCGAAAGTTTTGCACCTTCACGTGTGAGCGGGGTCACTTTCAACTGCATTGACAGCGGAGGAAAGTAAGAGAAAAATGGCGGGGCGAAGGAATTCGAGCCGTTTCATGCAGTCTACGGAGGAAACGTGAAAAACGCAGCAAAGATTCAGACTTTGGCGGCTTTGGTATTGCTGGGCGCAGGCGGATTTCTGGCAGGTTGCAAGTCGGCTCCCGATCTGACGCAAGACCAGGCAACGAAAATGATTCAGGCCAGGTACGATAAGGACTCCGGCACGGCATTCAATATTGCGGTGAATGATCGCGGCATGCAGCAAGGTGTGAACGCCAACTATTGGCTCGGCGTCAAGCGCTATCCCAACGGTTATTGGGGCGATTTCAAGCTCACTCCCGACGGAGTGAAGGTGGTGAAGCTCGAAAGCGGTGGCGATACCATCCATTGGCGGCCGGACGGCCCGAAAGATCCAACTTACACGATCATCGTGGTGCCGCTGGTCACCAGCAAATTCAAGATGCGCAGTAGCAATAATGTTGGCGAGGTGCAGACGATTGCGGACACAAGGACCATGACCTACATGGAAGATGTGGATCTGAGCAACATGCCCGCGCCCTTGCAGGCCATTGCCCAAAACCCCGGCAACAAGCTGAGCACGCAGCGCGTGGCGACGTTTACCCTGGCGAATGGTGCCTGGATCCTGCAATCGATCGAATAGCGGCGGGCGCCACGTGCCCCCCCAAAAAACTGGCCGGATACGAGAACGTATCCGGCCAGCGTGTTTTTGCGCGATGAACTGCGGTTAGAAGGTTAGGCGCCCGCCGACCTGAATGATGCGTGGGCTGGCCGCGCCGGTGATCATGCCAAAGGTCGAAGACGACGGAGTGCCGCCGACCGTCGAAGGAGGACCGCTCGACCCTGGACCATTCAGGCTGACAAGATTAAAGGCGTTGGTTGCTTCTCCACGGAGCTGGAAGGTGATTCCCTCTGCGAAGTGAATATCGCGGAAGAGACCCAAGTCGACGTCGCGGTAACCGGGATTGCGCAGATAGTCGCGCGGTGCATTGCCGTCAGCGCCACCGGGGCCGATGCCGCCGGCCACGCCGGGACCATTGGCAATGAAGGCTTCGGTGTTGAACCATTCGGCAGCCTCGACGGCACGGGCGCGATGCGCACCCAGGTTCCAGTTGGCGCCCGAAACCAGGTCGGGACGGTTTGCGTTGGCACTGTCATCGTTTTTGTCAGAGCCGGTGGTGACCGAGAACGGCGACCCGCTTTGCATGACCCAGATGGGCGAAATCGTCCAGCCGTTGACGACCTGCTTCATGAAGAAATTCGATCCACGGTAGTAATCGATGTCCCACCTGCCGGAGATAGTGGCCACATTGCGCCGGTCAGCATCCATGGGGCCGATTTCTTCCCACAGATTGTTGAAGTCCTGCGCGGTCATCTGCCCGATCGCCGACTCGTTGGAGCTTTGCAAGGCATGGCTCCAAACGTAGAAGCCACTGACCATGACGTTGTGAGCCAGCGGCCGGCTCGCCATGATCTGCAGCGAATTGTAATTGGCCGTCTGGTTGGTGATCAGGAAGATGTTCTGACCCAGGGTGCCGGTGCCCGTAGAGTTCTGGTCATAGGGACGCCGCGCGTTGTAGCCAGTCGCTCCCGCGGAGCCTGAGGACTCGCCGGTGATCCCAGGAACGTAGGGAGCGTAGTTACCGTCGACCATCGTAGGCACATCGCGGGAGAGCGTGCCCACATAGGCCGCGGTCAGTGAGACCTGCAAGGGCAATTGCCGTTGCACCGCTAAATTGAACTGGTAGATGTAGGGCCACTGCACCTTGGTTCCGAGGGACTCGATGCTGGCCGGAAGCAGGAAGCGCGGGCTCTTGGGGTTGAAGGTGTACGGGAAGGGATCTCCACTCGGGAACGAAGAGGCGCTTCCGTTCACCATCGTGGTTGCGTATGGGTTGGACATCGAATTCACGGAGCCGAAGGTCTGGCGAACCGCATACGGGTTTGCGTTGCCCGGCTGGTTCCACTCGTTGCCGCTAGTGGTGCCGTAGAAGATGCCGGCTCCGGCGCGAATGGCGGTTTTGCCATCGCCAAATGGATCCCACGCGAAGCCGATACGCGGCGCAATATGGTGGTACTTGGTTGTGACGATGCCGCGCCCCACGCCCGAGTCTCCGGGGAAGAACATGCCCGCGGGCGCGGTAGGAATCACCGTGGATTCGGTGCCGCCGACGCCTCCGTTACTGGTCAGCCCCGCCAGACTGGGAATGAAGGCGGCCGTCAAGTTCGACGACTCGACGGGTGGCGTATCGATATCCCACCGGACTCCCAGGTTCGCTGTGAAGCGAGGCGTAATGCGGAAGTTGTCCTGCACGAAGAGTGCTGTATGCCAGGCGCTCATCAGAGTGTGGTAGGGAGTGTCCTGTTCCATGGAAGAAAGCATGCCCGTGTAGAAGTCCGAGAGGGCATTGCCCGTAGTTGTGGGAGCGGAGCTCGCAAAACTAAATTGTCCGTAGTTATACAGATTGCCGACGAACATGCCCTTGTCGAGCGCGAACTCGCCACCGAAGAAGAGGTTGTGTTTGCCCTTGGTCATGCTGACCATATCGCGCAGCGAGTAGAAATCAGAATCCGTGACGGGACCGGCCAGCGATACGCCTGCGGTGAAGTACCCGGAGACGGCGAGATTCGGCAGGGTCGATGGTCCCTGGATGGTGTATGCGGAGCCGAGCGTGCCGATGTTGATGGCCGGGAGATTGACGCGTCCACCGGCTACCCGGGTGAATGATAACCAGGCCTGGTTGGCAGTGGTGGGGCCAAACGTGTGAATGTCGCTGACGTTGGCGTTGGTCTGGTTGGTGTACGACTGATTGATCGTCCAGGGAGCGATGTTTCCGCCGCCGAAGCCGTTTTGTGTGGTGCGGACGAAGAAGTACGTCGCCGCGACGTGATCCTTGTCGCTGAGCACCTGATCGTACTTGGCGAGGTACTCATTATCCTGCGTCGGGCCGGTGAAGTAGCCCGACCAATTGAGTGGAACACTGGCGCCGGACGGAGTGACGTTCGGCAGCGGAATCGACGCGTTGGAATTGGCGCCACCCAGGATGGTTTTTGCGGCCGCATCTTCCGCGGAGGCCGGGAGGCAGTTCAGATTGGTGGGATTACCTGAGGTCCCGCCGGCAGGGCAGCCGGAGTTGGTGTTCGTGTTTCCGGTATACGCGGTCTTGGTTCCCGGCATGTCAATCGTGAACGGGGTGGATCCGTAGTTCGAGAGCTTCGCGTTCGACGCGCTAGGCAAATCGCCGGTGAAGTCGCCGAGGCGCTCGGCTGCCGTGGGAACTCTGCCGCCGCTTTCATACGCGCCGACCACCTGGCGCAAACCGCCATAGCTGAAGAAGAAGAACGCCTTGTCTTTCTTGATCGGGCCGCCTACGACACCGCCGAACTGATTGCGGTGATACGGGGCATTGATAAATTGGCCCTGGACGTTCTTGGGCGCATTCCATGGGTACGCGTTGAAGTCGGTATTGCGGTTGAATTCGTATAGGGCACCGTGGAACTGGTTGGTTCCCGACTTGGTGACGGCCGTGACGACTGCGGCGGACATGTGGCCGTATTGAGCCGAGAATTCGCTGGTTTCCACGCGAAACTCTTCCAGAGCGTCTGGATTCGGCAACTGGTTGCCGTAGTTGCGGATGCCGTTAATGTTGAGACCGCCATCGAGGTAGAAGCTGACCTCAGGGTTTCCGCCGTCGATGGAGCCGTTCACCTGCACGTCCGTTGAGGGCAAGCCAATGACGAAATCCGGCGTACCATTGGGGTTGCTTTGCTGGCTCATGCTATTGGCCATCACGCCCGGCGTGAGCGAGAGCTCAGCGTACGCGTTGCGGTTGACCAAGGGCAGGCCTGTGATCTCGGCCGCCGAGATGGTTCTGCCCAATTCGGCATCGGTGGTGTCCACGGTTGGGGGAGCCTCCGTGACCGTAACGGTTTGGGTTTGCGCGCCGACTTCCAGCGCGATCCCCAGCGTCTGTGTCAGGTCGACGGTAAGAATCACGTTCTTCTGTACGAAGGTCTTGAAGTTTGCAGCGGACACCTCGACGGTGTAGTTGCCTACCGGCAGGTAGTCGATGCGGAATTCGCCGTAGCCATTGGCCGGCGCCGAGCGCATGAAACCGGTGTCGGCGTTGGTCGCTTTGATGGTGGCCGTGGTGACCACAGCGCCCTGCGCATCCTTGACCGTTCCCGCGATCGAACCGGTGATTTGCTGGCCGAATGCGGCGAAAGCACCGCTAAGAACGAGAATCAGCAACGCCAGAAACCGCGCGCCAGAGCCTGTGACCAGGCGTTTTGCCTTTTTCCTTAAATCCATAACTGTCCTCCAGAAGGTTGACGAACTGTTATTGACGGAACGCTCTTCATTGCATGCGAGAGCGCCTTTGGTTTTGCGTGCGTCCCTGGTTGCGACGAAAGGTGCGAACCAAAGACAGAACGAACCTCTTCATCCGCATAGCCGGACAAAAAAGGCGGTTTTCATTGCCGGGGAAGTTGTACCAAAGCTGAATAGAGGCTTGGCAAGTGACTCACCGTTTGCCTCATTTTGTGAAAGGTTATCTACTGTCAAATATTGAGGTTATGCGCGCCCATTGAAGTTGTGACAAACGTACAAAAGGGAGCGGAAAGGGCCTTCGACGCAAAAGGCAAGAGGGCTATCAGGCTTTGCGGCGGCACCATTTCGGGCGGCAGTGGGGGGCGCACGCGACTACACGCAAACGGCCGCCAACGGCCGAGATGGAGGGGGAAGAGGGCAGATTTTAGACGGGATTATTGCGGTGGAGGGCCGGGTGGAGGGCCAGAAGGCGCACCGGAGGGCGGACCAGATGGTCCATTGGGCGGCGCGCCCCCCATCATACTGACGGCGCTTGCAGTAAAGACATCGTTCTTGACGGCGCCCTCCACGCTGATGGTGTCGCCCACCTGAATATCGGCGAGGGTGATGGGATCGCGACGCCGGCGGAAGGTGGTGTTTTCGTCGGCGACGACAGCGTGAGGAGCGTTGTCGAGCGTGCCAGTGAGCGTGATGGTCGTTTCCTTGATGGCTGTTACTTTGCCCGCGAGCCAGGTCTTGCCAAAGTTGGCCAGCCTCTCCTGCATCTGCTTGACCGTTTCGGGATCGAGCTGCACGATGCGCGCGGCACCTATCGATTTCGAGGTTGCGTCGATGTCGCCCATCGCGACGATGGAGTCGCCGACCTTGATGTCGGTGGCCTTGATCTCCACGGGAGGGTTGCCGCCACCATTACCGCCCGGGCCACGGCCGTAGCCACTGCCTCTACCCGTCCCCTGGCCACCGCCGCCGCCGCCAGGACCACGCATGCCGGCCGGCTGCTTGGTGATGCGCGTATTGGCGCTGAAATGGACGGTGTACACGTCGCCCATCTCGGTCTTGATGGTGTAGTGATCGGCAGTAACCTCGGTGACGGTGCCCATGAGGCCGCGGCCCATCATGCCGCCGCCCATGCCACCGCGGCCACCGCGCTGGCCATTGCCGCCGCCATTTCCCTGGCCGGAGTTCTGGTTCGAATTTTGGCCGGGGGGCGGAGCGGTACCGGGATCCTGAGCGACGGCTGCTGCAGTGAGGGCAAGGACGGCGAACATGGCGGGCAAAAGACGGAGTTTCATCAAAGCTCCCAAGGTGGCGCGAGGGCCAGCCTAACAGATAGACGTGTGAGAGAGGATGGGAGACTACGCAGGGTCTGATCGAGGGTGCTAGATGTGAAGTCCACGGAAAGACAACCGCAGATCCCCATTCGACTTGGATCGCGCGAAAGACAAAAGCAAAAGCAAAAACATCCGCAGGTCCTTCGACTGCGTTTGCCGCGAAAAGCGCGGCAAACTCCGCTCAGGATGACAGATTTATTGTGGTGCGAACTTCATTCATTGAGATGCGAACTTCTGACTCACCAAATCAATTGTGCTGTTCGGCGAGAAGTTGCTTGAAGGCGGGGTTATCGCGAAGGCTGGCGAACTGGCTGTCGGCTGCGACCTTCTTGCGGGTGGTAAAGCCTTCATCGAGGGCCATGCGGAGGTACTGGAGGGCGCAATCGGTATAGCCGGCGCGCGCGCAGCCCGCCGCCATGTAATAGTTCACCGCGCCCCGGTCCTGCACGTTGGAGGGATTCTGCACGGAAGGACCGTTGTGGTCGGCAAAGATCTGCGGATCGATGGCGAGAGCCTGCTGGTAGGCCTCCCAACCCCTGTTGTATTTGTGTTCGGCGAGCAGATTGGTGCCATAGTTTTTGAGAACGATCGCGGATTTGGGGTCGAGCTTGAGCGCCTTCCGGTACATGCGATCAGCCTGCCCATACTGTTTGAGCGAGGCGTAAACCGTGGCCAGATTGTTCATCACTTGAGGATTCACCGGATCGAGTTTGAGCGATTCCTTGTAACAGTGGGTCGCGTCCTTTGCGTTGAAGAGCATCTGGTAGGCGATGCCCATCTTGTTCCAAAGGTCGGCCGACATCTCGGGTGCATTGGAGTAGGCGGCAATGGCGGCCTGGTAGCGCTGATGGCCGACGAGCGAATCGCCGAGCTGCTCCGGCGAGGCAGGCTTTTGCGGAGGGGCTGCGGCGTCCGGAGGCGGGGTTGGACTGGTTGCATGGGTGGGCTGAGCCCGGGACGCGCCGAGCGAGATCGCGAGCAAGGGCAGGAACAAAATCCAGCGACTTTGCTTGAGCCCGCGCATCTTCCCTCCTGTCGGGCCAGGGTTATCAGACCCTGGAGAGGGGGCGATTCATCTAACCGATCGTCCTCGATTACAGGAACATTAAAGCACTTAAGCAGGGCGAACGAAAGCCCTCAAGTTCCCACTTTGCCACGAGCCTGCCGGAAGTTCCGGTCCGAGCCGGGCGATGAACTGTAGATTGAAGCAAAAACCGCGACCTTGCAGTGACGCACGGCATATGCGGCGGTGTTGCCCCGTCGGGAAGGCGCGAGTTTTGCGGGATGAGAAATGGCATCGAATTGTAACGTAAATGGGCTACACTTTACCCCAGACGAGGAGGGCTCTCGCGTGACCGCAACCACTTCCCCGGTGCTGTCTCCGAACCGGATATCCGCCCCTGGCGAACGCTTTCGCGCCGCGCGCCGGCAAACGATGCAGTTGTCGAAGCCGCTGACGCCGGAGGATATGATGGTGCAGTCGTGTGCTGAGGCGTCCCCCGCCAAGTGGCACCTGGCCCACACCACGTGGTTTTTCGAGTCGTTCGTGTTGCGGGAGTTTTTGCCCGATTACCGCGTCTTCCACGCCGATTTCGCGTGGCTCTTCAATAGCTACTACGAGAGCTTTTCCGCATTTCCCGAGAAGCGGCTACGGTCGTCGTTCTCGCGGCCGGGGCTCGACGAGATTCTGCGCTACCGCGAGCACGTGGACGCGGCCATGGAGCGGCTGTTTGAGCAGGAGCCCGAGGCGGAGGCTTTGCGGCGGATCGAGCTGGGCGCGAACCACGAGGAGCAGCATCAGGAATTGCTGCTTACGGACATTCTGAATGCGTTCTACACGAATCCGCTGAAGCCGAAGTACAGGGATCAGGGTTCAGGTGTCAGGGGTCAGAAAAACAGGGAACAAGGGAGCGAGGGAGCGAGGGAACCGCTGACGCCGCTTGGGTTTCAACAATTTGAGGGTGGGTTGCGGGCGGCGGGCCACGCGGGCGGCGGGTTCTGTTTTGACAATGAGCTGCCGCGCCACCGCGTGTGGCTGGAGCCGCATGCGCTCGCCGTACGGCTGGTTACGTGCGGCGAGTATGCGGAGTTCATGGCCGATGGCGGCTATCGCAAGCCGGAGTTCTGGCTTTCGGCGGGGTGGGATGCGGTGAAGCACAACGGCTGGCGCGCTCCCCTCTACTGGAGCCACGAGGGAGGCGACCGGAGGGAATGCGAATGGACCGTCTTTACCCTGCGCGGGGAACTGCCGCTGAAGGAGCTGGCGGCGACGCCCGTGAGCCAGGTAAGTTTCTATGAGGCCGACGCGTACGCGCGATGGGCGGGGCGGCGGTTGCCCACGGAGTTTGAGTGGGAGGCAGCGGTGGAGGGCCAGCCGATCGAAGGAAATCTGCTCGATTCGGGGAATTTGACTCCCGTCCCTGCCACAGATCTCGTCCAAAACGAGGACGGTGCGAAGTACCAAAACCAGGAAACAACGAAGCACTACGGGGATTGCTGGGTGTGGACGAGCAGCGCCTACCTGGGCTATCCAGGCTTTCATCCGCTGGACGGAACGCTGGGCGAGTACAACGGCAAGTTCATGAGTGGACAGATGGTGCTGCGCGGCGGATCGTGCGTCACGCCGGCACGGCACATTCGCGCAAGCTACCGCAATTTTTTTGCACCAGAGACGCGCTGGCAGTTTTCCGGAATCCGGCTGGCGAAACAGCAGGTTGCAGGGGTCAGGTTTCAGGAATCAGTGGACCGCTCAGCACATTCCGAGCCGATTACTGACACCTGAAATCTGAAACCTAATCTTGTCGTACCGAACAGAAAAGACATCGTTGTCCGGGCCCCTGCATCTAACAAAAAACATGAGCGCAGCAGCGTCCCCTGCCGTAGCACAACAACTCGACCAGCGTGTGAGCGCAGCGGTGCGCGAAGGGCTCACCTCGCGGCCCAAGCGTCTGCCTGCCTGGCTGTTTTATGACGAAGCGGGCTCGCGCCTGTTCGACGCCATCACGGAACTGCCTGAGTATTATTTGACCCGCACAGAGCGCGGCATTTTGGCGGCGAACGCGGCCGCGATGATTGCGCAAGCCGCGGCCGGCGCGCGCCTCCGCGTTGTGGAACTGGGCGCAGGATCGGCCGACAAAACGCGTCTGCTACTGAAAGCCGCAACCGAGCTGCAGGGCGCGGTCCTGTACGAGCCGGTAGATGTTTCGGCGAGCGCGCTCGAAGGGGCTCGGGTGCGGATTGAGCGCGAGATCGACAGCGTAACGGTGACGCCGCGCGTCATGGATTACACGCACGGCGACGGAAGCCGGTTGCATTTGGGGCCGGTGGATTGCCGCGAGCGGCGGCTGGTGGTGTATATCGGATCGAGCATCGGCAACTTTGAGCCGCATCAGGCGGCGAAGCTGTTGCGCCGTGTGCGCGCGGGACTCAGGACGGGCGACGGCTTTCTGATGGGCGTGGACCTCGCCAAAGAGGATTCCATCCTTCTGGCGGCTTATGACGATGTGGCTGGGGTAACCGCGGCGTTCAATCGCAATCTGCTGGTGCGGCTGAACCGCGAGCTCGACGCAGAGTTCGAGCCGGAGGCCTTCGCGCACTGCGCGTTGTGGAATGAAGCCGAGTCACGGGTCGAGATGCACCTGAAGAGCCGCGGCGCGCAGCGAGTGCGTGTGCGCGCACTCGATCTGAAGGTGGATTTTGCCGCGGGCGAGAGCATCCATACCGAGAACAGCTACAAATATCGTCCGGGGCAGGCAGAAGCACTGCTGGCCGAGGCAGGATTTCGCACGGAGGCAACGTGGACGGATGCGCGCGGGTGGTTCGCAGTGTGCTTGGGACGCGCGGTGTAAGCGCTCTCGGCGCCGTGACGCGGGGCCAACGAATTCGGCGCGGCGAACGCCTATGGCGCGGGGTTACGCGCTTTCTTCCGGTTCCGGCTCTTGCGACGGATCGGAGGGCTCTGCGGTGGGTTCGATGTAGAGCCAGCGGAGAAGCGCATAGGCAATTAGCAAAAGCAGTGCTGCTGCGATCCATTCCTGGATCAAGGGCTGAGATGGAAAGGGCGGACGCGGGGATGGAAAGAGAACTGAACCCTTCGGTTGCTGAATCCATTCCCTGAGCCACTCCGTGAGCGCGACGGTGATTCCCGTGACAAAACGCAGAATGCCGTCTGCAAAGAGCCAGCCAATGGCGATCGCGCCCACAAAGCTCTCGACCAAAGCTTTCCTGATTCGTTCAAGCATGGGATTTCCTCGCAATTCTGTCGCGATAGAGGGCCAGGATGCGCAAAGGGCCGACGCCGTAGATCCAATGAGAGACCAACCAGGCAAAGAAAATCGCAGCCAGCGCACCGATGAGGCAGGAGAGCATAGTGGAGAGCATCATTCGATCTTGGTCCTCGGCGACGCCTAAGACATTGAAGACCTGATGACTCTGGTAAATCTGGATGATGAGGATCAGACGATAGACGACGCGTTCCGCTGCGCAAGAAATGCCGTCGAGCGAAATGAAAAGCATCCAGGCGACGGTGATCGCCGCGATGTGCGAATCGATGAGAGTCTTGCGAAGAGAGGCGAACATGATTCCAACCCTTCGGCGATGATTTTACGCCTGTTCCCTGTTCCTACTCCCTATTCCCTACTGGCTACTCCCTGCTTTTCTTATTTCGACGACGGGATCCGCACCAGCAAAATGTCGTGGCTTGCAAGTTCAATCGGCATGTTGTCCGTTAGCGTGATGTCCTTGCCGGTCCAGAGGTCTTTGCCTTTGAGCGGGCCGTGCAAGCCGAGTTTGGCCAGGCTCAGGTGGAACGGATGGCTGGAATAGCGGTCGGCGCCGGCGTTGATGACGGCGATGGCCATGGCTCTGCCGGAGAGACGGCGCGCCCAGACGTCGAGTTCGCCCTCGGAGTAGGCGCGCGTGGCTTCGTGGCCCAGGCGATCCTGGTCGATGGCAATGACGTCGCGATTGGTGAGAATAGCGCGAACCTCGGGCGTCATGTTGGGCAGGTCATTTCCGGCAAGGAGCGGCGCGGCGAGCATGGCCCACATGGAGAAGTGGGTGCGATTCTCGGCCAGCGTGAGATAACGCATTTGATTGTTGGACCCTGACGATTGGCCGTTACCCACCTCAAGCATGTCGGGATCGTTCCAGTGGCCGGGCCCTGCGTACTTCGCCAATCCGGCCTGCTCGTTGAGGATGGAGTAGATGCTTTGCCAGTTGGGCTGGATGTCGCCGGTGGTGCGCCAGAGGTTGGCGCCGACCGAGGGGCCCCACTCCCAGACCGCGTCCCAGCCGTATTGGCAGAACGAGTAGACGATGGGACGGCCAGTGGACTTGAGGGCTTTATTCATCTTGTCGTAGGCAGCGACCATCAAGCGCATCTGCGCGGCCTTGTCATCGGGCGCCTGGGCGGCCATCACCGCGGTGCGGAAGGTGCAGAGATCGTACTTCAGGTAGTCGATTCCCCAGGAGGCGTAGAGCTGAGCGTCTTGCACTTCGTGGTCGAGCGAAGCGGCGAAGCGGGCGCAGGTCTGCGGCCCCGGAGATGAGTAAATGCCGAGCTTGAGCCCCTTGGAGTGCACGTAGTCGGCGAGGGCCTTCATGTCGGGGAATTTTGAGTTGGCGTGCAGCACGCCGTTGGCGTCGCGGTCGCCCTCCCAGGTGTCGTCGATGTTGACGTAGACGTAGCCCGCGTCCTTCATGCCGGTCGAGACAAGCTGGTCGGCCGCGTTGCGCACGTCCTGATCGGTGACTTTGTGGCCGAAGAAGTTCCAACTATTCCAGCCCATGGGCGGCGTTTGCGCGACCACCTGCGGTGGGGCGGAGTTTCGGACCGGCTTCTGTGGAACTTTCGGCGCCGATGCGGTTTGGGAAACGGCGGCGAGCGGAAACAAGGCAAGAACGGCGGCAGCGAGGGCTCGAGAAAAACGCATGACGGGGATCTCCTCAAAGGCTTTTTCAGTGGAATGCTATCGTGCCCTTCCGGAGTTCGGCAATCACGCCGTTTCATTCGCCTCGGATTGACGTTCGCGGGTGAGCAGGAAATAGACCAAAGGCGTGATGACGAGCGAGAGAACCATGGAAATAGTGAGGCCTCCGATGACGGCGATGGCGAGCGGCTGGAGCATCTGCGATCCGGCGCCGAGCGCAAAGGCCAGCGGCAACATGCCGCAGATAGCAGCAAGCGCAGTCATGATGATCGGCCGCAGGCGGCGCTGGGCGGCATAGAGCATGGCGTCTCGGGCCGATGCGCCGTGAGCGCGGTAGCGTTCGTCGGCGTCGAGCAGCAAAATACCGTTCTTGGCCACAATGCCAATCACCATGATGAGTCCCATGAACGATGCGACGTTGAACGTGGTGTGCGTGACGAGCAGCGCCAGAATGACGCCGGAAATTGAGAGCACGGACGAGACGAGAATGGCGATGGGCGCGGGGAAGTTGCGGAACTCGGCGAGGAGAATACCGAAGACCAGCGCGAGGGCAAGCACCAGCACCTGCAAAAGATCGCGGAAGGATTGTTGCTGCTCCTGATAGGTTCCGCCGTAGACCACGAGTACCGATGGAGGCAAGTGAAGGCCGGCAATGGTTTGCTGGACGCGCGCCATGGCGGTGCCGAGGTCGGAGCCTTCGAGGCGGCCGGTGACGGTGATCATCTGTTGCAGATTTTCGCGCAGAATTTCGTTTTGGGGCGGCAGTGTCTCGACGGTGGCGAGCGAACCGAGGCTGGCCGTGTGACCCGCGGAGCTGTTGAAGACCGTATTTTCAATTGCGTCGAGTGAGCTGCGGTGCTCCTGATCCAGGCGCACGCGGATGGTGTAGGGACGGCCGTTGGCGATGAGCGGATTGGTAGTGGCGACTCCGTCAAGAATCGCCGTAGCGTCGAGGGAAACCTCGCTCGGGGTAAAGCCGAAGCGGGCAGCCACTTGCGGATCGACATCGAAGTTGGTGGCCGGGCCGCTGACGGTGTTATCGATTCCGTTTTCGACATCGACAACTCCGGGAATCTTGCCGATGGCGTCGCCCACGCGCGGACCGAGCTGCGCGAGGAGATTGGGGTCGCTCGCAAAGAGCTTGATCTGGATCGGCTCGGGCGCATTCGACAGGTCGCCGATCATGTCCTGCAGAACCTGAGTGAATTCGACATCGAGCTCCGGCTCGGTGGACTTGATCTGCTGACGGACATCTTCCATTACATCGTCGATGCCACGGCTGCGTTTGGACTTGAGCTTCACCGTGAAATCGCCGGTGTTGGCTTCAGTCACTGCGGCCAGCCCCATCTGCAGGCCGGTGCGGCGTGAGGTGGTCTCTACTTCGGGAATGGATTCAAGCATGCGCTCGACGTGCTGGAGTACGCGATTGGTCTCAGTGAGCGAACTGCCCGCCGGCATGATGTAGTCGAGGATGAAGCCGCCCTCGTCCATCTCCGGCAGCAGGTCGGAGCCCAGTAACTGATAGCCGCCCCATGTAGCGAGCACCAGCAAAATGGAGATGCCGCCTACCCACAACGGCTTGGCCAGTGCCCACTCTAAGACCCGGGCGTGAATGTGCAGAACGCGCTGTAACATGCGGCCGGCGGAGCGATCCTGCCCCGGCGGCGAAGAATTGCCGCCTTCGTCCTCGGAATGCTCTTGAGCGGGATCGCTCTTGCCTTCGGGTCCGCGCTCGCGCAGCAGCACATAGCTCAAGCCCGGCGTCCAGGTGAGCGCTAGGGCGAGTGAAGTGAGAAGCGCCGCGGTCATGGTGATGGCCAGAGCGCGGAAAAAGATGCCGGTGACGCCGCTGACCGCGACCAGCGGCAAAAAGACGACAACGGGGGTGATGGTGGACCCGATGAGCGGTGTCGTGATCTCTTTAAGCGCCTTGCGCACTGCGTCAACGCGATGCTCGCCCGCGTCGCGATGCAGAAAGATGTTTTCAACCACGACGATGGCGTCGTCAATGACCAGGCCGATGGCCGCTGCCATGCCGCCGAGGGTCAT
>Ga0182014_10004732_pt1 | contig 15433 bp, 11 predicted proteins | sample 612S2DmetaG_FD_120489 | JGI IMG/M metagenome (GOLD analysis project Ga0182014, IMG submission 120489) | Permafrost microbial communities from Stordalen Mire, Sweden - 612S2D metaG | ecosystem: Environmental > Terrestrial > Soil > Wetlands > Permafrost | place: Sweden: Stordalen | collected... | reverse complement strand
TTCGGAAGGCTGAACTCTTTGAGATTTCCCTGCAGGAGCACTCGCGCTCTCCTCGCCCGCGCCCGCACGGGCGCCCCCGCTGCCCGGCGGCGACCCGTCACCCACGTACCCTTCATCGGCCGCAGGACGCGGTTGGTTAACTCCCCGGGCCGCGGCCCATTCTACAACGCCCCAGCGAGCCTCAGGAATCGACCTGCGCCCGGCGCGCCGGCGAGGGCGGCCGCAACTCGTCGCGGCGGGCCGCCTCGAGGTCGCCGATGACGGCGTCGGGCTCGGGGTCGTCGGGCAGACAGACCCGCGCCCGCACCTCGCCGGCGGCGGCGGCGGCGCGCAGCCGCCGCCGGCGCAGCACCACGAAGGCCCCGGCGCCGGTCAGAAACGTCGCCGCGCCCCCGGCGGCGAAGGCCACACGCGGGCCGTAGAGGTCGGCGAGGCCGCCGATGGTCAGACTGCCGAACGGCGTGGAGCCCAAAAAGACGACCGCCCACAGCGACATCACACGGCCCCGCATGGCTGCCGCCGAGTTCAACTGCAGCAGCGAGTTGGTGGTCGCCACGAAGAGCACCGAGAAGGCGCCGAGCGGCACCAGCACGGCCAGCTCCCAGTTGAGGGTCGGCATGACCGCGCCCACCATGGTCACAGCGCCAAAGCCGAGCGTCGCCCCCACCAGCAGCCGCCGGCTGGGCCGGGCCCTGGCCGCCGCGTACAGCCCGCCGGCCAGCGCGCCGACCCCCATGGCGACCACCAGAGCGCCGTAGGTCCCGGCGCCACGGTGAAACGCCACCCTCGCCATCAGCGGCAGCAGGATCGAGAAGTTGTAGCCCAGCGTGCCGACCAGCGCCATCATGGTCAGCGGCACCCGCAGCTCGGGCGTGTGCCAGACGTAGGCAAAACCGGCGCGCAGCTGACCCCCCTTGCGCGACAGCGGCCGACCGCGGCGCAGCTCCGACGGACGCATCGCCACCAGCGCCACGATCACGAACAGGTACGAGCCGGCGTTCACCAGAAAGCACGACGCCAGGCCGACGGTCACGATCAGGACGCCGGCGATGGCCGGCCCGATCACCCGCGAGGCATTGACCACGACGCTGTTCAAGGCCACCGCGTTGGCGACGTCGTCCGGTCCGACCATCTCGATCACAAACGACTGCCGGGCCGGGTTGTCGAGGCCGTTGGCCACGCCGTTCAGGGCGGCCAGCACGAAGATCATCCAGACGCGCACCACACCCGTGACCGTGAGCACGCCCAGGACGACCGCCAGCACCGTCATGATCGTCTGGGTGGCGATGAGCAGCTTGCGCTTGTCGGTGCGGTCGGCGAGAAGGCCGCCCCAGGGCCCGATGAACAGCACCGGTCCGAACTGCAGGGCCACCGTCACGCTGAGCAGCAGGGCGCTGCCGGTGAGGTGCAGCACGAGCCAGCCCTGGGCGACCGACTGCATCCAGGTGCCGCTCTGCGACACTGCCTGGGCGAAGAAGTAGAGCCGGTAGTTGCGGACGCGCAGCGAGTGGAAGGTGCGACCGACTGCGCGCCCGACGCGGTCGAGGGTGCGAGACATTCTCGGACCATCCTACCCAGGGCTGGGGCACGAGCCCCGTTGCGCGGCCCGCTCCCCTGTGAGGCGCTAGAATGACCCACCAGAGCGTGCCCGCGCGGGGCGCGGCCGGCGCGCACAGCGACAGGAGGCACGGATGGCCAGTTCCACACCCAGCGTCACGATACTGCAGCACGAGCCGCCGGCGCCTCCGGCCCTGCTGGGCCGGTTCTTGAGCGAGGCCGGTCTGCGGCTCGACGTGCGCCGGCTCGACGTCTCAGACGAGGTCCCGACAGATCTCTCGGGCTGCGATGCGCTGATCGTCCTGGGCGGCGACATGAACGTCGGCCAGGAGAGCGAGTACCCCTTTCTGCTCGCCGAGCGCGACCTGCTACGGCAAGCCATACGCAGCGGCGTTCCCACGCTGGGTATCTGTCTGGGGGCGCAGCAGCTCGCCACCGCCGCCGGCGGCGGCGTGGTCAGGCGCGCCGCGCTCGGGCTCGGCTGGCACGCTCTGGTCGTGCATCGCCACGACGCCCTGATCGAGGGCATCGACCCGCGGACGCTCGTCTTTCAGTGGCGCGACTATGCCTGCCGGCTGCCGGAGGGGGCGCAGCTCATCGCCAGCGGCGATGGCGATCCGCAGATCTTCCGCCTGGGCAGCGCCGCCTGGGGGGTCCAGTTCCACCCCGAGGTGACCCTCGAGGTACTGACGAGCTGGATCGAGGCCGACGCCCAGACGGTGTCGGGCAGTTCAGCGAACGTCGGCGACGGCCTGCTCGCCGAGAGCCGCCGCCGGCTGCCCGCCTCGACGGCGCTCTGCCGGCGGCTCGTGACCAACTTCCTCGCGGCCGGCGGCCTGACGCGCCGCTGACCGCACCGCCGCGCCCGCTACGGCCGCCCCCACCAGCGCTCATAGGACTTGGGAGGCTTGAGACTCGCCGCCAGGTTCTGGCGCTCGGTCGCCCGTTCCCGAGCTTCTTCGAGCGTCTCGGTCAGAGCCGGCACGAGCGTCTCGTTGAACGCCCGGGCGGTTTCGTTGGTGCGCTCCACCTCGGCTTCGACCATCTGCAGGCTGTCCTCGAAGAACTGATTTGCCCGCACTGGGGTCGGATGCTCGGCCACGTAGCCGATCATCAGGCGCCCCTCCTTGAGGTCAATCTCGATGCCGGCGTGGTCGAAGTCGTCGTCTTCTTCGTGCATGAAGGCGAGCGTCTCGGCGCCCTCTATGGCGACAACGAGATCGACCCTCGTCCCGGGCACCACGACGGGGGTCCCGCCCGGCGCCTCACGACCCGGCCCGCCGGCGACCGCCATCTTGATCTGTCGCGGCGAGTCGTAGGACGCCCTTCCCAGACGCACCGGCGCCAGGAAGTGGCGTACGGCGACCTCCGCTGGTAGGACCGCATGCCGGGACGACAGCAGAACGTCGTCGTCCAGCCCATCGATATCGCGCCGCGCCCGCTCGCGCAGCGACTCGAGTCGTTTGGCCAGGCTCATGTGACTCCCTCCGCTCCCTTTGTTTGTGCAGAGCCGCTCACAGTCTATAGCGAGACGCTGCCGAGCGTGCACCGGCCGCCCGACCCGCACCGCGCGTCCAAGCGTGCCCCGGCCGCCCGACCCGCACCGGCCGCCCGACCCGCACCGGCCGCCCGCGCGCGCCCCGGCCGGCAAGAATGCCGGCCGGGGCGCCGAACTACTGAAGAACAGGTCGATGACACCGCGAGCCCGAGGAGAGAATGACCGAAGACCAGCACGGCGCCGAGAAGGGTCGCCGTCTCGAGGCGGAGGTCGCCCGCGCTCTGGCGGCGGGCGGCTATGCCGCCCGCCGCAACGTCGTCCGCGAAGGTCGTTCCGGGGCGCACCACGAGATCGACGTCTTGGCCGACAAAAGCGACGGTCTCACGACATTCACGGTGATGGTCGAGTGCAAGGCCTGGGACAGGCCCGTCGACAAGGAAGTGCTCGCCAAGGCCGCCTTCGTCGCCGCCGACGTGGGCGCCGACAAGACCATCGTCGTTGCTCTGCGGGGCGCGACCGGCGGCGCCGCGCTGTCGGCGGCCGAGCTCGGCGTCGAGCTGTGGGGGCCCGAAGAGCTCGAGCGACGGCTGGGACACGTGCAGCTCGCCGCACTCGGCGCGGCGCGCGCACCGACGGCGCTCGGCTTCGCCGTCGCCGTCGAAGAGGCGCGCGCCGTCCGCCTCGCCGAGCGCCAGCGCGGCAAGGGCATACTCGGCCTCGGCGCCGAGGAGGTCGCCTGGTTCGGCCTGGTCTGGCTGCCCTGCCTGTTGCTCACCCTGGGCTGCACGAGACTGGAAGGCCGCCTGCACAAGCGCACGCGGCACTCGTCGGTGTTCAATCTCTACGAGGCTCTCGACGGCGCCCTGCTCGAAAGCTTCGCGGTCGACCCGGCGGTCGCCGAGGTCGAGGTGGGCCCGCAGCGCCTGCCGCCGCTGGTCAAGCCGCGGACTCTGCGCGCCGAGATCTCGTCGACGTTCGAGAAGTGGCGCTCGGTCGTGCAGGGCGCGGCCCGGGAGCGCTGGGCGCGCGCGGGCGCCGATCTCGGCATACCTCTGCCGCTCGATGCCCTCACGGTCGACGATGTCACGGTCTGCTACCTGCCGGTCTACGTGGCGATCCTCAGGCACAGAGACTCGCGCCGGGTCGTGGTGATCGACGGCGGCGACGGCGCCGTCGATCAGCCCCTGGCGACCGTGCTGACGGCGAACCTCGGCTATCTGACCGAGGCGCTCGACTCCCCGCCGCGCTAGCGGGTGGGCGGCGCTGCTCGCGGTGCGCGGCGGCTCGTGGCCGGTGCGCGGCATGCAATGGCGCTAGGCCCGTGGCTATCGGGTATCTGCACTGAAGACGCTTTTGTCCCCCACGAAAAGCCAACGGCGCGCGGCGCGCCAGGCAGGTGCCCGATGAATCGCAACGCTGAACGCATCGCCGTCCTTGCCCAGATCCTGGAAGACGCCGAGGGCTGCCGTGCCACGATGGCGGCCATGTTGCTGCTCGATCTCCCCGCCGACGTGACCGGCGAGCTCAACGCCTGCGACCAGCGGCTCAGCGAGCTGGTGGTCGCCGTGCGCGAGCACGTCGGGCTCAGCCCGAGCCTGAGTGTCGGACGCCACGCGGCCTGCATCGAGTGCTCCACGATGAGATCGAGCTGCAACACCGCTGGGGCGTGGCCGGCCGTGCCCACCTGGATCGCCGCGCCGGCGCGCGCTGGCCGGGCGCCCGTGCCGCTGGTGGCGCCCGGCGGCGAACTGCGGCGCGTCGCCTGACGACGCTCGCGGCCCCGCTGGCCTCTTAGTACACGAAGACCGCGGCTCCATAGTTCATGAACGAGAACACCCACGGGGCCTCGGGCATCGAGATGCGCACGCAGCCGTGCGACGCCGGGTAGGCGGGCACATCGGGATAGCCGTGAATCCCGTCGCCGCCCGAGAAGAAGCTCGCGAAGGGCATCCAGTCGTGGTACTGGGTCGACCACCAGTCGAGCGACTTGAGATAGATGCTGAAACGGCCCGCCGGAGTCGGCAGGCTCGGCCGTCCGGTCGAGCAGTGGACCACGCGCACGACCCTGCCGCCGTTCACGCACAGCAGCACGCCCAGGCTGCGAAAGACCTCGGCGTAATTGCCCGTCGCCGACTCGGGACGCGGCGTCGGCCTTGACGCGTTCTCGAGCACGGCCCTTGTCTTGCGGCCGTCGAGGCCGTCCCGCGACAGGCCGTTCCAGGCCTGGAAGGCCAGCAGCGCCTGCTCGGTGCGGTAGTCGTCGCGGCCGCTCACGGCGCCGTGGGCCGGCAGATAGCCGAGCGCCGCCAGACAGCGCTGCACGTCGGCCGTACTGGCGATCACCCAGCTCACGACCTGCAGATGTCTTCTGCCAACCCTCGACTGGACGTTGCCGGCCATATCGCGGGCGCTCACGACCCAGGTATACGTGCCACGCGCGAGATTCACCCGGTAGTCGGCGAGGCGCCGGGAGTTCACAGGCACGCCGCTCAGGCGGATGGTCTTCACGACCGTCCGGCCGCGGTAGATCTTGATCGTCACCGTCGCCTTGCCGCAGCTCGGCTTGGGGTCGCGCACGCGAAACGAGAGCTTGACGAGCGCGCCGCGCCGCGCTACGACATCGGCGGTCGCCAGGCAGACGGGCCGGCCGCTGTCGATGTTCACGTAGCCGCCGTGTGCGACCTCGACGTTGCCGGCGACATCGACCGACCAGTACGAGACCGAGTGCGAACCCGCGGCGGCCAGCACGAACGGACCCGTATAGGTGTGTCGGGCGCCGTGATCGAGCACGAAGTAGGTCGCAGCCACACCTGAGCCCCCGTCGGCGCCGGCGAGGGTGACCGTCTGCGCCTTGTTACGCCAGCCCGAGCGGCCGTTGATCTGCAGGCCGGTCGCCGTCGTGACCGGGGCGGTCGTGTCGGGGATCCCGGCGCTCACGGTCTCGAGGACCGTACCGCCCGCTCCCACGACCCAGCCGCGGGTCGCGCTGGGGAACACCACGGCGCTCAGATCGGCGACCGTGCCCGCGGCCTGCAAGCTCCAGACTGCGCCCGCGTCGCTGGTGTGCAGGATGGTGCCGGCGGCGCCCACGACCCAGCCGCTGTCGGCGTCGGCGAAGGTCACGCCGGCCAGGTTCTGCTGGGTCGCACCCACTGCCTGCGCAGTCCAGTCGGCGCCGCCGTCGGTGGTGTGCAGGATGGTGCCGGCGGCGCCCACGGCCCAGCCGACGCTGGCGTTCGCGAAGGCCACGCGGGCCAGGTTCTGCTGGGTCGCACCCGCGCCCTGCGGGGTCCAGACGGCGCCGCCGTCGCTGGTGTGCAGGATGGTGCCGGCGGCGCCCACGGCCCAGCCGTTGTCGGCGTCGGCGAAGGCTACGGCGGTGAGGTTCTGAGTCGAGGCCGGAGTCGCGCTCTGAGCGGCCCAGACGGCGCCGCCGTCGGTGGTGTGCAGGATGGTGCCGGAGGCGCCCACGGCCCAGCCGACGCTGGCGTTGACGAAGGCCACGCCGGCGAGGTCTTGAGTCGAGGCCGGGGTCGCGCTCTGAGCGCTCCAGTCGGCGCCGCCGTCGGTGGTGTGCAGGATGGTGCCGGCGGCGCCCACGGCCCAGCCGACGCTGGCGTTGACGAAGGCCACGCCGGCGAGATTCTGAGTCGAGGCCGGAGTCGCGCTCTGAGCGGCCCAGACGGCGCCGCCGTCGCTGGTATGCACAATGGCGCCGGCGGCGCCCACGGCCCAGCCGTCGAGCGGGCTCGCGAAGGCCACCGCGCCGAGCGCGTTCTGCGTACCGGAGCTCTGCGGGTTCCAGCCGGCCGCCGCCCAGGCGGCGGCCGCGACCAGCAGCAGCGACAGGCACAGTGCGACGGACACGCCGCCGCCGACCAGAAACCGCCGTGTGTGCCGTAGTCTCATAGATCCTGCCCCTTGCCGTGATCGATCGGACGTTCGCGGCGGCCGGCGTGTGTCCCGGCGACTCGCACCGCAGCGCGCTCCGCCCCGAGTCGGGGCCGGGCGCGCTGACTTGTTCAGACAGAATAGTGTACGGGAGGCGAGGGCGACATGCGAGCCGGCCCGTGCGCAGCAGGCCCGGCGACAGCCGGCGCTTGACGCCCCCGCCCGCGACAGCCACGATGACGACAGACCAGCACGAGTCGCATCCCCACGGAGGTAGCCCTGTGCCCGAGGACCTGTTCAGCCCCATGCACCTGCTGGTGCTCTTTGCCATCATCTTCTTCTTGTTCGGCGCCAAGCGGCTGCCCGACCTCGGCAAGTCGCTGGGCCACGGCATTCGTGAGTTCCGCGGCGGCATCGCCGGCCTGAGCGACGCCGACAGCGACGAGGCACTGCCGGCCGCGACGCCCACCGAGCCGCTCGCCGTCGCGGCGCCGGTCACGGCCGACGAAGGCGAGATCGTGGCGGCAGACGAAGGCGAGATCGTGGCGGCCGACGAAGGCGAGATCGTGGCGGCAGACGAGGGCGAGATCGTCGCGGCCGACGACATCGAGTCGGCGACCGCGGGCCGCGATACGCAGCAGCGCGCCGCCTCGTAAGGGGCAGCCCGCCTCGCGCGCACCGACGACCTCGAACCGCGGGGTCGTCGCGACGTTCTCGAGCCGCAGGGCTGTCCGGCCGTCCTCGCGCCGCGAGGCCGTCGCAAGGCCGACTGCGCCCCCCAACGGCGACGACGAGCGCGCCGCCGCCTTACAATGGTGCCCATTCCCGGCTTGGCCGACGCCCACGGGGGAGGCACGTGTCGCAGCCCGAGACAGCGCCCGAGGCCTCGCCGCCGAGACTGGAGTTCAGGGTCCCGCCGGAGGGTTCGCACCTGCTGCGCGCCCGTGAGCGCCTGCGTGAATACCTGGTCCACTACTGCGCCGAACGCGAGCTCGTTGACGACGTCGTGCTCTGTGTCGAGGAGGCCTGTACCAACGCCATCCGCCACAGCGCGTCCGCCGACGACATCAGGATCGCCCTGGAGTTCACCGGCGGCAGACTGGTAGCGCACGTCAAAGACCGCGGCCGAGGCTTCGACGCCGCCGGCTTCGACCGGCGAGCCGTGCCCGACCTCACGGCCGACCACGGCCGCGGACTGTTCATCATCGCCAGCCTGATGGACGACGTCGAGCTGCGCTGCGACGGCGGCTGCGAGGTGCGCATGGCCAAACGAGCCGCCCCGCGCTGCGCCGTCCAGCCCCTGGAGAGCGGCCTCGGCGAGGTGCGCGCCGCAGTCCGCCCGGAACGGCCGCGCGAGTCCCGCCTGCGCGCCCTGCTCGAGGAGATCGACGAGGCCTTCGTCGCCGTCGACTGGGAGTATCGCTGCGTTCATGCCAACGGGGCGGCTCTTCAGCTCGTCGGCCGGTCTCTCGAAGAGATGCTCGGCCGGCGGCCCTGGGAGCTGTTCTCGCAGCCCGCCGGAAGCGCGCTCGAGCGCGCCTGTCGCGACGCCATGGAGCTCGGCAAGCCCAGTACGATCGAGCACCGCTCGGCCACCGCCGGCGGCTGGCTCGAGGCCCGGGTGTACCCGACCCCCGCCGGGGTGAGCGCCTACTTTCGCCAGATCGACGAACGCAAACGCACCGAGGAGGATCGCGAGCGCCTGCTCGGCGCCTACCAGCTCGAGCTGTCGCGCAGCACGCTGCTCGGCGACGTCGCGCGCGCCGCCGCGAGCTCGCTCGGCCTCGAAGACATCTGCGAGCGCGTTCTCGAGCAGATCCACGCCCACGCCGACCTGCGGGCGGCCGCCATCTACGTGGCCGACCGAGAGCGCGGCACGCTGCGCAGCCTGGCCCTGTTCGGCTATCCCGACGACGTGGTGCCCGAGCTGCGCGAGCTGCCGCTCTCGGATGAGAGCACCTGCGGCCGGCTGCTGGTACACGACCTGCCGGAGCTGACCAGCGAGAACGGCGGCGCTCCCCCGGCGAGCGGCGATCTCGTCGCGCGTCTGGGCGATCCCGGCTGGCTGGCGCTGCCGATCACCCATCAGGGTGAGACTCTCGGCGCCATGACGCTGCTCTCCGCGGCGCCCGGCAGCCTCGAACCGGAGAACGTCGAGCTCTACCGCAGCGTGGCCGCGACGCTCGGCACCGCGATCGCCCACGCCCGCAGCTACCAGACCGAGATCGCCGCGCTGCGCCACGCGGCGGCCCAGGCCGAGCGCGAACGCGAGCGCTCGCGGCAGCTGCAGGTGATCCACCAGATGAGCGCCCTCGCGCTGTCGAGCCGCGACGCCGCCGAGACCGCGAGCCGGGCTCTGCGCTACCTGGTGGAACGGCTCGGCGTGGCCCGCGCCCTCGTGGCCGTCGCCGACCAGACCGGAGAGTACCTCGAGCCGCTGGCCCAGTATGGCTATCCCGCGGCGCTCTACTCCCAGGTCACGCGCACGCATCGCGACGAGCCGGTCGACACAGCCCGGGTGTTGCGCAGCGGCGAGTCCATCGTCGTGCCCGACGCGCACGGTCCGGGCGCCAACCCCAACGTCGTGCGGCTCTACGAGCGCTTCGACCTGGCGATCGGCGCCTACATCGTGGTGCCGCTGCGCTCGCGGGACGGACCGCGAGGCGCGCTGACCATCGTCTGGGAGACGCCCCGCGAGTTCCTGCCGGGCGATACCGACTTCTTCGCCGCCATCGCCAACGAGATCGGCTTTGCCATAGAGATCGCGCGCCAGTTCGAGCTCGAGCGCGAGAACCAGCGACTCAGTCACGACGTCGGGCTCGCCGAGGAGACCCTGCGACGCTACCAGCTACTGGCGGCCGAAGCCCGCGACGTCATACTTTTCGTGCGCCGCGCGGACGGCCGCATACTCGAAGCCAACAGGGCCGCCGAGTCGGTGTACGGCTACCCGCGCGACGAGCTGCTGCGCCTCTCGATCGACGATCTGCGCGCCGACGAAACGGTCGCGCTGGCCGCCGAGCAGATGACGGCGGCGGCCCGCCGCGGGATCCTCTTCGAGACGCTCCATCGGCGCCGCGACGGCTCCGTGTTTCCCGTCGAGGTCAGTTCGTGCGGGACCACGGCAATGGCCGGCGAGACCGTGCTGCTGAGTATCGTCCGCGACATCACCGAGCGCCGCGCCGCCGAAGTGGTCCTGCGCGACAGCGAACGCCGGACCGCGGCCGAGCTCGGCTTGTCGAACGCGCTGCTGCGGGCCGCCGAGACGCTCTCCTCGTCGATGCGCATCGACGACGTGCTCGACCGGCTCGCCGAGCTCCTGGTCGAAACGGTAAGCGGCGCCCGGCTGGTGGTGCTGCTGTGGGATGCCGCGAAGGGCGAGATCTCCGTGGCCCTGTCGAAAGGCGGCGAGTCGTTCCCGGTCGGCGCCGTGTGGTCGCGGCGCGACATCGCCGCCGTGCCCATGATGAGCCGGCTGCTGACCGACCACGGGGTGAAGACGCTCGACTTCGAAGGCCCCGACGTGCCGCCGGCTGCCCGCCGGGTCACGGCGCGGGTCGGCATGCGACTGGCGCTGGCCGTGCCGATCGTGGCCAGAGGCGAGCTGCTCGGCTACGTGGGCCTCGACGAGCGCGATGGGCGCCGCCGGTTCAGCGAGCGCGAGGTCGGGCTCGTCAGGGCGATCTGCGACCAGGCGGCCGCAGCCCTCGACAACGCCCGCCTGTACCAGCAGGAGCACGACGTCGCCCAGGAGCTGCGCGCCGCCCTGCTGAAGCTGCCCGACGAGATCCCCGGACTGACGTTCGCCCACCACTATCGCGCCGCCGTGCAGCCCGCCCATGTCGGCGGCGACTTCTACGACCTCTTCGAGCTCGATCACGGCCTGGTGGGGGTGATGGTGGGCGACATCTCCGGCAAGGGCATCGAAGCCGCCGTGCTGACGAGCCTCGTCAAGAACACCATCCGCGCCCATGCCACCGAGAGGGGCAAGAGCCCGGCCGAGGTCGTGGCCCTGACCAACACCGTGCTGGCGCGCGAGACGTCGGCCGAGATCTTCGCCACCGTCTTCTTTGCCATGCTCGATCGCCGCGACGGCCGCCTCGTCTACTGCAACGCCGGTCACCCGGCGAGCGTCGTGGCGCGCCGCGACGGCGCCATCTCGATCCTGCCGGCTACCTCGCCGCTGATCGGCACGTTCGCCGACTTTCCCTTCCGCAACGCCGAGGCCTTCCTGTCGTGCGAGGACCTGTTGTTCCTCTACACCGACGGCCTGACCGAGGCGCGTCACGAGCGTGGTCTGTTCGGCGAGCAGCGGCTCTTCGACATGGTGGGCCGCTTGTGTGCCCGCGAGCCTCGCGAGATCGTCGCGCGCGTCATCGACAGCGCCGTGAGCTTCGCCGGCGGCGGCCTGCGCGACGATCTCGCCGTCCTGGCGCTACGCCGTCACGAGCTGCCCGGGCCCAGCCAGCAGAAGCTGCTGCTGGGCTGACCCCGCACCGGGGCCTTCGTGGTGGCGCTCAGTGACGCACCTTGACGAGCGCCCTGGGCAGGGCGATCGCGGCCCGCGGCAGGTCGCGGCGCGAGCGGCCGAGCGCCTCGTGGAGCGCGGCGGTGGCCCGCGGTCCGTGCAGTGCGGGCCCATGGCCAACCAGCAGATGCTCGGGCTCGTAGGCCGCCAGGCGGCGCGGCGGCCGCAGGCGCAGCCCAATGTGGACGCCGGCGCCCATGCGGCCCACCGCGTAGGCCGGCGCCGTGCCGATCGCCTCGGCGACGACCAGGACCCGCGGCTCGGCCCACCACAGCGCCACCTCCCGCCAGAAACGGGTGTCCACCAGCGGGATCACCTCGAAGGGAGTGTCGGGCAGCGCGTCGGGCAGCGTCAGGTGCGGCACGTCGAGGCGCTCGGCCAGCGCGGCGCAGTCGCGGTTGTGACGATCGAGGAGCTGGAGCACGGCCGCCGGCCGGCCCAGCGCCAGAGCACGTTCCAGCGCGGCGGGCTCGTCGATCGGATCGACGAACCACACCCGCCCGCCGTCGACCAGCGCCTGCGAGGACCGCGCCATGGGCTCGTCGAGCTCCCAGGTGAGTCCGAACGGACCTTCCTCGAGCAGCACGGCGGCTACGCCTTTAAGGTCAGCGGCTGCCCGCAGCACGACACCGGCTCGGTGCACGAACACGCACCGCTATCGCCGCAGGAGCTCACGACCTCGATCTCCAGGCCGCACGTCTGGCAGACGTACACCTCGCCGGTCTTCATCTCGTGACAATGAGCCATCGCCTCTCCTTACGTCTGTGGTGGCCGTCGCGCGGCGCGCGCTTGAACTCGCCGCGACAGATGCTGCTAGGTTCCCCGCGCGGAAGCAAGCCGAAGCGCCGCGCCGCCGCGCCGGCCGCGCCGCCGCGCCGCCGCGCCGCTCGGGCCGTGCCCTACCGGCCGACGGCGATGGAGCGCAGGGCGCGCTGCAGGACCTGGTCGGCGCTGCTGCCGGGCTTCTGCACGACCACGATCGCGGGCTCGATGCCCTTGTGGTTGATGTTGCGCCCGAGGGGCGTGAGGTAGGCGGCGATCGTGATCTTGAGGCTCGCTCCGCCGGACAGGGGCAGCACCGTCTGCACGACCCCCTTGCCGAACGTCTTCGAGCCGATCACGGTGGCCCGCCGGTAGTCCTGCAGGGCGCCGGTGACGATCTCGGAGGCGCTGGCGGTGTTGCCGTTCACCAGCAGGACGAGCGGCAGGCTGGTGGGGTGCCCGCCGGCCGTCTTGAGGACGTCTTTGGGCGCGTGCAGCCCGCGCGTGGTCACGACCACCTTGCCGGCCGGCAGAAAGTCGCTGGCCACCTTTACAGCTTCGTCGACGAGGCCGCCGCCGTTGTCGCGCAGATCGAAGATGAGGCGCTGGGCGCCGCGCTTTTGCAGGGCGCCGACCGCCCGGCCGACCTGCTGCCCCGCGCCCTGGGCAAAGGCGCTCAGCGACACGTAGCCCACTTTGACACCGTGATCGTCGATCAGGCGCGAGGTCGTCAGGGGCGGCGAGATCTGGCGCCGCGTCAGGGTCAGGTCGATGAGGCCCGGGCTGCCGCTGCGGCGCAGTTGCAGGCGGACCCGGGAACCGGCCGGACCGACGATGCGGGCCACGCTGGCGCTCACCGGCCGGCCGGCGGTCGGCAGGCCGTCGATGGTGACGATGACCTCGCCCGGGCGAACGTGGGCCAAGGCGGCCGGCGAGCCCGCGAAGACCTGAGTCACGGTCAGGCGGCCGCCCGCCGTGTCGACGGCCGTGCCGATGCCCGTGTAGGTGCCGTTCAGCTCCGCCCGAAAGGCGCTGCTCTGCTGCGCCGTGAAGTACACGGTGTAGGGGTCGTGCAGAGAGGCCAGCAGGCCGGCGATGCCGGCGCTGCCGAGCCGGCCGACGTCGACCGGCTGGTAGTAGTCGTGCTGCAGATCGCGCAGGACCTGTCCGTAGAGGGCGGTCTGGCCGGCGGCGCCGGCGGTCGATCCCGGGCGAGCCAGCAGGTCGGCAAGACTAAAGCCGGCGGCAAAGGCCAGGACGATCGCCAAAACGATGAGCAGTCTCTTGCTGGCGTGCATACCTTGATAGTACCCGTTCGCGGGCGCCTTGAGGCGGCTCACGCCGGGCCCGGCGGCGCGCTGCGGCGAAGCCGGCGGCGCGGCGCAGGTAGGCAGGCGGCGGGCCGCGGCGAAGCCGCGCACGGCTTCGCGTCGCCCCGGGTCAGTCTCCGGCCGGCGCCGGCCGGCGCGGTGGGGCCGGCCGTCAGTCTCCAGCCGGCGCCGGCCGGCGCTTGGCGAACCGCAGATACAAGGATGGCACGACGAGCAGATTCAGCAGGGTCGAGGTGAAGAGGCCGCCCAGAATGACGACCGCCAGTGGATACTCGATCTCGTGACCCGGCTGGTCCCCGTTCAGAACGAGGGGCACCAGGGCGAGACCGGTCGCCAGCGAGGTCATGAGGATCGGCGCCAGCCGCTCACGCGCTCCCCGCACGACCAGGGCAGGCCCGAAGGTCACGCCCTCGTCGGTCTCGAGATGCTGGCAGTGGTTGATGAGCAGGATGCCGTTGCGGGCGGCGATGCCGAAGACGGTGAAGAACCCGACCAGCGCGCCGATCGTGATCACTCCCCCGCCGATGTAGATCGCGATGAGGCCGCCCACCAGCGACATCGGCAGAGTCAGAAAGACGAACGTGGCGAGGCGCCACGAGCCGAACGCCAGCTGCAGCAGCAGGAAGATCACGACGAGGGCGATGATCGCGGTGGTGAAGAGGCTGCGTTGCGCGGCCTGCTGCTCCCTGTACTCGCCGAGCAGCTCGTAGTGCGATCCGCTGGCGAACCGGACGCCCTTGAGGCGCTGCTGGATGTCGCGCACGACCGACGACAGGTCGCGCCCCTGGACGTTGGCCCCCACATCGATGTACCGCGAACCGTTCTCGCGGGTGACGAGGTACGGGTCGGTGCGCACGCGGACACTGGCCACGGAGTCGAGGCGCACCCGGCGGCCGGACGGCGTGTCGATCATGAGATCGCCGATGGCCGTGGGGTTGGCGCGCGTCGGCGGCGTGCTCCACACCACGACGCCGTAGACCTCGTCGCCCTTGAAGACGTTGCCCATCTCGAGCCCGGCCACCATGGCCGCCGCGTACCGGCGCACGTCGCCCGGCTTGAGCCCGTCGCGGGCGGCCTTGGCCAGGTTGACCTCGACCTGGATCTGCGGTGTGTCGGCCGACACGTCGACGTGCTGGTCGATGACCCCGGGTACGTCCGAGACCGCCTCGAGGACCGTGGCGGCCTCGCTGCGCATCTCGCCTAAGTCCTGGCCGTAGATCCTGACCGCGATGGCCTGCTTCGAGCCGCTGAGCACCTCTTCGATGCGCTCGTTCAGGTACGTCTCCACGTCGCGATAAAGCCCCGGGTAGCCGTCGACGACGCGCCGCACCGCGGCCATCGTCTTGTCGTAGTTCACCGACTTGTCGACGTGGATCCAGACCTCGGCCGCGTTGACGCCCACCACCTCTTCGCCCTGTTTCGCCCGTCCGATATGGGCGCCAAAGCTGGTCACTCCGGGAATGGCGGAGAGCTGTTGGCTGAGCCACGTCGTCGTGCGCTCCGCCTCGGCGGCCGAGGTGCCGGGGATGGCGTCCCAGTGGATCAGCAGGTCGCGTTGCCGGAACGCCGGAAACAGCGACTCGCCGAGCTGCGGCACCACGAGGACCCCCATCAGGACGACGAGCCCGAACGTGACGTAGACGGCCACCGGTCGCGCCACTATGCGAGACAGCAGCGCCGTGTAGCCGCGCTGCAACCAGGTCACCAGCGGAGCCGCTCCACGCTCGAGCGGCGCCCGGCCCAGAAAGATGAGGGTCAGCGCCGGCGTGACGGTCAGGGCGACCGCCATCGACGCCAGGATGGCCAGCACGTAGGCCAGCGCCAGGGGTCGGAAGAACGCCGCGGTCAGGCCGTGCAGCAGGAACACGG
>Ga0182014_10004731_pt1 | contig 15434 bp, 11 predicted proteins | sample 612S2DmetaG_FD_120489 | JGI IMG/M metagenome (GOLD analysis project Ga0182014, IMG submission 120489) | Permafrost microbial communities from Stordalen Mire, Sweden - 612S2D metaG | ecosystem: Environmental > Terrestrial > Soil > Wetlands > Permafrost | place: Sweden: Stordalen | collected... | reverse complement strand
CCAGGGCGATTGAGGCATACTTGCAGGAGGTCGCACGGCAGGGAGGCATGGAGTTGGTGGTGGAATTGGGAGATGTAACGGCGTCCCTATGACAAGGGAGCGGCCCGGGTGCCAGAGCGTCGCTGCGTCGATCGGGTTGGAGCAGTGGGCAAACGGCAAGATACTTGCGGAACCATGCACTAAGTGATCCAGCAGAATAGGTTTGCGCATTTTGTCAAGTGGAAGACAAGAAAGATGCGTGCTCCGAGTCCAATCATTTGTTGCTTGTGACTGGTTTGGGGTTATGTTGGCCGTATGGATTGGCAGCAGACGGTGTCGTTAGTAATAGTTGCCTCCGCAGCGGTTATGCTGGTGGGGAGCAAGTTTCGCCGGCGGAGATTTAGCTTCGAGCGGGACACACATTGCGGGTGTCTTGCTGTGCAGGAATCATCTCCGCAAAGCTCAATCGTGTTTCGCGCGCGCAAAGGGCAGCGCCCTGAAGTGGTAGTAAGAATGAGGTAACAGCGCGCTTGCGTTACCGCAACGGCTGGGATAACATTCGTTTCGCTTAAGATGGCCATGTGCAAAGTCAGTTCTTCGGTGCATTTTGTCACGCGCTCCGCCGCGGGCGGACAGGAGATTTCGGCAAGGGCGCACTGGGTGCCTAACACGGACGTTTACTCGACGGACAACGGGCTGGTGGTGAAGGTGGAGCTGGCGGGGATGCGGAGCGAGCACCTTGAGATTACGGTTGAGGGGAACCGGATGCGGATCGCGGGCAACCGGCCGGATGGATGCCGGGCCGCCAAGGCCAGCTTTCTGGTGATGGAGATCAATTACGGTCCGTTTGAAAGCGTCCTAGAGCTGCCCGCAGGCTACGATTTGAGCGAGGCCAAAGCGGCCTACCTGAACGGGTTCTTGCGGATTGATGTGCCGCTGGCGCAGCGGCACGTGAAAAACACCAAGGTGCTTGTTGCCGAAGGGAATTGATCCTTTCGCCGAACTTCTCTCAGGGCGGCAGCATCTACACTGCAGTATGGGGTAACCATGACCTCGCCTGAGACAGAATTTATCAGCATTTTGGGGGCTGCCGGGAAACCGGAGGCGCCGCCGCATGTCTCGTCGCGGTCGTTGCCGGAGGTGCTGCCGATTCTGGGTTTGTCGGACATTGTAATCTTTCCCGGGATGGTGGCGCCGCTGCTGGTCGAGACGGCGCAGAGCATAAAGCTCATTGACGACGTGGTGGGCGGGGACCGTCTGCTGGGGGTGGTGTTGCAACGCAACGCGGAAGCGGAGAACCCATTGCCCCATGAGATGCACCAGGTGGGCTGCGCGGCGCGCGTGTTGAAGATGCTCAAGTTTCCTGACAACACGGTGCGCGTGCTGGTGGAGGGCTTGTGGAGGATTCAGCTTAAGGAGTATCCCACGACCGAACCGTATCTGAGCGCCAAGTTCGAGGTGGTTCAGGACCTCAAGGAAGACTCGGTGGAACTGACGGCGATGATGCGCAACGCGCAGACTCAGTTCCAGGAGATCATCAAGCTGTCACCGGCGCTGTCCGAGCAGATCAAGATTGCCGCGCTCAACACGGAGGATCCGGGGCACTTTACGGACCTGGTGGCCGTGAACCTGAACCTGAACCTGGAGGAGCGGCAGAAGCTGCTGGAAACCAATTCCGTCAAGGAACGGCTGACGCGCCTGTTGCCGATGCTCAATCGCGAGCATGAGGTCCTGACGCTGAGTTCCAAGATTCAAAGCGACGTGGCGACGTCCATCTCGAAGACGCAACGCGACTTCTTCCTCCGGGAGCAGATGCGGGCGATTCAGCGCGAGCTGGGCGAGTCAGACCCCAACGCCAGCGAGATCCGCATGCTGCGGGAGAAGCTCGAGCAAACGCCCATGCCACCCGAGCCGAAGGCGGTCGCGACGCAGGAATTGGATCGCTTGCAGCAGATGCCACCGGCGGCGGCGGAGTACGGCGTTAGCCGGCATTACCTGGACTGGATCCTCAGCCTGCCGTGGATGAAGGAGACGGAGGACAAGATTGACCTGGTCGAAGCTGAGCGCATTCTCAACGAGCAGCATTTCGGGCTGACGAAGGTGAAGGACCGGCTGCTGGAGTTCCTGGCGGTGATCAAGCGCCGGAAACAGATCAAAGGCCCGATCCTTTGCCTAGTGGGCCCGCCGGGTGTCGGCAAGACTTCCCTGGGCCGGAGCGTGGCCGAAGCGCTGGGGCGGAAGTTTGCCCGCATCTCGCTAGGGGGGATGCGGGACGAGGCGGAGATTCGAGGGCATCGGCGGACCTACGTGGGGGCGCTGCCGGGACGCATCATCCAGACTTTGCGGCGGGTGGAGAGCCGCAATCCGGTGATCATGCTCGACGAACTGGACAAGGTGGGCGCGGATTTCCGCGGCGACCCGGCGGCGGCGTTGCTGGAAGTACTCGATCCGGCGCAGAACAACACGTTCACCGATCACTACCTGGATTTGCCATTCGATCTTTCGCGGGTGCTGTTCCTGACGACGGCCAATTGGCTGGAGCCAGTGCATCCGGCCTTGCGGGACCGGCTCGAGGTGATCGAGCTGCCCAGCTATACGGAGTCCGAGAAGCTCCAGATTGCGAAGCGCTACCTCCTGCCTCGCCAGTTGGAAGAGCACGGCCTGACCAAACTGGAGGTGAGGATCCCCGACGCCACCTTGCGGCGGGTGATCCACGATTACACCCGGGAAGCTGGGGTGCGGCAGTTGGAGCGGGAGCTGGCGGCGCTGTCACGCAAGGCGACGCGCCGCATTGTGGGCGACGGGCACGCCGGTAATACGCTGGTCATGGCGCCCGAGTCGTTGAAGGATTACCTAGGCGCGGCGAAGTTCGTGAACGAGACCGCGGAGACGATCAAGGAGGTTGGGATCGCCACGGGTCTGGCGTGGACGCCGGTGGGTGGAGAGATCCTCTTCATTGAAGCGACGCGGATGCCGGGCAAAGGCGGTTTGCTGCTGACTGGTTCTCTGGGCGAAGTGATGAAGGAGAGCGCGCAGACGGCGGTGAGCTATTTGCGCAGCCAGGCCAAAGCGCTGGGCATTGACATGGCGGATTACGCCAACTACGACCTGCACATCCATGTGCCGGCGGGCGCAACGCCCAAGGACGGGCCCAGCGCGGGGGTGACGCTCGTAGCAGCACTGGCGTCCTTGCTGACGCGGCGGCGCGTGCGGTCGGATGTCGCGATGACTGGCGAGATCAGCTTGCGCGGGCGCGTGATGCGGGTAGGGGGCATCAAAGAGAAAGTGCTCGCCGCGGGGCGTTTCGGCATCAAGCAGATCATACTTCCTGAACAGAATCGTGCGGACTGGAGCGAAGTGCCCGAAGAGGTTCGGCACAAACTGAAGGTGCATTTCATCCGGCACATTTCCGAGCTGCTGCCGCTGGCGCTGCGCGAGAAATGAAGCGCTGCTGTGCTCATGCGGGATGTCTTACGCGGTTCCTCCCCCTGCTATTGGCTTCCTCGGCGTTTTGCTTTGGCCAGGGGCATGTCGAGCCGCAGCCAGCGCCGCTGGATCCGGTCCGGGCCAAGCAGGAGGCGCGCGCGCTGGTGGCCGAGATGCTCGGCCAGACGCCACAGCAGAATACCGCGGACACCGGCCAGGTGAGAATCCGCGATGCCAATGGCAAGGAGCGGGAGATCCCGGTGCGGTTCGAGATTAGGGCCACCCCGACCAACTGGGTGAGTGTTTATGAAACCCTTACACCTGCAGGCGGCCCGGGTGGGGAGAAGTTGACGGTTATTCACACGCCTGGGCAGCCCAATCAGTATCAGGTCGTCAGCTCTGCCGGTGTCGGCGCCACCAACGCCGTGGCCAAGGAGCTATCGCCTGATCAAACCATGATTCCCTTCGCCGGATCGGATTTCTGGGTGGCGGATCTGGGGCTGGAGTTTCTGCACTGGCCAAAGCAACGCCTGATGGCTAAAGAAATGCGGCATAGCAAATCCTGCGATAGGCTGGAGAGCATCAACCCGTATCCGGTCCCCGGCGGCTATGCGCGCGTGGAATCGTGGATCATTATCGAAAGGCCGCATGGGATTGTTCACGCGGACGCCTACGACTCCAAGGGTAAACTCCTCAAGTTCTTCGACCCGACCGCTCTTGAGAAAGTCCAGGGCGAGTATCAACTGGAGGAGATGGAGATTAAGAATAAGAAAACCGGCTCATGCACGTGGATCAAGTTTAATCTCTCCCACGAATAGGAGTATCCTCGAGTTACGCGAATTGACGCGAATTGACGCGAATTGGGAATTCACGCCAGCAGGCTGGAACAGCGCGGGCTGGCTTAGGGCAGGAATACTTGGCGTAAATTAGCATGATTCGCGGATAACCTCAGTCTTCATTTATTGCCTGCCACTGATTCCCCGTGACATCGGCGCCTCGCTTTTGTCTAATGGCCAGTGAACAGTATCGTGAGCGAGCCGCTGGCAGAACGTAATTGTCCGGACGAGCCGCAAGCCGGGCTGAAGTCGTCCGTATTCGGCGAGCTGTACACGGAGCACAGCCGGGCGATCTATTACTTGTGCTTGCGGATGCTGAGCGACCCGGACAAGGCGCAGGACGCGACCCACGACGTGTTCCTCAAGGCTTTCCGTAAGATGAACCAGTTCCGGGGGGAATCCTCCTTTCGCACCTGGCTTTACCGGATTGCGATTAACCACTGTCACAACTTGCAAGCCGCGTGGCACGAGCGACACATGCAGACCAATGCGGACGAGGCCATCTGGGAAACCACGCCAGCTCAGACTGATTCGCCGCTGAGGGTGCTGGAGACCAAGGAATTGGGCGAGCGCATTCAGAAGACGCTCGATGGGCTGACCCCCGAATATCGGCTACTACTGCTGCTGGTCTCCGACAAAGAATTAAGCTATGAACAGGTCGGCGCGCTGACTGAGCAATCCGCCGACGCGGTGCGAGGGAAACTCCACCGCGCCCGCAAGGCCTTTTCCGTCCTGTTCCAGAAGACCGCTTGAGGTCCAAATATGAAACGTGAGACCAAACTTACCCAGCAAGAGCAGGAACAACTAGCTGCTGCCCAACAGCAAACGAAGACATCCGGCGCGCAGGAGTTCGCTAGTGTGGAAGAGATGCTGCGGCATGATGCGTTGCACACGTCGGTGCCGCCCACCATCGCCCACCGGCTGGCAGAATCGGTCAGCCAATTACCGCCTCCCCCCGCGCGCGGCTGGTGGCGGCGCTTCTTCGGCGGGTAAGAGCGCATGAGCAGATCTGCTATCCGCGAATTACGCGAATTAGCGCGAATTAGCGCGAATTAGGAGATGATATCAGCAGCAGGGAAAAGCAGACGCCGGTTCAAGAGTGAATGAATTCGCGTAATTCGCGGATAATCCTAGGGCATGAACATCCAGACTGAAATCGAGGTACTCATCCGCGCCCGGTATCCGATCCTTTACGTGATCACGAGCGAGGAGATGCGCGTGCAGAAACTTCTGGTCGAGATTGCCGCCGGGCGGCAGAAAAGGGTCTTCGAGTGGACCTACAGCTCGGGCATCGTGCCGGCGGGCGCTTCCATCCAGTCGCAGAAGGGCCTCAATCCAGCCACCAAAGAGCCGCTGGCGGCGCTGGATTTGGTGATTGAGCAGGTGGGGCCGGCTATCTTCCTGTTCAAGGACTTCCATCCGTTTCTCACCCGGAGCAATTATGCCGTCATTCGCCGGCTGAAGGATATCGCGCTGCACTTGAAGAACAGCCGGAAAACCATCGTGCTCATTTCGCCGGTGATGGAGATTCCGGCCGAGCTCGACAAGGAGATCACGGTCATCAACTTTCCCCAGCCGACCAAGGAGGATCTGGGCGAGCTGCTCGACAAGGCGGTCGAAGATTTGCGCGAGTCGCAGCAGGTGGAAATTGCCCTGGATGACGAGGGGCGGGACCGGCTGTTGCAGGCGGCGCTCGGGTTGACGCTGGGCGAAGCGGAGAATGTGTTCGCCAAGATCATCGTTAAAAACCAGCGCCTAAGCGGCGAGCACGTCAACGAGGTCTTCGCCGAGAAGCAGCAAATCATCCGCAAGAGCGGATTGCTGGAGTATTACGCGGCCGAGGAGGATTTCAACAGCGTGGGCGGCCTGGGCGTGCTGAAGGATTGGGTGAACAAACGCGCGGTGGCCTTTACGCCCGAGGCCCGCGCGTTCGGCCTGCCCGCGCCTAAAGGGGTTTTGCTGATTGGGGTGCAGGGCTGCGGCAAGAGCCTGTGCGCTAAGGCGGTATCGCGGCTCTGGCAACTGCCTTTGCTGCGCTTTGACATGGGCCGCATGTTCGGCAGCCTCGTCGGCTCGTCGGAAGAGAACGTGCGCCGAGCTATCGCCGTGGCGGAATCCATCGCCCCCGCGGTGCTCTGGGTGGACGAGATCGATAAGGCGTTCACCGGCTCGCAGAGTTCAGGCGTGACCGATGGCGGCACCACGGCCCGCGTGTTTGGCACCTTCCTCACCTGGCTTTCCGAAAAGAAAGCACCGGTGTTCGTGGTCGCCACCGCCAACGACGTTTCCCAACTCCCACCCGAACTGCTGCGCAAAGGGCGGCTGGACGAAATCTTCTATGTGGACCTGCCGCTGGATGGGGAACGGGCCGAAATCTTCCGCATTCACCTGGCCAAGCGGAACCGCAACCCCGAGGAGTTCGACCTCCCGGCGCTGGCGATTGCGAGCCCGGAATTCAGCGGGGCCGAGATCGAGGAGGCGATTATCAGCGCCCTCTACGACGCATTCTATGCGCGGCAGGAATTGGCCACGGCGCATGTGCTGGCCACGCTGAGCCAAACCGTGCCCCTGGCCCGGACGATGGCCGAAAAAATCACCGCCCAGCGCGATTGGGCCAACGGCCGCGCCCGCAACGCCAGCCTCGCCCGTTCAACGTAGGACAGGCGTCCCGCCTCTCCTAGCGGCGAGTTGCTCGCAGCACCAAGGCGCTGCGACCCGATCCCGAGTGTCCCAGACCTCAGTTGGACCAGTCCACGGGAGCCGATCCGCCATAGCAGTCGGCCGCCTGTTCGCCTTTGACTGATAAGAATTTGCTTCTTGGCGCGCCCGCTTGTACTTGACGCTGCGCGGGTGAAAGCTCAACTGACTCCACCGGACTAGAGACTGCTGCCGTTTTCTACTTCGTGCTTTCTCAGTTTTCCCCTGTCGCTCTGACGATTGGCCTGCGTCACCCTAAGGATTCACCTTCAATTGATAGACGCGGGTGGGATCGACAGCGTTGGTGTCGGTGACGAAAAAGACGCTTGCTGGCGCATTGGTCGTGTAGAGGTCGGTCCAGTTCATCAGGTCTGTGGAATATTGCGCCGTGTAGCTTGTCCCCACCTGGCCCGTGACGCGGAAGCTGAACTGGTTGGGAGCGGGTTGCGTGGGGAGATCCAGCAGCGGCAGGGTCGTGGTGCCAATGGTCAGGTTGACGCTGGCGTTGCCACCCGCGCTGTCATAAACGTTCGCGGTGAACGTGTTCGTTTCGAGGGTCTGAGGCGTCCCCGTGATCGAGCCATCGGTATTAAGCGTTAATCCATAAGGCAACTGGCTGGAGGCATACCAATAATACGGCGGCGCTCCGCCGGCGACCTGGAGTTGCGCGCTGTAGGGAACATTAAACGGCGCGGGAGGCAACGTCGTGGTGGTAATCAGCAGCGCGGGATAATTGGTGATGGCAGTGGCGATGTCCACCGTGGCGCAGCCGTCCGCGACCCGCAGGGTAAAGTTGTAGATTCCCACCCTGATGGGTGTTCCGGTAATGTAACCGGTGGCCGGGTCGAACACGAACTGGGGCGGCAGCGAACCCGTCAAGAGCGACCAGGTCTGCGCCGGTCCGCCGCCGCTGACGGACGGATACCCATAATAGGGAATACCCACCTCGCCGGCGGCCAAGGGTCCCGGATAATACTGCAACGCCGCGTTCACGGTCAGGTAAACCGGGCCGGTCACACTTGTGCCGAGCGAATCCATTACTTCCACGAGCAGGCTGGCATAGCCTGCCGCCGCCGGAATGCCGGAAAGGATGCCGTTGGTGGCCAAGTTCAATACTGCCGGCAAGGGGTCCGAGCCGGATGCCAGGGCCCAGGAATACGGCGGTGCACCCCCAGTCGCCTGAAGCTGATTTGAGTAAGCGCAGCCTGCTGCCGGGTTCGGCAGCGAAGTCGTGGTGATTTGCAGCGGACCAGCGGGCGCCTGACGCACATTGATGGACAGGGCAATCACATCGTTGCTCCCTCTAAAATCTTGGGCTTTCAACGTGAAGCTGAAGAGGCCGAGGTTCGTGGGATACCCCGAAATGTAGCCGAATAGATTCAGGGTCAACCCGTCCGGCAGCGCGCCGGAAGTCAGCGACCAAAGCACGGGATAGGAACCGTTGGTCGCGTAAAGGTTACCCAAATAGTAAGTATTGGTCGTCGCGTCGGGCAGGCTGGTCGTCAGAATCTGCGGCGGAGGCACCGAACCAATAGTAAAATTGGCCACCGCATTGGACGGCGGCACGGTCACATTGGTCGCGCTGACCGGAATGTAGCCATTGCTTTCCAGAGGGTAGGTATCCACGCCCACGTTCCAGGTGCCGTTGAAGACCGTCACGGAGTAATTGCCGTTGGTGTCGGTGACGGCATGGAGGGTGAAGTTGGTCAGGCCGACATGGTTGGTCACGGTAAGGGTGAGGTTGGAGATGCCTTGGCCGCCGGTATCACGGACATAGCCGGAAACAGTGCCGGTGATTGTTCGCGCCACGAAGTCGTTGGTCAAGTTGACGCCATTGGTGATGGTGAGGAGGGGGACATCCGGGAAAATCAGGCCTGGCAAGGCATAGGCATCCTCAAAGCCAAAATTCCACCGGCCACCAAACATCGGCATATCAAAATAGCCATTGTCGTCCGTCGTGGCGAACGTGTACGCCCCATAGATTTCATAGGAATCAGCTACCGTGTGAAAATCGGACAACGGAGCGCCTGTGTCTTCCACGATCTGTCCGCGGAAGCGGGCAGTGGCAACCAGGCCGGTCACATTGAGGCTCAGCGCCTGCCCGTTGTTGATGAAGAATTGCGGCGTTGGCCAGATGAAGTTGTTCGCGGGAGGGTCGGATGCGTTCTGAACGTCAATGGTTCCCTGGCCGGCATCCAGCGCGAGCGAATACAAGCCGCTGCTGTCACTAATGGCGGAGGAGTCATATTGCCCAAAGTCGGCGTTGGCGAAGAGGCTCACGCCGGGAACGGAGTGGCCGAGGTTGTCCACCACCTGGCCGGTAATGAGGGACGTGGCGTGTTTGAGGAACACAACTGCGTAGTCCACCGGGAAGGTCCGGGCGTCCAAGGGCACATTCTGTCCCCCATCCGGCCACAGATAGGCTTGCGAGCTGGCGCTCTGCGCCAGCACTCCGGCGGACCAGATCCCGGCTGTCACCGGCACGTAGAAGTTCGCGTTGCTGTCACAAACCGCAACGGCGACAAGCCCATTGGTGGTGGTGAACGCCATTTCCGCGTACGGCACGGCGGGCAGAGAGTAGTTCGTGCTGTCCAGTACCGCCCCGGAAAGGTGCGTCGTGGCGGCGATGATCGGTATATCCGCTGTCACCGTCGTGTTCGAAGCCAGGACCACCGTTGGAAAGGACAGGAAGTTGCCCACGTAACCTATTTGGAAGGCCACCGCCAGGTAAGTGCCCGCGGGCGCTTTCATGTTGTAGTGGCCAGTGGCGTCGGCTGTGCCCCCCACAACGAAATTGGGATTTCCGTTCGCCACATTCTGGATCAAACCAACGATGGCATACGGTACATTGGTGGCATTGTTATTCACTGTGCCCTGGACGGATTGCGGGTAGGGCGGGCTGGCCACGGTGAACTTAAGGTCGGTGGCGGCGAAATTGTTGGACGGGCTGCTGCAGCGGAAAATGTAGCTGCCCACTCCGTTGCCGCCAAAGGGAGCAAGGCTGAACCGGTAGGAGGCGGTGATCGACCCGTTGGCCGTGCCATCTTCGTCGCGGAAGAGATTGATGTTCGTCAGACCGACCGTCAGTTTGGCTTGGCCGTCGCTCACCGTTTCGCCGCGCACGGCGAGGTCGGCGGCGTCCACGACGCCATTGCTGTTGACGTCGTAGTACTGCACCACCTGCACCGTCTCGCCGGGCGTCAACCCGCTCATATGAAACGTAATGAGGCCCGCGTAATCGTTGCTCACGACGTTGGGCGTAACGCTGAACGTCGCAGCTTGCGCTCCACAAGCGAGTGACAGGGCGAGAATTAGATAGCTGGTAGTTGTCTTCATAAATATTGCATTTTCTATTGTTTGAGCCGGAAATAGCCATTGGCCCCCGTGGCCGGGCCGCTCCAGGTGTAATTGCTGCTGCCGGAGGTCACATTGACGGCGTTGGTCTGCCAGGCCATCAAATCCGTGGAGGATTGCACCTGAAATTGTTGCCCGGCCGGCGCTTGCCACTGCAGGGTCAAGACCTGCGACTGCACCGTGAGGGACTGGAGGACCGGGGCCGTCGCCACCGCCGCTTCCGTTCGGAAGGCAACAAGTTGACCTGCGAGATTCAGAATCGTGTCGTTGGTCGAGCTGGCGCTAAACGTAAACTGAGCGTTGACCGGGATGGTCAGGGTCTGCGCCTGCCCGTCCGTGACCAGGGTGGCAAGGCTGGTGACATTGTTGGTGGATTGACCGCTCAATGCTGTCGAACCAGAGCTGCTGATGAGGCCCGTCACGAGATAGGACAATGCGCTGTTGGCGTTGGAGGGAATCAGAAAAGTCAGGTTGGTGGAGGCGAACTGGCCGGTGCGGTTGAGCGTGAGGGCCGGACTCGTGACATCCAACGCTAGCGAGCGGAGTGCCGCCTTGACCTTGACGAGGCCGGCGGCCAGGTTCACGGAAGCGCCGTAATTGGCCGGGGCGACACCCACGCTGCCATCGTCGAGCGGCTGCCAATTGCCAGTATTCATGGCCGCGACGAGGCTTTGCCCGGTGAATTGGATGGAACTTACCGTCTGCGTCGCCTCGATGGCACCGCCATAGTGCGTGGTCAAACTTCCCGCTCCCTGTTGCGCCAGACTTGCCCCCTGCACCGTGCCCGAGATGGTCAGCGAACTCTGGTTGGTGTCGAGTGTGAAGACATCGGCCACGGCGGGAGTGAGCGTCACGCCGAGAGCCAGCCCTCCAGCAACGAATAGGCTCAGTCGGCATTGGCCGCCATGCTTCACTCCCGGAGGATTATCCTTGCACAACATCAAACAGCATTACACGCCCCGCGGTAGAAAGTCAATCAAGAAATCAAATATTGCGCATTAGGAGTATATTGTGACGGCTGCCGGGCTAATAACAGAACACTGATGAGAATTTGCTTCTTGGTGCGCCCGCTTGTACTTGACGTTGCGCGGGTGAAATAGGAGAGGAGATCATTTGGGGGCCGCAACCCAGGGCGGCGCCGCGCTTGCCCTGGGCTACTATCATATCGTCCCTACGGGACTTCAGTTTGGCTCACTCCGGTTGTACAGCAGGCGAACGCCAGCCATCACTGGTGCGCATCCTCGTGCGCGTCCAGTGCGGGGCTTGGTTCTGCGTTCAGCCGGGCGTGCGCGGCCTGGGAGCAGGCGGGGAGTTCCGCTTCAGAAGTGACGCAAATGGCGAGGTCCCGTAGCAGCCCGTCACGAAGGTCATAGATCCACCCATGCACCGAGAGGGCCTGGCCCCGCGACCAGGCGTCCCGCACGACGGTAGTCCGACTGACGTTTACCACCTGCTCGATGACGTTCAGCTCGCAGAGGCGGTGGTGCCGTTGGGCCTCGGTTTCCAACGCGTCGAGCTGTGCCCGGTGCTTCAAGCGCACGTCCTCGACATTGCGCAACCAGTTGTCGATCAACCCTAACCTGTCGCCACGCAGAGCGGCGAGCACCCCGCCGCAACCGTAGTGCCCGCAGACGATGACGTGCCCTACCCGGAGGACTTCCACGGCGAACTGGATCACCGAAAGGCAGTTCAAGTCGGTGTGGACCACCACGTTCGCGACGTTGCGATGAACGAACATCTTCCCGGGCAGCAGACCGACGATTTGGTTCGCCGGCACGCGGCTGTCGGCGCACCCGATCCACAGGTAGTGCGGCGCCTGCTGGCTGGCTAGGCGCTTGAAGAAATCGGGGTCCTGCCGGATCATCTCGGCGGCCCACGCTCGGTTGCTCGCAAACAGGTGACTTAGAACACGCATCTCGATGTGTTATGATTGACTGATAAGAATTTTCTTTTTGGCGCGCCCGCTTGTACTTGACGCTGCGCGGGTGATGACGATGTTGAGGTTCAGCGCGGTCAAGCTGGGCCAGAGGGGCTGCAGGCAGGCCAGGCTGGAGCAGTTGGAATTGTGCAGTTCGCCCGCGAGCATGATCCACGGGTGGCCATCGACGATGAGTTGGGTGGCCGAGCCCGACCGTCGCAGGTGGGGAATGCCGGCCTCCGCCGCAGTGCTGCTTTGCAGAGGCGAAAGGATGGTGAGGAGGACAAGCGGAACGGAGACAGACAGGGATCGAGGTTTCATCTCGGTTGGCTTGAAGGTTCAGTTCGAGTCATATTGATTGGTCGCCTCTATCTGCACTGAAGCAAACACCAGTACTGCTCCCAGCTCCACTTCTAACCCTTGGCTGCCCTTGTGAACGAATTCAACTCCGGGCGCATCCTCCGGAGCCAGCACCCGGACACGCAGTTTCTGGCCGCGCAACTTCTTGGGCAGATTAACCGTGAAACGCAGCGGCATCGCCGGCGTGATGGTGTCCGTCTCCAGATCGAGCGCGGTATTATTTATGTCCACGAACAGGCCATTGCCGTTACGATAGAGCGTCAACCCCACAGTCGCAGGCACTCCGGGCGCTTCCAAAGCGGGGCTGCCGCCGCTGGCGGGCAACGCCTCCAGCGTCCGGCTAAATGTGCTGAGCATCGCCGCGCGTTCTTTGTCCGCCAGGTAAAAATCAACGCCGGGGTCGCGGCGCAAATAGAGGACCCGGCCCTTGCCGAGTGGACGAGGCCGGGCTTCAGCCACCCGAGAGTCCTCGATAGTAACCGGCAGCGTTGACCCTTTGGGGACACGCTCAAAGTTGTCGCTCTCGCCCAAGCGAGTGCCGCTGCTGCCCGTTATAATGAGGGTGCCGCCCTTTCGTACCCAAGCCTCCAGCGACGCGGCGTCGTGTTTCTCGATGACCTGCGCCTCAGGGATGATCAGCAACCGCAAGCCGCCGCGGACCGCGTTGCCCAGTTTCCATTCGGGCACCGCTTGCCATTGAACGTGCAGTTGGGTCAGCGCGCTGCCCCAGCCCCAAAAGGCAAAACTATGAGGCTGACGGTGGTGATCCCGGAACCCGCCTGGCAGCATTTCCATCAACTGCGAAGAAGAAGAGTAATACAGCCCGACCTCTTCGACGGGCACCCGATCGCCGAAGATCGGAGCCATGCGGCGCACAAAATCAAAGAAGGCCGCGTCGGTGGCCGGGTTGCCCGCTGTCCGGTCTCCGGGGAACGGCATAGGCAAAGCATGGTTCGCCAGCGCCTGGTAATACAGCACGCGGGCGATATTGGTCCTGCCCAATTGTGTCTCGGGCACATACAGCCACAGGTTCACAAAACGGCTGCGGGCATGTTCGCGCGCCAGCTTGTAAACCGGCACATAGTTTCCTTGAGGCGGGGGCATAATTCCCCGGGGACCCGTCGTCAGATGCCATCCCCAACTCAACTCGGTGCTGACCATGTCCAAGTCGCCGCGCACCCAGCCGAGTGAGAACAGAGGAATATCGTTGCCCATGACCAGGAAATCAGGTTTGCCCGCCGCGGCTGCCGCCTGCTTGAATGTTTGGTAGAATCCCGAAAGAGCGGCCGTACCTGTCTGACGCTTATAGATGAGGTAAGCGCGCCATACGGGATCATCCTGCCAGCGCGGATCGCACCAGCGCGGGTCCGAAAGTTGGCCCGGGTCGCCGCCCCATTCCCGGCAGCGTGCCTGCAGGTATTGCCGCACGTCGAACCGTTGAGCGCTTTCAACTCTCATGCCGGACAGTGCCCGCGCCGGGAAATGAGTGCGCAGATATTCCCGGAAGCCGGCCACCGACCACTCGCCAAACGCCTTAAGCACCGGCTTGGCGTTGAAGCTGTCCCAGGGTGAATAATTGTCCACCCACAAACCGTCGATGCCGGCGTCCAGCGCCTGACGCACCGAGGCCCGGGCGTAATCGCCCCACATCGGGCAGGCCGAGTCCTTGCCGGCATCCACATCGCCGGCGTAACCCGGCTTTTTCAGCCCCTTCCATTGTTCGGGCGTAAAGCCTGGATCGGGCGGCCCCAGCGGGACATCCTCCACGCGAATCAAACCCGTAATGGGCCCGCGTGGCTGAAGGGTGTCCGGTTGCAGTTGGTTCACCGAGGCATTGTAGTTGTACTCAAAAGTCACCCGCCCGAGCACGTCCTTGGCACAACCAGCGTCCAGGACGCAGCTATTCCGCGGATCTCCACCGTCGCCCCGGTAACCGGCGCTCAAGCGCCCGTCTGGGTAGGTCATGGCCACACAGCCATAGCGCGAGTGCAGCCGTGTCCAGGGCCGAGCGAACTCTTCATCCGTAAAATAGCAGTGTGGGCCCACCCAGCGAATCTCCCCTGTGCCGTCGAACGCTTCCCAATTCCAATGCTGATGGAACAGGCGCGTGACCGAGGAGTCCCTTTGGTCCTTCACCCATGAGCCGTCGGGATTCCGCTCGACCTGCGCAATGTACGAGCCGCAGGTGCCGAAACCCTCGAACCAGGTGAGCGCTTTCAATCCGGCTCCGTGAAGCTCCTGAATGCGCTTGCCGAAGGAAACGATGCTTTGTCGCTGCCCAAATATTCCCCAAGTCGGATCGTCCGCTGCCCCGCACAATGCCCCAGTAGCGTGCGCCCGAACTGCAGTTCTCGGGTCGCCCACTTGGATCAGCGCCGGGAAATCGTCCCACCACGGGACCTGTTGCCCGGTTTCCGCCGCCGACAGCGCCACGCGGAGCGCCACTGAAAGCACGCAACCCAGTAAAACGGTTCTCACGCTGTGGATAATCACGCCGCCGCCTTAAAACTCAGGGCCTCTCCTCGCGCGGGCGACATTCCTGGGCCAAAGGGCTTTCCGAGCTGATCCCATGCCAAATCAATTTCGGCCTGCATAAGGCCCGAGAGGATATGGCGAAGGGGCCGGGTAGTCCATGTCCGCATTGCCTATGCTCACACAACTGTCAATTCCCAAAAATGACCCAAGCTATGGCTGACCCTTTTACGGTCTGACCCCTTCGATGCCCCCGCTACATTCATGGCCGATGGTAGATTGCAAATCGGCAGCGCTCAGGGCGTGGCCAGGCGGTAGAAGTGACTTAACCGGTCGAAGGCATTGCTGACAGTGATAGAACTCACGCCGCCATTGTCCACAATGCCGTTGGT
>Ga0182014_10004729_pt1 | contig 15440 bp, 10 predicted proteins | sample 612S2DmetaG_FD_120489 | JGI IMG/M metagenome (GOLD analysis project Ga0182014, IMG submission 120489) | Permafrost microbial communities from Stordalen Mire, Sweden - 612S2D metaG | ecosystem: Environmental > Terrestrial > Soil > Wetlands > Permafrost | place: Sweden: Stordalen | collected... | reverse complement strand
ACCGGCTGAGCTTCACACGGGCCCTCCGGGTGGCGCGCCGGACCGCGGCGTCCCATCCGGGTTTTTCCCCCTGAGACCCTGGAGGATGCCGAGCGGCAGGCAGTATCAGAGCTGCTCTTTGAGCCGCTCCCGAAACGCCGCCGCCGTGCCAATCCCCGGGCTGTCAAATGCAAGATGTCGAACTTCAAAGTGAAGCGGCCTGAGCATCGCGGCCAACCTCCCCCTCCGAAGCCCGAGATCCGGATTCTGAGCGCTTAAGTAAACGGTATTGGGGCTAATTCCACTTTCGCAGGATTCGGCCTGGCCGGTACGGCTGGTTCGCGGCTCGGGTAACACGCACTTGTTGGTAAAACTGCGCCAGACGCGTCGCATGGACTTCCCACGAGAAGTGTGAGCAGGCGTACTCGCGAGCTCGGCGCCCGAGTTCTGCACGCAAAGCCGCGTCACCGGACAGCCGGCGGAGCTCGTTGCTCAACTCAGCCTGCTGGGGGAAGACGAAGCGGATCGCATCCGGGGGCACCTGGTAGGGGCGGTAGGCCTCGTCGTCGGTGGTCACGACGGGCAGCCCCGAGGCCATGGCCTCCTGGACTGTCAGCGGGAAGCCCTCACCTCGAGATGGGAGACAGAAGATGTCTACAGCTCGGTAGATCTCCTGCATCTTCTGCCTCGGGACGGTCCCCAGGAAGTAAATCCTGCCGCCTGCGTGTCCGATCTCCATCGGACGTCTTTCCCCCCCGACGAATACGAGGTCGTAGTCGGGGCTGGCGCAGTCGGCCAAGAGGTCAAAGCCCTTCTTCGCGACTGGCCTGCCGGCGAAGAGCACGAGTATCCGGTTCGGTGGCAGCCCGAGCCGGCAGCGAAGTCGCGCCCCCTCGCCCTCGGCTGCCGGCCGGAAGGCCTCGACGTCGACACCATTGGGCAGGAACTCGATTCTCTCCTGGGCGGCACCGCCGGAGGCGACGAAATCCCGGACACGGTCATTGAGGACCAAAACGCCCGAGCTCGTGGAGAAAAGGAGCCGCCCGTAGGTCAAGAACACGGCCCGTTGCACTCCTTCGACCAGACGCGAGGGATGCGGGACCAGGTCGACGTGTTGGGTGAGGACAACCGGTTTGCCCAGTAACAGGGCCGTGACACCGGCGGCGAACGATGAAAGGTAAAAGACGTCGTGGATGTGTACGACGTCGGCGCGGCGTACACCCCGAAACATGGTGGTCAGCAGCGACGGGCCAAAGAGTGGGAAGGGCACGCCGAATCGCTTCTCCAACAGATTGAGGGCCGGGACGGTCTGCCTCGTCCAACGCGTCGGAATGTCACCCGGCTGACACCAGGAGCTCGTCACAACCGTGATCTCGAGCCCGAGCCGAGCAAGTGCTTCCGCCTCCTCCTCGACGACAATCTCGATCCCTCCAAGATGAGGGGGCAGCGCGTGCGAGACGAGGAGCACCCTCATGGGTGCTCCGTCGGGACCCCGGGTGGCCTCAAGTTCGCGCGGCAAGGCGATCTCTCGCGAGGGGTTTCAAGTCCGGGCCCTGTGTAGAGTACCCAGCACGATGCCGGTTGCTAGCGCCTGGGCCGACAGTTGGGCCGGTCGGGCCGTGGCCGCGATTATCGCCGTGCTGCGGGCCGTACGGCTGTACGCCTTCGCGGCGTGGGTATACCTAGCGGCGAACTCGATCTCGCACCCGGTCACGCTGCAGATGAAGCTCACCCATTTCGCCAACTGGCCACACGAGAACACCTTTGGCGTCGCGTGCGCAGCCGCCTCAGCAGGCGCCTTCTTCGTGCTCTGTCTCATCGAGGGGCCCCCGCGACTCGGTCGTAGAGGTCCAGCCACTGACTGACCACGCGGTCCCAGCGATGCTCTGCGGCACAGCGGACACCGTTGGCGGACAGCTGGTGCAAAGCGGCGTCGTCAGAGAGTAGATCCCGAAGCGTGCAAGCCCAGCCTCTCGGGTCGTCCGCGGGGACCAGTCGGCTGGCAAGGCCGGTTTCGCGAAGCTCCGGAATGTTCGACGCCACCACCGGAAGCCCGGAGGCGGCGGCTTCCAGTAGCACGAGCGGCAGGCCCTCGTGGGTGGAAGGCAGCACCAGAACCGAGGCCCGCAACATGGCGGCGCGGACCTCGTCAGATGAGCGACGACCAAGGAACTCGACGTTGGTCAAGCCGAGCGAGGATACGAGCGCTTCGAGAGCGGTTCGCTCCTCGCCTTCGCCTATGACGATGAGCCGGTCCTCGGGCAACCTGGCCATGGCGCGTATGACGACGGCGAGGTTCTTCTGGGCGGCGAGCCGACCGACGAAGAGCAGGCTGCCGGCTTGCGGGGTCCGCAGCTCGTCTACGAACCAATCCTCGTCGACTCCATTGGGGATGACGACAGCGCGTTCCGCGGCCACATGGTGCTCGTCGATCACGTAACGGCGCATCGTCTCGCCGAGGCAAACGACGACGGCGGCGTGACGGAGCACGGCGCCGAAGATGAGGCGCTGGTAGGCGGGTAGGAGCCTTCCCAGTCGGCCGGAGGGGCGCACCTGCAGGTGGACGTGGGCGATATACGGGCGCCGCAGCAGGCCGCAAACGAGACTGACAGTCTCGGGGACGAATGCCTGGCCGGTGTGCACGTGCACAACTGCGTCGCGCGCACGGAGGCGAAGGGCGATCGGCAAGCCGGGTATCAAGGCGGTGTGGGCCAGCTCGCAGGCCCAAAGACGCCTGACCCGTACCGCGTCAGACGTCTTCCCGGTCACCGGCAACCGAGACGTGATCACCTGCACGTCGATGCCGGCACCTGCGAGGCGTTGGGACAACTGCTCGACCACGCTCTCCTGACCGCCGAGGTGGGGCGGGTAGTAGGCGCTCACCTGCACGACCCGGCAGGGCTGCCGGCACAGCCCCCGGTAGTCGTCGAGGGTGACCGCGGCCACGGTGTCGGTGCTGAGACGCCGTGCGATCCGGGCGTAGTCGGCTCGCAGCCGGCCGCGAAGCTCAGGAGAAGACAGCACGCTCCGCAGCGCACGGGCCAGATCTGCGCTCGAAGATGGGGGCACGAGAATCCCGACTTCGGCGAGAGTCTCGCCGAGGCCGCCAATGTCGCTGGCGATCACCGGCGTCTGCGCCGCGATTGCCATGTTGAGCACGCTGCTCTGATCGACGACGAGGTAGGGCAGGACGACGACGTCCGCCAGGGTGAACAGGGCGAAGACGTCATCATCGGGAACATGACCGACAAAACTCACGTGCGCGTCCAGACCGGCATTGTGGACCTTGGCCCTAAGACCGTCGAGGTAGCGCTGATTGCGCATCTGAAAGACCCGGAAGATCCCACGACGCACCGCTGGTTCACCGGCGATCACTACATGCGGGAGAGCCTCGCCAGTCGAAGCCAACCTTGAGACGGCGTCAATGAGGACCTCGATGCCCTTGGTGCGGTAGATGAACCCGAAATTGAGCACCACGGGCGCCTCGCTCAGGCCCCACCGGCGGCGGAGATCGTCTTCGTGGCGATCGTGATTGGCGAACTCGAATGTGCCGAGGTCGATGCGACGGACCTTGTCAGCAGGAACGCCGTATTGCTCTACGAGACAGATTTCCGCCAACCGGCTGTGCACGTAGATCCGGTCGAAGACACGGCTGAAGAGGTTGTAGAAGATCACCCCCAGCCAGCCGTAAAGCCTTCGGTCGGCGTAGGCGTCGTGGTAGGTCGCGACGACTTTCGGTCCTCTCGTCGCGCGAAGGGAGGCAAGGATGACAAGGAGCGGACCGATTAGCAGGAGGTACGTGGCGATATCGAACTGCAGATGGACGATGTCATATCCGCCCGTCCGCAGCTCGCCCCGCAGCCGCCACCACGAGCGGGGGTCCATGGAGAGGATTGCCCGTTGATCGGTCCGACCGGCGCCGTCGCGCGCCAGGCTGAAGACGCTGATCTCGACGTCAGCACCCCCAACCCGACGCAGGGCACCGACAAGCTTGGCGGCGTGGTCGCCGACACCGTCACGCCGCGGTGGGTAGACAGTGACAAGGGCCACCTTCATGCTGCGTTCTGCCCCTTGGCCAGTTGCGCGATCGCCTTTTCGATGTGGGCAACGCCGTGATCCACATCGACAACCGGTCCGATATCCACGGCGGCAGCTCCTGACGCCAGCTGCGATCGCAGCTCGGGGTCGCTGAAGTACCGGCGCAGCTGAGCCTCGAGGGCGCCGTCCTGTTCCGGATCGAACAACATTCCGTCGACGCCGTCTTCGATCAAAACAGAGGACGCCACGGTGATACTGGCTAGTACGGGCAGGCTGTAGAACAGCGCCTCGTTTACGACCAATCCCCACGGCTCTATGAAGCTGGGCACGACGAGCAAGTCGGCGTCGCACAGGAGAGCAACCTTTTCCTCACCGTCCACGTGTCCGGCGAAGGTCACATCGACCCGATCCGCGGCGAGCGCCCGCAGGTATTCGAGCTCTGGCCCGGCGCCAGCGATCACGAGCTCCTCGCGTCCCGAGGCCGCCCGGGCGAATGCCCCGATGAGCGAGTCGACGTTCTTGTTTGCCCGGAGGTAACCGAGAAACAGAATCCGTAAGAGACGGTCATTGTCGCGGCCCTCTTGTCGGGGGACCGGCGGCAGGAGGACGCTCCGCGGGATGACCTGGGTCCCGGTGAAGACGGGCTTTCTCGTGCCGAGTCCTGCGATGAAGCGATCACTGGCCGGGCCGCTCATCGACAAGAGCGCGTCCGCACGGCGGTAGGCGAGGCGGCGGACCGCGTTCATGGACCAGAGCGCGAAGCGGGTGAGCGGCCACTGAATCCGATGGCGTGAGGCGCGAGTCGTCTCCAGCGCAGCTTTAGTGCGGGGCACTTGCTCGACCCACAACACGAGCCGGTATCCGAGGAGCCGTCGCAGGACAAAAAAGACCAGCAAGCTGACGAGGCTCTCGTCGCTGTCAGCGTGAATGACGACATCGGGACGCCGGCGGGCGAGCTCGGCGGGCAGACCTAAATTTAGCACGAGGGGACCGACGACCCACGCGGGCAGTACTCGGTAAGCGAAGCTCACCTCGTCAAGCGAGGTGGCCCACAGCCGGTCCGCCGGCAGCTCCAGACCGAACAGCACGACAACGGGGTAGTCCTCCGCCAGCCGGTCGAACAGCGGCAGACGGTGCGGGGCCGCGACATTGTGGAAGAAGCACACGCGCGTGCCGTTCAACCGCTCGGCTCCGTGGTCGGGAGGGCTGCGTCGCGGTACTGCGAGCCTCGGAGCAGAAATGCCATGCCGGCGACGATTCCGGCAACGAGATTACCGACGAGGTAGGCACCAGCGATCCATGTCGTTCCTTTGTGCACGACGGCGATGCTGAGGCCGAGGACCACCGCGGCATAGAGGAACTGGCTCACAAGAAGCGAGTGCAGCTGTTTGGTGATCTGTAGGAGAGCGCGGCTCCACTGGCATAAGGTGACAGCAGGAACCGCGAGCACGAGCACGAACAAAGTGCTGCTCGCATGCTGGCGGTAGGCGGACCCGAAGATCACGAGCACCCACGGGGCGAGGGCCAGGCCGATGAGGAAGGTCGGCGACACCAGGGCCGTAAGCACGAAGCGGGACCGGCGCACTACCTCGTCGAGACGGGCGTGTCCTTGGGCCCCTTCGCTAAGGGCGGAAACGGCGATCGAGACGCCGACCCCGCTCATGATGCTGGCAACCTGGAAAGCGATGTAGAAGTACCCCGCCTGGCGGCTCCCGAGCCCGTCGAGCACGACGGTTGGCAGGATCAGGGTTGGGATGATATCGAGGACCGTCACGGCGTAGGTCGTGATCGTGTAGCGCAGCGTCCGGGTCAGTGCGCCGAGGCGAACGCGAAGCTGGGGTCCGTATCCGAGGCGGGCGGCGATGAGCGCCAGGCTCACAACGACGTCGACGAGGACCGCCGAGCCGAACGAGGAGAAAATCCCAAAAGCCCCATACACCGCGTACACGCCGGTGGCGATCAGTGCGAACGGTGCCAGGATCTTGATGGAACCCTGGATGACGCCATCAGACCAGAAGATGTACTTCGCCTTTTGATAGGCGAGGAAGACCGAGTCGGTCAGGATGTTGAGGGCACTGAACGCGGTGAAGACGACGAACTCGACGGTGTAGAATGGTGACCGCTGGACGAACTCGAGCTTCGGCGCGAGGAGGGGCAGCAGTTCGATGTAGCCGAGCGACATCAGCAGCGCGCCGCTGAAGCAGACGATGAATCCGCTGTTGAGCATGGTGTCGGAGTCTTTCGACGTGGGAAGGAACCGCATGAAGGTGCCCCCCAGACCGAACACGCTCAGGCAGGCGATCAGAGAACTGGCAGATACGAGCGCGGTTGCCTTGCCGACGTCATTCGCGTCTGCCAGCCGTGCACTGACCATCCAGAACACGAAGCCGAAGACGGAAACCGCACCCTGGGTAAGGGTGAGAAAGCCGGTTGTTCGCACGATCGTGTCGGACCGCAGCGTCCGGATCCACGCCCGCACCCGGGGCGGGCTAGTGGTAGACGCGGACATCGGGCTCAGCGAAGACGAGGTTGCGGTTGGCGTTGAGGAACCCGAGGGGGTAGTCGTAGGTCACGTTGGTGCCGGACTGGCCGACCGTGGTCTGGCCGAGGCGGACCTCGGCGTAGTCGAGGAACACGAACGAGCCGCGGTGGAGGAGGAGCGTCGGGTATATGTCGCTCGCATAGTACAGGCTGAGATAGTTCGAGAGGATCGTCGCCGTAGTCGAATCGGAGGAGACTGTGGTGCCGGCGGGCGCATGCGTACCAAGCCATCCGGCGGCCGCCACCTCCTCGGGGCTCACGTAGTACAGGTCGTAGTACTGACCGCTGTTGTTGAGCGTCAGCTGGGCTGGGTATCCGCCGAGCGCCTGGGGCATGAGCCCGACGAGCGAGGTGAGCATCACGAGGGACAGAACAGCCGTGCCGATCGCAGCCACCTTCCGGCCGACGATGCCGCCCACCCAGACGCAGCCGATCGTCATGAACGGCGCCAGCACGAACAGGGCCTGTTGGAAGGCACGAAGAATGCCGTAGTCGACGCTTATGACAGGCAACGCGACCAGAAGTCCCACCATCACCATACTGCCGATGGCAACGAAGTAGAAGTCAATGCTCAGCTTGGCACGACGGCGCCGCGCCGTGATCGCGGCGATGAGCCCGGCGATCACGAGAAGTTGGAAGAGCCGGGCGGACCACGAACGCACGAAGGTGTTCAGCGTCGCGACGTCAATGCCGGCACGGTCGAGCGCTCGACCGAGGGCGGTCGTCGGCAGCACGCTCGCCGCTGCGAGCTTCGGCGGATACGCCGCCGCCACCTTTTCCGCGGCCGCCCTTGCGGCGGGGGCTTTAGGCAGCGTGGAGTCGACGTAGGCGTGAAGAAGCTGGCCAGCACTTGGACTCTTGACACCGAGGAGGCTGTAGGAGGCGGCGTCGGACCGTAAGGACCCCGCCGAGCCGTCCAGGGCGGAAATGACGCTACCCAGCGTGTTCGCAAGGTCGCGGTTCGACTGGGCCGAGCCACTTCCCCAGGCGAGGCTCAGGGCACATGCGAAAGCGAGGATGAGGAGGCTGATCGGTGAACGTGGGACTCGGACGTGGCGGCGATCGGAGATCCACCGGTTGGCGAGCTCGAGGAGCTTGGCGATAGCGAGCACGCCTAAGAGCAGATAGCTAGTGGAGTAGTGGGTAACGACTGTTGCCAACACGAGCATGGTCATCCAGGCCCTGCGGCGATGGAGGGGCAGCTCGTCGATCAAAAAGAGGAGGAAGCAGCAACCACAAAGAAGAAAGGCGATCTCTTGGCGATTGAGGAACGGCATGTCCGTGAAAAAGGTCGGAAAAGCGATGAAGAAGACGGCCGACACGAGCGCGAGCCCCCGGCTCATGAGGCGAGCGGCGATGGCGTAGGCGATCACCCCGGAGAAAGCGAACAGCAGCTGAAAACACACCTTGTAGATGTACGGCCCGTCCAGTCCCGTGAAGTGGAGGATCATCGTCGGCAGGATGGTGATGCTCAGGCAGGCGTTGTAGGAGTCGTGCACATTGGCGAAGCTCCAGTGGCCCGCCTTGAGCGTCTGGGAGAACACGAAGTACTCGTGCTGGATGTCGTGGCCGGTGACGAACCACCCTCTCAGTGATGTCTGGAACAGCAGCGCCAGGCCGGTGGCGTACACAACAACCGCTGCAGTTCCTTCGGCGAGACGGTCCCGCCACACCAGTGTGGCGGCGAGGAGCAGCACGACGAGCACCTGGGTTGCCACTGCTGCGCCCGAGCCAGCGTTGTTGTTGATCCGGTTCGCTCCGGCGATCGACATGACGACAGTGACAAGGGCGAGAGCGACTAGGGCGCAGTCACGTGCACCGACGGTTGCCTCCCGAAAGTTGGGCAAGAGCGGGCTCCATTTGTGCCGTCGACGCAGCCACAAGACCAACCACGCGGCGCTGGTCACGCAGACGACCGGGATTCGGTCGAGCGGTCGGCTCACCCCCACCAACGGCAAGACCGTATCGATGACAAGTCCCACGATGAGCACCAGGACGATGCCGGCGCTGAGACTCAAGACGACCCGCTCGCGCAAGGGGATACCACGCCACTCGGTGGTCGTGAGCACGATGTAGATCGGGACGCCGAGGACGCAGGTCAGGCCAGCGACGGGCGTTAGGTACGGCACGTAGAACCCGGTCGTCACCAGGACAAGTCCACCGACGGCGAGCGGAGCAAAGAGCCAGACTGCGCTTCGGGCACTTCTTCTCGAACGCTCTTCATTCAGCGCCGGGAAGAATACAGAAGGGCCGGCGAGGCTCACGTTCCGACCACCCGGACGTGGAACGCGACAGAGAGGTTGCTAGGAGTGACAGACACCCGCACTGTCAGCTCCGGGCCGGGCCGCGCCCGAATGACGAGAGGAATCTCGGAGGTCCTTCCCGAAGCGACCCGCAGGTAACCGCCGAGGACGCCGATGGTGCCCTTGCCGCTCGATTCGGTGACGAGGTAGTAATACGTGATCGTGACGCCATTCTGATTGTGAACGCCGAGATTGAACGCGATTCGACCCCCGGCCTTGACCTTGGTGGGCAGGGCGAGCGGCTCGGGAAGGAACACTTCGCTGTAGGCCTGAACGCGGCGGGTGAACGAGAGGGCCATCTGTTCGCGCAGTGCCCCGCGTATCGGCGACAGCAGGGCGACGCCGACGAGGACGACGACGATTACGCCCACCGACAGCCAACCGCGCACGTGTCTTTTGGCAGGCAGCTGACGACGGGGCGCTTCGGAGCGCTGGGGCAGAGCGATCTCCCCGTAGAGGCCTTGGTAGAACGCGCCAACATCAGCGGTCGGGTCAATCAGAGCTATCCGTGAGGGCTCGACATCCTTGGCAAGAGCCCGGTTGCGGCTCTCCTCGTCAGGTACGACCACGCGTGTGGCGAAGCGGAGGATCGAGCCGCCAAGACACCTCATGAAGACGCGGCGGTGCCAGCGGCGGAGCGTGGGGCGGGTTGCAGGGTTGGCGCTGGGACCGACGATGGTCGGGCGCCGGTAAAGCCATGCGCAAAGAGTGAAGATCGCTGCCGCGAACGACGAGTCGTCCTCGAGGTGGACAACATCGCTTCTACGAATAAGGTCATGCACTCGCCGGAGAGTGCCAATGCTCCACCTGGTCGATTCCTCGGGCGACCCTGCTTCGTTCAGCTGAGGCTTGGCCGCATGGACTGGCGCCAGTGCGTCATCGATGAGCCACTGGATGTCGTTCTGGCGAGGGTCGTGCCGCTCCTCGCGGATGTGCCCGCCATGTGGTGTGACCAACAACACCACGGCGCTCCTCGGCATAACGCGCCCTGATGATACCAGTGGCATGTTTGGCCCTAGGGTCGTCTTTGAACCGCAGCAGGATCCGAAGAGCGGATTTGGAACCGAGTCGGGGGCCGGCTCAGGACGCCTCTCCGGTGAGGGTGACGGCGCCCCAGGTTTCAGCCGGAGAGACGGCAGCAGGAAGTGCGCCGATGGCCATCGACGGCCGGGGAGCGTATGCACCCGGAAGGACTGAGAACACGTTCATCACGAACGAGCTGACGCAGGTTTGCAGACCAAGAATGACCAGTAGGAGCGCCATCACGGCATTGCTGGCCGAAGCTGAGCTCGTGATCGCCGAACCCCAGCCGAGGGCGAACTGAATGCCTATGAGCACGATGCCGACGAGCGTCAGTCCTGCACTGGTGACGAGTCCGCGCTCAAGGCTGAAGGCGCGGGTCAACCAATCCCACAGTAGGCCGGGTTGCTCGAAGCCGGAGCGGACCGAGTATGTCCTAGCGAAAAGGCCTCCCGTGACGAGGCCGGCGCCGACGATGGCGATCAACGCGCAAACCACCTTGGCCCACAGGGTCTGAGATCCGCCACCAGCGAATGCCAAGCCCACCTGTGCCGAGAGGCTCCCCGCCAGCAGCAGGACGCCAGGAAGGAGCGCCATGAGCGCAGGGGAGAGCGTCAGCAAGAATCGTAGGTGGCGCCAGCCGTCACGCAAGGAATGGAGCTTCGACTCGCCGATCCTGGGGTAATACACGATCGGCACCTCGGCAACCTGGAGACCGACGCGAGCTGCCCTGATGACGATCTCGGAGGCGAACTCCATACCTTCGCAACGGAGCGCCATGTGGGAGAGTGCAGGGCGAGTGAAGGCGCGCAGGCCGCTATGGGCATCGCTCACCTTGAGGTCGAACAGCAAGTTGAGAACTGCCGTGAGAACAGGGTTGCCGATGTAGCGATGGCTCCAGGTCATGGCCGTCGGCTCGATCCAGCCCTTAAATCTGGATCCGAGCACGTAGTCGCAGTCTCCCGCGAGAATCGGCGCGATTAGTTGGGGGATGGCGGTGAAGTCGTAGGAGTCATCGGAGTCGCCCATGATGACGATCCGCCCCCGGGACTCGTCGAACCCCCTCAGGCAGGCGTTGCCATAACCGGGCGCCGGCTGGTGCACGACCCGTGCCCCCTTCGCCCGGGCGACCGCTACCGATCCATCGGTCGAGCCATTGTCGGCGACAATGACCTCACCCCGGAGTCCGGTGCTCAAGATGCCGGCCCATGCCTTCTCCACGCAGAGCCCTACGCTGAGGCTCTCGTTGAGGCACGGCATCACCACACTGATATCGGGCGCGTTGTCATCCCGCAGGTTGAGCGACACCCTGGGACTACGTCGGCGCTCGGGTCCGGTGTAGGCACGGCGCTCGGCGAATAGCTCGTTAAACACCATGATTCCCTAAGTCACGGTATCGCCGTCGGTGAACTCTGTCTTGACACATCATGACGACCTCGCAAACCGTCACTCTCCGCCCGACCCTATAGACGTTGGGAAGAAGTTTCCCTCACTGAACAAACCTTGACATGAGTCCGCAACGATGTCAAGCGGGCAGGTCACTTGATCTCGGAGACCGCTGAACATAGGGAGATGGCTAGGGCGAGCCTGGTGCGGCCGACGCGCTGGCTCCGAGGTCGGAAAGGGCGGGTTCAGGAGACCACAGTCGCGAAAGTTCGCCACTTACAAGGCTTTTCAGCGGTCGTCGTTGTGCATGCCACTTTGGAACTCCACCGAGCCGCCTGGAATGTCGCCCCTGTGGCACCTTCGGTGACGAGGTGTTTCACCACCAGTAGGTCGACACAACCCACCCTCTAGGAAGGGAATAAGCGACTTACGTGAAAGGCCTTCTGCTTCTTATAACCACTCTATGTAGTTGGTTAGCCACTATATGTGGCCAGCCCAATCATCCGCATGAAACTGGGCACGACGGGTATGAAGCTGAGGTATCAAGTTGACGGTCGTGTCCGGACAGCGTTTTCGAAAAGCGTGTCATACCGTGTCCTCAGGTACTTCGTCGCGCGGCATCGGTAGCCGCTCGGCGATCACCTCGGCGTACACGCCCTCCAGACAAGCGCTGAACGAGGCGATGCTGAAGAGCCGTTCCGCACGCTGTCTTCCCGCGGCCCCGAACGCCGCCGCCTTAGCCTTGTCTATCAGCAAGTCGAGGATCGCCGCCGCCAGTCCGGCTTCGTCGCCCGGGCTCACCAAATGACCTGTATGACCGTCTGCGACGATCTCGGGAATCCCGCCTACGCGGCTCGCCACTACGGGTCTGGCCGTGCCCATTGCCTCTATGGCGACCTGTCCGAACACCTCTGGCCACAGCGACGGGACGACCACGACGGCGGCTCGCTCGTAACTCTCCCGGAGACGGTTGCCTGTAAGCCACCCGCAGATCTCCGTGTGAGCCGCCAGTCCACGCTCGTGTATGGCCTCACGGACGCGGTCTTCGTCGCTGCCGCGTCCCACGAGCACCAGCTGTGCTGAGGCAAGTTCGGTGACGACCAACTGCATTGAGCGTACGAGCCACTCCACGCCCTTTACGCGCTCCAAGCGTCCGACGAACAGGACCGTCGGCGTACTCGCTTGTGGAGCCGGTGCTGGCAGCGGCAGACCGTTGTATATCTGGCGGATACGCCCCGGGGCGACATCGTGGCGCAGCGTCTCGGCCAGGTACCGGCTCGGCGCGATGACTGCGTCGACGTGCACCAAGCCCGCACGTGTGAGCGGGCGCTGCAGTGCTCGCAGATGCCAGTAACGCAATCGGCCCCGCAGCGTGAGATCGGCGCGACGGTACGAGTGGCCGTGATACTCGCTCGAAGCGATGCGCCACGGAAGGAGTTCCAGAGTGAAATCCTCCGGGCCGTGCACCGTCAACACGGTGGGCACGCCCCGGACGGCCCAGAACAGGGAGGGACTGAAATCGCTCGGTGCGTGCAAATGCACGACATGAGGGCGAAAATCCCGGAGGATCTGGCGCAGGGCACGGTAGGCCCGCCATGACCAAACATGGCGCGCGAAACGCGCCGCGGGTCTACCGCCTATGGCAGGGATGACCCTGTCCGAGAAGGCCGAGTGATTGGCCACCACGCGGTCGGACGCGACGACGAGGACGTCGTGACCTTTGTTACGCAGGTTCTCGGTCAGTGCCTTGACGCTCCGTTCGGCCCCACCGACTTCATAACCGACGCCTACGAGTTGCAAGATCCGTAGCGGTTCGTACGCCTGACTCAAGACGGACTTCTCCTCGGGGCGCGATAGATCTCCGTTCAAATCGTCACGCCGGCGCAAGCGAGGCTTTCGGACTGACACAAGTGGCAAGAGGGCGGCCTTGGTGACATTGCGCCATTGCGTCGCGGAGGTGTCTGGTCCCGGGCACGCAGCCTTGATTTGGTCCACTTCTCGTTCCTCGTCAAGGTCAACAGCAGGGCACTGGCACGCGTCCAGTGCTCCGGATAAAAGACGTCGAGAGAGAACCGATACCGGGGAGAGTCCTCGGCAATTGCAAAGAGCGCCTGGTGACCTACGACCCGCGTACGCCCAGACCCTCGCGCAGTCTTCGTGCGGTGGAGCGATGCCGGCCGATTCATCTGGCTCAGAACTTGGTCAGTTCACCACGGTCAGACGGTGGATCTGGGCGAGAATCGGGAACGAGCTTGTCAAGAACCTCTGCCGAGAACAACCTCATTAACTCCGAACGCCCCGCGAAGTTGAACAGCGAGTGGTCCATCGACTGGACAACCTCGAGACGGCAGCGTCCTGAGCGTTCGAGCCGTCGCATGCCCCAGCGCGAGGAACGCTTCGTGAACCACGAGTAATCAGGCTCACCGTAGACGACCAGTAGCTCAGTACCTCTTTGAGCCACGTTCTCGAGCGTCCTGGCAGGTGTGGGGTATAGCCCCAACTTGTCGAGGGCCCACCACGCCACGCTTGGCACGATCTCTGCGTTGAGACGAGCTATCCGGTCACTTGATAGCAGACGGCGAATCAGTGGGTTGAGAAGTCGAGCAGCTCGTTGGTGCGGGCCGTCCGCCTCGGTCGCCTCTGGCGGGACCCGGGGCCAGCCCGGGTTAACGAGCCACGCCCGGCGAGAGTTCAGCAGTAATGCGCCCTCCAAGCCGTGATAGCCGCCCGAGGAAAGTCCCACGAGCACGACGGCGGACGGGTCTTCGGGTGCCATGAATTGAACGGCCGCGCGGATGTCTTCGATGGCTTCTGGCGGGAAGGCAACGTCCGACCGCTGGCCCGGCCGCGTCGGACTGTCACCGAGGCCACCGATATCGAGGCGAAGGGCGCGTACGCCCTGAATGGCCCAGAGCCGTGCCATGTCCACCCAGAGACGGGCCGGCCCTGAGTGGGGACAAACTCCGGCATTAAGAAAGATGACAGCGGGTCTCGGCGCTCGTCCCGCGTCCTGCAGCTCTGTTACGACCCCAAAAAGCTTCTCGGCACCGATCTCCACGGCCCGCTCGATGACGTTGCCGCCTGATTCAGACCGGGCGACGCACACGACGGACCACGATTCCGGTTGAGTCAAAACGCTGGTCGTAACGCCAGCGCTGTCCAGCGATCGCGACGACCAGGTCACTATGTCGCCCACCACCTCTTCGGGCATGACGGAGATACCGGGCTCCACGTCGATGAACCGGTCCTGACCCGTAGCGTCACGTTGCTCGACGTTGTGAGCCGACAACCTATTTTGAAGGCGCGCGCTGGAGAAGCGGCCGGGCCGGGTGAGTAGTAGCAGGCGTTGCGCCAAAGCGCCAGCAGAGTTGTCGAGGCTGAGCGCGCTGATCGCCGCGGCGAGATTCTTTGGTAACAGCAGACCAGGGATTTCGACCCCTCCTGCTGCAGCCGGGTCTTCTGGACTGGCACCGATTGTGGCGGCCAGTAGGCGCTGCTCTCGAAGGAACGCACGTCCCGTTTCGCAAGGGTCCCAAAGCACGAGAGCGTCGACTTCATAGTCCGCAGTGGCGTTCGCGGCAAGGGTTGCGCCGAGTCGAAGGCCAATCAGCCCGACGTGGGAAACGCCAGCTTGTCGGACATACTCGATCGCCTCACCGATGTCAGACACCCAAGTGCTGGTGTCGGCCAGGTCCTCGAGATCTCCAGCCGAGTCACCCGTGCCCGTGTAGTCAAATAGGAGTGTCACCATGCCTTCGCCTACCAGCTTCTCGGCAAGACGCCGGTAGGCGCGGTGCACCGAGAGTGCCTCGAGACCGATCGGCCGGCAGAGGACAACTCCAGCGTGCGCCTCTTCGGGGAGCTGGAGCCAGCCAAAGAGCGGTCGATCGACCGGTCCGAACCAGACCGGGGTCGCCTTCAAGTTTTCGCTCTGGCGGACACGCTGGGCGATCGGCGCCAGGTTGGTGTCCGGGTCACGTTCGACCTCTACCAATGTCGGCACCGTTCTCCCGGCGAAAACACGCGCAACCCTCACGGACACCCATTATGGCTCAGTTACGACCCCACCCGAACCGGATGCGCCGATGCCACGAGTACGCTCCATCAACAACGTGCCTGGTGGACGCGCTTTCGGTCTCACGAGCCGGAGTTCCGCTCGAGTGGCCTCGTTTT
>Ga0182014_10004727_pt1 | contig 15447 bp, 16 predicted proteins | sample 612S2DmetaG_FD_120489 | JGI IMG/M metagenome (GOLD analysis project Ga0182014, IMG submission 120489) | Permafrost microbial communities from Stordalen Mire, Sweden - 612S2D metaG | ecosystem: Environmental > Terrestrial > Soil > Wetlands > Permafrost | place: Sweden: Stordalen | collected... | reverse complement strand
CGACCACGACAACCTGACGGGCAAGGTCCTGCGGTTCCCCGAGCGCAGCGAGATCTCGGCGCCGGTGCAGGAGCAGCTCATCGTCGAGCTGTACTCGAAGTAGTCGAACCAGCTCTCCCGGCTTTCATCACGCCGACAAGAGAACATCTACAGGAGGTCAGTTGCTTACCTTCCAGATGCCCACTATCACTCGCGAGCAGGTGGCCAACAACCGCACGCGTTTCGAGGTAGAGCCGCTCGACCGGGGCTTTGGGCACACCTTCGGCAACGCGTTGCGGCGCGTCCTCCTGTCGTCGCTCGAAGGAGCGGCCGTGAGCTCGGTCAAGGTCGAGGGAGTCTCGCATGAGTTCTCCACTCTGCCGGGCCTAAAAGAGGACGTGACCGATGTCATCCTCAACCTCAAGGGCATCATCTGCCGCCTGCACGGCGAGCCCGACGAGGTTCAGGTCAGGCTGGTCAAAGACAAGCCGGGCAAGGTGGTCGCGGCCGACATCGACGTGCCGGCCGAGCTCGAGATCCTCAATCCCGACCATTACATCGCCTCACTGTCGGGCAGCGGTGCGATCGAGATGACCCTCACCATCAGACGCGGCACCGGCTATGTGTCGGCCGACGGCAACAAGGGTCCCGAAACGGTCATCGGCGTCATGCCGATCGACTCCATCTTCAGCCCGATCAAGCGCGTCTCCTACATCGTCGAAAGCGCCCGCGTGGGCCAGCGCACCGACTACGACAAGCTCATCCTCGACGTCGTGACTAACGGCGCCATCACCCCCGAAGAGGCGCTGCGCCAGTCCGCCGAGATCCTCGTCGACCGGCTGCAGATCTTCACTGACCCCGACCGCCAGCGGGCGCTCGATGAGTTTCCCATCGAGGGCGTCGGCGCGGCGGCCATCGGTGGCATGGACGATGTGCTGATCGAAGAGCTCGAACTGGGCGTGCGCTCGTACAACTGTCTCAAGCGCGAGGGTATCCAGACGGTCGGCGACCTTGTCACCAAGACCGAGGCCGAGCTTCTGAACATCCCGAACTTCGGCAAGAAGAGCATCGACGAGGTCAACGACAAGCTCGCCGAGCGCGGCCTGTCGCTGCGGGGTGAGGACTGATGCGTCACCAGAATCAGGGCCGCAAGTTCAATATGCCGCCGAGCCAGCGCAAGGCGCTGCTGAGCGGCCTGGCCGTCGCCGTGCTCACCCACGAGAAGATCAAGTGCAGTCAGGCACGCGCCAAAGAGGTGCAGTCGCTGGTCGAGCAAACGATCACGCTCGGCAAACGCGGCGACCTCGCCGCCCGCCGGCTGGCGATCGCCAAGCTGCGCAACAAAGAGATCGTCTACAAACTGTTCAACGATGTCGCGCCGCGCTACGCCGATCGCAGCGGCGGCTACACCCGCATCGTCAAGCTGGGCCCGCGCCAGGGCGACGCATGCGAGATGGCGTACCTCGAGCTGGTCTAGCCGGCCGGGCGCTGCCACCGACTCTGGTGGGGGGGCGGGGGCGCCGCAGGCGCCCCCGCCCCTTCGCCGTTTTCGGGCAGGTGCGCCTGTCGCACAGCCGGCCGGCAAGGGGGGTGGCGGCGTGTCGCTGATCGAGATCAGGGGATTGCGGTACCGGTACGCCGGCGCCGACGACGATGCCCTGCACGACCTCGACCTCACCGTGAGCGAGGGCGAGTTCGTGGCCGTGGTCGGCGCCAACGGCTCGGGCAAGTCGACGCTGGCCCGGTTGCTGGGCGGACTCGCCCGTCCGGCGGGCGCGGCGCGCGCCGCGGTCTGCGGTCATGACCTGTGCGACCACGAGGGCCACTTCGCCGTGCGCCGCGACGTCGGCGTGCTGTTCCAGAACCCCGACAACCAGCTCGTCGGGTCGACCGTCGAAGAGGATCTGGCGTTCGGTCTGGAGAACCTGGCGCTGCCGTCGCCCGAGATCGCCAGGCGAGTCGACGAGATGCTCGCCCTGTACGGCCTCGAGGCGCTGCGCACCCGCGAACCGCACCTGCTGTCGGGCGGCCAGCGCCAGCGCACCGCGCTGGCCGGCGTGCTGGCGGTGCCGCGCCGCGTCCTGGTGCTCGACGAGCCCACGGCGATGCTCGACCCGGCCGGCCGCGACGAGGTGCTGGCCGCCGTGCGCCGCGAGGCCGACCACGGCCTGACCGTCGTCTTTGTGACCCAGGAGATGGACGAGGTCCTGATGGCCGACAGGGTCGTGGCCCTGGCGAGCGGCCGGGCGGTCTTCGACGGCGCGCCCGCCGCGCTCTTTGCTGAGCGTGCTCTGCTGCTCTCGCTCTCGCTGGGTCTGCCGCCGGCCGCCGAAGTCGGTCTGGCGCTGATGGAGCGCGGCGTGCTGGCCGAGCTCACCCTGACGCTCGACGATCTGGTGGCAGCGCTCCAGGCAGGCAGGCCGTGAGCGGTGACGCCGCGAACGGCCACGCCGCGGGCGGCGGCGGTCCCGCCGGGGAGGGACTCGAGGGACAGCACGCCCTGGGCGTCCGCTGCGAGGGCCTGTCGTTCTGGTACGACGAGGGCGCGACCCGGATCGCGGCCTTGCGCGGCGTCGACCTGACCCTCGCGCCCGGGGCGAGCGTCGCCCTGCTGGGCCCGACCGGCTCGGGCAAGTCGACCCTGCTGCAACTGCTGCGCGGACTTCTTGCGCCCGACGAGGGCCGCGTGCTGATCGACGGCCTGGCGGCCGGCGAAGACGGCTACGAGGAGCGCGAGCGGCGCATAGGTCTCGTCTTTCAGATGCCCGAGATGCAACTCTTTGCGGCGACCTGTCGCGACGACGTGGCCTTCGGCCCTCGGCAGCTCGGCTGGAGCGCCGCCGAGGTCGACGATGCCGTGACGAGCGCGCTCGCGGCGGTCGGCCTGCCGGCCGACCGCTTCGGCGCGCGCCATCCGTACTCGCTGTCGGGTGGCGAGCAGCGGCGCCTGGCGCTGGCCGGAGTGCTCGCCATGCGGCCCGGCCTGCTGCTGCTCGATGAGCCGTTCGTGAGCCTCGATCCGGCCTCGCGCCGCGATCTCGAAGCGATTCTGCGCGGCCTGCGGGCGACCGGCATGGGCCTGGTGCTGGCCACCCACGACGTCGATCGCGCCTACGGCCTGTGCGACGCCCGCGTGGTGCTCGACGAGGGTGTAGTGGTCGACGCCGGCCCCTGGCGCTTCGGCGCCGGCGGCGAGGACGCGCTGTTGTCGCATCGGCTCAAGCTGCCGTTCGTGGTCGAGCTCTGGCGGCGCCTCGGCCGCGCAGCGGCCGAGGCGCCGCCAGAGCTCGCCGCCGCTGCCGAGGCGCTGGCGTGAGCACGCGCGGGGCGCCCGGCGTCGACGGCGCGCGCGAGGCGGTGTCGCCGTGAGGATGGCGATCGCCCAGTACTACCCGCGGGCCTCGCCCATCCACAGGCTCGACCCGCGCTGCAAGGTCGTCGCCGTGGCTGCGCTCGTGGTTGGGCTGTTCCTGCGCTCGTCGTTTGCCGCCCTGGCGGTCTACGGCCTGGTCGCCGTCGCCGGCCTGCTGCTGAGTGGTGTGCCGCTGGGCTGGGTCGCCCGCGGGCTGCGCCCCGTGGTCTGGCTGCTCGTCCTGACGTTCGTTGTGCAGCTCCTGTTTGCGCCCGGTCCGGCCTTCTACACACTCGGCCCGCTGCACCTGTCGCTGCGCGGCCTGGCCATCGCCGGGTATCTCAGCCTGCGCCTGGTGGTGCTGGTCGTCGCCAGTCTGCTGCTCACGCTCACTACGCCGCCGATCGCGCTGACCGACGCCCTGGCCTGGCTGTCGCGGCCGCTGCGCCGCCTGCGCGTGCCCACCGAGGAGCTCGCGCTCATGGTGACCATCGCCCTGCGCTTCATCCCCACGCTCATGCAGGAGATCGACACGATCATGAAAGCTCAGCGGGCGCGCGGGGCGAGCTTTACCCGCGGCGGACCGCTGCGCCGGGCGCGGGCGCTGGTGCCGGTGCTCGTGCCGCTGTTCATCCTGAGCTTTCGGCGCGCCGACGAGCTCGCGCTGGCCATGGAGGCGCGCTGCTACCTGCCGGGGGCGCCGCGCACGCGCCTGCATCCGCTGCACGCCCACCGCCGCGACGCTGTCGTGCTGGTGCTGGTCGCGGCCCTCGTCGTGCTCGCGGAGCTGATCTGACATGGTCGGCCCCCGGGACTGGTGGCGGCTCGAGCTCGCCTACGACGGCACGCCGTTCGACGGCTGGGCCCGGCAGCCCGGCCGGCGCACCGTGGAGGGCGAGCTCGAGGAGGCCCTCGCCACGGTGCTGCGCGAGCCCGTGCGCCTGCACGTCGCCGGCCGCACCGACGCGGGGGTGCACGCGCTCGCCCAGGTCGCCTCGTTTGCCGCGGCCGCCAGCGATCTCGAGCCGCGCCGCCTGCGCCTGTCGCTGAACGCCCTGCTGCCCGACGAGATCTCGGTGACCGGTGTGGAGCGGGCGGCGGCCGGCTTTGACGCCCGCGCCGCCGCCGCCCGCACCTACCGCTACCGCCTCTGGCTGCCGAACACGCGCCCCGTGTTCGAGCGTCTCTACGTCTGGGATGTGCGCGGCGGCGTCGATGCGGCCCTGCTCGACGCCGCCGCGGCGCTGCTGCCCGGCCGCCGCGACTTTGCCGCCCTCACGCCCTCGGCGCGCTCCTATCGTGTCTGCGAGCGCGAGATCGCGAGCGCACGCTGGCGGCCGGCCGCCGACGGTCGCGAGGCCTGGTTCGAGATCACCGCCGACAGCTTTCTGCACAACATGGTGCGGGTGGCCGTGGGCTCGATGGTCGATGTCGCCCAGGGGCGCCTGAGTCTCGCGGCGCTGGCGGCCGGTCTTTCCGGCGGCCAGCGCCGCGACCTCGGCCGTACCGCTCCCGCCCGTGGCCTCGCCCTGGTCAGGGTAGACTACTAGCGTGATCCGCCGACTGCTCGCACGGCCGACAATCGGCCAGCTCGAGATCGTGGCCGTGGTGCTGGCCGCGCTGGCCGGCCTGTACAGCATCGTCACCACCGAGCAGATGACGGCGCGTCTGGCCGTCGTCCTGATCGCTCCGGCATTCGAGGCGGCCGTGCCGCTGGGCGCGCGTGTCGTGGCGCCCGCCAGACTGCACTCGGCGCGGGTCATAGCCGCCCTGCTCTTGGCCTTCTATGTTGCCTTCGCGCCGATCGGCATCGACAACTACCTCTATCTGCCGGCGGTGGCGACGCTGCTCGTGGTGATCGTGCTGAGCAACCGCGAGCGCTGGCGCGAGATACGCTCCCGCGGGGGCGCCGGGCGCTGAGACGGAGGGCGCGGCGGCGCTGTCGCGGCGGGCGTCGGCTGCGGCGGGGCCGGGGGCTCGGGGCACGCTTCGCGAAGCAGAGTACGGGATTCGCGGCGGCGCCGCGGAGAGCGCCCCCTGGTCCTCGGACCCCGCCTCCGCCGACTCGGCGGGGAGCGCGGTCGCTCGGAGCTGCCGGGCGGTCGGCGGCACAGCCCAGGACGCGCTGCCGCCGGCCTGACGAGGAGCTGCCACGATGCCACTCAAGCGGGAGACACTCACCCCTCTGCTGGTGCCGGAGAAGGGGGTATCTCACAGGGGTCGCCATCCCGCTGCTCTTGCGCACCGAGCGCAACCGAGGATGAACGGCGCTGTGGCGGGGCTGGCCTTTGAGACGAGACGGGGCCCCGCTGTGCGCCGTCGGCGGCAGCCCGCACTGCGCCGCCGACGGCACCGCGGCGTCCGTCGGCGCTGCGCCTGTTCCCCCGCTACCGGTTGAGGAACTGCCGCACCGTGCGGGCCAGGACCGCCGGGTCGACCACCACGTAGCTGCCGCCGCCGATCATCTCGGGTGTGCCCGGGAGCACCGTCTTCAGCTGGCTTGTGCCTTTGGCGCGCCACTCGAGGTAGGCGAGCTCGATGATCTGGTTGGTGGTGAGGTCGGTGCCGACGCCGGCCATGAAGCGCGCGCCGGTCCACGGCAGGCGCAGGACGTTGCGCGGCCGCGTGATCTTCTGCTCGAGGGCCTGCACGACCTGCTGCTGGCGGCCCATGCGCATGAAGTCGCTGTCTGAGTGGCGCACCCGCGAGTAGATCAGCGCCTGCTTGCCGTTCATGAGCTGCGGGCCCTTCTTGAAGTGCACGGTGATGTTGCCCGAGTACCACGAGGTGAGGTCCTGGGGCACGTCGACGACGACGCCGCCGACGCTGTTGACCAGGGCGGGAAAGCCGTGGAAGTTCACCAGCATGACGTGGTTGACGGGCACGCCGGTGAAGCTGCTCACGACCTTGACGGCCAGCGCCGGGCCGCCCCAGAAGTAGGCCTCGTTGATCTTGGTCTGGCCGTGACCGGGCACGTTGACGAGTGTGTCGCGCGGAATCGAGAGCTGGCTGACGGTATGCGTGTGGGGGTCGAACCGCATGAGCAGGATGCTGTCGGAGCGGGCCGGCTCGTGGCCGCGCTGGTCGGAACCGAGCACGAGCAGCGTGGTCGGGGCGCTGAGCACGCCGCCGTGCGGGTCGACGAGCGCGGCGCGGGTGGTGGCGTTGATGCGCTGGTTGGCCTTGACGACGGCCCTGTTGAAGGTCGAGTAGCCCAGGAAGCCCCAGACGCCAACGGCGATCGCCAGGGCGAGCGGGATGGCCAGCAGGTACCACCAGTGAAACAGTCGCCGCTTGTGTTCGGCGCCGGGCACGAGCGCGAGGTCGGGGCCCTCGGTGCGGCTCTGGGCGCGACGGTCGGCGCGGTAGATGCTGGCCGGCTCGTCCTGAGCGCGGGCGGCGCGGGCTGCGCCCGCGCCGCCCGCGCCCCGCCCGCCGTTGGCGGTGTCCGCGCGCCGCGGCGACGGCGCTTTCGGCGACGGCGAGTCTGGGGCCGGCTCGAGGGGGGCGTCGGTCCGCGGACGCCGCACGCGTCCGGCGTGGTACTTGGTATATGGCTTGTTGTCGGCCTGGTTCATGTCGTGCCTTCGGCGACGTCCGCAAACGCGGCGGTCGCGTGAGTGATTGTCTCGCCGGCGGCAGGCCGGACGCGCGCTGCATCCGAATGGGGCGAGATGACCGCTTGCAAGGCGCCCGGTGAGGGTAAGTACGCCTCGCCACGGGGAGTTTCCTTCTCTTGAGCAGTGTACACCGTGGTATCGTGAGCCGCAGCGACCCCCTGTGTGGGGGTCTCGTCGCAGGGAGGTGGTGGTCAGCGTGAGTCCGGCGCGTTCCATCGTGGGTGTCGATCTCGGCGGCACCAAGCTCGCCGTCGGTCTCGTCGACGACAACCTGGGGATCCTGGCCCGCACGAGCGGTCCGGTCGCCACCGAGTCGCCCGAGGCCTGCCTCGACGAGCTGTACCGTCGCCTCGACGAGGCCACGGCGGAGTACGGCCCCGTCGATGCCCTTGGCGTGGGCACGGCCTCGATGGTCGATTTTCGCGCCGGCCGCGTAGTGCTGTCGACCAACCTGCCGCTGCGCGACGTGTCGCTGCGCGATCTGCTCAGCGAGCGCTACGGCGTGCCGGTCGTGGTCGATAACGACGCCAACGTGGCCTGTCTTGCCGAGTTTCGCTACGGCGCCGGCATCGGCACGAGCGAGATGATCATGCTCACGCTGGGGACGGGGATCGGCGGTGGCATCGTCGCCAACGGCCAACTTTACCGCGGCGCCAGCGGCGCCGCCGGCGAGCTCGGTCACATGGTCATCGACTACGACGGACCGCGCTGCCAGGGCGCGTGCCCCAACCGTGGCTGCCTCGAGGTGTACGCCTCGGGTCAGGCCATGGGCCAGGCGGCCCGCGACACGGCCCGCGAGCAGCCGGACTCGGCCCTGGGGCGGGCGCTGGCGGCGGGCGACGAGGTCGGCGGACCGCTGCTCAGCGCTCTGGCGCTCGACGGCGATCCGCTGGCGGTGGCGATCCTCACAGACATCGGCGAGAAGCTCGGGCTGGGCATCGCCAGCATCGTCAACATCTTCAACCCCGAGCTCGTCGTGATCGGCGGTGGGGCGGCCCAGGCTGCCGCGATCCTCCTGCCGGCGGCGCGGCGCGTGGTGGCCGAGCGCGCCCTGCGTCCCCAGCGCGACGAGGTGCGCATCGTGCCGGCCCAGCACGGCGTCGACGCCGGCGTGCTGGGGGCGGCCGCCCTGGCGATCATCGAGCTGTTCCCCGACGAAGCTCCGGCCCGCGGCGGCCGCGGGTAGCTCGCGCTTGTCGGCCATGAGGCGCCACGGGCGCGTTGCCTTGCAACTCGGCTGCCGGTATTCTTGCAATAGACGATCAATCGTGGGCGACAGCCGGTCCGGCGTTGCCCGACAGGAGGTGAACAACGCCAATGGCGCACAGGATCACTGAGGACTGTCTCGCTTGCGCGGCCTGCATAGACGAATGCCCCGAGGGCGCGATCTCCGAGGGCGACGACATCTACGTCATCGACGCCGAGCTCTGCACCGATTGCGGCACGTGTGTCGACTCGTGCCCCAACGAAGCCATCGTAGCCGACTGAGGTCTTACTGCGGCGACATCCGCTGTGGGCCGGCGGCTCCGACGGAGCCGCCGGCCTTTTGACCGCTCCCGTGTGGGGGCGGGGTGTGCGCTCGGCGCATACCCCGCCCCCACACGCTTTGACCCTCGTGCCCCGGTCGCAACAAGCGTCGTCTCGCCTGGACACAAGGCTGCAGTTCGCGACCCCGGCGACCGATACATGATGGTAGGCGGGACCCACAGCCCGCGACCAACGGGAGGGGCGGCGACCGCAAACAAGCGGCATTCGCCCTCCCGAAACCGAGTCGCCGGTTGTGGGTCCCGCTACGTCGTCTTGCGCCCGCCGCGCCGCCCGCCCGCCGCGTCTTGCGCCCGCTCCGCCGTCCGGCCGCGCCGCTCGCCTGCTCCGCCACCCACCCGCTCCGCCGTCCGCCGCCGGCTGTGTGAGAGAATGCCCCTGTGCTCTACGTGTGCGCCACACCCATCGGCAACCTGGGCGACGTCAGCGGGCGCGTGCTCGAGACGCTGGGCGCGGTCGAGCTGATCGCCGCCGAGGACACGCGCCGCACGCGCAAGCTGCTTGCGCGCTACGACATCCACACGCCCACCACGAGTCTCTTCGCCCACAACGAAGCCGCGAAGACCGCCTACGTGCTCGAGCTGCTGCGGGCGGGGCGCGACGTGGCCCTCGTCACCGACGCCGGCCTGCCGGGAGTCTCCGACCCCGGTCTGCGCCTGGTCGCGGCGACGGCCGGCGCCGGGCTGCCGCTGACGGTGCTGCCGGGTCCGTCGGCGCCGGTCACGGCGCTGGTGGCCTCGGGCCTGGCCGCCGACGAGGGGTTCCGGTTCGTCGGCTATCTGCCGCGGCGGCCGCACGATCTGCGGGCCGCCTGGGAGGGCTGGCGGCGCGGCGGGGGGATCGTCGTCGCCTTCGAGACGGGGCCGCGGCTGGCGCGCAGCCTCGCGGCCCTCGCGGCGGTGGCGCCCGACGCGCCGGGCGCGGTCTGCCGCGAGCTCACCAAGCTGCACGAAGAGGTCGCGCGCGGCACCCTCGCCGAGCTGGCGTCACGGTTTCCCGACGAGGTGAAAGGCGAGATCACGCTGGTCTTCGACAGCGGCCCGCCGGCCGGCGCCGGCGAGGGCGCCGGCGAGCGCGCGAGGGCGGCGGCGGCGGCGCTGCGGCGCGCGGGCCTGTCGCGCCGCGACGCCGCCGCCGCCCTCACCGTCTGCCTTTCTGTAAGACACAACGAGGCCAAGCGCATCGTCGACGAGATCACACCGGACGGCTGACGGCACACCGCCGGCGGCGAGCCACCCCCGGCGAACGGCCCCGGCAAACGGTTGCCGGCGAACGGCCCCGGCAAACGGTCGCGGGCGAGCGGCGCTCGCCCGACCGCGAACGGACGCGCCGTTCCCGGCCTGGGCCGGTGCGATAGACTGAAGGCCAACGACCGGTCGTCGACGCAAGGGAGGCGCCATGGACCTGCTCGCCGAGCTGCGCACGCGCACCCTGCTGTTCGACGGCGCCATGGGCACGCAGCTCATCGCCGCCGGCTACCGTCCGGTCGAGTCGCCCGAGTCGTGGAACGTAAGCGATCCCGACATCGTCGTCGGCATTCACCGCGCCTACCTCGAGGCGGGCGCCGACATCATCGAGACCAACACGTTCGGCGGCAGTCGCAGCAAGCTGACCGCCTACCATGCGGGCGAGCGCGTCGCCGAGTTGAACACGGCCGGCGCCCGCCTGGCGACCGGAGTACGCGACGAGGTCGCGTCCGGCAGGCTGGTCGCCGGCGACATCGGGCCGTCGGGACGCATGATGCCGCCGCTCGGCGACGCCACGCCCGACGAGCTGCGCGACGTTTTTGCCGAACAGGCCGAGGCGCTGGTCGCGGGCGGGGTCGACCTCATCTCGATGACGACTTTCTTCGACATCGAGGAGGCCAAGGCTGCCGTTCTGGGCGTGCGCGCCATGGCCGGCTCGCTGCCCGTGCTCATCTCGCTGGCCTTCAAGCCCTCGCCGCGCGGCTACCACACGATGATGGGGGTCACGCCGGCGCAGGCCGCGGCGACGCTGCTCGACGCCGGCGCCGACGTCGTCGGCGCCAACTGCGAGATCACCGCCGAGGAGATGCTCGGCCTTGTCGCCGAGCTGCGCGCCGCGACCACCGCTCCCCTGGTCATTCAGCCCAACGCCGGGCAGCCGCGCCTCGCCGACGGGCACACGGTCTACGGCGAGACGCCCGAGCGGTTCGCGTCGTTCATGCCGGCCATCGTGGCCGCCGGCGCGAACATCGTCGGGGGCTGCTGCGGCACGACGCCGGCGCACATCGCGGCGTTGGCGGCGGCGCTGGGCCGCTAGCCGGGTAGAGCCCGGCGCCGGCGGGCACGAACGCCTGCTTCTGGCGCCGGCGCCTACTTGCGCGGGCCGGCGCCTACTTGCGCAGGGCGGCGCCGACCGTATCGAAGATGAGGCGCACCGCGTGCAGCGCGGTGATCTCCATGGGGTCGTAGAGCGGGTTGACCTCGACCATGTCCATGCCGATCACGTGCGCCCGCAGGGCGACCGCTCGCAGGATCGCCTTGGCCTCGTAGTAGCTGAAGCCGCCGGGCTCGGGCGTGCCCGTGCCGGGAGCGATGCCCGGGTCGAGCGCATCGATGTCGAAGGTGATGTACACGTCTTCGCCCGGCACGATGTGGGCGACGAGCTCGTCGACCGGCGTGCGCTTGGCCTGTTCGCACCAGAAGGTGGTCACGCCGCGCTTGCCGGCCAGCTCGATCTGGTCGGCGGCGGTGTGCAGCCCACGGATGCCGTACTGCGTGATGCGCGTGGCGAGCCCGCTCTCGTGGGAGCGCACGATGGGACTGGCGTGGGTGAACAGCATGCCGCCTTCGTCGTTCCAGTAGTCCATGTGGGTGTCGAACTGCACGAGATGCAGGGGGCGCCCGCCGAAAGCCTTGAGAACCGGATAGGTGATCGAGTGGTCGCCGCCCAGGACGACCGGAAAGAGGTCCTGTTCAAGCAGGCGCCCGACGCGCGCCCCGATCAGCGGGTGGCTGCGTTCGGGTTGCGCCGTCGGCGGCAGCTCGACGTCGCCCGAGTCGACGAAGCGCACGCCGCCCAGAAGCTGGGCGCCGACCTCGCCGTCGTAGAAGGGCGCTGCGCCGTCGCGGTAGGCCCAGTTGGTCGAGGCGTCGCGCATGGCGCGCGGGCCGTAGCGCGCGCCCGGACGGGCGGTCGTGGCCTCGTCGTAGGGGATGCCGAGTATGGCGACGTCGGCATCGCTGTTTTTGGGGTCGGCCACATAGGGCGCCTTGAGAAAGCTCGCGATGCCGGCAAAGGGCGGAGATTCTCCCATGGGGGGAATCTTACCGGAGCGGCAACGGTCGTCGGCAACCCGTCCGCTGGGCGTCGTCATGGGTGATATAGGATAGCGCCCGCAAGACACGCGACAAGGAGAGCGATGAAGATCCAGCGGAGGCCCACGAACGTGCTCCTGCCGGTGCCGCTGGTCATGGTCAGCCTCGCCGGCGCCGACGGCGGTGCCGCCAACATCATCACCCTCGCCTGGGCGGGCACCGTATGCTCGGCGCCGCCCATGCTCAGCATCTCGGTGCGACCGTCGCGGCACTCCTACGACCTTCTGCGACGCAGCCACGAGTTCGTCGTCAACATCCCGCGCGCCGCCCAGGTGCGCGAGGTCGATCTGTGCGGCAACACATCCGGGCGCGACATCGACAAGTTCGCCGCCTGCGGCTTTCACGCCGTCTCGGCGGCGCGCGTCGCGGCGCCCATGATCGAGGAGTGTCCCGTCAACATCGAGTGCGTCACTCGCCACCACCTCGGTCTGGGCGCCCACGACCTGTTCATCGGCGAGATCCTCGCCGTTCACTTCGACGACGACGTCCTGGACTCGCGCGGCCGCCTGCAGCCCGCCAAGGTCGATGCTCTGGCCTACGTGCACGGCGACTACTGGTCGCTGGGCGAGAAGGTGGGCAGCTACGGGTTCACGCTCAAGGAGTCACAGGGAGAGGCGCAAAGGTGAGCCGCTACTTCATCACCACGCCGATCTATTACGTCAACGCCGACCCGCACCTCGGGCACGCCTACACCACGATCGCCGCCGACATCCTGGCCCGCCACCATCGCCGGCTCGGCGACGATGTCTTCTTTTTGACCGGCACCGACGAACACGGCAACAAGGTCGCCCAGGCGGCCGAGCAGCGCGGGCTGACCCCGCGCGAGCACGTCGACGCCCTCGCCCCGAAGTTTCGCGAGATGACCGCGCGGGTGAACGCCTCGAACGATTTCTTCATTCGCACGACCGATACCCAGCACGAGGCCTTCGTGCAGGGCTTCGTCGAGAAGCTGCGGGCCGCCGGCGACATCGAGAAGCGCACCTACGGCGGCCTCTACTGTACGGCCTGCGAGGGCTTCTACTACGAGCGCGACCTCGTCGACGGTAACTGCCCTGTGCACGGCACCGAGCCGGTGTGGCTCGAAGAAGAGAACTACTACTTTCTGCTGTCGCGCTACCAGGATCGGCTGCGCCGGTTCTACCTCGAGCACCCCGACTGGGTGCGGCCCAGGTCGCGTTACAACGAGGCCCTGTCGTTCATCGAGGGCGGCCTCGACGACATCTCCATCAGCCGCAAGTCGATCACCTGGGGCATCCCCGTGCCGTGGGATGCCGAGCAGGTGATCTACGTCTGGGTCGACGCGCTGATCAACTACATCTCGGCCCTGACCTACGCCCGGCCCGGCGACGACCTCGAGGGGCGCTACTGGCCGGCCGACATCCACCTGCTGGCCAAGGACATCCTCAAGTTCCACGCGGTGATCTGGCCGGCGCTGCTGTGGAGCGCCGGCTACGAGCCGCCGCGCGCCGAGTTCATCCACGGCTACCTGCTCATGGGCGGCGAGAAGATGAGCAAGACGCGCGGCAACGTGCTCGACCCGTTCGCGGTCATCGAGGAGCGCGGCGTCGATGCGCTGCGCTTCTACCTGTTCCGCGAGGTGACGTTCGGCCAGGACGGCGTGATCTCGCTCGAGGGCTTCGAGCAGCGCTACAACAACGAGCTGGCCAACGAGCTCGGCAACCTCGTCAGCCGCGTCGTGTCGATGGTCGGCAAGTATCGCGGCGGCCGCATTCCGCTCGCCGCCGCGGCGCCCGGCGGGGCGGCGAGCGGGGAGCCCGTCGCCGCCGGCTCCGGCATCGGGGAGCCCGGCATCGGGGAGCCCGTCGCCGCGACCCTCGCCGTCGCAGGCCAGGCCATGTTCGCGGCCGCCGCCGAGCGGCTCACCGCCGTCGAGATCACGGCCGCGCTGGAGACGGCGTGGGAGTTCGTGCGCCGGCTGAACCGTTACGTCGAAGAAGAGGCGCCCTGGAAGCTCGCCAAAGACGAGTCGCAGGCCGGCCGTCTCGACGCCGTCCTGTACGACCTCGCCGCCGGCCTGCGCCTCGTGGCCCTGACGCTCTATCCGGTGATACCCGGGACGGCGATCGAGATCCTGCGCCGCCTCGGTCAGCCGCACGAGCTCGCCGACCTGCTGTTCGAGCAAGCGCGCTGGGACGGCCTCGCGGCGGCCGACGTCGTGGCGGCGCCGTCGCTGTTTCCGCGCATCGAAGCCAAGGCGTAGGGTCGCCTTTTTTGAGCCGGGCGCCGCGGACGCAAACGGAAGGGGCCGGCATGGGACTGATCGACACTCACTGCCACCTCGACATGCTCAAGGGCACGCCCGACGAGGCCCTGGCCGAGGCGCGCGCGGCGGGAGTCGACGCGGTCGTCACGGTCGGCATCGACCTGCCGTCGTCGCGTATCGCCGCCGCTCTGGCCGCCCGCAACGACCACGTCTATGCCACGGCCGGGGTGCATCCGCACGACGCCGTGACTTTCGGCAAAGTCGCGCGCACCGGCCTTGAGCGGCTGCTCGGCCAGCCGCGCGTCGTGGCCGTCGGCGAATGTGGCCTGGACTTTTACCGCGACCTCGCCCCGCGCGACGTCCAGCGGGCGGTGTTTGTCGAGCAGCTCGAGCTGGCGCGCGCGGCCGGCAAGCCGGTCTGCGTGCACAGCCGCGAGGCGGGTGGCGAGACCTTCGCCCTGCTCACCGAGCACGGCGACGGCCTGCGCACCATCCTGCACTGCTTTTCGACGCCCGAATACGTCGAGCTGGCCAACGAGCGCGGCTACTTCGTCTCGTTTGCCGGCAACCTGACCTACAAGAGCTCAGACGGCCTGCGCAAGGCGGCCGCGGCGGTGCGCGAAGACCTGCTGCTGGTCGAGACCGACGCGCCGTTCCTGTCGCCCATGCCGCGCCGCGGACAGTCCAACCGTCCGGCCTACGTCGCCCTGACGGCCCGGTTTCTGGCGCGGTTGCGGGGCTGGAGCGACGATGAGGTGGCCGCCGTCACCAGCGCCAACGCGCGTCGCGCGTTCGGCATCGACGACCCGGCCGTCGCCCGAGCCTCGTGAGCGCGGCGCACGCTCGCCCTCCCGCCAGACGGCGCTACGGCCAGCATCATCTCGTCGACAAAGGCACGCTCGAGGCCATCGTCGCCATGGCCCGGGTGCTGCCCGACGACGTCGTGCTCGAGGTCGGGGCGGGCGACGGCCTGCTGACGGCGCGCCTCGTCGAGCAGGCGCGCTTCGTGCACGCCTTCGAGATCGACACGCGCTTCGCCGCCGGTCTCGACAGTCTGGCGGCCGGTCGCGACGATCTGCGTATCTACCTGGCCGACGGCCTGCGCTACCGGCTCGCCGACCTGGATCCGCCGCCGACCACCCTGGTGGCCAATCTCGCCTACAACATCGCCGTGCCCCTGCTGATGCGCACCATCGCCGGACTGCCCAGCGTGCGGCGCTGGGCCGTGATGCTGCAGCGCGAGCTCGCCGACAGGCTCTTCGCCAAGCCGCGCACCAAGGCCTACTCGGCCGTGTCGGTGATGGTGCAGCTCTCGTGCGAGCTCGAGGCGCAGCGGTTCGTGCCGCGCACGGTCTTCGCGCCGCCGCCGCGCGTCGATTCGGCCTT
>Ga0182014_10004726_pt1 | contig 15448 bp, 15 predicted proteins | sample 612S2DmetaG_FD_120489 | JGI IMG/M metagenome (GOLD analysis project Ga0182014, IMG submission 120489) | Permafrost microbial communities from Stordalen Mire, Sweden - 612S2D metaG | ecosystem: Environmental > Terrestrial > Soil > Wetlands > Permafrost | place: Sweden: Stordalen | collected... | reverse complement strand
CTCGATGATCTCGCGCACGTCGTCGATGCCGGTGTGCGATGCGGCGTCCATCTCGATGACGTCGACGTGACGCGATTCCATGATCGCCTGGCAGTGGACGCCGAACTCCGGCATGTCGATCGACGGCCGGTCGATCTTGCCCGGCAGCGCGTAGTTGAAAGCGCGGGCGAGGATGCGGGCGGTGGTGGTCTTGCCGACGCCGCGCACGCCGGTGAGGATATAGGCCTGATGGATGCGGCCGGCGGCGAAAGAATTGGCCAGCGTGCGCACCATCGGCTCTTGGCCGATGAGGTCGTCGAAACTGGCGGGACGATATTTGCGCGCCAGCACGCGATAGCCTGCGGCAGCGGCCGGGGCGGGCGACAGCCCGAGGGCAAGCGTGGGTTCAGCGGCGGCGCCGGATTCGGGCGCGTTCTCGTCAGTCATCCGCCAAAGCTCGGACGCCAGGACTGGCGCAGCTCCGGCCCGAGCGCGCCCTAAGCGAAAGTAGGAGGTTGGACAAAGACCCGCCCTGGCTCGTTGGGGCTGCTTCCTTCCGGACCTGACCCGGTTGGCGAGCGGTACGTCCTTCGCCAACCTCCCGGCCCCTATTTGGACTAGGCCGGGCGGCGGCGCAAGGGCGGCGCACTATGGGTTATGGGGGCTCGTCAATTGCGGGCTGCCGTCGATCGCGTGCAACTCCGCCGTGGACGGCGCTTTGATGCTGCTGTTCAGTTTTCGCAGCATCGTCAAGCACAACTCTTTTGTCGCCTTGTCCTTGACCGTGTCTGACAGTTTAGCAACGTAGTAGAACGCCATGGCCCGCTGGGAGATGGAATCGTCATAATAAAACGGATCGGCCAGTCCGTCGGGGCCGTCGCTGTTATTGTCGGACATTTGACGCCATCGCCTCAATGATTAATTTCCGGTCCGGAGGTCAGAGACACCCCCTGGAAGAACACCATATGACAGTGAGCGAGACCGTGGCGATTATATGGCGATAGCCCCCGCGGCCCTGCGACCGAGCGAAGCGGCGGCGCATGGCCGAGACCGGGAGTCGCCCTCACAGCGGTTTGCGATTACATCCCGCAAAATGGAACGTCCGCTGCTGCGCATCTATATCGACGCCGACGCCTGTCCGGTTAAGGACGAGACCTATCGCGTCGCGGCGCGCTACGGGATCGGGGTGTTGGTCGTCGCCAACAGTCCGATCTTTGTCCCCCGCGCGCCTGGAATCGAACGGGTCGTCGTCGCGGCCGGGCCAGACGTGGCGGACGGCTGGATCGCCGAGCGGGCTGGGCCGGGCGCGATCGTCGTCACCGCGGACATTCCGCTGGCGAGCCGCTGCGTCAAAGCCGGCGCCGACGTCCTCGCCCCGACCGGCAAGCGCTTTTCCACGGACTCGATCTGCATGGCGCTGGCGACGCGCAACCTGATGGACCATCTGCGCGAGACGGGACAGGCGACCTCGGGCCCCAAGGGCTTCGGCCCCCGCGACCGCTCGAATTTCCTCAGCGCTCTCGACAACGCCGTGATGCGGCTGAAACGCGCCGGCGCGACGACGGACGAGGCTCCAGGCGGAAGCGAACGCTGAGCGCCGCCCCGCGCGCCGCTGTCGTCGCGCGGAAGGCGCTGCGCTGTGGCGCTCTTCCCCCTCGCATCGGCGGGGGTTTCGGCTATAGTGCGGACCATTCGCCGGAGCCTGTCCGTGATTGCTGTCGCCCGTTCCCCGTCTATTAGGCGCGCCGCCGCATTGGCGCTCATATTCGGCATGGCGTTGCTCGCCGCCGGATGCGGCCGACGCGGCCCGCTCGAACCGCCCAACAGCGCGATCGCCACGCCGACGCCGGCGCCGACGGCGAGTTCCGACCTGGGCGACCAGCTTGGGCGGCCCAAGAATCCGCCGATCACGCCGCCGAAGACGCCGTTCGTGCTCGATCCGATCCTGTAAGTCGCCATGCACCATTTCGCCTACCGGAACGGCGCTTTGCACGCCGAAGATGTACCGTTGGCGAAAATCGCTCGCGAAGTCGGCACGCCGTTCTATTGCTATTCGAGCTCCACCATCGAGCGGCATTTTGAAGTTTTCCGCGCCGCCTTCGCGGATCGCCCGACGCTGGTCTGCTATGCGATGAAGGCCAATTCCAACCAGGCGGTGCTGACGACCTTGGCGCGGCTGGGCGCCGGCATGGACGTGGTCTCCGAAGGCGAGCTACGACGCGCGCGCGCCGCCGGTGTGCCCGGCGACAAGATCATCTTCTCCGGGGTCGGCAAGACGCGCGCCGAGATGGCGCTCGGGCTTCACGAGGGCATCCTCTGCTTCAACGTCGAGTCCGAGCCGGAGTTGGAGACGCTGTCCGAGGTCGCCAGCGCGCGTGGCGAGACGGCGCGCATCGCCATCCGCGTCAATCCCGATATCGATGCGCGCACGCACGCCAAGATCTCGACCGGCAAGGCGGAAAACAAGTTCGGCGTGCCAATCTCGCACGCGCGCGCCGTGTACGACCGCGCCCGCGCCCTGCCCGGCCTCTCCGTCGTCGGCGTCGATATGCACATCGGGTCGCAGATCACCGACATGCAGCCGTTCGACGACGCCTTCGCGCTGCTCGCCGATTTCGTGCGGACGCTGCGCGCCGACGGCCACGCGATCGACCACGTCGATCTCGGCGGCGGCCTCGGCATCCCCTATCGCGTCGACAACGATCCGCCGCCCGTTCCCGAGATTTATGCCAAGATCGTCGCGCGCAGCACCCGCGACCTCGACTGCACGCTTTATTTCGAGCCCGGTCGGCTGATCGTCGGCAACGCCGGCGTGCTGGCGACGACGGTTCTCTACGTCAAGCACGGCGACGCCAAGAACTTCGTCATCGTCGACGCCGCGATGAACGACCTCGTCCGCCCGACCCTGTACGACGCGCATCACGAAATCTGTCCCGCCGCCGAGCCGGCGCTCAACGCCGCACGCTTGCGCGCCGACGTGGTTGGGCCAGTATGCGAAAGTGGCGACTTTCTCGCCCTCGACCGCGAGTTTGCCGAACCTCGCGCCGGCGACGTGTTGGCGGTGATGTCGGCCGGCGCCTATGGCGCGGTGCAGGCCGGCACTTACAATTCTCGCCTGCTGATCCCCGAGGTCCTGGTCAAGGGCGACCAATATGCGGTCGTCAGGCCGCGACCGAGCTACGCGGAATTGATCGGCCTCGACAAACTTCCGCCGTGGTTGGAGCCACGCTAGGCTGTAGGCGCCGGGCCGGCGGGCGGCCGGCGCGGAGACGCCTCTTTGGATTCGAAGCAGGCTGACAAATCGTCCCGCGATGGGGCGACGCCCATCGGCGCGAAGCTGACGGCGCTGGCGCGCCGCGCTGAGGCGGTGATCGTCTTCGAGCGCTTCTGGCCGCCGCTGGTCTGGGCGGCGACGCTCGTTGCGCTGTTTCTCGCGTTGTCCTGGCTCGGCCTGTGGCAGGCGCTGCCGCGCGTGGCGCGAATGGGCGGCGTCGCGGCGTTCGCCATCGGTTTCATCGTCGCCCTGGCGCCGCTCGCGCGGCTGCGGCGGCCCGTCCGCACTGAGACGCTCGACCGCCTCGACCGCGATTCAGGCGCGCCGCATCGCCCCGCCGCTTCGCTCGACGACCAACTCGCCATGGCCGGCGACGATCCTGCCACCGCCGCTCTGTGGGCCCTGCACCGCGAGCGCCTGGCCCGCCAAGTCGAGCGATTCGTCCCCGCCGCGCCTGCTCCGGGCATGTCATGGCGCGATCCGCGCGCGCTGCGATTCGCCGTCCTGCTGGCGGCGATCGCCGCCGCGCTCGTCGCCGGGCCGGAGCGCTATGGCCGGATCGCCGCCGCCTTCGACTGGCGCAATGGCGCGGCCGCGGCGGCGACGGCGCGGCTCGACGCTTGGATCGATCCGCCTCCCTACGCCAACAAGCCGCCGATCCTGCTCGACCTCGCGGCCAACCGCGACCGATCGCAAAAGATCGTCACGCCTGAAGGCTCGGCGCTGGTGGTGCGCGCCGACGCCGGCGCATTCGAGACTCAAGTCGAAGGCGCCATCGCGCCTGTCGCCGCCGGTAAGCCAGCCAATTCGTCCGCCCAGGCCCCTACCCCCGCCGGGGGCGCGCCGACCGAGAAGCGCTGGACGATTGCCGGCGACGGCGCGGTTGTGTTCCACCGCGACGGCGCCACGCTCGGCCGCTACGAGATCCAAGCGACGCCGCTCGACGCGCCGACCGTCACGCTGCTCGAGCCGCCGCGCGGCAATCTCAGCGGTTCGTTGACGCTGCATTATTCGCTCGCCGACCGCTACGGAATCGCCGGCGCCGAGGTCGAGGTCGCCAAACCGACCGCCAACGCCGCGCCGCCGCGTTCGCTCGTTCCGCCGCCGAAGCTGGCGCTGCGCCTGCCGAGCACGGCCAATGGGACCGGCGAAGCGAGCACGACCGGCGACCTTTCCGAGCATCCTTGGGCGGGCGCCCAGGTCGTCCTGAATCTCAAGGCGACCAGCGTCTCCGGAAAGGTCGGCGCCGGCGCGCCGACAATCTTCGCGCTGCCGCAGCGTACGTTCCACAACCCGCTGGCCCGCGCGCTGGTCGAGCAGCGGCGGACTCTGGTGCTGGACCCCGACCACGAGACGCCGCGTGTCGCCAAGGCGATCGACGCGCTGACGATCGCGCCCGACTTGTTCCAAACGCCCGCCGGCGTCTATCTCGGGCTGCGCCAGGCGCACGCGCGCTTGGCCGATGCGCACGGCGACGCCGACCTGCTCGCCGTCGCCGACCTGTTGTGGGCGATGGCCCTCAAGCTCGAAGACGGCGACGCCTCGCAAGCGCAGCGCGACCTGCGCGCCGCCGAGCAGAAACTGCGCGAGGCGCTGCAACGCGGCGCCAGCGACGAGGAGTTGCGCAAGCTGACCCAGGAATTGCGCGACGCCGCCGAGCGCTACATGCGCGACCTGGCCCAGCAGGCGCCGCAGCAGCAAAACGACGCCGACTCACAACGGCCGCAGCAAGATCTCGAGTCGATGCTCGACCGCATGCAAGACATGGCGCGCAACGGCTCGCGCCAGGACGCCGAAGCGATGCTCGACGAAATGCAGAACATGTTCGAGAACATGCGCGGCGCCGCCAACGCCCAGGAGGACCAGGCGAGCCGCGAAATGCGCAAGCAGATGAACGAGCTCGGCAAGCTCCTGCGCGACCAGCAGGCGTTGCGTGACGACACGTTCCGCCAGGACCAGCGCGAACAGCTCGGCCGCGACGCGCCCGAGGGCCAGGGCGATCCGGCCAGTCCGTCGCTCGAGGAGCGCCAGCGGGCGCTCGGCGACCGTCTCGCCGAATTGCAGAAGCGGCTGAAGTCGCTCGGCATGAAGGGCGAGAAGGGCTTCGACGCAGCGCAAGGCGACATGAAGGAAGCGGAGCGCAACCTCAAGAGCGGCGGCCAAGGCCAAGACCAGCAGGGCCAAGGCCAAGGCGACGGCCAGGCCCAGGGTCAGGGCCAAGATCAGGGTCAGGGCGACAAGGGCGGCGGAGACGGGCTCGACGAACAAGGCCGCACCGGCAAGGGCCGCGCCGTCGAAGCGCAAGGTCGCGCGCTCGAAGCGCTGCGCCAGGGCGCGCAGGGTACGCAGCAGCAGGCTCAGGGCAACGGTCAGGGCGGCGGGCGCGGCTACCGGGCGATGAGCCGGCGGCCCGGCGCGGGCGGACCAGGGCGCGATCCGCTCGGCCGCGATTCCGGCAATCGCGGCGGCGCCCTCGATGGCGCGCTGAATGGCGGCGCCGACGTCGCCGAGCGGGCGCGCCAGGTGCTCGAAGAGTTGCGCCGCCGCCTCGCCGACCCGAACCGGCCGGAGGAAGAGCGCGACTATTTCGAGCGGCTGTTGAAGCGCGATTGAGCCGCAGACCGGCCCGATCGCGGCGAATTGGCCGCGACGCCGGCCCAGCCTATAAGAGCTGACTCGATCGGAGCCGCCATGCCGACCTTCGCCAGCGCCCTCGTGGCGATCGCTGTCCTGACCGTCGCGGCGACCCTGCTGTTCGGCTTCCTCAATCTGGCGCGACCGGGCTCCGGCGAGCGATCGCAAAAACTGATGCGCTGGCGGGTCGGGCTGCAGTTGTTCGCGGTGGCGGTGATCGTCGTCGTGCTGCTGGCGCGCATGCATTAGGGAAGGCGCGTCGTGGCGGAATCACCAGCGTCATCTTTGCCGCGAAAGCGGAAACCAGACTCGGCGGCGGCTGCGTCCTTTGCGGCAGGATTCCCGCTTTTGCGGAAATGACACGGACAGGAGCGTTACAAGCTCTGTCATAAGGCAACGCGCTTCGGGGAACACGCGGATGGTTCGGCTCAATCGCATTTACACCCGCACTGGCGACGACGGCACGACCGGGCTTGGCGACGGTTCCCGTCGCGCCAAGCACGACGCGCGGGTCGAAGCGTTCGGCGCGGTCGACGAAGCGAATTGCGCGATCGGCCTGGCGAGGCTGGAAACGCGCGATTCCGCCGACGCTGGGCTCGCCGCGATCGAAGCGACGCTGGCGCGCGCGCAGAACGATCTCTTTGACCTCGGCGCCGATCTCTGCGCGCCGCCCGTCGCCGACGAAAAGGACGCGCGGCTGCGCGTCGCGCCGAGCCAGGTCGAACGGCTCGAACGCGAGATTGACGCGCTCAACGCCAATCTCGCGCCGCTCCGCTCGTTCGTTCTGCCGGGCGGGACGCGGGCGGCGGCGGCGTTGCATCAGGCGCGCGTCGTCTGCCGGCGCGCCGAGCGGCGCATGACGACGCTCGCCACGATCGAACCGGTCGGCGCGGCCGCGCTGGCCTACGTCAATCGCCTGTCCGACTATTTGTTCGTCGCCGCCCGCGTCGCCAACGACGGCGGCCGCGCGGACGTGCTGTGGATCCCCGGCGCGAACCAGAGCGAAGCGAAGTGAGCGACCGCGGGCGCAAACTGGCGACGGCGATCGGCGCCATCAGCGGCACGTCGATGGACGGCATCGACGTCGCGCTGATCCGCTCCGATGGCGAGGCGCGCCTCGAAGCCGGCCCGGGCGCGACCTACCCCTACCCGACCGAGATCGCGGCCGCGTTGCGCGCCGTCGTCGCCGATCCGGCGCGCGCCGCAGGCCCGCTGGTCGAACTCGAGGCCGCCGTCACCGACTCGCATGTCGCAGCGATCGAGCGCTTTCTCGGCGAATTCGCCATCGACCGGCGCGAGGTCGAGATCGTTGGCCTGCACGGCCAGACCGTGCTGCATCGGCCGGAGGAGCGCTTCACCCGTCAGCTTTGCGACGGCGCGCGCGCGGCGGCGGCGCTGGCGATTGACGTCGTCAACGACTTCCGTTCGGCCGATGTGGCGGCTTGCGGTGAAGGCGCGCCGCTCGCGCCGCTCTATCACGCGGCGATGTGCGCCGGGCTCGACAAGCCGGCGGCGGTTCTCAACCTGGGCGGCGTCGGCAATGTCACCTACCTCGGCAGGGCGGGCGAGATCGTCGCCTTCGACACCGGCCCCGCCAACGCGTTGATCGACGACTTCGTCCTGCGGCGGCTCGGCCAGCCCTACGACGAAGATGGGCGAATGGCCGCCGCCGGCCTCGCCGACGCGCGCATCGTCGCGGCATTGATGCGCGACCCGTATTTTGACCGGTCGCCGCCGAAGTCGCTCGACCGCAACCATTTCCACGCCGCCGCGACGCGCGCCGTCGAGAGCCTCGCCGACGCCGACGGGGCGGCGACCCTGCTCGCCTTCACCATCGAGGCGACGGCGGCGGCGGCGCGACACTTCGCCGGCGCGCCGACGCGCTGGCTGGTGTGCGGCGGCGGACGTCGCAATTCGGAGCTGATGAAGAACCTGGCGGCGCGCCTGGCGACGCATGTCGAACCGATCGAGGCGATCGGCTTCGACGGCGACGTCATCGAAGCGCAGTGTTTCGGCTATCTTGCGCTTCGCTCGCGCGCCGGCCTGCCGATCTCGCTGCCAACCACGACGGGCGCGCCGCGGCCGATGACGGGCGGCCGCTTGTGGCCGGCGCGCGTCGGTCCCTAATATGCCGCCAGCGCTGGCAAAGCGCGCGATTGAGCGACCCGGAGAGTCCAGGATGTCGACGCCGCATAACTTCCTCGCCGAGCTGGTCGGTTGCTTCGCGACGCCGGTCGCCGAAAATCCGACCGTCGCGATGATGGAGGCGGCGTTTCGTCATCACCTGATGAATGCGCGCTACATCAATTGCGAAGTGCAGCCCGCGGCGCTCGGCGACGCCGCGCGCGGCGCGCGCGCCATGGACTGGCGCGGCTTCAACTGCTCGATCCCGCACAAAGTGGCGATCATCGAACATCTCGACTCGCTCGGCGCTTCGGCAGCGACGATCGGCGCGGTCAATTGCGCTGTGCGGCGCGGCGACAAATGGATCGGCGAGAACACCGACGGCGTCGGCTTCATGGAGTCGCTGAAGACGCTGGTCGACGTCGCGGGAAAGGCGCTCGTCATATTCGGCGCTGGCGGCGCGGCGCGCGCGATCGCGGTCGAGGCGGCGCTCGCCGGCGCGCGACGGATCACGATCGTCAACCGCGGCGAAACGCGCGGCGGCGAGCTGGCGGAACTCATCAACGCCAAGACGCCGGCGAAAGCCACGTTTGTTCGTTGGAAGGAGACCTATCGCGGCGGCGGCGATGACGATGTCTTCGTCAACGCGACCTCGATCGGCCTCTATCCGGATATCGAGGGCTGGGTCGACGCCGATCTCTCGGCCGTCAAGCGCGACGCGGTCGTCGCCGACGTCATTCCCAATCCGCCCCGCACGCTGTTTCTGCGCGACGCCGAAGCCCAGGGGCTAAGGACGCTCGACGGGCTCGGCATGCTGGTCAATCAGGGCGTCGTCTCGATCCGCCACTGGTTCGGCGTCGGCGTCGAGGCGATCGTCATGCGGCGGACCCTCGAGGATCTCTTCGGCGGCTAGCCGCGATCCGCTCGCAGTAAAAAAAAGCGCCGCGCGGAGGGGGACGCGCGGCGCGGGCCTGGATGCGGGTCTCACGCCTTATCGATCGCCCAGGGGCCGGGTCCGGCGGCGGCGAGATAGAGGAACACGAAGCAGAGCAGGACCGCCGGCTCGCCGAAGTTGAGCGCCGGGAAGAAGCTTCGCGGGAAATGGGCCATGAAATAGGCGGCGGCCATGAAGCCCGACAGGACGAAGGCGACCGGACGAGTCAGCAAGCCGATCACGATCAGCGCGCCGCCCACCAGTTCCATCCCGCCGGTGAACAGCAGCAGCCCGTGCGGCATCTGATCAAGGCCGGTCAATGTCGGAAAGCCGAGCAGCTTGCCTGTGCCGTGCTCGAGAAACAGCAATCCCGTCACGATGCGTAGGATGGATTGCAGATAGGGCGCCCACGCGGCGGGAAGGATGGTGAAGTTCACGATCGCCTCGTCGTTGTTTTTCACAGGCTCAGCCGGCGCAAGCGGGTCGACGCCCGCGCCGGCTTTTGGCTGAAGACTGTATCGCCCTTAGGCGAATTTGGCGATCTGATCGAAGGCGAAGCGCGGGCTGCGCGGGAACAGCTTCTCGTAGTCGCCGTAGCCGATGTTGACGATCACGTTCGACTTGACGTCGGTCCCGGCGAAGAATTCAGCGTCGACCTTGGCGTTGTCAAAGCCGGTCATCGGCCCGGTGTCGAGGCCAACGGCGCGCAGAGCCAAGAGGAAATAGGCGACCTGCAGGGTGCCGTTCTGAAACGCGCTGCGCTCGGCGAAAGCCGCATTGCCATCGAACCAGCTCTTGGTGTCGGCGTGCGGGAACAGGAAGGGCAAATGCTCGAAGAACTTCACGTCGTAGCCGGCGATCGCGACGACCGGCGCAGCGAGGGTCTTCTCCAAATTGCCGGGCATGAGCGCCGGAGCGAGCCGCTGCTTGGCCGCCGTCGAGCGCAAGAAGACAACCCGAAACGGCGACTGGTTGACGCTCGTCGGCGCCATTTTGGCGAGATCGACAGCCTGGCGCAGCAGCTCCTCGGGAACGGGCTTGTCGATGAAAGCATTGTGCGTACGCGCCTCGTTAAAAAGGATCGCGAGCGCATCCTTGGTAAGGTGCTTCGGGTCGGCGGTGTGGGCGGTCATTGAGGAATCCCCTGGAAGCGAATTGGATACTTTGAAGATGGGGGTTGCGACCCATCGACGCAATTGGCAAAATATTGGAGAAACCCATCATACGGAGTGATCGATGATCGATCCACTGACCCTCGACCAGATGCGCGCTCTGGTCGTCGTCGCCGAAGCCGGCAGCTTTTCCGCCGCCGCACGGCGGCTTGGCCGCGTCCAATCGGCAATCAGCCAGTCGATCCAGACGATGGAGGCGACGCTCGGCGTGACCCTGTTCGACCGCTCGACCCGTACGCCCACCCTCACCGAAGCTGGCAAGGCGATCGTCAACGACGCCCGGGCGGTGCTCGAAGGGGCCAAGGCGATGCGAGCGCACGCCGAGAGCATCGCCGCCGACGTCGAGCCGGAGATGACGCTCGCGGTCGACTCGATGTTTCCGACGCCGCTGCTGATGGCTTCGCTCGACGCCTTGCGCCACGAATTTCCCGACCTGCCGGCGACGGTGTTCACCGAGGCGCTCGGCGGCGCCGAGCAGCGGCTGCGCGACGGCGCGGCGCGAATGGCGATCTACACCCTGCCGGGCGGCGTGGCGCGCGACCTGAGCACCCAGTTCCTCACCCGCATCGCGCTGACGCCGGTGGTCGCCGCCGACCATCCGCTCGCCGCCGTCCCTGGCCCGCTCGGCCGCGAGGCGCTGGAGCCCCACGTCCAGCTCGTCCTGACCGACCGCACCGACGTGACGCGCAACATCCAGGGCGGCGTCGTCGCCTTGCGCGTCTGGCGGTTCGCCGACCTCTCGACCCGGCTCGAGTTCCTGCTCGGCGGCTTCGGCTGGTGCAACATGCCGCTGCACATGGTCGAGAACCACATCCTCGCCGGCCGGCTGAAGCAGCTCTCGCTCGCCGGCGGCCCGGAGGTCGAATTGCCGCTGTACGTCGTCCACGAACGCGGTCGCCGGATCGGCCGCGCCGGCCGCTGGCTGATCGACGATCTGCGCGCGCGGCTGACGAATTGCCCCGGCGCGCACCTGCGCGTCGACAATCAGCCGCCGGCGACCGCCGACCTCGTCGCCTAAGCGGACAAGGGACCCAGTGGACGTCGGCCGGCCAGGGGTTGCCTTTTCGTCCGCCGCGCGCGACAAATGCGGCGACTTAAGGGGGGCTTAACCATGCAACGCGCGGCGTTGGTGGGCCTGGTCCTGCTGGGCGCCGCGGGGAGCGCGGCAGGCCAGCCGCCAGACACGACCGAGCGCCCCGTAAAGGCGAACGCCTACAGCGCTGTCGGCTGGGCTACGTGGTACGGCCGCGAATTCCATGGCCGGCGCACCGCCGACGGCGAGACGTTCGACATGGGCGGGCTCACGGCCGCCCACAAGACCATGCCGCTGCCCTGCTACGCGCGCGTCACCAATCTCAGGAACGGCCGCTCGATGGTCGTGCGCGTCAACGATCGCGGGCCGTTCGTCGCTGACCGGCTGATCGACGTATCGGCCGGCGTCGCCAACCTGCTCGATTTCCAGCATTCCGGGCTCACCAAGGTCAAAGTCGAATACGTCGGCATGGCGCCGATGGGCGGCGCCGACCGGCCGGCGCTGCTGGCGAGCCTGAAGACACGCGATTCGTCCGACGACGGCGTCAGCCTCTTTGCGCCGACGCGGCCGATTGTCGCGGCCATTGCGCCGAAACGACCGGCGGTCGCCGCTTTCGAGCCGGCGTCGACGGTGGTCGCCGCTTATGCGTCGACGCGGGCGGCGATCGGCCCCTTCGCCGAATCGGGCGCGCTGGCGGCGGCGAACCGCGTCGCCAACGCCGGTCCGGCGCGCACGGTCGGCCTCGACTCGCCGCCGCCGCTACGCGACGTTGCGGCGCCTTCGCCCTACGGGGCGCTGGTTCCCTCGCCCTACGGTGAGCTGGCGCCTTGGCCCGCCGATCCGGCGGCGGCGCCGTCGCTGATGGCGGAACTTCGCCGATAAGGGCGATCTCCGCGTTTTCGATCACCGCCAATAGAAAAAGGGCGCCCGGTTAGGGGCGCCCTTCGCTTCGGTTGAAGCGGGCGGCGCAGGCCGCCCGTGCGATCACTCGCCCTTCTTCTTGTCGCGCGCCTTGAGCGCCGCGCCGAGAATGTCGCCGAGCGAGGCGCCCGAGTCGGCCGAGCCGTACTGGGCGATCGCTTCCTTCTCTTCGGCCACTTCGAGCGCCTTGATCGACACCGCGACCTTGCGGGCGCGGCGGTCGAACTGGGTGATGCGCGCGTCGACCTTCTCGCCGACCGAGAAACGCTCGGGGCGCTGGTCGGCGCGGTCGCGCGCCAGCTCGTTGCGCTTGATGAAGGCGGTCAGATCCGTTCCGGCGATCTTGACCTCCAGGCCGCCGTCCTTGACCTCGATGACTTCGCAAGTGACGACCGAGCCCTTGCGCATCTCGCCTTCGCCGGCCGCCACTTCCTCGCCGGCCGCCGTCTTGGCGGCGAACGGGTCGCTGGCGAGCTGCTTGACGCCGAGCGCGATGCGCTCCTTCTCGAGATCGACGTCGAGCACCTTGGCGCGAACGATGTCGCCCTTCTTGTAGTCTTCGATCGCCTGCTCGCCTGGCTTCGTCCAGTCGAGGTCGGAGAGGTGGACCATGCCGTCGACGTCGCCGTCGAGCCCGACGAACAGGCCGAACTCGGTCTTGTTCTTGACCTCGCCCTCGACCACGGAGCCGTTGGGATACTTCTGCGAGAAGGCTTCCCACGGATTCTGCAGCGTCTGCTTGAGGCCGAGCGAGATGCGGCGCTTGGCGGCGTCGACCTCGAGCACCTGCACCTCGACCTCCTGGCTGGTCGAGATGATCTTGCCGGGGTGGACGTTCTTCTTGGTCCACGACATTTCGGAGACGTGGATGAGGCCCTCGATCCCCGGCTCGAGTTCGACGAACGCGCCGTAGTCGGTGATGTTGGTGACGCGGCCCTTGAGCTTCTGGCCGACCGAGTAGCGCGCTTCGATGTTCGACCACGGGTCTTCGAGCAGCTGCTTCATGCCGAGCGAGATGCGGTGCGTCTCGTGGTTGATCTTGATGATCCTGACCTTCACCTGCTGGCCAATCGACAGCACCTCGGTCGGGTGGTTGACGCGACGCCAAGCGATGTCGGTGACGTGCAGCAGGCCGTCGATGCCGCCCAGGTCAACGAACGCGCCGTAATCGGTGATGTTCTTCACCGTGCCTTCGATCACCTGGCCTTCGGCGAGGTTGGCGACGATCTCGTGGCGCTGCTCGGCGCGGCTCTCCTCGAGCACGGTGCGGCGCGACACGACGATGTTGCCGCGACGGCGATCCATCTTGAGGATCTGGAACGGCTGCGGGACGTTCATCAGCGGCGCGACGTCGCGCACCGGGCGAATGTCGACCTGGCTGCGCGGCAGGAACGCCACGGCGCCGTCGAGGTCGACGGTGAAGCCGCCCTTGACCTGGTTGAAGATGACGCCTTCGACCTTCTCGTTCTTCTCGAACGCCTGCTCGAGCTTGACCCAGCTCTCTTCGCGCCTAGCCTTGTCGCGCGAGATGACCGCTTCGCCGAGCGCGTTTTCGATGCGCTCGAGATAGACCTCGACTTCGTCGCCGACGCCCGGCGCCGGGTCGCGACCGTGGTTGGTGAATTCCTTCAGCGCGACGCGACCCTCGGTCTTCAGACCGATGTCGATCAGCGCCATATCCTTTTCAATGGCGACGACGCGGCCCTTGACCACCGAACCCTCGAACGCCTCGTCGGCGCCGTAGGTCTCATCCAAAAGGGCTGCGAAATCCTCGCGCGTCGGCGAGGCGGAAGCTACGGACATTGTCTCTCCTAAAAGGCCCAATGCGGGCGGCGCCGGCGGGGTTGGCGTTGACAGGGGGCTCCCGTCGCCAGCTTCGAGTCGGCGGCGCTTGTGATCAGCCGCGGACCCAACGCCGCCTCTTGCCGAGGCGGGCCGGCGCAGGCGCCGGCGGCGAAAGCTCATGGGTTCATACGCCCGACCCGAGGGCCAAACGCGCGCGTTGCCTAGCAAGATTGCCGCACGCCGGCAAGGAGAATATCGCGATTCTTGAGCCCGCGCCGGCCCCCTTGCGACCCGGCCGCGCCGCGCCCACAATGCCGCCGACCTCCTCCCCAGCGAGACCGCCCGCCATGCCGCACCTGTTCAGCGCGCTTCGCCTGCGCGACGTTACGCTCGCCAACCGCGTCGGCGTTTCGCCGATGTGCCAATATTCCTCCGTCGACGGCCTCGCCAACGACTGGCATTTCGCCCATCTCGCGGCGCGCGCGGTCGGCGGCGCGGCGCTGGTGTTCACCGAAGCGGCGGCGGTCACGCCGGAGGGGCGGATCTCGCCGGAAGACCTTGGGGCGTGGAGCGAGAAGCACTTCGAGCCGCTCGAGCGCATCGCGCGCTTCATCGACGGGCAAGGCGCAGTCGCCGGGATCCAGCTCGCCCACGCCGGCCGCAAGGCGAGCGTCTACCGACCGTGGTCGGGCGACGGCGCCGTGCCTGTGGCGGAAGGCGGCTGGCGCCCGGTCGGGCCGAGCGCCCTCGCCTTCGGTGAACGCTACGCGACGCCGGAGGAACTGACCGTCGAGGCCATCGCGGCGCTGCAACAGGCCTTCGCCACGGCCGCCAGCCGCGCCTATGCGGCGGGCTTCCGCGTCATCGAGATCCACGGCGCGCACGGCTATCTGGCGCATCAGTTCCTGTCGCCGCTGAGCAACCGCCGCGCCGACGCCTACGGCGGTTCGTTCGACAACCGTACGCGGTTCCTCCGCGAATGCGTCGCGGCGGTGCGGCGGGCGCTGCCCGACCGCTGCCCGCTGTTCGTGCGCATCTCGGCCACCGACTGGACCGAGGGCGGCTGGGACATCGAGCAGTCGGTGGACCTGGCGCGCCGGCTGAAGAGCCTCGGCGTCGACGTCATCGACTGTTCGTCGGGCGGCAATGTCGAGAAGGCCAAAGTTCCCGTTGGCCCCGGCTATCAGGTCCCGTTCGCCGAGCGGATCAGGCGCGAGGCGAACATCGCCGCGGCGGCGGTCGGCATGATCACCGCGCCGACCCAGGCCGACCAGATCGTCAGCGCCGGCCAGGCCGATCTCGTGCTGCTGGCGCGCGAACTGCTGCGCGACCCCTACTGGCCGCTGCGCGCAGCGCGCGAGCTGGGCCACGAGATGGCGTGGCCGGCGCAATACCTACGCGCCGGCCCGACCGGCGCCCCCGAGCGCACGCCCGCGCACGCGATCGACTGAGGGCGAAAGGGGCGGAGGCGGCGCTTGCGCGCCGGCAGCCGTTTCCATCCGAACCGTCATGGCCGGGACAAGCCCACGGCTGTCCGGTTCATGTGCAGCTCCAGTCGAATTGGAGTTGGCGGGAGTCGAAGGGGTTCGGCG
>Ga0182014_10004725_pt1 | contig 15455 bp, 17 predicted proteins | sample 612S2DmetaG_FD_120489 | JGI IMG/M metagenome (GOLD analysis project Ga0182014, IMG submission 120489) | Permafrost microbial communities from Stordalen Mire, Sweden - 612S2D metaG | ecosystem: Environmental > Terrestrial > Soil > Wetlands > Permafrost | place: Sweden: Stordalen | collected... | reverse complement strand
GCCTATGCGGAGATGGATTTCGAGGTCCCCACCCGTCCCGAGGCTGACACCTACGCCCGGTACCTGGTGCGCCTGGCGGAGATGCGCCAGAGCCACCGGATCATCGACCAGTGCCTGGGCGGGCTGCCCGAAGGCCCGGTCATGGCCAAGCTGCCCAAGATCCTCCGGGCCGAGGTCAACGAGGTCTACCACCCCACCGAATGCCCCAAGGGCGAGCTGGGCTACTACCTGGTGGGCGAAAAGGGCTCCACCAATCCCTACCGGTTCCATGTGCGTGCCCCGGGGTTCATCAACCTCCAGGCCCTGCCCATGATGATCGAAGGCTCCCTGGTGGCGGACGTCATCGCCACCATCGGCACCCTGGACGTGGTTCTCGGCGAGATCGACCGATGACGGCGCAACCCTCAACCCAAGTCTCACCCGGGCGCGAATGACATGCAGACCATGACCCTGTCCCAGACCTGCGTGATGGCCATCCTCCAGGCCATCGCCGTGGTCATCTTCATCTTCATCGTGGTGCCGCTCACCACCTTCGCCGAGCGCAAGGTGCTGGGCTATCTCCAGGATCGCCTGGGTGCCACCCGCATCGCCGGCTCCCGCAACGGCCTCACCGGCTTCCTCAACCGCGGCATGTGGAAGATGGGCAAGGTGCCCTTCCTCTCCATCGTGCGCGGCCTGCCCATGTTCATCGGCGACATCATCAAGCTGCTGGTGAAGGAGGACATCATCCCGGACAAGGCCGACCGGGCCATCTTCATCATCGCCCCGGCCCTGAGCATGGTCGCCTCGGTGGTGGTGTTCGCCGCCATCAGCTTCTACCCCGGCGCCCTGTTCACCTTCCCCCGGTGCGTCCCGGTCATCGGCGGCCTGCCCTTCACCGGCTTCATCACCAACATGAACGTCGGCCTGCTGTTCATCCTGGGCATCGCCTCGGTGGGCGTCTACGGCATCGTGCTGGGCGCCTGGTCCTCCAATTCCAAGTTCCCGCTCCTGGGCGGCCTGCGCTCGGCGGCCCAGATCGTCAGCTACGAAGTTCCCCTCACCTTGAGCCTGATGGTGCCGGTGGTGCTGTCCGGCAGCCTCAACTTCAACGAGATGACCCGGATGGTGGCCACGCAGATGCCCATCTGGGCGGTGCCTCTGCTGTTCGTGGGCTTCTTCGTCTACTTCACCTGCGGCTTCGCCGAGACCAACCGCATGCCGTTCGACATGCCCGAGGCGGAGAACGAACTGGTGGCCGGGTTCCACACGGAGTACTCGGGCATGAAGTTCGGGTTCTTCTACCTGGCGGAGTACATCAACATGATCGTGGTGGCGGCCCTGGCCAGCGCCTTCTTCCTGGGCGGCCCCTTCCTGCTGCCCTTCGGACTGCAGAGCTTCGTGCCCGCCACCTGGCCCCTCATCGGCGGCCCCAACGTCATCTGGTTCCTGCTGAAGATCTTCTTCCTGCTGTTCACCTTCATCTGGGTGCGGGGCACCATTCCCCGCTACCGGTATGATCAAATCATGGCCATCGCGTGGAAGTACTTGATTCCCTTCACGCTTGTGGACGTTGCCCTGGCGGCCGTTGTCCGCTTCACCATGGCCTGAGGGAGAAAGACCTATGACCAACTTCCTCAAGACGCTCATCCCCCAGGACATCGCCAAGGGCCTGTACCTGACCGGCCAGCACTTCATGCGGGTGTTCCGCACCGCCAACCGGCGCAAGGTGCCGCTGCACGTGGTCTCGGAGTACCCCGAGGTGCCGGCCAAGGTGCAGCCGCGCTTCCGCGGCCGGCTGACCCTGCTCAAGGACGAGCAGGGCGAGATCAAGTGCGTGTGCTGCCTGGCCTGCGAAAAGATCTGCCCGACCCAGGTGATCACCATCGAGTCCGGCAAGAAGGAGGGGCGCAAGACCAAGATCCCCCTTCGCTACGACTTCGAGATGGAGCGCTGCATCTTCTGCGAGTTCTGCGTGGAGAGCTGCGGCTTCGACTCCATCATCCTCAACCACCAGTTCGAGCTGGCGGCGTACAATCGGGAAGACTTCTCCATCGGAATGCTGGGCACGTCCCAGAACATGTTCGAACTGACCCCGGTCGGCCGGTACTCCTACTCCGACTCGGACAAGGACTGAACCCCTCTCTGCGAAAGACAAGGCCTCCCATGGACCCATTGCTAGCATCGATCGGCCACTACATGTTCCACTGCTTCGGCCTCCTGGCCGTGGCCGGAGCCCTGGCCCTGGTCTTTTCCAAGAACGCCATCCACAGCATCGTCGGCTTCCTGCTGGCCATGCTGGCGGTGGCCGGGTGCTTCCTCACCCTCTCCGCCGAGTTCCTGGCGGTGGCCCAGCTGCTGGTGTACGCCGGCGGCATCGTGGTGCTGTTCCTGTTCGTGGTCATGCTTGTGGAGATGACCAAGTACAAGGAAAAGGGCCTGTTCCAGATCCAGGCGCCGTACGCCATCGCGGTGGTGCTGGCGGGGGCGGTGGTGGTCATCAGCGTGTTCTGGCGGACCTGGTTCGGCCCCGACGCCACCAAGGCCCTGACCCTCAGCCCCACGCTGGCCCAGGGGCTGGACGTGGCCAACCAGAACGCCCAGGCGGTGAGCCGGGGCATCTTCGCCCAGTACCTTCTGCCCTTCGAAATCCTGTCGGTGATCCTCCTGGTGGCCCTGGTGGGCGCGGTGGTCCTGGCCAAGACGGAGCGGGTGTGACATGCCATCCATGAACGCAGTCCTCTTCATCTCCTTCCTGCTGTTCTCGGTGGGGGTGGCCGGCGTGCTGATCCGGCGCAACGTCCTCATCATCCTCATGTGCGTGGAATTGATGCTGAACGCCGCCAACCTCAACCTGGTGGCCTTCGCCCGGCACAGCGGCACCGTGAACGGACAGGCCTTCGCCCTGCTGGTGATGGGCCTGGCGGCGGCGGAAGTGTCCATCGGCCTGGCCCTGGTGGTGGCGCTCTACCGGAAGAAGGACACCATCCAGGTGGACCAGATCAACCTCCTCAAGGGCTGACGAACCCTCAGATACCAGATTTCGGGTGAACGAATGATCATGCAAGCAACCATCAGCACCGCCCTGAGCACGCCGATCCACAGTTCGGTGCTCTGGCTCATTCCCTTCATGCCCCTGTTCGGCGCCATCCTGAACGGGGCCACCGGACGCTGGGCCAGGAACACCAAACTGGTGGACGCCATAGCCCTGGGCTCCGTGGCCATCTCCTTCCTCCTGGTGCTGTGCTGCTTCGCCCGGCTGCTGGGGCAGGCGCCGGAGAACCGCTCGGTGAACCAGACCCTCTGGACCTGGTTCGACCTGGGCGGGGCCCACGTGCTGGGCGGCCTGACCCAGAACACCATGAACTGGGCCTACAAGTTCGATCCGCTCTCCGGCTGCATGGCGCTCCTGGTGACCGGGGTGGGCTGGCTCATCCACCTGTTCTCCACCGGCTACATGGCCGAGGAGCGCAATGACGGCACCTATTATAGATTCATGGCATATATGAACCTCTTCGTGTTCTCCATGCTCAACCTGGTATTAGGCGCCAACATGGTGATCATGTTCCTGGGCTGGGAAGGGGTCGGCCTTTGCAGCTACCTGCTGATCGGCTTCTACTTCGAGCGGGAGTACTGCGCCATCGCCGGGAAGAAGGCGTTCGTCACCAACCGCATTGGCGATTTCGGCTTCATGATCGGCTTCTTCCTGATTTTCATGGTCTACGGCGCCACCGACTTCGACACCCTCATGGGCATGACCCGGACCCTCCTGGCCCGGCCGGAGATCACCCTGTTCGGCATCTCCCACGCCCCCACCTGGTGGTTCAACCTCATCGGCTGCTGCCTGTTCCTGGGCGCCTGCGGCAAGAGCGCCCAGATCCCCCTGTATGTCTGGCTGCCCGACGCCATGGCCGGCCCCACCCCGGTGAGCGCCCTGATCCACGCGGCCACCATGGTCACCTCCGGCCTGTACATGATCGCCCGGATGAACTTCATCTATATCAATGCTCCGGTGGCGCTCAGCCTGGTCCTGTGCATCGGCTCGCTCACGGCCATCGTCGCTGCCAGCATGGGCCTGGCCCAGTACGACATCAAGAAGGTGCTGGCCTACTCCACCGTGAGCCAGCTGGGCTTCATGTTCATGGGCATGGGCGCCGGGGCATTCTCGGCCGGCATGTTCCATGTCTTCACCCATGCCTTCTTCAAGGCTGCGCTCTTCCTCGGTTCCGGCTCGGTGATCATGGCCTGCCATCACGAGCAGGACATGCGCAACTTGGGCGGGCTGCGCAAGCTCATGCCCTGGACCTTCGCCTCCATGGGCATCGCCACCCTGGCCATCGCCGGCATCTTCCCCTTCGCCGGCTTCTTCTCCAAGGACGAGATTCTCTGGAAGGTGTTCGAGGGCTGGTATCACGGGGGCAACGCCCTGAACCTGGTCTGCTGGATCCTGGGGATGGTGGCCGCCTTCATGACCGCCTTCTACATGGTCCGGCTGATGGTGATGACCTTCTACGGCGAATACCGCGGGGCCGGGCATGATCCCTACGGCTTGACGGTGCCCTCCGAGGTGGTGCACCACGCCGCCGCCCACGACGATGGGGCCGGACACGACGCCCATGGCCACGGCGGCCAGGAGGCCCACGGCGACCATGCCCATGGTCCCAAGGAAGTGCCCTGGAACATGTGGCTGCCGGTGTTCATCCTGGCCATGCTGGCCCTGGTGGGCGGCTTCCTGAACATCCCGCACAGCCTGCACTGGATCGGCAGCAGCCACTTCTCCCACTGGATCGCCCCCCTGCTCTACCAGACCGGCCCGGTGGAGCACGAAGCGGCGGGCGCCATGGAATACATCCTCATGGCCGTGGCCACCCTGGTATGGGCGCCCGCCGCCATGGCCCTGGCCTGGTGGTTCTACGCCAAGGATCCGGCGTGGTCCACGCCCAGGGCCTTCGTCAAGCGCTTCCCCGGGGTGTTCAAGTGGGTGAACGCCAAGTACTTCGTGGACGAGTTCTACGAGGCGGCCTTCATCGGCCCCTGCAAGCAGCTGGGGGCCCAGCTGTGGGCCTTCGATTCCCTGGCCGTGGACGGCATGGTCAACGGCGCGGCCCGGTTCACCCTCGGGCTAAGCCACGCCATGCACTGGTTCGACGCCAAGATCGTGGACGGCCTGGTGAACCTGGTCGCCTGGATCCTGCAGCAGGTCTCCCTGGGCTTCCGCAAGTTCCAGAGCGGCCGGGTGCAGAACTACGCCTTCGTCATGTTCCTGGGCTTCATTGTCTTCGCCTTCTGGAAGTTCCTCGCCTGAGATCCCCTTTCGTCTGATTGCTGGAGTTCCCATGATTCACTGGTATCAAAATCTCCCGTTGTGGGTCACTTTCGTCCCGCTCCTAGGGGCCCTGCTCCTGCTCCTGGTGCCCAAGGGCCAGCGCCGGGTCTTCGAGCTGGGGGCCCTGGCCGTCACGGTGATCGACTTCCTGATCAGCGTGCCGCTCTGGTTCCAGTACGACCGGGGTTCGGCCGCGGTCCAGTGGGTCTACGCGGTGGACTGGATCCCCAGCCTCGGAGTCAAGTTCAGCATCGGCATGGACGGCATCAGCCTGGTGCTGCTGCTGCTCACCACCTTCCTGGGCTTCATCGTGGTGTGGTGCTCGTTCAAGGCCATCGGCGAGCGGCACAAGGAGTACTACATCTGGCTCCTGGTCATGCAGTTCAGCATGATGGGCGTGTTCATCACCCAGGACATGTTCCTGTTCTACCTGTTCTGGGAACTGATGCTGGTGCCCATGTACTTCCTCATCGCCATCTGGGGCGGCCCCAACAAGCTCTACGCCGCCATCAAGCTGTTCCTCTACACCCTGTCCGGTTCGGTGCTGATGCTGGTGGCGATCCTGGCCATCTACTTCCTGCAGTTCAAGACCACCGGCCACTATGACATGTCCATCGCCTCGTTCCAGGCCATGGCCGCCACCGTTGCCCAGCAGAGCCACACCTTCCAGATCCTGCTGGCCCTGGCCTTCTTCGTGGGGTTCGCCATCAAGGTGCCCATGTTCCCGTTCCACACCTGGCTGCCTGACGCCCACGTGGAGGCCCCCACCGCGGGCTCCGTGGTGCTGGCCGGCGTCCTGCTGAAGATGGGGACCTACGGCTTCGTGCGGTTCCTGCTGCCCATCGCCCCCAAGGCGACCATGGAGCTGATGCCCTGGTTCATGGGCCTGGCCCTGATCGGCGTCATCTACGGCGCCCTGGTGGCCATGGTCCAGAAGGACATGAAGAAGCTGGTGGCCTACTCCTCCGTGAGCCACCTGGGCCTGTGTATGGTCGGCCTGTTCGCCATGAACCCCAACGGCATCACCGGCGGCATCCTGCAGATGCTCAACCACGGCATCTCCACCAGCGCACTATTCCTTCTGGTGGGCATCGTCTACGAGCGGCGCCACACCCGCATGATCTCGGAATACGGCGGGCTGTCCAAGACCATGCCGATCTACGCCACCATCTTCATGATCATGACCATGAGCAGCATCGGCCTGCCCGGCCTGAACGGGTTCATCGGTGAGTTCGCCATCCTCCAGGGCGCCTTCCAGGCCGCCCCCTGGCTGGCGGTGCTGGCCACCACCGGCATCATCCTGGGCGCCGCCTACATGCTCTGGCTGTTCCAGCGGGCCATGTTCGGACCGGTCAGCGAGGTCAACACCAAGATGGCCGACCTGAACGCCCGGGAGATCGCCTACTTCGCGCCCCTGGTCCTGGCCGCCTTCTGGATCGGCCTCTATCCCAAGGCCATGATGGACGTGCTGCGCCAGCCGGTGGTCAAGCTGGTCCAGCAGGTGAATCCCGAATTCTACCGCCAGGAGGCCCTGGAGGCCGGACAGCGCGCCGCGGCCAAGGCCGGCATGGCGGCCATGGGCCTGCCCGGAGCCAAGCCTGAATCGGAAGAGGGAGGTAACTGATGCCTTTCGCCGCCGGTCTGTGGGAGGCCCTGGTTCGGGACCTTCCGCTCCTGTTCCCCGAGCTGATCCTGATCATCACCGCCACGGTGATGCTCTGGCCGGGGGACCTGTTCGTGCCCCGGGGCGAGAAGCGCCGCTGGGCCTACGTCTCCGTCATCGCCCTGATCGCCTCCGGCCTCTGCGTGCTCACCACTCCCCACGGGCTGGGCTTTTCCGAGATGTTCGAGGTGGACGGCCTGACCAAGGGCTTCCAGTACCTGGTGCTGGCGGCCGGGATCATCACCATCCTGCTGAGCCAGCTGCAGCTGGACGCCATGGGGGAGCAGACGGTGGAGTACTACGCGCTGCTGCTGTTCTCCATCAGCGGCATGATGTTCCTGGTGGGCTCCACCGACCTCATCTCTATCTACTTCTCCCTGGAGCTGATGGCCCTGTGCATCTACATCCTGGTGGCCTACTTCCGCACCCAGGACCGCAGCATCGAGGCCGGGGTGAAGTACTTCCTGCTGGGGGCCTTCTCCAGCGGCATCCTCCTGTTCGGCATCAGCCTGCTGTTCGCCGCCGCCGGGGGGGTCACCACCAACCTGGTGGAACTCAACGACAAGCTGGCCCTGGCTTCGCCCAACAACAGCCTGCTGGTGTTCACCGGGGTGCTGATGGTGCTGGTGGGCTTCTGCTTCAAGGTGGCGGCGGTGCCGTTCCACATGTGGTCGCCCGACGCCTATGACGGCGCCCCCACCCCCATCACCGCCTTCATGTCCATGGCCCCCAAGGCCGCCTCCCTGGCCGCGTTCCTGCGGGTGTTCGGCACCGGCTTCAACGGTGTCCAGTCCGACTGGATGGCCCCGCTGGCCTTCGTGGCGGCGGCCAGCATGATCCTGGGCAACATCGCCGCCCTCAAGCAGCAGACCATGAAACGCCTGCTGGCCTATTCCAGCATCGCCCACGTGGGCTACATGCTGCTGGGCGTCATGTGCTCCGGAGTCCCCGGCGGGCCCCAGGCGGTCTGGCTGTACATGCTCACCTACCTGTTCATGCAGAGCGGCGCCTTCGCCATCATCATCTTCCTCCAGGGCAAGGGCGTCGGCGAGCGCATCGAGGACTTCCGCGGCCTGGGCCGGACCCGCCCGGTGCTGGCCTTCGCCATGATGGTGATCATGCTGAGCCTGGCCGGGGTGCCCCCGCTGGTGGGCTTCTTCAGCAAGTTCTACCTGTTCAAGCTGGCCATCGAGCAGGGCCACGTCACCCTCACGGTCATCGCCCTGCTCACCAGCGCCGTGGCGGCCTACTACTACCTGGCCGTGGTCGCCCTGATGTACTTCAAGGACCCGGCCCCGGAAGCCGCGGAGCCCCGGACCATGGGCGCCGTCACCACCTGGGTGGTGGGCCTGTCCTGCGCCCTGGTGCTGCTGGGAACCTGCTTCGGCGCCAAGCTGCTGGACTGGGCGTCGACGATCGTATAAACCGTGGTCCTGGCCTCGGGGTCCATTGCTCCGATCAACAGGAGACCCGGTCATGAAAAAATTATCCTTCGCCCTCGCAGGGCTCGTTTTCCTGATGCCGTCCACGGCCCAGGCCCAGGTGCGGCTGTCGATCAACCTCGGCCTGCCGGTGGCCCCTCCGCTGGTGCAGGTGCAGCCGGGGATCCAGGTGGTGGAAGGCTTCGGGGAGGAAGTGTTCTTCAGCGCGGGCTGGTACTGGTGCCGGCGGCCTGATGGCTGGTACCGGGCGGCTTCGCCGAGGGCCCCGTTCGGATGGGTGGATGCGCGCCGGGTTCCGTCCGCCCTGGTGCGGATGCCCGCCGGCCGCTACCGCAACTGGCACCACGACATGAGACCCGGTGAGCGGCGCCCCGAAGCCCGCCGGGAAGAAAGGCGTCACCAACCATAGGCGACGGCCTATGCCATCGGCGCGCCTCCCGGGCCGAAGCGGCGCTCCTCCAGCCGGATCGCTCCCTGGCGGTCCCGGGTCAGCACGGTGGAGGCACGGGTGCCGTAATCCTCTGATTGGACGAAGATGGCGGACAGCAGGCGCTCCCATGCCAGCGGCACCCCGGACTTCGGCAGGTCATGGTCCGGGACGATCTCCGGGTCGGCCAGGATGCTGAAGACCGGATCGAAGGCCGGCAGGCCGTCCAGGGCTGCGGCGAACCTGGCTTTGGCGGTGACCAGCTTGGGCCATGGGGTGTCCAGCAAGTGGTTGGACAGGCCGTAGACGCCGGGAGCCAGTCGCCGGGCGCCGCCGTCGCGGTTGGAGCAGTACCAGAGGGCCTGCCCATCCGCCAGCAGCAGGTTGAAGCCGGAATACCGGCCGCCATCGATGGCCGCCGCGCATTCGCCCGGCGACTGCCGGCCCAGCAGGAAATCCTTCGTCAGCAGCCCGCGGGAACGGGCGCCCCTCTCGGTATCCACTCTGTGGATACGCGAGACAGGCTGATTTTTCTCGGTATCCACTTTGTGGATACGCGAGACAGGCTGATTTTTGGGGACGCCCGGCTCGCGGACGTTGGTCACGGCGGCGAAGCGTCCGTCCTCCCGCACCCCCAGCCAGGTGCCGCCGGCTTCCAGGTCCAGGCCTCCCAGCACCCGGGGATCCTCCGGCCAGGGGCCGGCCAAGGCGCTGGGCCGGGCGTAGAATTCGTCCCGGTTCGCGGCCACCACCAACGGGAATTGCGGATGGGATAGCCAGGCGACCAGGATCAGGCACATGGGAGACTCCTGGCGCCATTGTCCCCACCCCGGGGGCCCGTGTCCAAGATGGTGATAACGTTGTCCCGAGGCTAGGGAAAGGGACGGCACGTGCGGTTCGGCTCAGGGAAAAAGGATGTGGATCCCAAGGAAAGGGCCATCTGGGGCGATCTCATGGCCCTGGGCATGGTGTTTCCCATCGCCATCGCCCTGGGCTTCTTCCTGGGGCGCTGGGTCGGGGGGCTGCTGGGGCACCCTCGGATCGGCATGGGGGTGGGTCTGGTGTGGGGGGCGGCCACCGGGTTCTGGGAACTGTACAAGGTGACGGTCCGGCTCAACCGCATGGACGGCGACGGCAAGGGCGGGGACGGAGGCGGGAGCGGGGGCGGCGATGGACCTGGCTGAGGATGGCGGGGCCTCGCACCTGACCCGGATCGCCTGGTTCCAGGCGGCGCTGCTGCCCCTGGGCGCGGCTGCCTGGATGCTCCGGTCATGGCGGGCGGCGCTGGTGTTCGCGCTGGCGGGGGTGGCCAGCATCCTGTTCTGGCACCTGCACCGGTGGATCGTGGCCCGGATGCTGACTCCCTCGGTGCGGCGGCGCTGGGTGTTCGGGTTCCTGGTCATGGTCAAACTGGCGTTGATTGCGCTTATCCTGCATGGCATCATGGACTCCTTCCCCCTGGAAGTGGTTCCCTCCGTCACCGGCATCCTGTTGTTCATCGCGTCGATTCTGCTTGAGGCGGCCTATCTCATCTTCCGGCCGGGCCCCGATGGAAGCACCTAAGTAAAGTGTCATCTGAGGTTTGATCCATGGAATTCCACCCTTCGGGACTTGCCGTTTTTCTCACCTGGATGTTTGGGTTGACCAGGCATACCTGGGGCAGCTTCGCACCTGGCGTGCCGTTCTCCTTCCTGGAGCGCTACGATCATTTGCTCATTTCGTCCCTGGCGGCCCTGGTGACCGTGGCCCTGGCCCTGGCGGTCCGGACCCGCATGGCCCGCATTCCCGGCCCCTTCCAGCAGACCATGGAATACTTGGTCACCTTCGTGCGGTCCCTGGTGGCCGACAATGTGGACCACAACCCGGACCGCTACATGCCCCTCATCGGCACCCTGGGCTTCTTCATCATGCTGAACAACCTGTTCGGCCTGGTGCCCGGGCTGGGCTCGGGAACGGCCAACTGGAACGTCACCCTGGGCTGCGCCCTGGTGGTGTTCTTCTACTACAACTTCCACGGGATGCGCGAGCACGGGATCGGCAGCTACCTGGGCCATTTTGCGGGGCCGGTGTGGTTTCTGTGGGTCCTGCTCTGGCCCCTGGAGATCCTGGGGCTGTTCTCCCGGATCCTCAGCCACAGCCTGCGTCTGTTCGGCAACATCGCCGGCGAGCACGTGGTGTCGGGGATCTTCTTCATGCTGGTGCCGCTGGTGGTGCCGGTGCCCATGATGCTCATGGGGCTGTTCTTCGGGCTGATCCAGACCTTCGTGTTCATCATGCTCGCCACGATCTACGTTTCCGGCGCGGTCGCCCATGAGCACTAGGCCGGGCCCATCCTTCCTTTGCCTGACCCCGGCGACGGGATTCCGAACCCCCCGCCCCCTTACCCTAGAGGTGTCTCCATGAAGAAGTTCATCACCACCGCCTTCCTGTTCACCCTGGCCGTGGCCGCCTTCGCCCAGGGCGCTCCCGCAGCCCCCACCAAGAGCCTCTTCGAAGGCCAGTTCCTGGCCCACATCGCCCTCGCCATCGCGGCCGCCGGCTGCGGCCTGGCCCAGGGCAAGGCCGTCGCCGCGGCTTGCGAAGGCATCGCCCGCAATCCCCAGGCCGCCGGCAACATCCGGACCACCATGATCATCGGTCTGGCCCTGATCGAGGCCCTGGTCATTTATGTGCTGGTCGCCGCTTTCGCTCTGCACTAGCTTTTAACGACGGTCCCCGGGGCGCCTCTGGCGCCCCGGTCCGTCCGCGAGGGGCTGATGGATGGAACTTTTCTATATTCCAGAGTTGATCCCGGGGCGAGAGGAGACTACTTTCTTCTTGGCAGCCGAAGGATTTGCACGGGATCGTGACGCAGGAGGCATCATGTTAAACATTCAGACCCGCCAGGAGGGCAATGCCTCGGTGGTCACCATCCAGGGCAAGGTGAACTTCGAGGTCACCGCCCAGTTGCGGGACGTCATCCGGGACACGGTCACCACCCTGCAGCCCAAACTGCTGGTGATCAACCTGGAGAGCGTCAGCTTCATCGACTCGTCCGGTCTGGGCCTGCTGGTGGCGGCCCGGAACAGCGTCGACAAGAACAGCGGGAAGCTGCACCTCTGCGGCCTGCCGCCGCAGGTGAAGAAGACCTTCGACCAGACCAACCTCACCAACTACTTCTCCATTTTCACCACCGAGCAGGACGCGCTTCGGGGGGCATAGCGCGACCCCGGAAGGCGGTGTATGCACAAAGGCGTAGTTCTGGTAGTTGACGACGAAGCGCCCATTCGGGATATCCTCAGCTTCTACCTGAAACGCGCCGGGTACCAGGTGCTCCTGGCGGAGAACGGCAGGATGGCCCTGGAGGAGATGGCCAAGCTGCAGCCCGACCTCATCCTCTCCGACCTGCGCATGCCGGAGATGGCCGGGGATGATCTGTGCCAGGCGGTGAAGGGCGATCCCAGGACCCGGGACATCTACTTCGTGCTGGTTTCGGCCATGGACGGGCTGGCGTCCAAGATCGGCGGCCTGAACCTGGGCGCCGACGACATGATCTCCAAGCCCTTCCACGCCCAGGAAGTCATGGCCAAGGTGGAGTCGGCGTTCCGGATCATCGGCATGCAGAAGGAGATCAAGCGGCAGAACCTGGAACTCACCCGCTTCCAGGACCGCATGACCGCGGAACTAGCCCTGGCGGCCAGGCTGCAGATGGGCCTGCTGCCCGGCATCCCCGGGCTGGTCTCGGGGCTGCGCTACACCCATCGCTACCTGCCGGCGGAGGGGATCGGCGGAGACATCTACACCATCCAGGCCCTCCCGGACCAGAGCGTCGCCTTCATGATCGCCGATGTGAGCGGCCACGGGGTGACCGCCGCCCTCATCTCGGCCATGGTCAAGACCTATTTCGAAAGCCAGTTGCGCCTCGCGCAAGGCCCCCTGGCCTGGGCCCAGGCCATGAACCGGGACCTGGCCCACAGCACCCTTTCAGAGCAGTTCGCCACGGCCTTCCTGGCCCGGCTGGATCCGGTGGGCGGCACCATGCAGTACGTCTCGGCGGGCCATCCGGCACCCCTGCTGATCCACCAGGGCGCCAGCGGCGGCCGGAAGCCTCTGGAGATCCTGGGCGGCAAGGGGTTCCTGCTGGGCATCGACGAGACCCTCCCGTTCACGGAGCAGGTCTGCCCCTTCGTGCCGGGGGATCGCCTGGTCTTCTACACGGACGGCCTGGTGGAGGTGGAGCGGGAGGACCGCCGCTACCTGGGCGAAGAGGGGCTGCAGGAGATCTGCGAGGATCTGCCGGCGGACGGGGAAGCGGCGGCCGACTGGATCATCGAGAAGGCGGTGGCCTTCAACCAGCCCGCGGCCTTTTCCGATGACGTGACCCTGGTGGTGCTGGACCGGAACTAGCTTGACGCCTGCTCAGCGCAGAGAGGCGGAAACCCGCAGTTCCAGTTGGGGCTGGTTGGGGTCGTCCAGGGTCAGCAGGACCTTCTCGGTGTAGAGCCCGGGCCTGGCGTCGGCGGAGAGAACCACTTCGATCTCGTGGCGGGAGGCGGCGGGCTGGTCGGAGCCCGTGACGCTCAGCGCGGGATTGGTGCTCTTCCAGGAAAGGATGCGGAACGGCTTGCCGTCCACCTGCTTCAGGAGGACCTTGCTGCTCAGTGGCTTGCCGGCGGGCTCGGACCAGGCCACCCGGAGCGGGTCGGCGGTCACATCCGCCCGCATCTCCCACTGGACGGTGAGGGTGATGGAGGGAACCTTGGGGTTGGTGGTGCGCACGATGACGGCATCCGCGCCCAGCTGGCGCCCGGCTGGAATCTTGCGGCCGTCGAGGGTGATGTCCACCCAGGCGTCCTTGCCGTCCCGGCGCAGGGCCGTGGCCAGGTAGGGGGCCCCGGGGGCCTTGGCGTCGGTGAGCTCAACCGGGCGCTCGGTGCCGGAGGTCAGCTTCACGGAAATCTTCCTGGGGACGGAGCGGACCAGGTCCTGGAAGAACACGGAGTCGGTGGAAGGCATGATCTCCCGCACCACGTCCGCCTCGAAGGTGAGGGTGGAGGTGGGGCTGGCCGGGTCGTCGGAGACCACCTGGATGGATTTCCGGGACAGGCCCCGGAATCCGGCCGGGTTGAAGGTGACCTCGATGTCGGTGCTCTCGCCCGGGGCCAGGGTCCACTTGCCCAGCACGGTGGAGGTGCACCCGCAGGATGGGTTGAGCCGGGTGATGTTCAGGGGCGCCTGGCCGGTGTTGGTGACCTTGAACCGGTGGGAGACCTTGGTGTCGGCGGAGATCTTGCCGAAATCGAAATGGCTGGCCTCGAAGCTGATGTGCGGCGCGGCCTGGGCCAGGCAGACGACCGGAGCGAGGAGGACGAGGGCGGGAATGCGCATGGAAACCTCTTTCAGACTATATTACGCGCGGAAGAGCGCCAGAAGGCTGGCCCAGACCCGGCCCGGATCCAGTCCGGCCAGGCACGGGTGGCCCGCCACGAAGCAATCGGGCTTGAAGCAGGGGGCGCAGGGGATGCCGTCCAGGCGGAGGGCAAGGGTGCTCGGGCCCCAGGGGGTGCTGCCCCCGGGATCGGTGGCGCCATAGAGGGCCAGGGTGGGGGTGCCGCAGGCGGCGGCCAGATGGCTGAGGCCGGAATCATTGCCCAGGGCGGCCCGGGCCCCCCTGAGCCAGGCGGCGGCCTCCACCAGGGTGGTCCGCCCGCATAGGTCGTGGGTGGCGCCCTGGGCCACGAAGGCGCAGATGTCCTGTTCCCCGGGGCTGCCCAGCACCGCCACTCCCATGCCGTCCAGGCGGGCCTTCCGGGCCAGGGCGAGGAAGTGCTCCCGGGGCCAGGCTTTGGACGGCCAGGTGGAGCCCGGCATGAGGCACAGGTAGGGCTCCTCGGGCAGGCGCACGTCCGCCAGGGGGGCATAATCGGCGTAGGGCATGGGGGGGAGCCCGGGCCAGCGTTTGGCCAGCACCGCGTGGTAGCGGGCCATGAAGGGGCCTTGGGCGTCCCAGAAAGGCCCACTGTGGGTGTTGAAGACACCCGCCAGGCTTTCGTCCACTCCGATCCGCTCCGGCACCCGGGCCAGGAAGGCGGCCAGGGCCGGGCGGAGCGACTTGGGGAAATGGATGGAGCGGGCGGCCCGGTGCCGGCGCAGCAGGGCGGCCATGGCCCAGGGGCCCGGCCTGCCCTGGTCCGGGACCACGGCGTCGGCCAGTTCGTTGTCCGCCACCAGGGCCACGGTGGCGGCCGGGCCCCACACCACCAGGGGGCCCACCCCCTGGTTCCGCAGCAGCCTCAGGATGGGCAGCTGCATGGCGGCATCCCCCACGAACCGGGGGAAGCGCAGCCAGGTGGCGCCGGTGGGGATCATGCATCGCATGTCTTGGATGGTTCCGCATTCCGCGGGCAGCGTCAATGGAACGGTTGCCACCTGCCGGGGAATTGAGTACATACTGTCGCTTAAATCCTCTCCCTTGCCGCAGGATTCCGACCATGCCTTTCAAACGCGTACTCCTGGTGGAGGACGAAGCCAGCTTCCGGGACGTGCTGCAGATCGGGCTGGCCCCCCAGGGCTTCGAATCCCTGGCCGTGGGCACCCTGGCCGAAGCCCGGAGCCTGCTGCTGGCGGAGGCGTTCGACG
>Ga0182014_10004721_pt1 | contig 15460 bp, 10 predicted proteins | sample 612S2DmetaG_FD_120489 | JGI IMG/M metagenome (GOLD analysis project Ga0182014, IMG submission 120489) | Permafrost microbial communities from Stordalen Mire, Sweden - 612S2D metaG | ecosystem: Environmental > Terrestrial > Soil > Wetlands > Permafrost | place: Sweden: Stordalen | collected... | reverse complement strand
GTCGGACTTCGACACGGCAACACCCCGGCCATACATGGTTCCGTTCTTGATTTCGCCGCCGTAGGGATCGGTTGTCCAGCCTTCGCCGGGCGGCACAACGTCTCCATGCGCATTCAGAGCAACAATCGGTCCCGGCCCGAATCGACAACCAGTTCTTCTCGTTTCTTGTCCAACATTGCTGAGCTCCCTTACTCATAGCTTGGGTATTCTCCGTCCCAAACTATGCTGCGATACCTCGTGGGATCCGTATCGCCTTCGGTGCTGATCAAGAGGACGCGTGAGTTCCGGTCCAAGCCAAGTGCGGCTCTTGCGTCTTCGAGGTAAGCGTTCTTCATCAAGGCAGCCAGCAAGCCCGTCGTAACCGCGCCGGACTCACCCGAGATCACACGAGGATCATCATTCAAGGGATTGCCGAGCATCCGCATGCCCTTTGCAGCTACCCAATCGGGACAAGAGAAGAAGACGTCGCTGTAGTCGCGCAACAGCTCCCATCCTATGCGGTTGGGCTCGCCACACGCCAGTCCCGCCATGATGGTCGTCATTTCTCCGGTAACGATCCGCGGGTTGCCGTCATTTGCAACCGCCGATCGGTAGAGACAGTCCGCTTGATCCGGTTCTACGATTGCCGTTATTGGCCGCTCGTTGCCGAACAGGTCAGCAAAGTAGCCTTGAATGGCGCCGGCGAACGACCCGACCCCTGCCTGAAGGAAAACGTGCGTCGGTTTTTCGACGCCAAGGCGGCCTAGTTGTTCAAGCGTCTCGGCAGCAATGGTCCCATAGCCTTGCATGATCCACGTCGGGATCTCCTCATACCCTTGCCACGCCGTGTCCTGGACTACAACCCATCCATGCTCGCGAGCGCCTTGCGCGGCCAGGCGGACGGCATCGTCATAATTGCCTTCGATAATAGAAGCGTTCGCGCCCTCAGCCCGGATATTCTCCAAGCGCGTCGGCGAAGATCCTTTCGGCATGTAGACAACCGCTTTTTGTCTCAACTGTCGCGCGGTCCACGCGACGCCTCTGCCGTGGTTTCCATCTGTCGCCGTGACGAAAGTGACATCGCCAATTTGTTTGCGAATCTCCGGCGAAACAAGTTTGGTGCGGTCCAATTGGCTAACATCACTCCCCAGTCGCTTTGACAAGTGTCTGGCAACGGCATAAGACGCACCCAGGACCTTGAACGCATTAAGACCAAAGCGGAAGGATTCGTCCTTCACAAATAACCCGGCGATCCCCATCGAGTTGGCCAATGACTCCAAGCTGTCCAAGGGCGTTTCCTGGTATTCCGGGAAACTGCTATGGAAGCCTCTGGCCTTTTTCACTTCTGCAGTCCCGAACGGCGCGGTGAACACACCTTTCGCTTTTTTATTCCGGTTCGAAGTCCAAGCTATGCGATTGCTCATTGTGCCTTTGATCATAAAGTCCTGTTCGAAAACTGAGATTGTCGATAAAACCCAGGCCGGTACATTTACGAATGCTTTATGAACATTTTATTCGAAGTTTAGGTTGGCACAGCTCTAATCGGAACGTGAGTGATGCCTGCCCGCCCGAAGCCTTGCGGCCCAGAAGCACGGCGCACGATACGGCGCAGTTCATTTTTTGCACGAGGAGAAATTGTGAAGACATCGTTGAGCAACACCACGAGTAACACCTGCTTGGTGATCAGGCCACGGGGAGAGTGCGCGCGTGTAACCGTGAGAACTCTGCCGGGTAAGGTCGAAGCTTTCTCTTTGATACTTGTTCTGAGTCTCGTATTTGCTCAGGCCCAGCGTGGTTACGCTCAGACTCAGGCACCAACTGATGCTCAGACGAGGCTGACCACCCAGCAAGAAGCTTTGTCAGGTGGGTCCGACATTAGCGTCCCCGGTAGCACACCTTCTAACCCTCCGGCGGCCCGGTCCGATCCGGAAATATCGCCCGCAGTGGCAAAAGCGCTTGCGGCTATGCAAGCTCGGATCGAGCAGCAGCAAGCACGGATCGAGCAGCTCGAAGCGGAACGGAAAGCTCGCGGAACAGAACAGCGCCCCGCGGCGGCAGTAGCTCCCGCACAAGCCACCCAGGGGTCGCCCGCTAACGCAATTGCCGGGCCGAGTCCTGCGTTGGCGCAAACGCCTGCGTCGGCGCAAACGGCCATTGAAACCCCAGCCGTCACGCCCGCGAAGAAAGCAAAGATCGAACCTTTCTCGGACTGGGACTGGACTTGGCTCAATGGCAACCCGCGCAACAAAGACATAGCCTTTGATTCAAAATTTTTTACCCCGGAAATCAGAACTGATGTTACCTATACCTGGGACTTCAACAAACCGCAAGATGACTCGATGGGCGGGTCGAGCGAATTGTTTCGGTCCAACGAAATCCAGTTGGAGCAGCTTGGCATCGGGGGCGACTTCCACTGGGACAATGTTCGCGCCAGGTTCATGACCCAGTTCGGGGCTTATTCTACGGCGACCGTGCGGAATGACCCCAGCCCGGCAAAGGGCCAGTGGAATCTCGGCGACGCAAACCGCTACATATCGGAAGCATACGGCGGATACCACCTCAACGTATTACATGGAATCAATCTTGACGCCGGAATCTTCATGTCCTACGTTGGCCTGTTCAGCTACTACAATTTCGACAATTGGGCCTACCAACCCTCGTATGTTTCCTCCAACACGCCATGGTTTTTCCAGGGAATACGGGTGCAGATTTTTCCCACGGCACATTTGAAAGTCGAGCCATGGTTTATCAATGGATGGCAGTCGTACGGCTCATCCAACAACCGGAAGGGTCTCGGCGGGCAGATCAAGTGGACCCCGTATCCTTGGATGAATATCGTTTCCAACAATTATGGTTTGGGCCACGACGACCTGTACACGCCCAACCGCGGCAGAATCCACACCGACAACAGTATCGAGATCAAGTACTACGACAAACCGGGAAAGACTCTCGACAAGATGGCGTTTTCCTTCACCGGCGATTTGGGTTGCGAATTCGGCCCCAGCACGACCACCGCGCAAGGCCTATATATACAAGGCGTGGGCTGCCACGGCAACACCAAGGATGCGAACTCGGTCGGGGGAGACTATTTCAAGGCTGGAATCAATCCCAAGCAGAGCTTTGTCGGCTACATGTTTTACAACCGCATGTGGTTCAAAAAAGATCTATTCGCCCTGACGATCGGCGGCGGCCAGATCAACAATCCGGGGCGCTATCTGGTGCTCGTCCCGCCCATCAATGGAGAAACCGCCGCTTCAGCCGCGTTGAATTCACCATACTTCTCCTTTAACCCCTCGGATCCTTTTAAGGCTTGGGATAGTTCGCTCACCTTTGATTACATGCCCAGGCAATGGCTCACTCTTCGCACGGAGTACGATTACCGTCATGCGAATGTGCCATATTTTTCTGGTGCGGGGGGAATTACGCCGCCTGCGGGCTTAGGCCTCACACCCGGCACCAATAACGGCTTTCCTACCCAAATTGCGTGCATGAACGGTAGCGCGTCCGCGACGGGCGCGTGCGGCCCCGGAACCGGCGGCGTTTGGAGACCGGATCTTCGGAAAAGCGAAGCCCTTATCGACATCGACCTAATGGTGAAATTCTAGCTTTGAACCAACCAAAGGGAAGGGCGGTCCTGCTTTACGGCCAAGTATTTATTAAGCCTAACGAGGCAGGCGATATGCAGTTCGGCTGCTTCTTGCCGGGGCGGTTATAATGCTTCAGACCGTCATTTAACTAGGAAGCCGACGATGTCCGACAGGCGGAAGATCGTATTGGTCATTTTGGTCATCGGAGCGTTGTTCGCATCGGAAGCAATGGTTGGATAAACTTGTAGTGCCAACTTGCCAGCAAGATCGCTGCCAGGTGGCGAGCTGCCACATCCCACAATTAGAAACTATCCAAAAGATAGTTTTGACTGGCCAAAGGACAGGCTGAGTTCCTAAGATATTTACAGTCTTTATTATTGAAAACTTAGGCCTTTCGGTTTCCAATGCCAGCGGTTGTAAACAGTTTACGAATGCGTATGCGTAAATGTCTTGTGATATGTCACCAAGGCCCCTGCAAGCCAGTACTTTTCTGGCGCCATGACGAACATTATCGGACCCGGGCACTACCACTAACTACCGGCCACCAGCAGACTGTGCTCACGTGTGTCGGGGGCCACCATAAAAAGTGATGACATAGCTTACGGAGGCTTGGATGTCGAAGGCACTCTAAAGTTATTCCTAGAGGGTTCGATAGGCCGTGAGCTCGATCATCGCACACGAGCAATTTAAGACACGGAATTGAACGGAGCAACGGATGCAAAAGCTGCGTTGGCTGTGCCGCATACTTGTTCTGTTGACCAGCATGGGCGTTGTGGCTCAGACGCCATCACCCATGACGTGGGAGCAGGTGCGTCACCGCTTCGAACAGGACAATCCAACCCTGCTAGCGGGCAAGTTGAACATCGATGAGTCCAAGGCGCAGGAGATTACGGCGTTTCTGCGGCCCAACCCGAATGTTTCTTTGACTGCCGATCAGTTTAATCCGTTCAACGGCGGCCCGCCCCATAGCTGTTGCGGAACCCTGTTAACCGTGGCCGGCTTCAGCTACCTGCACGAGCGCGAGCATAAGCGGGAACTGCGACTTGAAAGCACCCAGAAGAGTACGGCAATCGCAGTTTCAACTCAGGCCGACCTGGAGAGAACCCTGCTTTTCGGCTTGCGTAGCGCATTTGTATCGACGTTGCAGGCCAAGGCGGTATTACAACTGGCGAAGGACAACTTGATTTATTACGACCATGTTCTCGACCTCGGTAGAATTCGCTTCCAGGCCGGCGACATCGCGCAAATCGATCTCGACCGGCTAGAACTGCAGCGCGTGCAGTATGAGTCCGACCTCGAAACCGCCGAAGTCAACTTGCGCACCGCGAAAATAGCGCTGCTCACGCTGCTGAACGATCGCACTCCAATCGAACAATTCGAGGTAAGCGGGCCGTTCGATTTCAGCGAGCAGCTCTTGCCCCGTGACGAGTTCCGGAAAATTGCTCTGGACAACCGACCCGACCTGCAGGCTGCCGTTCAAGCCGTGGACAAGGCACGGACGGACCACAATTTGGCCGTGGCAAACGGCTCGACAGACCCGACCGTTGGTTTCGATGCAGGGCGTAACCCCCCGATCGATCAATATGTCGGTTTCAATGTGAGCATTCCGCTGCGCATCTTCGATCGGAATCAAGGCGAGAAACTGCGCACGCAGCTCGACATCACGCGCAGCGAGAAATTGCGCGACGCCTCTGAAGCACTGGTGTTCAGCGACGTAGACTCCGGCTATGCCACCTTGGCCAGCACCGTGATTTTGTTGCGGCCATATAAGGCCAAGTACCTGCAACAATCCGTGCGCGTGCGCGACACGATTTTTTTTTCCTATCAGCACGGCGGGGCTTCCCTGCTTGATTTTTTGAACGCGGAGAGTGAGTATCGCTCCGTGCAACTGAATTACGTGAACCTGCTCGGCTCTTACTTGACAGCGGCAGCCCAATTGAATCTGGCCGTGGGCCGGGAGGTGATCCAATGAAAGCCAACTTTGCCGGTCTGGTCCTAATGCCAGCTTTTTATCTACTCTTGGGCGTGTTTCTCGTTGGTTGCAAGAGCAAACCCGATTCCAATGCGGGGGCTCCGCCGCCGGCGGTTGTGGTGCCGGACATGGATGCCAACAACTTCAAGGTGGACCATCCCGAGCGGTTTTCGCTTGCCACCGCGGGCGAGCACAAGGCGGCGCCAGAATTGAACGTGACCGGCGTCGTGAGTCCCGATATTTCACGCACTGTACCGGTCATCTCGCTTGCCACGGGCAGGGTCGTGGAGATACACGCCCGGCTTGGCGACGTCGTGAAAAAGGGCCAGTTGTTGCTGCGGGTTCAGAGCAGTGATGTTGCAGGAGCGTTCTCCGATTACAGAAAAGCCGTCAACGGCGAAAGGCTGGCGCGGGTGCAATTTGAACGGGCGCAGCTCCTGTTCGAAAAAGGAGCCATCGCCCAAAGTGCTCTGGAGACTTTCGAGGATGCAGAGCAAGATGCCAAGGTCACCCTGGAAACCACACTCGAACACCTGCGGTTGCTGGGCGTGGACAAGGACCATCCCACCGGATTAGTCGAGATCCATGCGCCGGTGTCGGGCATGATCACCGACCAGCAAGTGACAAATGCGGCAGGCGTGCAAGGCCTGTCCGGCCCGAATCCGTTCACCATCTCCGACGTGTCTCATGTTTGGATTGTTTGTGACGTGTACGAAAACTCTCTCCCGCAAGTTCATATCGGCGACTACGCCGACATTCGTCTGAACGCCTATCCCGACAAGGTTTTGAAAGGCCGGGTCAGCAACATCGGGACGATTCTCGATCCCAATATTCGCACCGCGAAAGTCCGCCTGGAAGTGGAGAATCCAGGATGGATGCGCCTTGGGATGTTTGTCACTGCCACCTTCCGGAGTCGGGCGATCGAAACCCATGCCGCGCTTCCCGCGACCGCAATTCTGCACCTGCACGACCGCAACTGGGTCTTTGCGCCTCTGGGTGAGGGACACTTCCGGCGCCTTGAAGTCGTCGCCGGCGGCATGCTTCCCGGAAACATGCAGGAGATCGTTTCGGGAATCCAGCCCGGAGCACAGGTGGTTGAGAATGCGCTGGTATTGCAGAACACGGTGGAGCAATAGATGATTCGCCGAATCGTTGATTTTGCCCTGGACCAGCGGCTGCTCGTTGTTGTTTTCACTCTGCTGCTGATCGCAGCCGGTATGGTCGCATTCCACCGTCTTCCCGTGGATGCCTATCCCGATGTGGCGGACAACTATGTCGAGGTCATCACCCAGTGGCCTGGGATTTCGGCGGAGCAAGTTGAACAGCAGGTCACGGTCCCGCTGGAAAATGCCTTGAACGGCATTCCCCACACGGTGCACCTGCGTTCGTTCTCGATCTTCGGCCTTTCCGATATTAAGCTGATTTTTGACGACGAATCCAGTGACGACTGGAACCGGGAGCGAGTTCTCGAGCGGCTGAGCCAAGTCACCCTGCCGACCGGAGTGACGCCGCAGATGGGCACCGACTGGAGCCCGGTCGGCCAGATCTACTTCTTCACCCTGCACAGCACCAATCCGCAATATGACGTGATGGAGCTGAAATCGATCGAAGACTGGGTCGTCGAAAAGAACTTAAAAGCTGTCCCGGACATCGTCGACGTTAACACCTTCGGCGGGCCCACGCGCGAATACCAGGTTCGGGTTGATCCGAACAAGTTAATCTCTTACGGCCTCAGCCTGGCACAGGTGGAGCAACAGCTCACCAACAACAACGTGAATGCCGGCGGCAGCTTCGTGGAAGCCGGGCTGCAGCAGATCAATGTTCGGGAAGTGGGCCTGGTCAGAAACGTGCACGATATCGAGAACACGGTCATTCTGACCAAGACCGGGGCGCCGCTACGGGTCAAAGATATCGCCGTGGTTTCGCAAGGCCCGAAGATCCGGCTCGGCCAGTTCGCGCGGGCGATTCGCCGCGAGGATGGGAAGATTGTCGATAACGACGATGTCGTGTCGGGAATCGTGCCCATGCGGAAAGGCGCCGACGCTGAAGCGGCGCTCGCAGGACTCCACGCAAAAGTCAAGGAGTTGAACGACCATATTTTGCCCCCCGGGGTAAAGATCGTTCCTTTCATTGACCGCAGCGATCTGATTCACTTCACGACCCATACCGTTCTGCACAACCTCACCGCAGGCTTCATTCTGGTGACGCTGGTGCTGCTCCTGTTCCTGGGTAACGTGCGTGGCGCATTAATTGTTGCCCTGACCATTCCATTTTCGCTGTTGTTCGCCTCGATTTGTTTGGACCTGCGTCATATTCCCGCCAATCTGCTCTCGCTCGGAGCCCTCGATTTCGGAATGGTTGTGGAAGGCGCGGTGGTGATGGTGGAGAACATCATTCGTCACATTGGCCACAACCCCGAGAAGAAGTCAGTGGCAGACAGGATACGCGCGGCCGCGCACGAGGTGCAGCGGCCCGTCTTTTATTCCATCACCATCATCATCACCGCCTATCTGCCGATCTTCACTCTGCAGCGGGTCGAAGGCAGGTTGTTCCGTCCCATGGCCTGGACGGTGGCCTTTGCCCTGCTAGGCGCGGTGATCTTCTCAATGACGGTCGCGCCCGCCCTAACCAGTTTTCTTTTCCGCAAAGGGACTCGCGACTGGCAGAATCCCGTGCTGGTTTGGCTGACGGAGCGTTATCGGCGGGCACTGGGCTGGACGGTCGATCATCGTTGGTCGATGGTTGCGGTTGCGATTGTTGCCGTTTGCATTAGCGGGTACCTGTTACAGACTGTCGGGTCCGAATTCTTGCCTCATCTGGATGAAGGCGCGCTCTGGATTCGTGGCACACTTGCTCCCAGCACCGGACCGACTGAAGGTATCCGAGTATCCAACCAGGCGCGAATCGTGCTTTGCTCTTTTCCCGAGGTCACCGAGTGCACCAGTCAAACCGGCCGTCCGGATGACGGAACCGACACCACCGGCTTTTTCAATACCGAGTATTACGCCGGTCTGAAGCCGAAAGACAAATGGCGTCCCGTATTTCACGAAGATAAAGAGGAACTGATTGCCGCCATGAACCGTGAGTTGGAGAAGATTCCCGGGGTGGTTTGGGGCTTCTCACAGCCAATCGCGGATAACGTGGAAGAGGCGGTCAGCGGGGTAAAAGGCGAGCTTGCTACCAAGGTGTATGGCGACGACCTGCAAACCCTGGAGGACAAGGCCAATGAAATCGCCGACGTTATGCGCCAAGTCAAGGGAATCGAGGACCTGGGAGTTTTTCGCGTGCTCGGCCAGCCAAACCTGAACGTGACCGTGGATCGCCAGCAGGCCGCCCGCTATCAGATCAACGTAGCCGACGTCCAGGACGCCATCCAGACCGCGGTGGGCGGCAATGCCCTCACTCAAGTCCTGCAGGGCGAGGCGCGATACGACTTGGTATTGCGCTATCTGCCACGGTATCGGGACACGAAAGAAGCGATTCAAAACATTCGCCTGCTTTCACCGGGCGGTGAACGCGTATCACTGGCGCAACTTTGCAAAATCGAAGAGCAGGATGGCGCTTCCGAAATTTACCGTGAAGGCAACCAGCGCTATATCGCCATCAAATATAGCGTTCGCGGCCGCGACCTGGGAAGCGCCGTCGAAGAGGCGATCACGAAGGTCAATAAGAAGGTCAGGCTGCCGATCGGCTACCACATCGACTGGGAGGGCGAATACGCGAGCCAGAAAAGGTCCTCAGCGCGGCTCATGCTGATTGTGCCCATAACCATTCTCCTTATCTTCATGATCATTTACGGCGCTTTCAGCTCCGCCAAGTGGGCCTTGTTGAACTTGGCAAACTTATTGGTAGCTCCTTTCGGGGGCCTTCTGGCATTGCTCGTCACGGGCACGCATCTCAGTGTCTCGTCAGGGGTGGGCTTCCTGGCGTTGTTCGGTGTTTGCGTCCAGACCGGCGTCATCATGGTCGAGTACATCAACCAGTTGCGCGCCCGGGGAATGCCGGTGCGATCGGCCGCCATTGAAGGAGCGACGGGCAGGCTTCGTCCGATCATGATGACCATGCTGGTCGCCACGCTGGGCTTGTTGCCGGCGGCCATGTCCCACGCCATAGGATCGGATTCGCAGCGGCCCTTCGCCATCGTGATTGTGGGCGGACTGATTGCCGACCTTCTGATGAGCATCTTCCTGCTCCCGACTTTCTATGTATGGTGGGCGAGACCGAACGATCGCCTGCCCACGCCCGAAGCGTCGAGGAGTGTGTATGAACAATAGGCAGCAGCAAGCAACAAGTACGGCGCAGCGCGGGCGTGAACGCCCCCACCGGGGGCCCGGCATGCGCGGTCGAGCCCCCGGCAATCCCACCTTTGGACTTGTTGGGGTGATTGAACATGCTGGGGCAGACAATAGTAGGACCTAGTGCCAATGCCACCCGGAAGACCGCTCTTGATGCGCGGGCTGGGGCTGATTCTCAGCGGCGAAAGGATAAACACTTGACCAGAGAAGAAATTCGGAAACAGATTCGAGAGGTTGGCGTGATTCCATCGATCCGCGTGGAATCGGCGGAAGCAGCGATTTTTGCCGCTGAAAACGTAGCGGCCGGGGGCATACCGATCGTGGAAATCGCGGCTACCATCCCAAACTCGTACCAGGTAATCCACGACCTTACCCACCGGTTTCCCACGCTCATAGTCGGAGCGGAGGTCGTCGCCGGATTAGACGAGGCGCGCCGCCAACTGGACGCCGGGGCCATGTTCCTGACCGGGCCGGCGTTCGACCCGGAGGTGACCGGATATTGTGTCGAACATCAGATCGTCGTACTACCAGGAGCACTGACGCCCACCGAGGTCTTGCTCGCACATAAGGCGGGCGCGGATTTTGTAAAGGTCTTTCCCTGTTTATATATCGGCGGCGAAAAGTATATTCGCGCTCTCAAAGCCCCGCTGCCCCATGTGCCTCTTGTCGCAGCCGGCGGCGTTACGCAAGGTACCGCCGCAAATTTTATTTCCGCGGGTGCTGTTGCCATTGGGGTTGGCGAGGACCTGATTCCACGCCAGGCGATCCGCTTCAAGGAGGGCGCGTGGATTCGAGAACTCGCCTCCCGTTTCCTTAACTTTGTGCGGCAGGCCCGCGCGGAGATGGAATGATGGAATCGTGATTGCCATAGGCAATCTTGCTTGGGGCAATCGCTGGCGCGGATTGGCCCCAGCGTCTGGACGAGAATATCTCTTATGCCAGAGATCCCGGAGCAGCGGGTGCAGCAGACGAGCCCACAGAAGAAGCAAGGAATCTTTAAGCTTGTCCTAGGTTACGCTCCCGGCGTTGGCAAAACCTACAATATGCTCGCCGAGGCCATTCGTCGCAAGAGCCGCGGCGAGGACGTGGTGATCGGGGTGGTCGAATCTCACGGACGCAAAGCAATCCTGGAGCTGTCCTCCAAGCTGGAAACGGTGCCTCGACGCAAAACGGAGCACAGGGGGGCGCTGTATGAAGAAATGGATGTGGATGCCATTCTTGCTTATAGGCCGCAGGTGGTGCTGGTAGACGAACTGGCGCATAGCAACGTTCACGGCAGCACGCATGCCAAGCGATACGAAGACGTGGTGGACTTACTCGATGCTAACGTCGATGTGCTTTCGACGCTGAACGTCCAGCACATCGAGAGCTTGGCACCCTTGGTGCAAAAAATAACCGGAGTCCAGATTCGAGAGCTGGTGCCCGATCGGGTGTTGCAAAGAGTCAACGAAATCGTGCTCACGGATCTCACCCCGGAGGCCTTGGAGAGCCGCATGCGGAGGGGTGACATCTACCCTCTCGACCGTGCCGAAAGTGCATTAGGACATTTTTTTCAACCGGGTAATTTAATTGCACTTCGCGAACTAACGTTGCTGCAAGTTGCTGGTGCGGTGAGTCGCAGCCGTGAATCCCAATCGAAAGAGGGAGAATCGGAGCGGAACTCCAGCGTGCGGGAGCGGATTGCGGCGTGCATCAAATCAACCCCGTCGGCGCCATATGTTATCGCCCGCGCATTCCGGCTGGCTAAAAGCCTGGACGCGGAGTTGTACGTCGTGTATGTGGACATCGGAGTGGACGGTAGTCCGGAAAGCCAGCGCACACTCGATCAAAGCCTTCGGCTTGCGGAGAATCTGGGGGCGCAGGTACTGCAGATGAAAGGCAAACAGGTAGCCAGGGAGATTGCCAGGGTGGTGCGGGAAAAGCACATCACTCAAGTGGTATTCGGACATTCGGCGCAAACGAGCTGGCGGAAGCACCTATATTTTTCTGCTATTCACAAGTTTCTGCGTGATGCGCTTCCAGTCGACGTTCACATCGTTACGCAGGAAAAGAAGTGAGGCTCGAGATCAATCCCGCGATAACACAAGCCTTCCGGTCGCCATGAATCTCATGTTGGAAGGGGCAAGCTGCAGCATCCTGAGTTTAAGAGTTTGATTCCCGCGCCAATGGATGCAACCGAAAGTAAAATACAAGCGTGGCAGCTCTCCTGTGTCGCGGGATTCACGAGCGCAGGTGCTTGGAGCGGATTACACGGGATGGAAACCATTTACATGCGACGTGGCCGAGGAGAACGGTGATGGCAAAGGATATATCTGCAATTCTGCAGAGCTTGATCGAAAAGGTGAAGAAGCGCGGCTACACCGAAGATGACATCCTCCGGGTGGCCGCCGACCAAGGGGATAAGCTTCTCGAAAAGTTTGCTGATGTGATGTCAGAGGCGGCTCGCAAGCCCAGGGAACATTTTCCGGCAGTCGTCAACTACGATCTTTCAGTCAACGACGCGATCGCGGCTGGAGACTACCAAGCAGTGAACGACTCGATCACAAGCGGGAATTTTCCATTGGTCCGGCACGGCCAAGCAGAGCTGGAGATCAACCTCGTTCGCTTTGACCAGCGCATGACCTCGGAGGATGTACCGCGTGAGCTCGACAAGGAAGGCTTGCGGGCGGTAGAACTGCCTGAGCTACTAGCGTTTGGTGCGACCCACCCTGATGTGCAACGCAGGTTTTCAGTGGTAGGTCTCGGGTCCGTGTGGCGCGACCGGAAAGGTTACCGCAACGTGCCCTGCTTGTATACGGCTTCCGAGGGGCGCTACCTCGACCTCCATTGGTGGGACGACGGCTGGTATTCGTTTAGCCGTTTTGCCGCGGTTCGCAGGTAATTTGGCCGCGCAAGAAATACTAAGCCACCGGTGCTTCTGGACCGTCCAATATCGCGTTGTATTGGTTCGGGATCTCGGGCCTGATTCAATGGGAGCGAGAGAACACGAGCGGCACCACCCCTCCTCGCCGCCGCACTTGGCCTTCCTGACCAGCATGCACTAAAATCGACGGTACAATCCAGAATGCGTGCTGGGAGAACCGCAACGATGAGTGAATTCCGCGGCGTGTTTCCATACCTGGTTTCTCCGATTGAGCCGTCCGGGGAGGTGAGCGCAGAGGTTCTGACCCGTCTATGCGACGACCTCATCAGGGCTGGCGTGCACGGTCTGACGCCCCTGGGCTCGACCGGCGAATTCGCTTATCTCACCTGGCTCCAGCGCCGCCGGGTCATCGAGGTCGTGATCCATGCAGCCAAGGGTCGAGTACCGGTTGTGGCGGGAGTAGCGTCCACGACCATCGCCGATGCCCAGATGCAGGCACGCGAATACGAACGCCTCGGCGCGAATGGGATTCTCGCCATCCTTGAAGCCTACTTTCCTATTCGAGACGAGGGCGTGTTCGCTTACTTCAAAGCGATCGCGGAATCGGTTTCGATACCAATTGTGCTTTACACCAATCCAAATTTCCAGCGCTCAGACTTGAGTCTGCCCGTCATTGACCGCCTGAGCCACATACCGAACATCAAGTACATCAAGGATGCTTCCTCCAACACCGGCCGGCTTTTGTCCATTATGAATCGTGTGCAGGGGCGTATGCAGGTCTTCTCCGCCTCGGCGCACATTCCGGCCTGCGTGATGCTGATTGGCGGCGTCGGCTGGATGGCTGGCCCAGCTTGCGTGGCACCCCGGCAAAGCGTGGAACTTTATGAACTCTGTCACAAGGGCGATTGGAGCGCAGCCATGGCACTACAGCGCAAACTGTGGAACCTGAACGAGGCGTTCGCCAAGTACAACCTTGCCGCCTGCATCAAGGGCGGACTGATTCTTCAGGGGTATCCCGTGGGCACTCCACTAGCGCCGCAAGAACCCTTGTCGCCTGAAGGCGTTGAAGAAGTAAAACGCGCGCTGGCCGCGATCGGAGCGTAGTAGGTGGCTACTATCTCCCTCGGGGCCGGCGAAGTGTTTGCGCGATACCATCGCTGATGAAGGAATCGCTGATGAAGCAGCGTGATCAAACTCGCAAAAATGCGGTGCTTTGCCCCTCCAGGCCCGGATTGGCCCAAACTTCGCCGGTCACGAGTTGCCGGGACAGGTAACTCCGGCAAAGCCGACCGAAATACCCCATACCGGAACGGGTGAGCGGGCAGTGATCGCGAGATAAGTTCCTTAGATTCAGCCTTTTTTGTTCTCGTCTTCCGCGGTGCTCTGGCAGCGCCCGGACTCTCGTGCGGTAAGTCAATTGATAGGGAATTCCGTCGTGCTTCCGGTTCCAACTGAATTACCACTTGGCAAACCGCAACCAGGCGTGCCAGAGTAGTTTCCGTCCGACTAATCCCATGCGACGGATAGACTTCATCACGCTGAAGCTTTTCAGTACGATTGCAGACGAGCTGAACCTGACTAAAGCCGCCGAGCGAGAGCATTTGGCGTTGGCCGCGGTAAGCAAACGCATTACCGACTTGGAAGATGAATTAGGCGTGCAGCTTCTTTACAGACTTGCCAAGGGGGTCGCATTGACTCCGGGTGGGCATGCCTTGCTGCACCACGCACGCAACATCCTCAGCAATCTTGAGCGCCTCGATGCGGACCTGAGTGAATACAGCCAAGGGGTCAAGGGACACGTGCGCATTTATGCGAACACCTCTTCGATAATACAGTTTTTGCCCGAGGATCTTAGCTCTTTCCTGCATCAGCATCCGGCAATCAAGATTGATCTGGAAGAAAAAATGAGCGCGGAGATTATTCGCGCCGTTAGGGAAGGGCTAACGGATATCGGTATTTATAACGGCCACGTTCTCGCCGAAGGGTTGGAAGTGTTTCCATACCGCAAGGATCGCCTGATATTGATAGCGCCCGCCGACCACCCATTAGCAAGTCGCTCCGCGGTCACCTTGCAGGATGTCGCCGAGTACGACTTTGTGGCCCTGCGGCAGGATAGCTCACTCTATTGGCTGGTTTGTCAGTCCGCGCAGAAGTTGGAAATAGCCCTCCGGGTTCGTATTCAGGTACATAGCTTTGACGCGATATGCCGAATGATCGAAGCTGGACTGGGTGTCGGAATCCTTCCAGACAAGGCTGCGCAGTCGCATATTCGGTCTATGCGGATTGTCGGTGTCCCGATCGACGGAAGTTGGGCGCAACGCAAAATTAACATCTGTGTTCGCGATTACAACTCTCTATCCGTCATCGCCAGGCAATTGGTCGACCATCTCTCGTTCCCGAGCGCCAGCAGTAGCAAGAATCCGTGCAGTGGAAAATTGGAACCGCGCTGAATTTGCTCTACATCGCAGCCTAAGAGGCAGGGATATCCGCGGTGCTGGTGAGTTCGCGTTTGACGAACTGGGGCTTAGCGAAATAGTAATTCTCAATTTTGTGCGTTTATGACATGCTCCTTTCGCCTCTGACAGACCAGAATCACATTGCGTGTGGGATCACTCTACGAGTCATTCACAACCCAGTTGCTACTGGGCGATGGGTTGATTGCTTCGATGGACGCGATTTGAGCAGACGGCGTTCAGAGAAGGAGATCGAGGATGTCGAACGGTAAGGCTCCAGCGTATGGGTGGATTATTTTCGCAATCTTCCT
>Ga0182014_10004720_pt1 | contig 15461 bp, 9 predicted proteins | sample 612S2DmetaG_FD_120489 | JGI IMG/M metagenome (GOLD analysis project Ga0182014, IMG submission 120489) | Permafrost microbial communities from Stordalen Mire, Sweden - 612S2D metaG | ecosystem: Environmental > Terrestrial > Soil > Wetlands > Permafrost | place: Sweden: Stordalen | collected... | reverse complement strand
CAGCCCTGCGGCGAACCGGTTTCGGCGGGCAAGTTTCTGGTCCTCAACCGGCAGTGGACCGCCGGCGACCGGGTGACGCTCGATCTGCCCATGAGCTGGCGGCTGGTGCTCGGGCGGAAACGCCAGTCGGGTCGGGCCGCCGTGATGCGCGGCCCGCTGGTCTTCTGTCTGAACCCCGGTTCGTACAAGTCGCTCTGGCAGGGAGACGCCGTCGGCGCGGGTTCCGATTGGCGTTGCCTAGGCTCGGTCGTCACGATCGATCCGACCTCGCTGAAGGACGCGCCCGGCGTCGGCGTTCGGCCCGGCGACGTGGCGTGCACGGTCAAGGCCACCAATGACGGGTTCAACATCCCGGTGGGCTTCGAGTTGTCGCTCAAGCTGACGGAGTTTCCCGATCCGCAGGGCAAGGTCGTCTACTTTCGCTTGCCCGAGTTGAGCGCCGCCGTGCCGGACGAGTTGCTGGGCGACTAAGGAAGTTGCCCCTTACAGTCCGGTGCGGGCTTGGAGCGTTTGGGTGAGATTGCGGGCGGTCTGCAACGCAGCCGTCAACATCGCATCCTCGCCGGCGGCGGGCAGCTTACCGTCGATGGGCCGGGCAACACTCCGCACGACCACGTCCGGTTCGATGCCGATCCCGCTGACCGGCCGCCCACTGGGCGAATAGAACTTGGCCACGGTCAGTTTCACGCCGGCATTGGATTCCTCCAACGGGCAGATCTCCTGGACTGAGCCTTTGCCGAAACTTTGCACGCCGACGATCTTGCCGCGATGGTGATCGCGGATGGCCCCGGCGAAAATCTCCGCGGCGCTGGCCGTGTCTTGGTCGACCATCACCACCAGCGGCAGCCGCCACTTGCCTTGATCGCGGGCCGAGTAGGTGCGGTCCTCCTGGGTGTTGCGGCCGCGGGTGGAAACGATCACGCCGCCGGCCTCGACGAACCGGTCGGCCACTTCCACGGCGGAATCCAGCGGTCCGCCGGGGTTGCCACGGACGTCGATCACCAGGCTCTTCATCCCTTCGCGATGCAGCCGCCAGAGCGCGGCGTCGAAATCCCGCACCGTGGTCTTCTGAAAACCGGTCAGCTTGAAGTAGCCGATGCCGTTCTGGGCATCAACGATGCTCACCTGGCTCACGCTGGGCACATCGACGCGGCGGCGGCGAACGGTCAACTGCCGCGGCGCTTGGTCTGGCGCGGCCACCGTCAGCATGACCATGCTCCCCTCGATGCCTTGCAACAGGTTGGCTGCCTGCTCGGTGGTGAGGTCTTTGGTCGCTTGACGGTCGATGGCGATGATGCGGTCTTGGGCACGAACGCCGGCTTCTTCGGCGGGACTGCCCAAAATCACCCGCAGAATCACCAAGCGGCCCTGCTCGGCCTTCAACTCGACGCCCAGGCCGACGAACGCGCCGTCGATCTGGGCATACTGCTCATTCAATTGATCGGGCGTGAGGAAGGTGGAGTAGGGGTCCAGCGCGCTGGTCGCCCCGCAGAGATACTCCAGCACGATGGCGGCCGGCCCGATCTCCAGCCGCTGCTCGGCCAGCCGGGCCACGACCGCCGCGATGTCGCGGGCGTCGGCGCGGCTGCGCACGTTCCGTGCATGGACGACGTTCCACAGCTCGCGGCGGAAGGCGTCGATGGCCGGCCGATCGCGATCGGGAATGTTCTGGTTGAAAAAGACCGGTTCGCCCAAGGCGATGTCCAAGTTGCCGGTGCCGCGTTCCACCAACTCTTTCCATTTCGGCACGTCCACGTAGTGCGACTCGATTTTCAGCAGCACCTGGCTGTAGAGTTCCAGCGCACGCTCCGTCGACAGCCGCAGGACCGAATCGCAAAAACTCCGATCGGCGTAGCGGCGTTCGAGGTCGTAATGCAGCCGTGCGATGTCGAATCGCTGCTGCAGCGCGCTCTCGTGGGGATGTTGGCGGATGGCGTCTTCGTAGTGCGCCAGGGCCTCGCCCCACCGCCGCTGCTGCTCCAACTGCTGACCGCCACGCAAGAGATCGGCGATGCCGTCGCGGGAATCGGAGAAGCTGAGCACGCTGCCCTGTTGGGTACCCACGGGGGTGGGCACGCTGCCCTGTTGGGCCACCGCGGGTACGGCAAGGAGCAACAGCACAGCCGCCACGCTCACTCGATAGCCGAGGTGAAACCGTCGCATGGTGTCGTCCGTCGTAGGTGGGCACGTCGCCGGAAGTCTGGCAGGGCTTCGCAGCGATATGCAGGGGTGTGTCTAACGGCGAGCAGACCGGGAAACGGATCCGATTTCCCGGTCTATGCTAGCATAGGTCATTTTTCGCCCGTTGTCAAAAAACTGTCGGCGGATTCCCGACAATCTTTCGTTATAACCCTCCTGCCCGGACCGCACCGGTTCGCGTGGCAACGACTGCCGAGACCGTAACGCAAAGAAGTCTTGCGCGGCTTGTAGCGCGCGGGAATAAGCCTGCGGAAAATATCAGGCGTACGGCCCGTCCCCCTACCAACGGCAAAAGCGACAGGCGCGGAATAAGCGGACGTCGGGCCGGACTGCCGGAACGTCGAACGGTTGACAGCCGCAGCTCGTCGCTCTACAACCGTTACCGTTCGGATTTGCCGCAGCCCCATTTGTCAATTGTGGAGGCAAGCTGATGAGACAACTCATGGCGATCCTATTGGTGCTGACGGTATGCGGGCAGACGCGGGCGGAAAGCGAAAAGGGGCTCCTGGCCTATTGGAGCTTCGACGAAGGCCAAGGCCGAGAGGTCCGCGATGCCTCGGCGGGGAACCATCACGGCCGCGTCAAGGGTGAAGCCAAGTGGGTGCGCGGCCGCCAAGGCGCCGCCCTGGAGTTCAACGGCACTGACACGACGGTGGAACTCGCCAATCCCGAAGGACTAAACCTCGCCGGCGACGCAACCTTCATGGCCTGGGTTCGAACCACTTCCGATGACGCACGCGACCGGCTGATCTTCGGCGACACTGCCGGCCTGGCAGTCAACCGGAACCTTTCCATCGAGTTGGACCGCGGGGCGTTGTCGGTCGGCCACGGCAACGGCGTCCACTATGAGAGCTTCAGCCCCAGTCTCCCCTTCGACGGCGCTTGGAGGCACCTGGCGATCGTCTTCGAGCAACCCAAGTGCTACCTCTATGTGAACGGCGTCCTCCACGAGGTGGCCGAGATGGTCATGCCCCTGTCGCGCGCGCCGGCGGCGGGCCGGTCCCTGGGCGGATGGTGGGCTGGGCACTTCAAGGGCGCGATCGACGAAGTCCGGCTGTACAACCGCGCCTTGAGCGAACGCGAGATTCTCGCGCGGGCCGGGTTGCCAGCCCCGCCCGCCGACCCCGCCGCACGGATCTCGCTCACACCGCGGTTCAAGCTGGGCACGCTGGCGTTCGAGGCCTTGTTCACCCACCTCGCCGTCGAGAATGGCCACGCCGACTGCGCTCTGACGCTCAACGGCGAAACCCAGCCGCGGCTGGCCTTTTCGGCCCCCTTGCGGCCGGCGCGGCCCGAGTCGGAGCGGGCCTTCGCCCAAACCACCCTGCCGATGGAAGGCGCGGAGAAGCTGCCCAGTGGCGATTACCTGCTCACGGTGACGGCGCGCAACGCGGCCGGCAATTCTTTGGCTTCCGCGCAGAAAGAAGTGGCCATCCCCGATCGGCCGGCTTGGTTGGGCTCGAAAGCCGGTTTGACCGAGAGCGTGCTTCCGCCCTACACGCCGGTCCAAGTCGGCGAGGATTCCGGGGCGGTGAGCTTGGGCGTTTGGGGGCGCACCTATCGGCTGGGATCGCGCCCGCTGCCCGAGCAAATCAGCAGTCGCGAGGCGGCCCTGCTGAGCGAGCCGATGCGACTCCTGGCGGTGGTCGCCGGCAAGGAGCTTGCGTGGTCCGAGGCGGCCCCGGCGATCCGCGAGCGGACCCCCGCCCAGGCCACGCTGGAGCAGACCGTCTCGGCCGCAGCGATCAACTTGCAGTGCCTGTCGAAGATCGAGTACGACGGGCTGCTGCGCACCGAGTGCATCCTCAGCAGCGACGCCCCCGCGCAGCTCCAATCGCTCGTTCTGGAGATCCCGCTCAAGAAAGAGCATGCCCGCTATCTCTACACTTGGCCCATCGTGTACGGCGGAGCGGGATTTTCCGGCCAACTCAGCCGGCCCGTGGAACTCGGCTTCCATCCGATCGTGTGGCTTGGCGACGAAGCCCGCGGACTCTCCTGGATGTGCGAGTCTGAGAATCAGTGGGCGCCGGACGATGCCGCCCGAGCGATTCAGGTAGTCCCCGGCAACGAGCAAACGCTGCTGCGGATTCGCATCCTCGGCAAGCCGACCGCCCTCAAACCCGGTCGGCCGCTGCGGTACACCTTCGCCTTCCAGGCAACGCCGCTAAAGCCGATGGGCAAGGACGGCTGGGAGCTGCGCTTCAGCGGCTGTCCCTGGTACGGCTACGACTACGATTTGCTGAAGAACCGCGCCTTGCTCGGCAAGCCCGCGCTAGCCCGCATGAAGGAACTGGGCATACGCACGCTGATCGCCGGCAACTGGACGCCGGCCATGACCTATCCCTGGCCGTTGGAGCGGGCGGCCGATTTCAAGGCGCTGGTGAAGGCCTGTCACGCACACGGCATCCGCGTCATCCCGTACCTGGGCTATCAAATTTCGGAGAAAGCCCCCGAGTTCCCTTCCGTGAGGGACGAAGTCGTCCTCTCGCCGCGTTCGACCAATGCCGACAAATACCCCGGCATGCAGCCGCAAATGGTCAGTACGGTTTGCCTGCGGAGCATTTGGCAGGATGCCCTGGCCGATTACGTCAGCCGGATGATGGACGATTTCGACATCGACGGCATCTACCTGGACAGCACGAATATGCCGTTTCCCTGCATGAATGCGTTGCACGGCTGCGAGGCCCGGCGCATCGACGGCACGCCGGTGCCGGTGTATCCCGTTTTCGCCGTCCGCGATACCTTCCGCCGGCTCTATGCGGTCGTCAAAGGCAAGAAGGCCGACGGCATCGTCGACAGCCACGTCTTCGACTGCATGAACAGCGCCGCGCTCGGCTTTTCCACCAGCTACTGGAACGGCGAGCAACTCTCTTCGTCCCGCTTCCCCAGCGACGCGCTGCCCTTGGATCGTTTCCGCACCGAGTTCATGGGCGTGAATTGGGGCGTGCCCTGCGAGTTGCTGGCGTATCAAATGGGCGGCTTCCGCAACGGGCTGGCTGTGAGCCTGCCCCATGACGTCCTGGTGCGCAACTTTTCCGACGACTTGTTACTGAGCCAATCCCTTTGGAAGCTGATGGACGACTTCGGCCGCGCCGAGGCAAGCTTCACGCCGTACTACAGCCAGGAGTGCCCGGTGCGGGGCCTGCCCAAGGACTGGATTGCCTCGGTGTACCGACACCCTAGCCACGGCGCGCTCCTCATCATTTCAAATCTGAGCCGGCAGGAAGGGCGTGCGACCCTGAAGCTCGACCGAAAGCTGCTCGGCCTCGATTTGTCCGGCGGCGTCGTAGATGGCCTTACCCGTCATGCGCTGCCGGAGAAGGACGGCAGTTTGGAGATCGTCCTGCCCGCCGCGGGATGGAAATACCTCTGGATGCAGCGGGGAAAGTAGCGAGGAACCGTCAGCGAGCGGTCATTAGCGGAGCCAGCCCGCGGTGGTATTTCCGGCGATAGGCCGTGGGCGTCGCGCCCATCTGTCGGCGAAACTGCTTGGTAAAACAGCTTTGGTCGTACGAGCCGATCCGCAAGGCGATTTCCGAAATGCTGCGGTCGGTGGACGTGAGCATTTGACAGGCGGCGTTGATCCGCACCCGCAACAGAAATTGCTGCGGCGTCACTTGAAACAGCCGTTTGAACCGGCGGTCGAGCTGACTGATCGACAGCGGCACCAGGCGGGCCAACTGGCGAAAGTCGATCTTCTCCGCATAGCGGGTGAGCAGGTGCGTCACGACGGCCTCCATTTCCCGGTAGGGCGCCAACAGGTCGCTGGCCTTTTCCACGTCGCGCATCGCACCGGCGATCCCAATCACCTTGCCGGCCCGATTGAAGAGCGGAATCTTGCTCGACAAATACCATTTCAACGCGCCGCGATGGTCGGCGATCAGCCACGCCTGGCGGGTCACGGGCGTACGGGTCTCGATCACCCGGCGGTCTTCGGCCACGTATTGGTCGGCCATGTCGCGAGGGCTGAAGTCGTAATCGGTCTTGCCGATCATCTCCTCGGGTTCGCAGCCACCCGACATCGTGGCCAGCGCCCGGTTAACCATCACGAACTGCCCACGCAGGTTTTTCGCATAGAAATAGGTATCGGGCAGATAGTCGAAGAGCTGGCCCAGATCCCAGGGGCGATCGAGGCGTTCGACAAAGCGGCGTTGGAAGGGGCTGCTCGGCTCCATGCGCATATAATACCATTTTTTGCACATCAATTACAAGACTCGACCGCCCCGGGGCCTTAAACTCACGCGTAGCCAACTCAGGCGTAACCTTCGCACCCCGGTATCCGGTATAGTGCCCGTCATCCTGAGCGTAGCGAAGGATCTCGTGAACTGCGTTTCGATACGAGATCCTTCGCTACGCTCAGGATGACAGGCGGCCCGCGAACGGCTACACTCAGAGTTTGTTGCTCCGTACCCCTGCACGCCCTGCGCAAGACTCCGCCGCGGGTCCGCCGCGAGGTGCTCCGGCACCGCCAGTGGGCTTGGCCGCCGTCCTTAACTTGGGAGGCCTTCTCATGTCGCGTTCCCTCGCCTTGGCGACGTTTTTCGGACTGCTGTTGGACCTGCTGCTCCCCTTTTCGCTCACCTGGGCGTCGGCCGCGGCGGTGGAAGAGGGGTTCCAGCCCATCTTCAACGGCAAAGACCTCTCCGGCTGGGAGGGCGAGCCGGGCTACTGGTCGGTCGAAGACGGGGCCATCACCGGCCAGACCACGCCGCAGAAACCGCTCAACCATCCCACCTACATGTACTGGCGCGGGGCCAAGCCGCACAACTTCGAACTCCGCGCCACCTACCGCTTCCAGGGCACATTCGGCAATTCGGGCGTCAATTTCCGCAGCCAGGAACTGCCCCATTGGGACATCCGCGGCTACCAAGCCGACATGGAAGTGGGGACCGGTTGCAGCGGCACCCTCTACGAGTGCAACGGTCGTGAAGTGATGACGGTTCGCGGCCAACTGCTCGTGATCGGCGAGGACGGCCGGCGGAAGGTCACCACCCTGGCCCCCGCCGCGGAATTGCAGAAGCTCATCAAGCCCAACGGCTGGAACGAGTGCACGATTATCGCCCGAGGGCCGGCAATCACCATCAAGATCAACGGCGCGGTGATGTCCGACGTCGTCGATCGGCAGGGCGCGTGGGACGGCCTGATCTCGCTGCAGCTCCATCCCGGCCCGCCCATGAAAGTGCAATTCAAGAATATTCGCATCAAGGACTTTTTCGATTAGAACGTGTTTTGAAAATCTCCCCTCTCCCTTTGGGAGAGGGGCCGGGGGTGAGGGCAATTATGCCGAAATCCCACGAAATAGGTGGTTTGTGAGTCATTCGCCCTCACCCTAACCCTCTCCCAAAGGGAGAGGGGACCAATTTGCAAACAGCTTGTTAGACTTCCGTGTTCAACTTTCAGGAGAACGTAATGATGGCCAGTCGCATGCACCGGCGAAGTTTTCTATGCACCACTTCCGCGGCTGCGGCCGCCGGAATGTCACTGCCTTACCTGATTCCTTCTCACGTCCTCGGCGGGTCCGGCCGGCCGGGCGCCAACGAAAAGGTGCATGTGGGGATCATCGGGCTGGGAGGCCGGGCACAGGATATAGCAAATACATGCTTCCAGGTTCCCCAAGTCCGCCTTGCGGCCGTGTGCGACTGCTACTCGCCTCGCTGCAAGGATTTTGCTAAACGGATCGGCAAGGACCAAACATGGAAGACCTACGAGAACTTCCACCAGATGATTGCCAAGGAGAAACTCGACGGCGTCATGGTCGAGACCACCACCCACGCCCGGGCGTGGATTGCCATCCAGGCCATGCAGGCCGGCATGGATACATACATCGAGAAGCCCATGTGCCTGACGATCGCCGAGGGCCGGGCGATGGTCAACGCCGCGCGGAAACTCAACCGCGTCACCCAAGTCGGCACGCAGCAGCGGTCGATGCCGCTCAACAATTGGGCCAGCGACCTGGTGAAAAACGGCGCCATCGGCAAAATTCTGACCGTGCTCGCGCCGAACTTCATCGGACCGTTCCGCTGGACAAAGACTTCGTCCAAGGACGTCAAGGGACCGGTCGAGCCCTGGTGGGACCTGTGGACCAACCAGGCCGAATTGCGGCCGTGCGAACCAGACATCCATTTTGGCTGGGCGAGATGGCGGGACTACGATGGCGGCGGGCTGTGCTTTGGCGTGACCGGCTGGGGAACGCACTCCTACGACCAGGTCAACCGCGCCTTGGGCACCGATGACACCGGCCCCGTCGAGGTGCTCCTCGAAGAGCCCGTCGCGAACCGCCGCACGGGCAAGTTTGCCAACCGAAAGAGCGTCGGCGGCGTGGTCGTGGGCGATACCGGCGATGTCGATACCGGCACGGATTACCATGGCATGGCGGATATTGTCGGCCCGCGGGCCAAAGTGACCATGACGTTTGCCAGCGGCACGCAGTTGAAGCTCCACCTCGATGGCGACCGCGGGCCCGGGCTGGGGGCGATCTTCATCGGTGAAAAAGGCAAGATCGAAATCAATCGGGACAAAGTCGCCAGCAATCCGAAGGAAATTGTCCGCTCGTCGAACAACCCCGGCCACAACAAGCGTCCCGAGACGACCTACCACATCGAAAACTGGGCCGAGTGCATCAAGACCCGCAAGCGTTGCAATGCCGACATCGAGATCGGCCAGCGCGCGTCGACGCTTTGTTACCTGGTCAACATAGCGCACGAGGTTGGCCGGGTTGGCAAGCCGTTGAAGTGGGACCCCGCCGCCGAGCGCTTTACCAATTGCGACGAGGCGAACAAGCTGCTTTCGCGGGAGCGGCGCAAGGGCTACGAGTTGCCGGAGATCGGCTAGCGAGCATCCGCGTTTGGAGACAGGATCATGGCGAGTCGGTGGATTGTTGTCGCTGGTGCCGGTATCTTGGCGCTGTGCAGTTTATTGCCGGAAGGGATGGGGGCAGACCCGGCAGCGCCGAAGTTCGTTTACGTGTGCCAGGACGCGGGGGCCGGAGGGTTTCAAGCGTGGCCCGACGTCTGCCGGCTCAAGGACGGTCGGCTGATGTGCGCCTTTTATGGGGGATACGCCCACGGTTCGCCGCCCAGCCCGCAATATCCCAAGTCGGGCGGGATTTTTTACTGCACTTCCCGCGACGAGGGACACTCGTGGAGCAAGGTCAACGTGCTCTACGACGGTCCCGACGACGAACATGACGCATCGCTCGTCCAACTGAAAGACGGTCGGATCATCTGCAATTTCTTTATCGACCACTACGCCGACGGCAAGAACGACCGCTCGCTGGGCACTTGGATCATGACTTCGGACGACCTCGGCGAGACCTGGTCCAAGCCACGGCAGGTCTACGCGTCTCCTTACTTTACGAGTTCCCCCATCCGGGAACTGTCGGACGGCCGCCTCCTACTGCCGCTCTATAAGGCAACACCAAGCACTGCCGCGGGCGCCGTGGGCATCAGCGACGACGGCGGAACAACCTGGAGCAAAGCGGTTGACATCCCTAACGGCGGGCGTCGGCTGGACGCGGAGACCGACGTGATCGAATTGAAAAACGGGACCCTTTGGGCAGCCCAGCGGTCCGAGCGTGAGTCGATGTGCTTCTCCACTTCCAAAGATCGGGGGAACACCTGGAACGCGTCGAAGCCGATCGGTTTTCCTGGCCACAGTCCCTACCTCCACCGCACCTCGGACGGCATCATTATCCTGGCTTACCGCTGTCCCGATACAAGTCTTCGATATAGTCTTGATGAGTGCCGGACCTGGAGCGACAATGTCCTGGTCGACAAGGTGTGGGGCGCCTACCCGTCGATGGTCAACCTCAAGGACGGTTCGGTGCTGATCGTGTACTACGAGGATGGGCATCCCCGTTCGAGCATCCGCGCCAGGCGGTTCCACGCCACGCACGGCGGCATCGAGTGGCTTGTGCCGTGAACAGCAAAGGAAAGGGCGTCTTGAGCATGGCAACGGAACGAGTATCGAGAACCGGAGACAACCCCATGAAGCACACGCGCATGGACCGGCGAAGCTTTCTTCGCACCACCTCCGCGGCCGCCGCGGCGGGAATGTCGTTGCCCTGCCTGGTTCCCTCCGCCGTCCTCGGCGGGCAGGGCCGCCCCGGCGCCAACGACAAGATACGCGTCGGGCTGATTGGCGCCGGCGGCCGTCCTCGCGACTTGATCCAAGAGAGTCCGGCGGACTTGGAGCTCGTGGCGGTGACCGACTGCGATCGGCGACAAAGCTCCGCGTACCTGGCGGCGATGCGCCAACTTCCTCGTTCGATCATCGCCGCGAATTGCGCCCGGTATCAGGACTATCGGGAGATGTTCGCCAAGGAGAAACTCGACGCCGTGTTCGTGGCCACGACGACCCATGCCCGCGTGCTCATCTGTATCCACGCCATGCAGGCGGGCCTGGACGTGTATGCCGAAAAACCGGTGACGCTGACCATCGAGGAAGGACAATACCTCATCCGCGCCGAGCGGAAATATAAACGCGTGCTCCAGGTGGGAACGCAGCAGCGTTCGATCGCCATCAATAATTTCGGCAGCGACCTGGTTCGCAACGGGGCCATCGGCCGAGTGAAGACGGTGCTGTGTCCCAACTTTGTCGGTCCCGAACGCCGGCCGGCGCTGTCCCAGCAGACGACGCCCGCTGAAATGAACTGGGACCTGTGGTGCAATCAGACGGATTTGATCCCCTTCAGCACGGCCCTGCACCCCGGCCTCGGTCTGTGGGGCCGCTACCGCGATTACGACGGCGGCGGGCTGGGCTGGGGAGTGACCGGCTGGGGCGCCCACGCCTTCGACCAGGTGCAGCGGGCCCTGGGAACCGATGCCACCGACCCCACGGAAATCTGGCCCGACCGACCCGGCCCCAACAGCGTCGTCACCATGCGCTATCCCAATGGGACGCTGCTGGAAATGAAACTGCCGCCGGGCAAAGGACCGGGGCTGGGGGCCATCTTCGTGGGCGAAAAGGGCAAGATCGAAATCAACCGCAACAAGCTGGCCGCGAATCCGCGCGAACTGATCGACGGCGCCCCGCCGCCCGCCGACAAGTCGGAGTACGCCAGCGTCGCCGGAGAGCATATCCGCAACTGGGTTCACTGCATGCGTACCCGGGAGAAGCCGGTGGCCCATGCCGAGGTCGGCCATCGGGCCACGGTGATCTGCCATTTGCTCAACATTTGCCGCGAGTTGGACCGCAAGCTGCACTGGGACCCGGTCAAAGAAGAATTTCTCGGCGACGACGAAGCCAACAAGCTGCGGTCGCGGCCGCGGCGCAAAGGATACGAGTTGCCGGAGATCGCCTAGCAAGAATGTAGCACGGCCGCCCTCGGCCGTGCTACTTGAATCACTCGTGTGCTACATGAAACATTTACGAAAGGAACCAAACATGTTGCGATTCGTCACGAGCGTCCTACTGTTGGGGGCCACGGCAATGTTGCTGCCGGCTTCCGCCTCGGCGCAAACCGCCGGCGGCAAAGAGCTCAAGTTCGTCATGCACCGCATCGGCAACTTCCGCAGCGAAGCCTGTTGCGTGGGCGATTTCAACAACGACGGGAAGCTCGACGTCGTGGCCGGGCCGTACCTCTACCTCGCTCCCGATTGGAAGCCGCAGAAGATCCGCGAGATGACCGGGCCGAGCGTCGACGAGAAAGGCAAGGGATACTGGGACGACTTCGCCAACATCGCCATCGATGTCGACGGCGACGGCCTGCTGGACGTCGTCTCCTGCTGCTGGATGGCCCAACACTCCGCCTGGTATCGCAACCCCGGCAAGGCCGGCGGACTGTGGGCGGAAAAAATCATCGAGAAGAACGGCAACTTCGAGGCGGGCGAACCGTGGGACCTGCTCAAAACCGGAAAACGCGACGTGATTGTGCCGGCCGTGCAGCGAACCGTCTGGTACGAACTTGGCGCGGGCCCGGACGGCAAGCGGGGATTCATCACGCACGTCGTTTCCCATAAACTGATGGACTTCGGCGTCGGGGTGGGCGACGTCAATGGCGACGGCCGGCCGGATATTATTCGCCCCAACGCCTGGTTCGAGGCGCCGGCCGATCCGCGCAACGGTCGTTGGATCGAGCACCCGCTTTCGCTGGGCGGGAAAAACGGCGCGACCGAGCACACGCCGCAGATTTGGGTGTACGACGTCAACGGCGACGGACTCCCCGACATCATCACCAGTTCCGCCCATCGGTACGGTATTTTCTGGTACGAACAGGTTCGCCAGGGCGACAAGGTCAGTTGGAAACAGCACGTCATCGACGACACCTGGACCCAGGCCCACTCCATCACCTTGGCCGACCTCGATGGCGACGGCGTTCCGGAGCTGATTACGGGCAAGCGGTTCATGGCCCACAACGGCGGCGATCCCGACGAGTACGGCCCGTTGGGCCTCTACTACTACAAGCTGCAACGGGGCCCGAACCCCGTCTGGACGAAACACATCATCTCCTACAACCAAGGAATCGGAGCGGGGATGAGCGTTGAGGTTGCCGACATCAACGGCGACGGCAAGCCGGACATCATCGTTACAGGCAAGTGGGGCGGACCCGTCTGGTTCGAGAACCAAGGAGTGAAATAACCATGAACGCACAACCGTCATCGGGCATCGAGCAACCATCCGGGTATTCGCGCCGCCAGTTTCTAGGCGGCACGCTGGCGGCGGCAGCCTCGGCGCCGCTGCTGGAGGCGGCGGCGACCTTCGCCGCGGAGAATCAGGGCACGCTCACATTATTTTCCGGCCGCAAGATCAAGCTGGGGCTGGTCGGCTGCGGCGGCCGCGGAAAGTGGATCGGCAATCTCTTCAAGCGGAGCGGCGCCTATCAACTACACGCCCTGGCCGACTATTTCCCGCAGGTGGTCGATCGCTGCGGCGAGGAGTTGGGCGTGGACCCATCGCGGCGGTTCTCCGGCCTTTCGGGCTACAAGAAGGTGATCGAAAGCGGCGTGGAGGCGGTGGCGCTGATCGTGCCGCCGTGCTTCTTGCCCGAGCAGGCCAGCGCCGCGGTCGAGGCGGGCCTGCACGTCTACATGTGCAAGCCGGCGGCGGTGGACGTGCCCGGCTGTCTGCGCATCGAAGCCGCGGGCAAACTGGCCACGCAAAAGCAGCGGGTGTTCCTGGTCGACTACCAGATGCCCACCGATCCGGTCAACATCCGCGTGGCCGAGCAGATCCGCAAGGGCGCCATCGGCAAGCTGGCGAAGATCGCTACGATCGGCTATAACGGCGGGCGGGCCGACCCGCCCAAGACGGCCAACATCGAAAGCCGCCTGCAGAACCTGGTTTGGGATAACGACATGGAGATCGGCGGCAGCTTCATCGTCTCCTACGACATCCATTCGATCGACGCCGCGGTGTGGGTCCTCGGGCGAAGGCCGGTGGCGGCCAGCGGCTCCTCGCGCATCTGCCGCATCGACCCGCACGGCACCAGCCAAGACTCCACGTCGATCGTCTACGAGTACGCCGACGGGCTGATTCACGAGCATTCGGGAATGGCCCTGCCGAACACCGCCCCCGGTTACATAAGATGCACGGTTTACGGCCAGAAGGGCTACGGCGTGGTGGACTATACGCAGCGTGCCAGCCTGGAGATTCACCATAAGAAACCGTTTGCCGACGACGTGGTGAACCTCTACGAGGCCGGCGCGGTGCGGAACATTGCCGCGTTCCATGCCGACGTGGTCGCCGGCGGTCGCCATGAGAATTCGACCGTGCGCCGGGCGGTGGATGGCTGCTTGACCTGTATCCTCGGCCGCGAGGCCGCCCTGCGGCACGCGCGTCTTACCATGGAGGAACTCCTCCAGGAGAACAAGCGCGTGGAAGTCGATCTGAGCGGGCTGAAAGTCTAAGCGGCTATGGAACGAAACCATAGTATTCGTGCGCGCGGTTGCGAAATTCTCGCCGTTTTTCGCCGCGTGGACGCGGCGGCTAAACATTCGAGCAATGAGTACTTTCGTGAGGATCGATAAACGCCGATAAGCGTCGCCGTTCAACAAGCTGTTAAACGCCCATCGGCGGCGTTGTTCTTGCTAAGGAAAGGACCGTTCAACGTGGCAATGGAGTCTCCCCAGCAGCAATTGTCGCCCATGGAAGCGCGTTACCAGAGCCGGCTGAACCGTTACGTCACCGCGATGCGGAACGGCCAGCCCGACATGATTCCAATCCGACCGTTCGTAGCCGAGTTTACCGGGGTGTACGCCGGCTACACGTGCCAGGAATTGGCCCACGATTACCACCGGGCCTTTGCCGCCGCGCGGAAGTGCGCCGCCGATTTCGACTGGGACGCCGTGGTGTCGAATATGGTTTACGTGTGGACCGGCATGACGGACGCCATGGGCTTGAAGTATTACGGCATTCCCGGCATTCATATTTCGGCCAATACGGGCTTCCAGTACCGCGAGCCGCCCCAGCAGGACGCCTTCATGCGGCCCGACGAGTACGATCAACTGATCGAGGATCCGCCCGGTTTCCTGCTCAATGTTTGGCTGCCGCGGGTCTCGGCCGGTCAGCGGGCGGCGGGCGAGCCGATCACCGAAGCGCACAACCTGACGCTGCTGAAAGGCGGCATGGCGATGATGGAGTATTTTGGCGCCTTCGCCGGCCAGAATGCCCAGTTGCGGACGGAGTCGGGCACGGTCTCGGCCATCTCGGGGATTCTCAAGGCCCCCATGGACATCATCGCCGACAAGCTGCGCGGCTACCTGGGGCTGGTCGAGGACCTGTTCGAACGCCGCGACAAGGTCTTGGCCGCCTGCGAAGCCCTGATGCCGCACCTGTTGAACGTCGCCCGCTCGGGCGCCGATCCGCAGCGGTTCGTGCCCATCGGCTATTGGATGCACCGGGGCGGCGTCCCCTTCGTCTCGCCGGAGATTTTCCGCAACATCTACTGGCCCACCATCAAACCGATCGTGGAAGAGCTTTGGGCGGACGGGCACCAGACCCTTTTCTATGCCGAAGGCAGATGGGATTACCATTTGGAATCCTTCGCCGAGTTGCCGGAGCAAAGCATCGTTTATCACGTGGACCAGGGCGACATCTTCAAGGCGCATCAAGTGCTGGGTAAGAAGTTTTGCCTCAGCGGCGGAGTGCCCAACGTATTGTTGGCCTACAGCACGCCGGAAGAAGTCCGCCAGCATTGCAAGAAGCTCATCGAGGGCGTGGCCCGCGAGGGCGGCTACATTATGGACGCCAGCGCGATCGTCCAGAACGAGGGCCGGGTGGAGAACCTCCGGGCGATGACCGAAGCTACGCGCGAGTACGGCGTG
>Ga0182014_10004719_pt1 | contig 15462 bp, 9 predicted proteins | sample 612S2DmetaG_FD_120489 | JGI IMG/M metagenome (GOLD analysis project Ga0182014, IMG submission 120489) | Permafrost microbial communities from Stordalen Mire, Sweden - 612S2D metaG | ecosystem: Environmental > Terrestrial > Soil > Wetlands > Permafrost | place: Sweden: Stordalen | collected... | reverse complement strand
CGAGGGCAGAGCCTCGCCCCGGAATCCCAGAGTCGCGATGGAGAGCAGGTCGTCGGCGGTGCGCAGCTTGGAGGTGGCGTGGCGCTCAAAGGCGAGCAGGGCATCGTCGCGGTTCATCCCCTGGCCGTCGTCGCTGACGCGGATCAGCCGCCGCCCGCCCGCCTCGACCTCGACGCGGATGCGGTTTGCGCCGGCATCCAGCGAATTCTCCAGCAACTCCTTCACCACCGAGGCTGGACGATCCACCACCTCGCCGGCGGCGATCTGGTTGGCAACCTGATCGGGAAGAATGCGGATGCGGCCCATAAGAGTCTAGGTTAACGCAGGAAGACAGGGACTAAGCGACTAGGGACTAAGGGACTTGGGACTGTGGGTCCGGCGTGAGGAGCGGCGCTGGAGATGTTTGGGCCGTGAAAAACGCCCATTATCGATCAAGAAGCGGGGTTTTTCAGGGGTTCTTGTTTACTATTGCGACAACGGTTCGGCTCTTGACAGGCGACTGTATATTACTAATTATGAATGCTTTAATCCATTCCGCCGGGCGGGAATGCGTGCCGGGAATGGGCATTTTGAGGGGAGGGGGGTAGGGGGTCTGGTGGTGGTACGGACCGGGCACATGCCTGACAGATTGGACCGGAGCTTCGGATGCTCTTCACCATGCTTCCAGTATGCGCCGGCGGGAGGTAATTCTGCGCAAGGAGCGGCAATGAAGCAGCTTCCGAGGGGCCGGCTCCGGAATTGGTTGAATTTGGGGCGGGAACGGCGTTTGCGATTCCTGTGCTAGGAGAAGCGCTCGAAGGATCTGCCTAGAGGAGTAGAATTGTGGCGCTTCGGAGTTCGATCAGGGAGCGTTCGATGAAACGAGTGTTGAATTGTATTGGATTGTTTTTGTTCTTTCAGTTGATTTCGGGCCCCCTCACCTCACAAACCTCCACCGGTGGCGCCGCCATCGTCAACCTGGCACTGCACAAGCCTGCAACCCAGAGCAGCGTATACCGCGGAACCGGAATCGATCAGGGGCCGCAGTTCGGTAACGACGGGATTCTTGAGTCGCAGCCGCGCGATCCCTTTCTGCTGGTAATCACCGATTCCAACGACACCAACCTTGCTTGGTGGCGAGTGGACCTGCAGGGGGTGTATGCCCTCACGCAACTGAAGCTCTACAACCGCAAGGCATGCTGCCAGGAGAAAGCGAAAACTGTCCAGGTGCTGGTTTCGGCGGATGGCGCCCACTGGGAGCGCGCGTATGCGCATAACGGCACACCATTCGATGTGCTCACGGTCGATCTTACGGGCCGCAAGGCCCGCTACGTGCGGCTGCAACTCACGGAGCGCGGCTCCCTGCAATTCCAGGAATGCGAGGTGTACGGCTACGTCAGCGCGCCGCCAGTGCAGACAGCGGGTTCGCAACCCTCGCCGCAATTCGCCGCCAGCTCGCCATCTCCCGAAGTGTCGCCAGCCCCGTCAAGTGGGCAGACGGCCGCGAAATCGTTGACAGCAATTATCACCCCCGCGACGGTCGACATCGAATCCGGCGGAAAAGTCGATTTGTGGGCCAAGGTCTCTGGCGGAGTGCCGCCCTACAGTTACGAGTGGCGCAACGGGGAGAGTCTCAGCAAGGTCACGGCTGCGAGCATCACCTATTCGAACCTGAATCGCCTGGGCGGCAGAGACATCCGGCTCACGGTCAAGGACTCCACCGGCAACAGCGCCGATGCCCACGCTACGTTTATGGTCCACGCCGCTGAAGAGATTGTTGCGTCGAGCAAGCCGCCGGCCACTTCGGCCTCCTCGCCGGCTCCGCCGAACAAGCCGTCAACGATTATGGCTCCTTCGTCGTCGAACAACCTGAACAAGCCGACGACCACCGCGGCTGCCTCGACAACAAGTTCGACCAAGCCCGTGCAAAAGCCCATGGAAACCGCGATCGAGGATTCCCGCCGCGCCGGGAACGCCTCGTTGCAGAAGATCGCGGCCATCAAGGTGGCCGACGAGTGTTCGGCAAAAGTTGCCGGCGCTCCCTGGGGAAACGACGCGAAGGCGGCACAGGGAACGGTGCGGCTGGAAGCCTATCGCGCGTCGGTGGCGCATGCGCTGCGCAGTCTGAAGGTTGTGTACGGCAAGATGACCAGCGCGCAGGCGGCCAGCCTGGACAAGATGTGGGCGCCATTCTACGACAATCCCACTCCGGCGGCGGCCGACTGGTTTGCGCATCTGAACCCGCTGCTGGATGATTACATTGCCACAGCCGCGGCGCTGGAGGAGAACTTTCCGGCATTCCAGGAATCGATGAGCGACGTTCTGGTGGCGCTGGGCGAAAAGAGCCGGACGCTCTACGCGGTCTCGGCTCCGGCAGCGGCCGAGCAGTACCAGGCCCTGGACGCGGCGCGGAAACGGTTGACTCAACTGGCAAGCTCGATCGCCGCACTGGGCGACGCTCCCAATCCCCTAGCAAGCGAGTGTACAACACGGGCGCGCCACGCGAAGGCGCTGGGCGGTGGACCGGACATATGGTCGCTGCTGCACCAGGCCCTGTACGCAGGTGTGCGGAAGAGCGATATAAAGGGGGACGCAGGAGACCTCTGGGTCCATGGCCAGCACGATACTCCGTCGGGCGGTCTGAAGTGGAATGGGAACGCGTTTACTTATTCCTCGTCCCATGCCGCTTTGGCGTTAAAGGGGGATTTCACCACTCTGGACCGAACGTTCTGTGACGGCGTGAGCAGCAAGTCGGAGCTTTTGGGCGAGTTGAGCAAGGACGGAAGCGAATTGCTCTCCCTTTCCGGCTATGTCGATGCCTGCGATTGCACGGAGGGCTCGGTCGCAAACAATACCTGCAAGGCCTGGGGCTTCCGCAGGACCAATGTGGACGCGCGGGGGATTCACGCGAAGCTCTACAAAGAGAAGCCCGTACCGGGCGGCTCCCAGCATGTGCGGGTGGTGTATACCAACGCGAACCGAGCGCTCGATCTGGATTCGTCTAGTGCCAAGTTGCAGGAGGGGGAGTTCTACCTGCAGTTCTCCAATTACATCCCGATCGGGTTCAATACTGAGGCGCTCATCTTGGTCGCGTCGTCGATCTTCGGTAAGCCGGCGGCCCAGGACAGCGCGGCAAAGACGCCTCCGAACGCGAACCCGGAAAATCAGACGCCATCCCAAGCTGGGACCGACAGCCTGGCGCTGGCGGCGAAGGAGCAGGCCGAGGCTACGGCGGAAGCGATTGCCGAGCACCAGGCGCTTGCCAAGCAGTACGAGGAGAACGCGGCCCGCTGGGCTGCCGACGCCGCGAACGAAAAAGACCCCGCGCGGCGCGAGGAACTGCAGAAGCGCGCACTTGAGATCCGGGCCAACGCCAGTGCGGAACGCGACATCGCGTCCAGCCTGAGCACGGGCGAATTTGTGCGGACGCGAACCGATTGGGACGACCAGCAGCAGCAGAGACTGGTCACCAAAATCCACGACGAGCTGGCGCAGTTCGACGAAGCGCACCGCAAGCAGGTTGAGCAGCTCCGCGCACAAAAGGCCGAGGAGATGCGCGGACTCGTTGCGCAGCAGAAGCAGGCGGAGGAACAGTTGGCCACGGTGGAAACGGAACTGTCCGCGGCAGAGACCGTACAACAAGGCGCCACGATGGCCATGACCATCGGAGCGCTGGCAGTGCCCGGAGCGGGCGAAGTGGCGATGGCTTACTCGGTAGGCACGGGTTACGTGGAAGGGGGCGCTCCCAAAGCCATCGAGACCACGGTGCGCATGTACAGCCCCTACATGGACGCGGCCTTCAGCGCCTACGACGGCTGGAAGCAGATCGATCCAGAGACTGGCAAGCAAGGCGGCGCCTTCGGCGCGCTGAAGGGCGCTGCATGGAATGTTGTTACCAACCAAGCGATGAGCGCCATTGGAGAGCGGCTGCAGGGAGCCGTGGCGCGCATCAGCACCGATGCCGCGGCGACGGGCTCGGCTGTCAAGCCGCCGGCCGATATCGAGGCCTTTCACACCACGGAGCAGCGCTTCGAAGAGGCCCGGCAGAATGCCCGTACGCCGGAAGAACTGGCCGACGTGAACAAGCAATTCGATACCATACGGCAGCGGCAGGAGATGAAGCAGAGGCTCAACGATGCGCTGTCGGAGGCGGATTCGATGGCAGCCGCGGCGCGCCGGCCCGATGGAAGCGTGGACACGGCGCGCCCGGAGTACAAGAAGGCGGTCGAGCACTTGAACGCGGCTACCGAGAAGGTCCAGGCGGAGTACAGCGGACAGGAAAACCGGGATCTACTGCATGAAGAGGCGTTGGAAGCGGCGGGACTGACACCGAATGACGTGATTCTTTCAGGGAGCAAACCGAAGAATGCGCTGTCAGACATGGATGTATCGGCCAACACCTTTGCGGCGGGTAAAGCGTATACAGAAGCACTCTCTGCCAAAGGTCTGAAGGTGCAGGAGTTCGGCGACCGGTGGGTTGTCTCCAACGACACAACGGTATGGAAGCCGGCGGCAGCCGATGCCGTGGGCAGCTCGTCGTATGAGGCCCAGGTGATTCACGGCGCCAGCCGCGGCAGCGACAAATTCGCCACGCAAGCGGGACAGGACTTTACCAAGGGGCAGGATACCGGTGATCAGCTTGGTCCGGTGATCGACAACTTCAAGAAGGCGGGCGAAGCGGGTCTGGGCGGTGAAGGGCCGAAGGACATGCACGTGATCGGCAAGAGTGCGGACAAGGCGCTGGGTGTGGCCAAGACAAATGCTCCCGCCGGCCTGCGGAGCAAGTTGAGCGCATTGCGCGACCACCAGCTTCCCGAGCAGGCGGGGATTCTGACCCTGGGCGCAAGCAAGGAATTCAAGGCCAAGGAGATGGACAGCTTCCTGGGAAGCACGGAACAGGCCATGGGAGAAGCCTACAAGGCAGCATCGAAGAGCTCGACGGCGCATGAAGCAGACCTGGTGGCGCAGAAACAATCCGCACTTCAGAATGGCGACGTAAAGACAGCGTCGGCGATCCAGAGGCAACTGGCCGTTGTGCGCACCGACAACCGCCTGGCCTTTGCGACCATCTCAGACTACGCGCCGGAACTGATGTCGACTTTGCCGCCGCCGGGAGGCGCAGCGCCGCGGACGCCCGTCAGTATCGGGGGCTGGACTCCGCTGCTACAGCAGTTAAACGCAGACCGCGCAGACGAAGGCAAGGCCACTGTTCAGTTCAACTCGAATGACCTGGCTTTCAAGGGCTTGAGCGATCGCTGCAAATCGGTAACGGCCACGGTGGACGAGAAGCTGAAGGCGGCCAAGCCGGGGACCGACGAAGCCAAGTATCTTGCCGATCTCAAGACTGTTCTGCAGCAAGGTGTCTCTAACCCTGGATTGGCCGTCCAGCAGACGCGTCAACTCACCGGCTACGAATTGGCAGAGGTGCTGAAGCAACTGGGAGAGAATGCCAAGTAATCTGTAACATCGGAGCAGGAGCGATTAAACCCGCGTGCGATCTATCTCTCGCTTTTGTGCGCTCGTGAGGGTATCTGTTCTCTCCGCTTGACTCCAGGCCTGCGTTCACGAAAGAGCAAATCATTTTCGGCTGTCCCGGCGTATTCCCGATGGGCTATATTGACTACGTGCCGCGCCGGCAGGCGGCTGTCAAGGGCCAGGAGGGGCTGATGAAGATTACCGACACGATCGGATTGGTTCTGAACAATAAGGGCGAAAACATAGTACTTTCGATTGGGCCGGAGCAGTTGCTGTACGATGCGCTGGAGAAGATGGCCGAGCACGATGTTGGCGCCTTGCTGGTGATCTCTGGCAACCGGCTAGTCGGCATCCTGTCGGAGCGCGACTATGCGCGCAGAGGAATCCTGCTGGGTCACCCCGCCAAAGAAACCCAGGTGCAACAGATCATGACCAGCCCGGTCGTCTCCGTGAGCCCGCGGCAGACCGTAGACGAGTGCATGACCATGATGACGGAACAGCACTTTCGCCATCTGCCGGTGTTGGAGGACGACGTGGTGGTGGGATTGGTCTCGATCGGGGACCTGGTGAAATGGGTGATCACAGGCCAGGCGAAGACCATTCAGGAGCTGGAGGGCTACATTGCGGGAGCTTACCCTGGATAGTCGCCGCCAGGGTTATGATTTGGTGGTTTTGTCGCTCCCACCCTTGCGGCAAGAACAAAAACGCCGCAAGGATGGGGCAGCCACATTCTCGCCGCAGGGTATGCGCGCCAAGCAAGGCCGTACTGACTTCAACCTTATCGAGGGCTAACCGTCAGCCCGCGTGAATTTCCGTCTAATTTTCCCCGGGTCCTCTTGCAAATCTTCGCCGGTTCGGCTAACTTACTAACTGGTTAGTTAATGTGATCGGCGCTCCTCCATACCGCACCCAAACCGAACGCGCGGACCAAACTCGCGCCCGCATCCTCGACGCCGCCATTCGCCAGTTCAGCGATAACGGGCTTGCCGGAGCCCGTACTGAGCGGATTGCCGAGGCCGCCGGCGTGAACAAGGCTTTGCTCTACTACTACTTCAGCAGCAAGGAGGCCCTTTACTCGGCCGCCATCGAGGCGGTTGCTGAAGGAGTGCAAGCAACAACCGTGGCCGTGCTGGATGCGGATGCTTCGGCCGGCGAACGATTTCTCATCATTGTGCTGAGCAACTTCGACCGCATTTACTCCAACCCCGGATTCGCAAACCTGATGCAACAGGAGATGATGCGTCTGCACCGGGGCGAGGAAAATGCACTGGCGCTGCTGGCGGAGAAGCACTTCGGTCCCTTGTGGCTCAGGGTGCGTGAGGTGGTGGAGAAGGGCATTCTGGAGGGCGAACTGATTCCTGCGGATTGGATGCAGATGCTTTATGCGGGCCTCGGAGCCAACGTCTTCTATTTCCTCTTTGCGCCTCTGATTGGCCCAGCGCTCGGCTTGCAGCCGATGGAACGCTCGATGCTGGAGTTTCGCCGCAAGGCGGCAATTGAATACCTGGGGCAGACAATCTTCCTCGACAGGGAGCACGGCGCGCAAGTTGCCGCCCGCGTCCTGGCGGCAGCGCCTATGCCAATAGCCAACCCAACCGGGATAAAGAGAATCGAGACGCCTGAAATCCATACGAGCGAATTCAAGACAAAAGAAGTGAGGCACAAATGAACGCACGCAATCGAGTTTTCATGATTCTGGGCTTGCTCACCGTGGGGTCGGCGATCTTCTACTTCGTCACCGTCCGGCCTACAGGCGACCTGCAACTGATCGGCACCGTGGACGCCAACGAGGTTGTAGTCAGCGCCAAGATTCCCGGCCGCATCCAGACATTGACCGTGGACGAGGGCCAGGACGTAAAGGCAGGCCAGCTGATCGCCATTATTGAGAGTGACGACCTGCAAGCCGCGCGGAAGGCAGCCGAGGCCACCGCATCGAGCCAGGGTTTCAAGCTCGGCGAGACGGTGGAAAGCGAGCGGCAGACGGTTGGCGAGGTGTCCAGCGCCGCCGTCAACGCCGAAGCGATGGTCAAGGCCGCTAAGGCTTCGCTGGCCCAGGCCGAGGCCAATCTTGCTCACCAGCAGGCCGATACCAGCCGGACCGTGGCTTTGGCGCAGCAGGGAATCATGAGCGAACAAGCCAAGGACGATGCCGCAACCAGCCTTGAAGCGGCCAAGGCAGCCGTCGATAGCGCCAGGGAGAACGTCTCCGCGGCTGAGGCGTCGCTGCGCCAGGCACGCGCTCATGAACTGCTGGCCACCGTCGCCGCACGCACGGTGGACGAGACGCGCGACCAGGCTGCAAACGCCCGCGCCCTTGCCGACCAGGCCAAGGTCGAGGTTGGCTACTCCCAGGTCTTTGCGCCGGTCAGCGGCAAGGTCAACGTCCGCGCCGCGCGCCAGGGCGAGGTGGTAGCCGCCGGCGCGCCCATCGTCACCATCATGGACCTCACCGAGACCTGGATCTACGCGCCATTGCCAGAGACCCAGGCCGATACCGTCCAGCTTGGCGACTCGCTGCGGGTCGTCATGCCCTCGGGCGCGACACTCCAGGGCAAGATCATCGTCAAGGCCGCCGAGGCCGACTTTGCCACCCAGCGCGACGTGAGCAGCCGCAAGCGCGACATCAAGACCATCCAACTGAAGCTGCTTATCGACAATCCAGGGGAACGCTTTGTTCCCGGCATGACCGCCGAAGTCTACATTCCCAAGAGCAAGCTGGTGAAGCAATGAGCATTCAGCCCGCGACCCCGGACCAAAGGATAAAACCGCCCACGGCGGCGCCGGCGGCAGCCATCGCAGTCGAGAAGATTGTCAAGCGCTACGGCGACTTTGAAGCGGTCAAGGGAGTCAGCTTCTCGGTCGCCGACGGCGAGATCTTTGGCCTGCTCGGCCCCAACGGCGCGGGCAAGAGCACTCTCATCCGCATGATGACCACGCTGGTGCCCATCACCAGCGGCCGCGCCATCGTCGCCGGCTTCGACGTGGCCAAGGACCCCGACGAAGTTCGCCGCATGATCGGCGTCATTCCCCAGGCGCTGACCAGCGATCCCGATCTCACCGTCGAGGAGAACCTGAGCATTTACGCCAAGCTCTACAGCGTTCCCAAGGCCGAGCGTCTGAGGAACATCGACGAGGTTCTTGAGGCCGTGGACCTGATCAAGTGGCGCGGCGCGCAAACCAAGACCCTCTCCGGCGGAATGCGCCGCCGCCTGGAGATCGCTCGCGGCCTGGTGCACAACCCGCACATCTTCTTCCTCGACGAGCCCACCACCGGCCTCGATCCCGTCTCGCGTATCGCCGTGTGGGAGATGCTAGACAACCTGAGGAAGACGCGTCATCTCACCATGCTCATCACCACCCATTACATGGAAGAGGCCGACAAGCTCTGCGACCGCATCGCCATCGTCGACCACGGAAATTTGGTTGCCCTGGGCACGCCTCTCGAACTCAAGCGCAGCGTCCCCGGCGCCAACGTCGTCGAGGTCCATTTCGACCGCGAAACCGCCGAATGGAAGGAGCGCCTGGAGAGCCTCGACGGCGTTACCAGTGTCCAGGCCGAGTCGGCCGGCTTCTATCGCGTTCTGACCTCCTCCGGGTCTAAGACGACGATGCAGCTTGTGGAACTGGCCGCCTCGCTTGACGAGACGCTGACTTCCCTGAGCGTCCAGAACACCTCCCTCGACGACGTCTTCGTCCATTACACAGGCCGCCAGCTCCGCGATGAGCAGGTCAAGCCTCCAGTCTTCTCATTGCCGCCCCGTCCGGGAGCTCAGCCATGAACAGAATGTTTGCCATCGTCGAGCGCGAGATGCGCAAGTTCTTCCGCTCGCCCATGCTCATGATCATGTCCCTGATGATGCCGATCCTGCAGTTGCTCATCATGGGCAATGCCTTCGGCGGCAAGATCACCGGCGCCCGCGTCGCCGTGGTTGACTACGACCACGGTCCCGAGGCCGTCAAAATCCGCGAAGGCTTCGACTCCATCGCCGTTAACATCAAGACCTTCACCACCGTCGAGTACACGGACGAAAACAAGGCCCGCGAAGACGTCCGCACCGGCAAAATCGATGCCGCCGTGATCATTCCCAAGCAATACTCGCGCCGCGTCTACGCGCAGGATGCCCCCAAGATCGGCTTTGTCGTCGATAACTCCGACCTTTTCACTTCTGGCAGCCTCGAGGCCGAGATGCAGTCCCTCGTCACGGCTCTCACAACACCGGTCATCCAGCCGCGCATGGCAAACTCCATCGCCCTTGAAATCGTAGAGCTATATCCCTACGTAAATTACCTGAAGTTTCTGCTTCCCGCCTGCATCGCCCTGGCCATGTATATCTCGGTCATGATCGGTGGCGGAATGTTGTACATCGACGACAAGGCGCGCGGCGTCCACGAGGGTTATCTGGTAACTCCCATTACGAAGCTGGAGCTAGTCTTCGGCCTGAACATGGCCAGCGCCATCAAGGCCACTCTCTCCGGCATCTGCCTCACCGTCATCGGCTCGCTCATGGCAGGACTGGGCATCATCTTTCATCCCTGGGTGCTGCTCCAGCTTTTTGTCCTGATTCTCGGCACCTCCATCGCCTTCAACGGCATGATGTTTCTGCTCATGGTCCGCGTCGAGGACCCGCTTACCCCGCGCGCCATGTTCGGCGTGCTCAATTTGCTGCTGTTCTATCCCTCCGGCGCCATGTATCCCATCTCCTCTTTTCCCTGGTGGCTTCGCTCTCTCTCGGTCGTTGACCCCTTCACCTACGCCATCCACGGCTTCAAATCCATTATTCTCAAAGACGGCGGCTTCCAGGCCATCCAATTCGATCTGCTCTTCCTCTTCGTCTTCGGCTTTGGCACGCTGCTTGTTGCCACGCCGCTTTTCAAACGAACGCTGTAACGATGCATGCCGGAGATGCGCTTTTGCCCCAGGGTTGGGCCAAGGCAGTATAAACGGTTTTGAAACACGAGTCGATCGCATGGGTATATTCCGTCGCGGACATCCTTCGTCACGGAGGGACGGCAGGAGGTTAGCACAGGGCAGAAGCACTGGGTAGGCCGCCAATCCTTCGATAGCGCCCCGGAGAGGTGCGGGAAAATGGAACGGGAAACCCTTTTTGATTCAAATACGATTGCATTATTCGATTGGAAGAACACCCGGCTTTAACGGGTGACAGTAGAGGTTTGACATTTGCGGAAATCGCTCCCAGTTTGAATTTTTTCATTCTTTCAGCAAGCAGTTCAGAAGAGTGCGGAGGCTGAGCGCCGTCCTTTCAGGACTCCGTGTGAATTGTTTGTTTCGCTTACCCCACGCTGAAGCGCGGGGCTGACAACCAATGCGCCTACGGCGCGGGCAACGGGCCGCTGCCGGCATGGGGCAAATCTAAACAGGACCCTTTGAAGGGACACCAACCATAAAGCCTCCGAAATTGCCGGAGGATATGTACTGAGCCAGTCCTTTCGGAGTTGCAATCAGGACCGGGCCGAGTGTACTGTTGCTTCCACCAGGAACAATCACAACAGAGGCGCACTTAATGGGATCACCCATCCAGTTGCCGGCCACGGTGGCCATCGGATTTACGGGACACCGCGCGCTCGGCGATGAAGCCAAATGCCGGAAGCTGATTTTTGAGTTTCTGGAGCGGCGAAAGGCGTCGGCGGAGGGACTTGTGTATGGTGTCTCGTCGGTCGCGGCGGGCGGGGATCTGCTTTTTGCCGAGAGCTGCATTCAACTGGCGCTGCCTCTCTGTGTCCTGTTGCCGCTGCCTGCGGAGGAGTTTCGCAAGGATTTCGATGAGGCCGGCTGGGCACATGTGGAGCGGGTTCTGAGCAAGGCCGCTTCGGTTGTAGTGATTGGCGGCGATCAGTCGCGCGAGGAATGCTACTACGAATGCGGCATCGAGACCGTTTTGCAAAGCCAACTGCTGCTGGCGCTGTGGAATGGAAAGCCGGCGCACGGGCTGGGCGGCACCGAAGACATCGTCTCCTTTGCCAAGGGACTCGGCAGGCCGGTGGTCTGGCTGCACAGCGTCAACGAAGACGTGCAGATCTTCAATGAGGAGACGGAAGAAGAACTTCGCGCCGATCATGAGCTTGAGTTCCTGAACAACCTGCCCGATCCGGCTCCGGCGCCTGAAGCGAATGGACCTGAAGCCCTGGCCCGGGCCTGGTTCCGCAAGGTGGACGAGAGCGCTACCCGGTGCGCGCCACAGTTTCGCCGGCTGGCGTCCATTCCCATCATTTTTACGGCGGCCGCGGCTCTGTTCAGCGGGGCAGGAACTTGGGCGCATGAGATTGGACTCTGGCTGACGATCGGAACTGTCCTGGGAATCCTGGCTGCCTTTCTGCCGGCGGTATTGCGGCTGGGCAAACGTCAGGTTCTGTGGGCGCGAACGCGTACCGCGGCTGAGGTATGCCGTTCCGTTTTGGCTTTCTGGCACACGCCGACCCCCTACGATGCGATCGGCCCGGAGGTGGTCCCCGAACTATCCGGGATGCTGACCTCCTTGAATCTGCTCAAATCGCTCGACAGGGAGCACGGCGAGGCATCGCTGGACGAGTTCAAGCGGCTCTATCGCCAGGAACGCGTTGCCGGCCAGATCGACTATCTCATCCGCCATGCGGCGCGATCGGCCGCCCAAGCCAGCCACTACCGACTTGTGACCTGGGTCAGCATCGGAGTGGCTGCGGCGTTGAACCTGTGGCTTTTCGTTGGCGCGCACATCTTCGGAGGCGTAGGTCCAGAGCCGCGGAAACATGCTTTGGCGCTGGGCGCGTCGATCGCATTCCAGATTGCAACGGTCGCTGGAGCGCTGCTTGCGGTGAACGACTGCGACAGGCGAAGACTGCGCTATCGCGAGCTGTACCAGCGGCTCCAGAGTTGGGATGCGCAGTTGGAGGCGCTGCGAACCTGGCCAACCGTGCTGGGCGTCGCAGGACGGATCGAACGGGCGCTTCTGGCTGAGCTGATCGAGTGGCGATCTCTGATTCGAAACCAAAAGCAGGCGAGGAAATAGGGCTATGAAGCGCATTCTCTCGTTGGACGGTGGCGGAATCCGGGGCGTCTTCAGCCTCGAGATACTTCTTCGCATCGAAACTCTGCTCCGTGAACATTTCAAGAATTCCGAACTTGTGTTGGCCGACCACTTCGATTTTTTCGCGGGAACCAGCACCGGCGCCATCATTGCTACGGGTCTCTGCTGGGGGATGCCGGTTGAGGAGATCCTTGAATTCTATGTGCGCCATGGCACAACCATGTTTCAGCAGGTGCCCTGGTACCGTCCTTTCAAGCGTTTCCTGGTTTCGCGCTACGAAGCGCAACCTCTGTCGGAGATGCTGCGCCGGGCCTTCTCTGAGGACGGCCAGGGAGAGGTTCCCGCCCTGCTCGATTCCAAGCGACTCAAGAAGCTTTTGCTTGTGGTGTTGAGAAATCACTCGACCGGCTCGGCCTGGCCCGTAACCAATAATCCAATGGCGTTGTACAACGATTCTCGCCTGCTCGATTGCAATCTGAAGATTCCGCTTTGGAAGCTCGTCAGGGCCAGCACGGCCGCGCCAACATTCTTCGATCCCGAAGAGATCGTGCTGGGAGACCGGCGTCACGTCTTTGTCGATGGGGCGATTACTCCTTACAACAATCCGGCGCTGATCGCCGCGCTGACGGCGATTCTGCCGAGCTACCGGCTCGAATGGGAGACCGGGCCGGAGAAAATTCGAGTGGTTTCGCTGGGCACGATGCGGTTTTCGACGGCGCAGGCGGACGTGGATGTGAGCCGCATGTGGATTGGATACAACGCACCGCGAATCCCGGCCGCGCTAATGCAGGGAATCGCGCTCGAACAGGACTACCTTTGCCGGTGCCTGGGTGAGTGCATTCACGGGGAAGAGCTGGATTCGGAGATCGGCAGCCTGAAGGAAGCCGCGCTGCCGGGACGCAGTTGGTTCAGTTACGTGCGCTATAACAAGTCGTTCATGGGCCGCGAGGGGAAGGAGTTGCTTAGCAAGAATCCGCTAGTCGCCCGCCTCGACGCGGTCGAGGCAATCCCCTCATTGCGCGAGATAGGCCGTGCGTATGCGCAGGAACACGTTCAAATTGAGCATTTAGTATAGGAGCGGAGAAGGTATTTTTGGCCTTCCCCGCAAAACAATCGATTGCTAGGTCTCTGTTTGAATGAAGTTATTCCAACTCTAGGTGCCCCAGGTCCCGATTTTGGGACCTGGGGTAGCTTGATCTCAAGGTACGAAATCATTTGGTCACAGATCTAGTCGATGGAGTTAGAGATGAAACCAGGATCGCAAGATTGCATCGTAATGACGGCAGCGAAGCTCTCGCCGCCGGCCAGGCGCAGGGGAGTTTGCTTGCTGCTCGTACTTATCGGTTTAGTGCCGCTGGGTTTGACCGGCTGCGCCGCAACGCGCCTGAGGACGGATTTTACGGGCTTTGAAAAGGCCTATGCCGAGACATCGAATCGAGAGATGCTCTTGAATCTGGCGCGGCTCGAAAACCGCGATCCTACTTATTTCTTCAAGATCGGCCAGATTACGAGCCAATACAAGATGGCGGCGACGCTTAGCGGGACCTCCTCATATGCGCTCCAGAGCACGAATATAGCCGCCGGCTCGCCCACCGGCGGAGGCACACCGTTTGTGAGCTATGAGAACGATCCCATCTTCAACTTCATCCCGGTGAACGACGAAGCCAACGCGCAGTTGCTCTTGAAGCCGGTTCCGGCGGAGACCTTCTACCTCCTCTACCAGCAGGGCTGGCGCGTGGATCAGCTGGTCCGCCTGATGGTGGATCGAATCGAACTTACCAGAGCCACAGCGAAGAACTGCTCTGTTGAGACAATTCGCAATGTGCCTCCTTCGGTTCTTTTCAATCCTGATGGCACGGCCAGCACCGATTATCTTCGCGATCCGGACACACTCTCGAGCTATACGACTTTCCTCAGAATCAACGCAGTCGTATACTGGCTACAGAAGCATGGCTACCTGCTGCTGCGGGGCACGGAAACCTTCAGGCCTTATGACAGCAAGTCGGGATTGGATGAGAGCTCGACCAACGCCCCGAAAGCCCAGGATATCGTGAGCGCCTCCCAAAAGAACGCCGTTTGGGAGCATGTGGGCTCGCAATGGCTCCTGGGAGAGAAGGTATTCAGCCCCGTCTTCACCCTCTATCCGCTGGAGTCGGGCGGCCCAAAGCCTGTTCCGAATATTGCAAAGATCAAGAAGGACATGTTGGACGACCCGGATATGAAGGAACTCCAGGAGGGGCCAGTGCTCGACGCGATCCTTGGTAGCCTCGCCGATGGTTTTGCCATCGAGGGAGACACAAACAATCGCGACTCGTGCACCTCGACCGCGGGAACCCCGAAGATGTCGGCCCATCTGGTCATGCGTTCCTTGATCGGGTTGATGGCGGCGGCTGCTCAGGAGCAGGTTCCCTATGACGCGCTCGCCAGCGCCAACCCCGTGGTTCCCAACAGCCGCTATCTTCCGCCGGAGCAGCGGATGAAAGATCCACCCAGGTTCATGGCCGCGGTCCCGGCGATCGAGAGGATTCCGCTGTTGCGCTTGACGGGGAGCTCCGACGACGGGGAGATTCAGCCTATCGTCCAGATTACATACAGAGGGACGAATTATCGCATCGCCGACACGAAGAACCCAGAGGTCACGGATAACCAGTACTGGAACCGGGATGTCTTCCGCCTCATCAATCAGCTCACATCGCAGCTAACCGTGGATATCTCCAAGTTCCCACTTACCGAGATATTGCAGCAATAGGGCGCTGACATATGCGAGTTTAGCGGAGACAACGCGAGCGCCGGTGGGATTTATCTTCTTTGTTTCTAAATGGCAAGTGCGCCCGAATGCGCCGTCGTGCGGTGGAGAACAATGTTTTCGCCGCCGGTGCTATGCGTCTAGAGCATTTTAGTAAATAGTGTAAACTGTCTTTGGCGAGACTCTGCGGCGAACACCGATATGGGAAAATCCCTTGGAGATGATCTGCGCCGTAAGTTG
>Ga0182014_10004718_pt1 | contig 15462 bp, 16 predicted proteins | sample 612S2DmetaG_FD_120489 | JGI IMG/M metagenome (GOLD analysis project Ga0182014, IMG submission 120489) | Permafrost microbial communities from Stordalen Mire, Sweden - 612S2D metaG | ecosystem: Environmental > Terrestrial > Soil > Wetlands > Permafrost | place: Sweden: Stordalen | collected... | reverse complement strand
GGGCGGCGGCTGCCCCCTCGGGGGCAGGAGACCAAGAAGGATTGAACAACAACGACCGACAGGAGTAAAATAATGCCAAGACTCACCCAAGATTCTGTCCAGTCAACGGGTGCAGGTCACCTCATCGCGCCATATCGCGTGATGTATGATGCCGATCACTCCCAAGACCACGAATGCGGCCACCAGCGAATAGGAAAACAGCGCCTCGCCTCTGACCACAGCCTGCGGATTGGATTGTCTCGACTCCATGCAGCCGACTTTGGTTACGCGAAGTAAAACATGGCCCATTGAATACAGCAAGACACTCGGAAGAACTTACTGTCAATTCGCTCTCCTCAAGAATGAGCGGTATTACCGCGCGGTTGCGTGGTGTAAACGCGCATATTGAACGTGCTGGATCGAATCCCGCCCCACCTCATCCACCCGCGTAAGTCCTTGTTTTTTGCTTGCTTTAACGTGACCCCGGAGGCCTCTAAGCTTGCCAAGCGGGTGATGTTGGAATAATATTCTGATGTGACCGCGACATTGCTAAAACAGGTGAAAGCTCTGTCAATCAATGAGCGGGCGGACTTGGCCCAGGTGCTCTGGGAGAGCTTGATCGACAGCGGCTACGATCCCCAACTCACTCCCTCCCAGCAGGCCAAGCTGGATCGCCGCCTCAAGGCCCACGCCAAAAATCCTGACGATGTTGTCCCGTGGGAAGCCGTCAAAGCCAGCCTCGACGCGAAGTACGGCAAACCGTGAAGAAACACCGGCTCGTCCTTCGACCCGAGGCACGTCGCGAGTTGGAACAAGCGGTTGAATGGTACGAGACGCAACTTCCGGACTTGGGCCGCCAATTTCGTGGTGAAGTTTATCGCACCTTCGACACCATCATTGCCCGCCCTGAGCTCTATCCAAAATCCCATGGCACCGCGCGAAAAGCAGTGCTTCGGCATTTCCCGTTTCTGGTTTTCTACTTGGTGGAAACCAAGCAGATTGTCGTCGTCGCCGTCTTCCACGCGAAACGGGACCCGGCCGATATCGCTAGCCGGGCCTGACCACATCCACCCGCGTAAGTCCTTGTTTTTTGCTTGCTTTCGCAAATGGCCCCGCTATCTTCTCCGCCAAAGAAAGGGGTGGGGACCTCATCATGTATCTGAAGAGCATTCAGCTCATCGGCTTCAAGTCGTTTGCTGAAAAGACAACGCTCGAGTTTTTGCCGGGCGTAACCGCCATTGTCGGTCCGAACGGCTGCGGCAAATCCAACATCTCCGACGCCATCCGCTGGGTGCTCGGCGAACAATCGGCTAAGGCGTTGCGCGGCAGCGAGATGGCCGATGTGATCTTCAATGGCACCGACGGCCGCAAGGCCATCAATCTCGCCGAGGTCAGTATGACCTTTGCCGAGGTCGACCCGTCGACCCTGTCCCTTCCCGGCGTCAATCTCGATTTCACCGAGGTCACCATCACCCGCCGCGTCCACCGCGACGGCAACGGCGAGTACTTCATTAACAAGACGCCCTGCCGACTCCGCGACATCCAGAGCCTGTTCATGGACACGGGCATCGGCCGTTCGAGCTACTCGCTCATGGCCCAGGGCCAGATCGACCAGATCCTCAGCGCCCACCCCGAAGATCGCCGCACGATCTTCGAAGAAGCCGCGGGCATCAACAAATACAAGCACCAGAAGAAAGAGGCGCTCCGCAAACTCGAGTACACGGAAGCCAACCTCGTCCGCATCACCGACATCATCAAGGAAGTCAAACGCCAGATCATCTCGCTCCAGCGCCAGGCCGGCAAAGCCCGCCGCTACAAGGAGTTGTTCGACCAACTCAAGGCGGTCGATACCCGCCTCGCCCGCCACAAGTACGATCTTCTGCACGCGGAACTCTCCGATCTGGAGTCCCAGATCACCAATTTCGTCCAACAATCCGACGCGTTCTCCGCCCAGATCGCCGAGAAGGAACAGCAGATCGCCGATCTCCGCCGCTCGCTCAGCGAAATCGAGCGCGCGATCAATGACGCCGTTGCCCGCGATCACGATCTCAAGAGCGAGTCCGACCGTCATCAGCAGCGCATGACGACCGATGCCGAGCGCATCGTCGAACTCGAACAGCTCATCGAGAACCATCACCGCGAGACTGCCGGCGCCGAGGAAAAAATCCTCGTCCAGGAAGAGCTATTAAAGTCCCTCAACGCCGAGTTCGAGCAAATCGATTCCCTTCTCGCCACCGAGCAGGCGAAACTTCAGGCGCAGCAGGCGGCGGGACGGCAACTGGACGCCGAGTTGTCGCAGAAAAACGCCGCGTCCAACAACGCCAAATCGGCGCTCATCGATCTCGAGAGCGCGATTGCCCGCAGCCGCAACGAACTCGCCGCCCTCGACCAGAAGAAGAAATATGACGTCGTCCGCGCCGGGCGGCTCTCGACCGAACGATTGCAACTCGAAGACCAGCGCCGCGCCCTCGACCAGCGATTGGAGACGTACAACGACGGCCTGGCCGAACTCCGCGGCGGCGTCAATGTGCTCCGCGGGGCCCTCACCGCCAAACAATCCGAATTGCAAAACACCTCGTCGTTGCTCGTCGCGGCGACCAACCAACATCACGTCGCCGCATCCGACGTATCCAGCAAGCGCGCGCGCCTCGAAGTGCTGCAACAATTCTTTGCGACACCCGATGGCCGCTCGACCCTTGGACAGATCCTCGAAGTCGAATCGCAATACGGCGCCGCCATTGAAGCGGCCCTGAACCACGCGATCCATACCATTTTGGCCGACGATCTCACCGCCGCGCGCCAGTTGCTCGCCAGCGGCCTGCAGAATCCAGCCGTCGTCGCGCCGGAATCGACGCCCGCAAACGGCGAACTGCCAGACAACGAACTGCCTCTCGGCACCATGGCGTGGGCCAGCGCGATCACGCGCGTGCGCGATGCGCGGTTTGAACCGCTTATCCGTTCCATGCTGGAATGGGTGATCGTTGTCGGTGATTTGGACGCCGCCCTGTCGTTGCGTCAGCAGCATCCACATCTCGCCGTGGCGACGGTTCAGGGAGAATTCATCGACGAACACGGCATCCTCAGCGCCGTCTCGAAGAGTCACATCGGCGAAATCAGCGCCCTCACGCAGGAAGTTGCGCAACTCACCGCGCAAGTATCCGGTCAGGAAACGTCCAAGGCCGAGTTGGAGCGCAACAAAGCCGCTCTCGAGACCGAACTTTCCGCTCTCCGCGCCGACCTTCACGCCAGGGAAGTCGCGCTCGCGTCGAAAGAGGGCGAACTCAACGCGCTGGCGACCGAAGGCCGCGACCTTGAGAGCAAGGTTCACACGGTCGTGTCCGAATTGCAGTCCATCGAGCAGCAGGACGCCGAGGAGAAGCAGCGCCGCGAAACCATTCTGGAAGGGTTGCGCGAATCGGAAGCGCGCCAGACCGAGCTCCAGCAGCAGGTCAGCGCCGCTCAGCGCGCGGTGGATGAATTGCTTGCCCGCAAAGAGCAGATGACCCTGCAGTTGACCGAGTTGCGCGTCAGCGTCGGCGGCATCGAGCACAAACGCCACGCCATCGAGAGCCAGCGCGAACCGATTGCGGCCCGCGTGCGCGACCTGCGGGAACGCATGCAGACCTGTGCCAGCGAAATCACCAGTTACACCGCCAGGATCCAACAGTTCCGCGCCGAGATCGCCGAGTCGGAAACCGCGATTGCGGAACTCGCCGTTGCCCGCGAGCAATCCCAGCAGCAGATCGCCGGGTTGCAGCACCAGCGCGGCGAAGTGGCCACCGGCATCGGGCAGGCCGAGGAAGAATTACGCGCCGTCCGCAAGCAGGCCAGCGAGGCGCAGTCGCAGAAATCGGGTCTGGAAATCCAACTCGCCCAGAAACGGATGGAAGCCCAGAACCTCAAGGACCGCGTCTGGCAAAAGTACCAGGTCAATGTCGATGATGTGCGCGGCGACACGATCAATATCACCATCGCCGATCAGGGGCCCGCCATCACCGAACAGGTGCCCATGCCGACCGATTGGGACGCCATCGAGCAACAGGTCGCCGAGATGCAATCGAAGCTCGACGCGATGGGGCCTGTGAATGTCGAGGCGATCAACGAATTCGAGGAATTGGAAGAGCGCTACAAGTTCCTCTCGCAGCAGTACGAAGACCTCATCAAGGCGAAGGACCAACTCCTGCAGGTCATCACGAAGATCAACGTCACCACGAAGCAATTGTTCCAGGAGACCTTCGAGAAGGTGCGCGAGAATTTCCAGACGATGTACGCCGAGTTGTTCGGTGGCGGCAAAGCCAACCTGATCCTGCTCGACGAAACCGATCCGCTGGAAAGCGGCATCGAGATCGTCGCCAAGCCGCCCGGCAAGCAACTCCAGAGCATCACCCTGCTCAGCGGCGGCGAGCGGGCGCTGACAGCCATTGCGTTGCTGTTTGCGATCTACGCGGTCAAACCGTCGCCGTTCTGCGTGCTCGATGAATTGGACGCGCCGCTCGACGAATCCAACATCAACCGGTTCATCCGCATCATGCAACGGTTTGTGCAGCAATCGCAATTCGTCATCGTCTCGCACAACAAACGCACCATCGGCATGGCCGACGCGCTCTACGGCATCACGATGGAAGAGCACGGCGTGTCGAAGGTCGTCAGCGTGAAGTTCAGCCCGCGCGAGGAGACCACGCGCAAACAGACCGAGAAACAGCGCGAGGAACAGGAAGAGCGCATCGACGGTTCCGCCTCCGCCCCGGAATCGTTGGGGGCTACCGCGGACAAGGCCGCTTACGGGTTGCCTCCGCACGAAGAAGAGTTGCACAACGATCTGTTGGTGGAGAAAGAACAAACGATGGCTCCGATTGCCGAGACGGCGCCCGTCATCGCCGAAAACGAACCGACCCTCGGTCAGCCCGCTCCCGACGACATCAAGGCCGAAGTCCAGGCCGCCATCGCCGCCGCCGCCGAAGCCTCCGAGTCCGTCGAGCAAACCGTGGAAGCAGCCGCGCCGAAGCCTGTGGAGGACGAGCCGCCCGCCGCGCCGCAGTCGTAGTCACATGCTTTACGGGGCACGGCGGTTGTGCTACAACGCCGTCGTGCCCGTCGAATTCGATCTATTCGACTCCGCGTACAACGACGTGCTGGCGGCATCGAGCTACGTCGAACTCCGAGAGCGTCTCAACTTCTATAACTGCCAGAAATGCCCGCGCGGCAAGGCCCGCAACCACATCGTCATCGACCGCGGCAATCCCGATTCGAAACTCCTCATCGTTAGCGAGCGCCCCGGCGACAACGAAGACGTGATGGGACAGGCCTTCGTCGGGCGCTCGGGCGAATTGCTCGACAAAATCATGGCCAGCATCGGGCTCGATACCAACCGCGACCTGCTCATCGTCAATGTCGTCAAATGCAAGGCCGAGGTCGACCGCGCCCCCAGTTCGCAGGAGGTCGAGGCGTGCCTCCCGTATCTGCGCCGCCAGATCGAGTTGATGAAGCCCAAAGTGGTTCTCCTTCTCGGCGCAGTCGCATTGAAGTATCTTGTGAAAGATCGCGGCGACGAATTCTCGATGGAGAAAGAAGCCGGCAAGTTCTTCACCGCGCCGGATTATCCCGACATCCACTTCATGGTTCTCTACCATCCCGCCTTCCTGCTCCGCGATCCGACCAAGAAAGCCGTCATGTGGGAGCACGTCAAAAAGCTCCGCGCCTTTCTGCAAGAGCACAGCTGGGCCTAGGATCAAAACTGGAGGGCGAGGCTCCTGCCGAGCCGCTTCGGTCATCGAACGCCTGCTTCGGCTCGCCGGGAGGCTCGCCCTCCATGGCTCAATACGAACGAGAAAACAATTGGCAAGCGGGCCACTTGCCCTACAATTGAATCGCCATGTTAGAAACCGCAATCGAAGCGGCCAGCGAAGCCGCAAAACTCTTGAAAAAGAATTTCGGTTCGGCGCTGAACGTTAACCAGGCCACCCAGCACGATATCAAGCTGGAGATCGACGAGCTGTCGCAGCAACTCATTGCCCGGATCATTCTCGCGGACTATCCGGACCACTGCATTCTCGGTGAGGAATCTTCGGCCGGTAATCCGCGCGCGGACGTGCGTTGGGTCGTCGATCCGCTCGACGGGACGGTCAATTACTTCTACGGCATCCCGCATTATGCCGTGTCCATCGCGGCGCAGGAACGCCGGGGCGACGACCAATGGGAAACCGTCACGGGCGTGGTGCTGGAGCCAGAGCTTGACGAATTGTTCGCCACCGAGAAGGGCAAGCCGGCCATGTTGCATGGCCGGCCCATCCACGTCAGCAACCGCACCCAACTCTCCGAAGCAATCGTGGCAATTGGCATTTCCAAGAGTCTCGACGCGATGAACCGCGGCGTTCAGGATTTCGGGCGAATGATCTACCAGGTGCGCAAACTGCGATTGACCGGCTCGGCGGCGCTGGACACGGTGTACGTGGCGTGCGGCCGTTACGATGGGTGCATCGAGTACAGCATTCGGCTCTGGGACATTGCCGCAGGCCAGCTCATCCTTGAAAACGCGGGCGGGCGCGTCGAGAGCAAGACGGCGACCGAACCGCATTCGTTCGACGTGCGAATGTGGAACGGGAAAATCCCGATCGACGAACTCGGATTGGCGCCGCTGTAAACATCTTTGCCTCTGCGGGTCCCACCAGCACAGTTGCATCCCGTTGTGCGACCGCTGGTAACCGCGATGAAGAAAGCCCTCGTCAACCTCTTCGGGCATGTCGTGAAATACGCCGTGCCGATCCTGCTGCCGCTGTTCGCGCTCGTGTCGTGGCTGTTCCTACGCTGAGGAACCGCCGTCGAGACCGTCTCAGCGACTACCGCAACATGAGCGGCTCGGTCTCGAATTCGTCAATCCCATTGCTACGAATGGACGGGCGTGAAGGTAGCCGATTTGCTCCGCTCCCGTTTCCATCGCTGCCGCAGATGTCGCCCGTATGTTCGGCGGCTTGGAGCAACTCTTCCTCCGTCCACGGCGCGCCTCTGGGGGAACGACAGTTCGGGAGAGCGCCCATCCGTTTGAGCAACTCATCCTTGGCGGCGGCTTTCTGGTAGCCTTCGGCGGGCTCGATAATGCCCTTCGAGAGCAATTCCAACAGCGAATCGTTCAGCGAGCACATGCCTTCTTTGCGGCCCATTTGGATGAAGCTGGGAATCTGCTGCAGTTTGCCCTCGCGAATGTTCGCGGCCAGGGCGTAGTTGCTCATCATGATCTCCAGGGCCGCCACGCGTCCGCCCCCCTTCCGTTTGCACAACGCCTGGGAAATGACCCCGCGCAGTCCCTCGGCGAGGCTGCACCGAACCTGCGGTTGTTCATCCGCGGGAAATTGATTGATTAACCGGTCGACCGTCGTGTGCGCGCTATTGGTGTGCAACGTGCCAAATACCAAATGCCCCGTCTCGGCGGTTTCCATCGCAATGCGCACGGTCTCCAGGTCGCGCATTTCGCCCACGAGAACAATGTCGGGATCTTCACGCAGCGCCGCCCGCAACGCCCGCTTGAAGCTTTCGGTATGCGAGTGCACCTCGCGCTGGTTGATGAGGCACTTCTTGTTGGCGTGCACAAACTCAACGGGATCTTCGATGGTAATGATGTGGTCGGATCGATGCTCGTTAATGAAATCAATGATCGCCGCCAGCGTGGTGGATTTGCCGCTGCCCGTCGGTCCTGTCACGAGCACGAGGCCCCTCTGCAAGAAGCACAGCTTCTTGACCGAATCCGGAAGCCCCAAGTCCTTAAACCCAAGTATTTTCGGTGGAATCAGACGGAAGACGCCGCCAATCCCTCTTCGATCCACGAAAATATTGCACCGAAACCGGGCCACGCCGGCCAGGTCGTACCCGAAATCTGTATCGTGGGTCTGTTCCCATTCGACGCGGTTGCGCTCGGGCATTATCTCATAAATGAGCGCCTTTACGGCGTCAGTCGTGAGAATCTCCTTGCTGAATGTGGCGATCGAACCTGATATCCGAAACGTCGGGCAATTCCCACTGGATAAGTGAAAATCCGAAGCCCCTTGGACCACCATGGCTTGGAAGTATTTATCTAATGCAGGCATGGATTCCCTAGTAGCAGGGCCAGTGCCATGAAATCTTGCGGTAACCCACGCTTTTCGGGGAACCCAAGCCAGAGACTGCTTGTCAGATACTGGTGGACGGTGGTACCATGGCCGCCACTTGGAGATCGGGCGATGTATAAAGAATTTTACGGACTGCGCGAATACCCGTTCAATATGACGCCGGATCCGCAGTTCCTCTTTCTGAGCCGCCATCATCGCGTCGCCCTCGACGTATTGTTGTACGGCATCAGCGAACGAAAAGGGTTCATCGCGATCACCGGAGAGGTTGGCGCGGGGAAAACCACCCTCTGCCGCGCCCTGCTGAATTCGCTCGATGCCAAAACGAAGACCGCGCTGATCCTCAATCCAACCCTGTCCGACTCCCAGGTGTTGCGGGCCATCACCGACGAATTTCGCCTGCAGCCCGCCAAGACCACCAAGAAGGATTTGTACGACGCAATCAACGCATTCCTGTTGCGCGAGTTGGCCGCCAACCACAATGTCGCGTTGATCATCGATGAAGCCCAGAACCTCAAACCGAGCGTGCTCGAGCAAATCCGGTTGCTCTCCAACCTCGAAACCGAGAAGGAAAAGCTCCTCCAGATCGTTCTCGTCGGGCAGCCCGAATTGGCGGAGATACTGGACCGCGAGAGTCTGCGTCAGCTCAAGCAGCGCATCTCGTTGCGCTATCACGTCGCATCGCTCGCTCCCGAGGAAATCGGCGAATACATCGACCACCGGCTGCGCATCGCCGGTAGCGATGGACGCATCCAATGGGCGCCGGAAGCGTTGACCTTCATCTACTCCTACTCGCGCGGCATACCTCGCCTGATCAACGTGCTCTGTGACAAGGCGCTGCTGTCCGGCTACATCGCCGAAACCTTCGTCATCGACGCAACAAACATCCGCCGCGCCATCGAGGACACCGAGTGCCGGCTTCCCACGAGCGCGACGCAACAGACGACGGAGGTCGTCGCCGGATGAGCCTGGTCCACGAGGCGCTTCGCAAAGCCGAGCGGGAAAAGCAACGCAAAGCCGGCACCGTGCTGGGCGCGCCGCCTGCGCCTCATCCACCTGCTCCGCCACAAGCGGTTCAGGCCGCCGCCCCGGCCCCATTCGCCGCCGCCCCAATCTCTCCCGCAGGACACGAACTGGCTCCCCTCCCGCAGATGCCCGTCGAGGAGCAACCCCGGGAAACCAATCATTTTCTTCTGCCCGCGCTGATTGGTTGCGTCGCGATTGTTGCCATCATCGCCATCGTGTTTCTGGTGAGTAACTTTTCTTCGGTGCTCCGCCAAACGAAGGAAATTACACCCCCGGCCAGTGCATCGGCGGCTCCGGCTCCCGTTGCGCAATCAACCGCGCCGCCCGATTTACCGGCGACTGCGCCATCCGTCGCGCAACCGACAGCCGATTCCGCGACGACGCCAGCTGTCCCACCAACCACAGCGCCACCCATCGATGAATCGAAATACAAAATCAGCGGCATCATGAAAGATCCCGATGGCAAACCCATGGCCGTGATCAATGGACGCGCCGCCTACGAAGGCTATTACGTCGATGGCGCCACCGTCGAGAAAATCGAGACCGACCGTGTGACGATCGACGTCAAGGGCCAGAAAGCCGTCCTGCGGTTGTTTTAGGCGGGCCCGACCGCTGGGCGAGTCGCAGTCCGTCCCCACCGTCTTGCGACCGTAGACACTCCACCGGACTGTCCTGCGCGTTCCCAGCACAATTGACTTTAACTTGCGGCGTCCTGCTGACACAGCAGAATCGCGGTCAACTTCTCTGTTTCGTGTGGTCACGCATTGCGCGCTGGATTTCACGGTCGGCCGTCTTGCGCTTCAGCGTTTCGCGCTTGTCAATCTCGCCCTTGCCTTTGCCCAGGCCGAGCAGGACTTTGGCAAAGCTCTTGGTGAAATAAATCTTCAGCGGGACCAGCGCCATGCCTTTGGCGTTGAGATGGCCGGCCAGCTTGTCGATTTCCTTGCGATGGAGCAGCAGCCGGCGTGGACGAAGTGGATCGACGTTGTACCGGTTGCCGAACTCGTACGGATTGATGTGCGCGTTGTACAACCAGCACTGCCCGCGCTCGACCCGCGCGAACGCCTCGTCAATGGATGCGCGCGCGTTGCGGAGGGATTTGACCTCCGTGCCCTTCAGTTCGAGGCCCGCTTCATAGGTCTCCGTAATGAAATAATCGCGGCGCGCCTTGTGATTCTGAATCGTCGGGACCATTGGCAGCGAGTATATCGGCTGCGCTGAGTCAATCCCAACTCAAAAACGTGTGGGTGCTACTCCGTCGGAACGCTGGGCGGCGCTTCGGGCACGACTTCCTCGCCTTCGCCGGCGAGTTCGTAGGCAAGCTTGCCTTCGCTGATTTCCTTCAACGCGATTTCGGAGAAATCCATGCGCGCATCCGTCTGCGTGAGCGGGCGATGCCCCTGCGCGAGTTGGCGCGCACGTCGCGACACCACGTTGACAAGCAACTCGGGGTTCGGAATGCGCTGCTGTGCCGGTTCGAGATATTTACTCTTCATCCGTAAAGGAATTGTGACTTTAGGGGAAACCGGTTCCATCGACAAGCCTTATTTTAGTGTTAAACGAGCCGCGACTGTATGGCAAACCGTCCGCACCGACAAGCCCTGTTTTTGCATACCCGCACCATTCGGAGGGTCGCCCTTCCGCACGACCGTCTCCCGATCGGAGGGCCACGCTTCGTCGTGGCCGAATTTGACAACCCCCCTCGATGGCGACCCCAAAAACCCGACCAATCAGCCCCAATACCGCCCCCGAAGGTCAAAACAAACCCATTTTTTGCAAAACAAAGCCACGTGTCATCCCGTCCCACCTTGCGTGTGCAAACACCAGCAGCGCAGCCAGATCCATATCTACACCCACCCCGGAAACGTTGGGTTTGTTTTGCCGTTTTTGTATACAGAGGGCTCTTCCCCCATTGACCATCTTCCCCTCTCCCTATTTCAAAGATCAATTACTTCCTATCGCACTACCGATATCATACCCAGATACCACAGTCAACCGAAAATCCGTCCAACGATTCCAGTCATCTCAACAAAAGCAAACACCCCCGCGTCTCCGCCCCCTTCGGAGGGCCACGCTTCGTCGTGGCCGAATCGCCCGGCTCACCCGCCATCTGCTCGGCCCACACACGTCGCATCGGTTCCCCTCGCCCTTGCCGTCTAAGGGGAGCCGAAAGCGGCACTAGCCGCTGAGACGCTCCGAATCCCCGGCCCGGGGTTCGGAGCAAAGAGTCAGGGTGAGGGTTTGTCAGCCCATAGGGCTCAACTCTACAGTCCGTAGCTTCTCGCTGACGTCGTGCGACGCGTGGAACAGAAAGCTCGCACCGACCGTTTACCCTGAGCAACGTCGAAGGGCTTGTCCTGAGCCCTGCGAAGGGCCAACTCGCCGACAAACCCAAGCAACTCAAAGACGAAATCTCCAGTTTACAGAACTGGCCCCAATCATTCCTGGTGCACCGTCACAGTTCATTTGACAGGCTGCCCCCTCACCTTAATCCTCTCCCCCGCAGGGGAGAGGAGACGGAGCGCGGTCCCCTCGCCCTTCTTAAGGGAGAGGGTCAGGGTGAGGGTTCGTTTTCCAGCCGTGACGCACCCCCATCAAATCAAATGCGTCGCAGCACTGATCCTTCACCATCCAAAAACAAGTTGCGAATTGTTCCAGACTGGTTTGGGATCGTTTTGATCGTCCTGAGAATCTATAACAAATCTAACCTTGTGTCTTGTGGGAAGAGCCCTGGTCCGAATGGTCGATGGATCCCAATTCCCCAGAGCATCCTTGTGTTCCAATAGAACTGTCAGCATTTCTCGAACGGCCCCAGTGCTATGCGGATGACGCCATAGTAAAGCATTGGCTTGAGGTTCCGCATCTTGCTTCTCCAACACCCCCGCAATGTTGCTTGCAACAGTTATGCGTTGGCTCAATCCAGCGCTGACACGCCACTCAATTGTATATTGAGTATTCGCGGGAACCACAACAGTCGCCATCCCAGCCCCCGGGTCTACTGAAACAGTGCCGCTTGCCACTGGTGTAACAGAAGAGACTGCTGCAACGGGAGGTTCATCTTCCTCAGAAGTTGAGGTCCGGCAGCCGACGAGGCTCATCGCAATGACTGGCAGCACAACGACAAATAACATCTTCATATGCAGGAATGTCTAACAATCCCCCGCGAACATACAAGTAAATTATACCCATGGGTTTTCGCAGGACACCGCCGGAGCGGTCTACCACGTGATGACACCGGGCAACGAGCGACGTACGTGCCGCCCCGCCCCTATTGTAGCCACGGCGCTCTGTCGCCGTGCCCGCTCCCGTTTGCCGGTGTAGCCGCGCCTTTTACCCCGACCTGCCCCGATTCCCAATCGGGGTTCCTAATCGGGGCTGCGAGGCGCGAATCCTTTCGTGGAGGGCGAACCTCCCGGAGCCGAAGCGTAGCGAAGACGCGACCATGTCGTGCCTGGGTCGCAAAGCCGCGCCGTCGCCGGCCCGATTGTAGCCGCGAAACTCTTTCGCGATCCGTCCTCGCCCCGCCCGCCGCGCCCCTTCGTGTAGCCACGCCGCTGTGTCGGCGTGCAACCTCCTCCGTACCCGCCCCACCCCGCCCCTCCTCGCCTTTCTCGGTCGTGTGTCTTCTGTCTTCCCCCTCGGCTACTTGGCTACTGGCTGCTCGGCTACCGGCCTCTCTCCCTCAACTCGCCGACAAACGGAAGCAACTCAAAGATGAAATCTATCGTTTACAGAGTTGACCCCAATGAGATACAATAATTACCGACTTTATGGAGGTCCCCGCCGGTCGGCGTGGCTCAGCCTCGGATCGTCAGGCGGCATCGACCTATGCATGTTATTATCGCAGCGGCAGGCTTGGCAGAGGCAGCAGAGCTTTTTGGGCTGCTGATTGTTGGTGGTATCCTGCTGGTTGCCGCTGGCTGTGTGGCGCTCTCATGGTGGAAGCATTCGCTGGTTGCCGTCATCATCGCTTTTGTTCTTGTTGCGGCGACGGGCGCGTTGACGCAGCCGTGGACTGTTATAGCTCCGCCCCCATCAGAAGACCCCGACGCCGCTTATTGGCTGGTCAGAGAGAGATTTGTTTCAGTTGTTTGGGCAGTACTTGTCATTGCAGCGGTAGTTTGTCTGGTCAGAGTGATTCGGCATCGGCGATTGAAGAAGATCGCAGCACAAAAGACCGCCTAATACCCCGCTGGAACCTGGGCTCAATTCCGTAATCTCTAGCTTTTCGTCGACGTAGCGCAGTTGGATCGGTACGACCTGCGCCATGGCCTGCCCCGACCCCCCCTTGGGGTTGTAGCCGCGCCTCTGCGAGGCGCGTTCCGCCCCGCCCCCGCCCCGCCTCCTTACTCATGCACTCAGGCACTTGCCCACTCAGACACCGCCTCCGCTCCGCCCGTTTACCCTGCCTGTGGTGAGCTTGTCGAACCAAGCAACGCCCGCCCTGAGCTTGTCGAATGGGTCGAAGGGCTTGTCCTGAGCTCCGCGAAGGGCCAACTCGCCGACAAACCGAAGCAACTCAAAGATGAAATGACCACAAATTTTATCACAGCGCCTGACTTACGATAGCGTTTGCAAGAGAAGGGATGGGGGATGCAACGCCAGCATACTTGGTACTTATCTTCAAATCTGTGGGTATCGCGCTTCTCAGGCGCGCGACCACCTCTTTATTGAGGTCAGCCACCCAATACTGCGTAGTAGCAAGCTCAGCGTCTTGGAGAATCCTCATTGTTTGTGACAAGAAGAAGCGGAAAGTGAGGTCCGTTTCCGGCAAGGAGTAACCGAGGATAAAAACGCGCTGTGCCATAAGAGGCTCGTTACCAGCACGCTGCCAAATCCGACGGACGATCTGATTCTGAAAATACTGGGTCTTCTCGGTTAATGGCGGAATCACCAAAGGTGTCTTGCCGGAAACTGCGGCGTCGAGCCCCTTATTCCGCTGAGATGAATCATCTTTCCACACGTCCACCGGCAGGCAATAAACCGGCTCGCCCGAGAATGACGTTGTACCCGAATAAAACCAGTTTACGGAGCCGTGCAATTTGAAGAGCTGAACCGTTTCCGGATCACCAGCAACCCCTTGGTCGCCCATAATCGGTGCAACCGGAGTAAGCGGAACGGGGTAGAGCCAGCTCCAAAACCATCTGCCTTCGGCCACCTCGCCGTTCGTAAACAAATACTGCCCCACAACGCATCTCTCTATCAGCGTATCATAGTTAAGTGTGATGACAACCGAATGGTTGCGGTGCCAGTATGAAACAAGCTTTCCAAACCAATCCGGCCACTGTTCCCTTGTGCCCCTTCGCATGGCTTCACGAATGATCCGAGCGACTTCTTGAACAACGTCTAAGAGCGTGTGTTGAAAGTGGGGCCGGTGGTGTTTTTTTCTTCCGGATAGACCCGGGATTTGATTTTAGCTTGGGATGCAATCCATCCCCAGTTATCCCAGCAGTCTGACCGACAAACAGTGGTGCCTGATCACGGACTTGGTGCCTGCCTTTGGCGGGTTCGGTCGCCCACCGGTTCACCAGCGGCGTCTCATCGTAGATGCCATTTTGTATGTGGTTTGTGCCGGTTGTCCGTGGCGGATGTTGCCCCACGATTTTGCCCCGTGGCCCACGGTCTACGGGTACTTTCGTCGGTGGCGTCGCCAAGGAATCTGGCAACGCATTCATGATGTCCTCGTCATGATCGTGCGCGGCGCTGCCGGCAAGCACACCAACCCGACCGCCGGCATCATCGACAGCCAATCGGTCAAGGTGGCCGACCAAGCCGGAGAACGCGGTTTCGATGCAGGGAAAAAGATTCGGGGCCGCAAACGGCATCTGCTGGTCGATACCTTGGGACTGGTCCTGGCGGTCGCGGTCACGCCGGCGGCGGTGCAAGACCGCGCTGGGGCACGGTTGCTGTTGGCGTTCCTCAGCCACTGTTTCTGTCGGTTGCGCGTGATTTGGGCCGACGGAGGATACACGGGCACATTGATTGAGTGGCTCTGGCAGTTGCGCTCCGAGCGCCGCATCCGATTGGAAATTGTCAATCGGTTGACTGACCAGCGCGGGTTTCAGATCGTGCCCAAACGTTGGATTGTGGAGCGGACCTTCGGCTGGCTGATGAAATACCGGCGGCTACGCTGTGATTATGAACAACTCACTGCTACCAGTGAAGCCATGATTCACATAGCCATGACCCGCCTGATGTTGCGCCGATTGTATCCTTGAATCCCACTATTGATACACGCTCTCAGAACGTGTTTGAAAAATCGGTTCTGCATGATCAATGAGTTCGACGCAGGACGATGTTGATCATCGCCAGTTGAATCATGGCGCGGCTATGAGCGGTGGATTGTTCGTAGTCGGAGCGC
>Ga0182014_10004717_pt1 | contig 15462 bp, 15 predicted proteins | sample 612S2DmetaG_FD_120489 | JGI IMG/M metagenome (GOLD analysis project Ga0182014, IMG submission 120489) | Permafrost microbial communities from Stordalen Mire, Sweden - 612S2D metaG | ecosystem: Environmental > Terrestrial > Soil > Wetlands > Permafrost | place: Sweden: Stordalen | collected... | reverse complement strand
CTTCCCCACGAATGGGAATGGCAATATGTTGCGGAAGGACCCGAGCAGAGAAAATATCCCTGGGGAGATAATTGGAGACCCGATGCGGTGCCTTTGCCGGACCAGGGTCGAACCATGCGTGGTCCCGACGATGTGTACGCTCACCCCGCAGGTGTGAGTTACTTTGGCGTGATGGACCTGGTTGGAAATGTCTGGCAATGGACGGATGAATACGTAGATGATCACACGCGGAGCGCAATTCTGCGCGGGGGCAGTTATTACCAGCCTCAGGGTTCTCAATGGTATTTTCCGCAGGCGTATCAGAACAATCAGCACGGAAAGCTCCTGTTGATGGCGCCGAGCATCGATCGCGCTGGTACGCTCGGGTTTCGTTGCGTGACGGACAGTCCTAAGACCAATCCCTAGCATTGTTCGTCAACAATCGCGTTGATACTTATCGCGAAATTTGTTAACCCATTGCAGTGCACGCATAACGATTCGGATGCATCGATCTACAGGGAAAGTGAACATAGGAGAGTGAGATGAAAACAATATTGGCATTCCTGGCATTCATTGTCAGTGTGAACCTGTATGCGGCAGAGACTTATACCCCTCCCCCCGAGTCAGCCGGCGGGTGGAGATGGTGCAAGACTCCCGAAGAGGTGCGCACCCTGGCGGGCATGGACCCTGCAAAGCTGGACCTGATCAAGGAAAGGCAACTGCAGTTTTTCCAGGGACCATGGCAAATAGTGATTATCCGCAAAGGCTATCTCGTTGCCGAGTGGTATGGCACTCCGACAATGCCAACCACCACGTTTGACGGTTGGTCCTGCACTAAGTCGTCGACTGGAATCGCCTTTGGCCTGCTTATGGATGATAGTCTTCACCACAAGCTCCTGCATGATGCGCAGATCAATCTCGATACCCCTATTTATGATTATGTGCCGGAAGGCTTTCCACTAACTGATCCGGAGAAGAAGAAGATCAAACTGCGGCATATACTCTCGATGACCTCCGGTATCCCCGGCGAGGACCATGGGGTAGTTGGACTTAGCGCCGCGCCCGGAGGGGGCGATTTTGAGATTGCCCTGGGTAAGCAACCGAACCGCTTTGGGAAATGGGCCGATAAATTGACCGGCGAGCCGGGGACGGCCTGGGAATACTCTGACACCGGCTTTGCTCATCTATCGCTCTTCTTCTACCACGCGACCGGGCGCGAAATTGCGGATTTCATGAAGGAGCGAGTCTTCGATCCCATTGGCATTCAGAATGAAGGCTGGGACTGGCAAGGCGGAGTAGCGGGCAATATAGGGCCACATACGAATCCTCATAGCGGCCTGCGTTTCTCCGCTCGCGACTTTTCGCGGTTAGGGTACTTGATGGCGCATAACGGAAAATGGAATGACAAGCAGATCGTTCCTGAGTGGTGGATCGCAGAGGCTACAAAGAGTTCACAGAAATTGAATCCAAGTTACGGATACACTTTCTGGGTAAATACGGACGGTGTGCTCTGGCCGACAGTTCCGAGGGACGCCTTCGCTTTTATGGGATTTACTGCCAGCCGGCTTTATATCGTGCCTTCCCTGGACCTTGTCGTAGCGAGGCTCGGATACGCGCCTCAAAACTGGGGAGAAGGTACCTTGCTTCCAGCGGTGGTGGCGGCCATCGTGGACGCACCCCAGGCTGCGAAATGACATTGTTTCCAGCCACGGCCTGAAGCTTTCAGTTAAACTCGCGGGTGCGATTCATCATCGCGCCCGCGCATAATTTTAGTTCTTCCAGTTATCATCAAAATGCAATAACCTGGGAATCATTCTGTTGTGGTCACTTTTTCAATTCGCTCGAACTTTCCTGCTTCGCGCCCAGCTATCTCGGCAAGAGCAAGCGAGATCATGTGAAGAGGTAGCATCTCGACAATCGGACGAATCTCTCTGCTGACCGCGGGCAAGCGAAACACATCTAAGGTCGCGTCGGGTCCGGCCAGCGCCGCCTTCGCGCCAGTTTTGCATACATCTTCCACCAAAGCTCTGTTCAATGGTTCCACAACAGAATCACCGGTGAACACCAGCACAAAGCAATCCTCGCTCATCATCTCGAATGGGCCATGCGCAATGCGGCGCTACTCAATCCCTCCGAGTGGATATGCGCTGCCTCCTTCATAAGCATGCCTCCAAGTCCCACGGCTGCAAGAGATGGGCCTCGGCCTGTTACGAACACATGACGGATGCCCTGCAACTCTACGCGAAGAGTCTCAACATGATCTCTCCAGTGTGCCAGGTATTGCTCGACAGCCGGAGCGGCCGGACTGAGCCGATCCAGAGTGGAACCTGGATCCTTCCCACTGATGATGTCGCCAATCCACACTAAGGCAGCTAAAGAAGCAGTGGTGGTCTTGCAACTCACCGAAGCTTCCGGTCCGGCCTTAATCAGCGCTATAACATCCGACTCCGACGCCAGAGGCGAGGAAGCGTCATTGGTGATGCCGATAATCATGGGACGCTCGCCATCCTTGCCCATAAGCCGGAGGATCTCGGCACTTCGGCCGGACTGGGAAACAACAATAAGAAGCGTACTGCGGTTCAGAAGTCGGGGCAGGAAGTAGACCACTTCCGATGCTTCCGCCATCAGAGCCGGATAACCGAGCTCAATCAGTCTTTGATAAAACGGATTCAGAATGTGGAAGGAACCGCCCATCCCGGTGAGTACGATTCGCTGGTAGTCGGTTGGAGTGATGGCCCCGATAAAATCGTTCAACTTTTGCGAATCAGCAAGATTAGTAATTGTGTCCCGTATGGCTCTTGGTTGATCAAGTATGTCATGAATGTATGCGTTCTCAATCAAAATGGTCTTTCCTTTCTTGGTGGTATCGAATAACTTAAAACATGTGTCGGACCTATGTTCAACCTAAGATTACTTTTCAAGTTATCAAAGCAATCTTATGTAGGGCATTGGCGCTAAGATCGATTTCCATATACAAACGGATAAAGCGCTGCCCCGGTTAGTCCGGCATCGGCGCCGAGAGTCGCCTTTTGTACGATTGTGTGCTGCTGGAAGCTGGATCCAGGTTGAGTAAGCCGGTAAATATAGCTGCGGTGTTGCAGTTCCTCAAATATCTTTGGGGAAAGCAACAGCCATGCATCCGACACTCCACCTGCAATCACCACGAGAGCAGGATTGAAAGTGTTAATCAGTGATGCAATACAGATTCCTATTGCACGGCCTGCCCGATCAAAAATCGATTGTGCATCGGCATCGCCAGCTACAGCCAGAGCATAGAAATCGCTTGCCGTAGCTTCCAGCTGTTCTTTGAGGAGCCGCGATAAACCCGGCGCCCCTTGCCCGGCAAGCCGTATTGCCTCGCGTCGAATTGCTCTGGCGAAAGCATAAACTTCAAGGCACCCATGGTTGCCGCAATTACAGAGCTCGCCATCAGGCTGCACGGATACATGGCCGGCCTCTCCTGCCTAGCCGTTGGCTCCACGCACGATGCGACCGCCTGAAATAATGCCATGGCCTACGCCAGTCTCCAGAGTCAGCATATTAAGATTGTCCAGCGCCAACTTTTTGCCGCTTCCCAGATGGCACTCAGCCAACGCCGCAACATTTGCGTCGTTGTCAAGGAAAACAGGAATATCCAAACGGCTCTCCAACGCTTGCAGGAGCTCGAAGCCATCCCACCCCGGCAGATTTGGCGGTTGATGAAAACGGCCTAATGGAATCTCCAACGGCCCTGGAGCGGCAACGCAAACACCCAGGCATGAGGCTGTGGAATTTCCTGACGCCTTGGCGTTCAAAATGAGGGAGCATATATCTTCAGCCACTGCGGCGGGTCCATCTGAAAGTCTTGTGCGAACCGAGCGGCGATTTTGCAAGCCGCTATCTGGCGTATAAGTAGCAACTCGCAGATTAGTTCCGCCCAGTATACTCCGATTGAAAACAACTCCACTCGCCCTCCTAAAACACTTGCCAGGCACCAATAAGTGTTGGTCTGCCACACAGAACTCAATACGTCATTTATTTGCACTCACCTGATAGTTTCGTCCCGATCGAGCGGTAGAATCGCGAACAATCTCTGCTCTTTCCACACCCGGCGTATACCGCTCCATCAAATCCCTCTTAGGCCTCTGGAATTTTTCTACTAATACCACGGTCAGAGAGGGAAGAGCGTTTCTTCCGAGTTCTCGCACTGATTGATGCAGGCAGGCCTGCGCGTTTTTGAAGATCCAGCGCTGTAAGTAGATGTGCACGCATCGCCCGCCGAGCTTTCCTCGGATCCCGCATCGCCACATATTTCAACATATCGGCGTGCGCTGGCATTACCTGTTCGAACAGACTGCTGTCCTTGGCAACAAATTCTCGAACCTCGGCCATCAGGTCCTGAATAGAGTCTAGCAACAAAGTTAGCAACGGATTGTGCGTGGTTTGTGCAAGACGCCGGTGGAATTCGGAATCTTTGGCCGCGAAAAGTTCCGGATCATCTTTCGCCGCTTCCATCTCCTTAACGATGCGGCGTAGATCCTGAATATCTTCTTTTGAGGCCTGCTCCGCCGCCAATCCTACATTCTCCACTTCGAGAAGAGATCGAACCTGATGCAGGTGAACGAGACTCACGTCCCGTCCCCAACTGCGGAGAAACAGATTCAGGGGTTTCACCACCTCTTCGCGACTCAAGGCACGAACAGTAGTGCCGACCCCATGACACGTTTCGAGCAATCCGCTGGCGGCAAGATCGCGGACTGCTTCTCGCACGACGGTGCGGCTGACGCCCAGGCTATCGGCTAATTCCCGTTCCGGCGGGAGTTTTGTCCCGACGGCTAGACGTTCGGAAAGGATTTGTTCCTGTATCGAATGGACAACCCGGTCAACCAAGGCACTCTTGTTGCCAATAATTCCGAAACGAACTCTAGGTGGTTTCCTGATTGGCGATTTTGTCATTCGCTGCTCCGGATCATCTTCTAATCATAGATTTATTCCCCGTGAAGTCAACTTCATTATGGTAGGAGGTCTGACCCATAAGACAGAGCTGATGGTTCAATTTAGAGCAGCTTGAAAACAGCGATATGACATGTGGTAAGAGGTCATACCACTATTATGCTCTTTATATTCATACATATACATAAATCATATTGACAATTCCCCAACTCGTTCCTTATGATGCGTGCGAACTTGCTTATTGATTCGTGTGCCAGTGGCTATGTGCAGTGGATCAGCGGCCTGTTGGGAAGACGGACCGTGGATACCAGTTCTTTCCTTATAATCCGCAACATCCAGAGCTCGGAAAAGACTGAGTTCGAGCCTACCGAAAGGAAGAGCAATGCGTCGACGTGATTTCTGCGAAATGATGGCAACCGGCGCCGGTCTGGGTGCATCGGTTCTCGCGGCATTCGAGCTCGGGCTGCTGGCAGGCACTCCGCTGGAGGCCTACTGCCAGGAAGCATCGACTCCCTGGCCGGCGATGGCGAATTATCAGAACAATCGCAGCCCTCTGCTCTATACAAAGTATGTCAAATTGCCTTTAGGGAACGGCAGGCCGTCGGGTTGGCTTCGGAATCAATTGAATCTCCAGGCAAGCGGATTGACAAGTCACCTGAATGAAGTGTGGGGAGTGATTGAGGACTCCGCCTGGATAGGAGATACCGGGAAGAATGTGACAGGTGATTGTTGTATTGCTCGCTTTGTTCCCCGCTGGCTTGAGGGGTTGACTGTCCTGGCAGGCGTGCTTGGCGACGATCACCTCAAAGCTTTGGCTGATCCTTATATGCAGTACATTTTGATTGTGAAGGACCCTGCGACCGTTACGCCGAGCTTGTGTGCCTGGTGCCACCTGGGAAGGTTCCTGCCCGAATACTATGAGCTTACCGGCGATACTCGTGCAATCAGACTGGCACGGACGATCCTGGACTACGCCGACTCTGTGCGCGACTCCAAAGACGACGCGGTGGTTGAGCCGGCCAGGCTCGGCATGCTGCTGAGCTTTGGATGGTGGTATTACAACCGCACGGGCGATAGTGACATTCCCGCCCTCCTGGAAAGATGCACAAAGCGTTGCGTAGAAGATTGGAAGCAGTATTTCGCGCACTTTCAGGAAGACCCCAAGTACTTCGTGCATTTTCCCGATGTAACCACGGAGAAGAGCCCAGACGAAGATCCCTCGCTTTGGACTCGCCAGGGTGTTGACGTTACCCAGGCAATTCAATACCCGGTGCAATATTTCCTGATGTCGAAGGATGAGACCGATAAGGACAGCGTTATTCAGGGGATGGCCAATCTGGACAAGGGTTACGGTCAGGCGGGAGCACGGTGGAGCGGCGACGAGTGGCTGGCTAACACCGATCCGACCCAGGGAACTGAATTGTGTGACGTGGAAGAATTGCTTTTTTCGCTGGAAAAGAACTTTGAGGCAGTGGGGAATTTGGCTTTTGCCGACCGCATTGAACAATTGATGTTCAATGCTTTCCCAGGCACTTGCACGGCGGATATGTGGGCGCATCAATACGACCAACAAGCCAATCAGGTGCTGGTCTCTGACGCCAGGCGCCCGTGGCATGAGAACGGCGATACGTCAAACATCTACGGCTTTACGCCCAATTTCCCCTGCTGTCTGGCCAATATGCACTCGCCCTGGCCTCGCTACGTCGAATCCATGTGGATGGCCACTGCGGATAACGGCATGGTGGCTGCACTGTATGGTCCCTGCCATTTCAACGCCAAGGTTGGACACGGTGCAAAGATCGAAATCACCGAGGAGACTGACTATCCGTTCTCCGATCGCATACGTATTACGATTCACACCAAGCAACCTGTCTCATTTCCGATGTATTTCAGGATTCCCACCTGGGCCAACCGGGCAAAGTTATCTGTCTCCGCAGATTCGAATTCGAGCCATCCGCAAAGCGGGAATCTGTTCAAAGTGGATCGCGTGTGGAAAGACGGCGATGTGGTGACCTTGGACTTCAATTTCAAAGTCCGCGCCGAGACCCGGAGAAACAATGCGGTGGCGATTGCCTGGGGGCCACTCTATTTTGTTCTGCGGATTGGCGAGTCGTTTCAGAAAATCGCGGAGCTTGCCCTGGGGGATAAGCATGTGATGGTTCCAGCTCCTCCTGGATGCGTCAACTGGCGTATCGCCCCGACTACCGATTGGAATTACGCGCTGGAAATCGACCGGAACAATCCGCAATGCACCATGATCGTGAACAAAATCAGTTCGATACCGTTTGCACAAAAGGGAGAACCCGTAAAGACGGCCGGCGCGAGCGAGTTTACCCCGTGGCAGGAGGATGTTCCCATCGTGCTCAAGGTCAAGGCAAGACATCTTCCCCAATGGGGCATGAACGGGGCCAATGCAGCGTCGGTTCCTGTTAGCCCGGTGAAAACAGATTCGCCGGAGACGCTGGTGGAGCTTATTCCTTACGGTTGCTCAAGGCTGCGGATTGCCGAATTCCCTACCGTCTAAGTCGTGCGGTCATTGTGCAAAACCCAGTTGGCGGTATTCCCGCGCTAAGCTACTGGTGGCGACTTGACTTCGATCCCTGCCATTGATTCGATAAACATAACGATGGCAGAATGGTCCAATTCGCCTTTCCCCTGGTTCATGAGCGCCATCAGCATCTGCTGCACGGTGCTGGTAAGCGGTAGACCAACTTTCATCGATTCGGCCGCCAACAACGCGTTTCGAAGATCCTTTTGATGCAGGCGAATTCGGAAGCCGGGCTGGAAATTGCGTCCGATCACCATAGGCACTTTGGCATTCAGAACGGCGCTGCCAGCCAGGCCGCCTTTAATGGCATTGAAGACGATGTTGGGATCAAGGCCGGCGCGAGTGGCCAGTACCAGCGCCTCTCCCATGGCGGCGATGTTGCAGGCCACAATAATCTGGTTGGCCAGCTTAGTGATGTTGCCGGCGCCAATGGGCCCGGTCAGTGTGACGCTGGAGCCCAACACTCGCAAGACCGGCTCCATTTCAGTGAATAAGGCTTCATCGCCGCCGACCATGATGGCCAATGTTCCGTCGATCGCCTTCGGCTCTCCGCCGCTGACCGGCGCATCCAGGAATCGTACTCCTCTGGACTCGCATGCCTTGCCTACCTTTTGCGACACCAATGGGCTAACCGAACTCATATCGATGATGATTAAGCCTGGCCGAGAGCCTTCCAGCACGCCGCCTGGTCCGAGCACAGCCTCCTCTACTTGAGGCCCGTCGGGAAGCATTGTAATTACAATCTGGGAACGCTCGGTGACAGTGCAAGCAGAACTGCACGGAGACGCGCCATTTCCGGATGCACGCTCTACGAGCGCAGGAATAATGTCAAAAACCGCAACATTGTGGCCGGCCTTCATCAGATTCCGGCACATTGGATTGCCCATGATACCCAAACCAATAAATCCGATATCAGACATGTGATTCTCCTTATTCCTTCATTTACAGTTGGTGGCCTTGTGGCCTGAGATCTCGCTGAACCAGGTCAAACCGTCTACTGTTTTTCCGGCAGGGCGGTACTCGCATCCGATCCAGCCGCTATAGCCAATCTCGTCCAGACGATCGTAGAGGTACGGATAGTAAACCTCTCCGATGTTCGGCTCGTTGCGCTTTGGCACTCCAGCGACCTGAACGTGTCCGCAGTATGGAGCGTACTTGCTGAGTTTGACCGCTAGGTCGCCCTCCATAATCTGCATGTGATAAAGGTCCATTTGCATTTTGAGGTTCGGTGCGCCTACCTCTTCCAGAACCGCATAGGACTGGGCTTGTGTGTTGAGAAAGAAGCCTGGCATATCTCGCGTGTTAATGGCTTCAATTAGAAGAGTCATGCCATGCCTGGCGAGCTCCGCTGATGCGTACTTGAGATTTAAAATGTAAGTCGTACAGGCAGCCGCAAGGCTGGTGCCTTGCGGAACAATGCCGGCCATGGCGTGAACCTGCTTGGTACCAAGCTGCTTTGCATATTCAATTGCGGTAGCCAGCCCGGCGCGAAATTCTACCTCGCGGCCCGGCAGACAGGTGGTTCCACGTTCACCGGCGGCCCAATTCCCAGCAGGTAAATTAAACATCACGTTTACCAGATTGTGCTTCCCGAGTTCTGCAGAGATCACTTCGGAAGGAAATTCATATGGAAACAGGTACTCGACACCCATAAACCCTGCATAGGCTGCGGCAGAGAAGCGCTCGATGAACGGTACCTCATTGAACATCATGGAGAGATTTGCAGCAAACTTAGGCATCGTGTATTTCCTCCGAATGCGTATTGCAAACTTTGATTGAAGATTTTCGTTTTAGCACGCGGCGAACGGAATCAGCGATCGCACCTACGCTCATGCCGTATTTGTCCAGCAGTTCGGAATACGGACCGCTTTCCGCGAATGTATCGGCAATTCCGATTCGTTCCAGGGGGGTGGGGCAAGAGCCGGCGAGGCATTCTGCGACGGCGCCGCCGAGTCCACCGATGATGGTGTGCTCTTCGACTGTGACAATGGCGCCAGTCTCGCGTGCACAAGATGCCACCAGGTCGGCATCCAGCGGTTTGATGGTGTGCATCTCAACGACACGCGCGTGAATTCCTTCCTGGCGCAATGCATCGGCGGCTTGAAGCGATCGAGCTACCAACACGCCGCACGCAATGATAGTCACATCACCGCCATCAATCAGCGTTACGCCTTTCCCGATCTGCGGTTGGTAATCATCGGTGAATATCTGCGGTACTTCGTTACGGCAAAGCCTGAAAAAGACTGGCCCGTTCCAGGCAACCACCTGGGGCAACAGTCTGGCCACGGCCAGCGGATCGGCAGGAACGACGATCGTCATTCCCGGCAGACTGCGCAGAATTGCAAGATCGGTGATGGAGTGGTGCGTTGGTCCGTCAAACGAGTCTGATAGTCCGGCGTATGCTCCAGCAAGTTTCACGTTGGCCTTGCCATAACACAGATGAGTGCGCACCATCTCCAAAGCCCGCGTCGCGAATAAGAACGCGAAGGTGTTTGCGATGGGAACAAATCCGCTGTTCGCCATGCCTACGGCGGCATCGACTAGCGCAGGTTCGGAGATCCCGACGTTGAAGAAGCGGTCAGGGAAACTCTGCTCAAACATATAGCTGAAGTCCGAATTGCTGACGTCAGCGCTCAACACCACTACGTCGTTCCGAGCGTGGCCCATTTCCACCAACGCTTCGCCATAAACCTTTCTCATCAAAATGGGCTGGCCAAAGGGGTTTCGAATCAGGCTTGCCATTGTGCAGCTCCTTCCTGTAGCTCGGCCAAAGCTTTGTCAAACTGCTCTTGATTCGGCACTCCGCCGTGCCACTGCGGGGCGTTCTCCATAAAGCTCACTCCCTTGCCCTTCGTAGTGCGGGCAATGATGACCGCCGGCCGCCCGTGAATTTCATCCGCGCAGTCGAGTGCCTCCAGAATCGCGGACATATTGTGACCGTGAATCTCCATCACATGCCAGTTAAAAGAAGCCCATTTATCGGTGATTGGTTCGGTGGGCATAACATAATGAGTAGTTCCGGTTTGCTGAACACCGTTGTAATCGACAATTACTGTAAGGTTGTCCAACCCAAATTTGGCTCCCAGAAGCATTCCTTCCCAGATCACGCCGGAATTTAATTCGCCGTCGCCAAGAACCACGTAGACTTTACGGCGCGATCCGGCCAATCGGGCGGCCAGGGCCATGCCGGCGCCAATTGCCACTCCATGGCCAAGTGGGCCTGCCGCCACATCTACCCCCGGAGTTTTTTGCGGTTCTGGATGCCCTTGAAGGCGGCTGTTCAATGCGCGAAACGTGCACAATTCATCCACAGGAAAGTAACCGCGGTGGGCCAAAACGGTGTAGAGCATGGCACTGGCGTGACCTTTTGAAAAGACGAGTCGATCTCTGTCGTTCCATCCTGGGTTTTCAGGATCCAATCGCAACTGGTGGAAGTACAAAGCCGTGAGTATCTCCGCAATCGAAAAGGCTCCGGCAAGGTGCCCGGTCTTCCGCTCGTAAACCATGCGAAGCACCTGGGCGCGGTATTCGTAAGCACGGCGAGACAGATCCGCAATCATCACCTCTGTGTGCCGGACGCCATATGGATACAACCTGTCTGGTGAATCGTCTGCTCTTCCGCTCATGGTACCCTCGCTCCGAATTTCTCGTTTACTATTTTGCCGATAGTCATTGGACTAAGTAGGTGCGCCCTCCCTTTCGTAAGTCTTGGTTAAGATAACCGGTTCGATCCTGCGCACAACAAGCAGAATGATGACGAAAGATAGTGGATGCAACAGCCCCGCAATGGTAAATACAAGGGCATAACTGTGATATGCCGCAAGTAGCGAACCAACGGTCAGGTTGAACAGCATTCCACCGAACGCACCGACCGCGCCAAGTAATCCGGCAACAGAGCCGACGACTGCAGAAGGAAACATGTCCGCTGTAAGCGTCTGGATGATCGTGGACCAGAACTGATGCCCTAGCATCGCCAGGCTGAAGAAGACGATAGTGATCGCCAGAGGAGATACGGTGATCAGGAGGGAAACGGGCAGGCACGCGGCGCTGACTCCCAGGCATATCTTTCGCGAACTATCCAGAGATAGCTTGTGCCGTATCAGGTAACTTGAAAACCATCCGCCCAGCAGACTTCCTGAAGCGGCCCAGGCATAAGGGATCCATGCGTAATATCCGACGCCTTTGATATTTAAATGACGCACGTCAAGAAGGTATTTGGGCAGCCAGGCGATAAGAAAAAACCATGCCGAGTCTGATAGAAACTTAGCCGCCACGAGACCCCAGACTTGCCGAAAATGCAAAAGATCGAGCCACGGGAAGCGTTTCGCAGCGATCGATTGAGGGGAAAGAACATTCTTCAAGTAGATATTTTCAGCGGCCGTAATTCGCTTATGACGATCCGGTGAGTAGTACAGCCGTAGCCAGACCACCGTCCAGACGAAGCCAATGGACCCTGTGATGAAAAATACGCATCGCCAGTTCAATCCAAGTACGATCATCGCAATAAAGGGCGGGGCAATCGTTGCGCCGAAGCCCGATCCGGCGTTGAAGATTCCAAATGCCAGCGATCTCTCTCTTGTAGGGAACCACTCTGAGATCGCCTTTGCAGCAGCGGGAAAGCAGCCACCCTCGCCGATACCCAGCAAAAATAGCCCGGCGCCCAGGCCATATATGCTGGAAACTGTCCCCTGCATCAGGTTGGCCGTCGACCACCATACGATAAAGACGACATAACCCCACCGCGCACCCAGCTTATCAGTGATCTTGCCACCAACAGCGGACATGATTCCATACGCTAGAAAAAACATGAAGAGCAGGCGGCCGTACTGCTGGTCGGTAATTGGAATAGTTTTCTGAATCTCTCCAATTACGATAGGTAACGTCTGCCTGTCAACGTAGGCAAGCGCGCTTGCGGCTGCGAGCAGCCCTGCAATCCACCAACGCAGATTTGGAATACGCTTCATCATCATTCGAAGACTCTGAATAATAACCACGTTATGGCACTGTGAACCTATCCTTCGATCTGTAACAGGTACGGTTTTTCAGTCGCCGGTAACTCATCTCCATTTGCCGGGCAGAGGTTAAGAATCTTTTTGAAGCCGGGCGCGCAGGAATCGTAACGCCTGCCGTGCAGCCGAGTCCGGGTCCGGAGCAGGCAAAATTTCCGCTGTGACCCAGGCGTTGTAACCGATCTCTTGAAGGGTCTCGAATATCTCATCGAACGGTATGTGTCCCCATCCTGGCGCGAGGCGATTCGAATCGGCAACGTGGACATAACTGATAAAGTCGCGTGCCGCGAGAAGCGCATCACGAAAGGAAGCGTCTTCAATATTCATGTGAAAAGTGTCGGGCATCAGTCGCACGCACCGCCGCCCGGTTTCACGAACAATATCGAGACCCTCAGTGCAGTTGTTGATGAAATTTACTTCGTAGCGATTAACAGGCTCGACAATTAGATCCACGCCGAGTGGCTCGGCGGTGTCGGCGCAGCGGTGGATGCAATCGATGTAACGCTGTCGGGCCATCTGCGGGCTGTCCTCAGCTTGAATCACGCCGCGAACGCGGCCAGTGTTCACCATGGAGCCAAACTCTGCTGCGAGACGAATCATATCGATAATCCGTTCGACAGCGCGATCACGAACCGTAGCATCCGGGTGGGTAAAATACAGGTGGTCCGCCGCGAATACCTGACCGGTGGAGATGCACGGCACCCGGAGTCCTGTCGCCGCAAGTCGCTGCTTTATGTGGGTTACCTCAACTTGTGACGAATGACGCAGTGCGAGTTCCACTCCGTCATATCCCAATTCAGCGCAGCGATCGATGCAGTTGCCAAGGTCGTCTCGGAGCGTAACAAACGCGCTCGGGAGTGCATCAGCAGTGGATACGGCCAGGCCAACCTTCATTGCCAATCTCCGATCTATGATTGCGTGTAAAACTCAAACCTCGATTGCTCCACTACGCAGTTGTCTGGTTCATAGGGGTTGCCCGCGGGAAAAATCAGAGAATTTATCTGCGGCTGCTTGCCACCAGGACAGTACGAATAAATTCCCTTTACGATTGTCAAAGCGGCAGTCAGGCATGTCAAGTATATAATGGTGTGATGTATGAGGTCATACCACATTTCTTAGTCTCTTATAATCATATATATAGAGGATTATATATTGACCAGCTTGTCGCCACGCTCTATGATTGGTGGCGGTTGGCTTGACGGATGGAACGGGGAAAGATTTGGAGTACGGCATCAAATGCCCGTACACCGGTAAAATTGATACTCGGGGAGATGCTCTTTTGTGGCTGAGTCTATGAATTAAACGAGCTTTCAATTCAGTACCATACGAAAGGACGGTATTCGAGATGGACAACGCCGCAATCTGGATTGGAAACGATCACGGCGGTTACGAGTTGAAATTACAGATTGTTGAACATCTTTCCAAGAAAGGTATAGCCGTTCACGATGTCGGCAGTCACTCGGCAGAAATTGTGCGCTACCCGCACTACGCGACCCGGGTGGCAGAGGCCGTTCATCGTGGGGAAGCGAGCCGGGGGATCCTGATTTGTTCGACAGGGATCGGGATGAGCATTATCGCCAACAAGTATAAAGGAATCCGGGCTTCACTCTGTACCAGCACATACATGGGCAAGATGACCCGAGCGCATAACGATTCAAACATTCTTTGTCTCGGCGGTAAGATCACAGGAGCATTCGAGGCGCTGGACATATTGGATGCCTGGCTAGAGACACCTTATGAAGGAGGCCGGCACGACATTTCACTTGGACTTATCCGCGACGCTGAATGCACAATTTCTACTTGTGGCGGGGCCGAGCCAGCCACCTCGGTGGCAACGGATACAGAGCATGCATAACAGTTGGAGTTTTATCTGCGAATTGGGATTGCGGCAAGCGCTTGACTTTCGCAGTTGTTTTCGAAAAACCAAGTCACAACCAGGTTGAGGTGAGGTGACCTGCCCCGTTTTTCTCATCCAGTCATAACTGGAGTTTCCCGGTTTTTGAGGGGCCCAGTCTTTTTGAACCAAGTTGAAAGTTAGTCTTCGACTGGTTTAGGTTGCAGTCAATTCGCGGCTAGCCGTGAATTGACTGGCGAATTCGCTCGGTGTCCTCTCTCCGAGAGCCCTGTGAGGACGACTCCCATTGTATTCTTGTCGCCAGGTTTCGATAAGCTGTTTTGCCTCCGTGAGGGTTTCGAACCAATGAACGTTGAGGCATTCATCGCGAAAGGTCCCATTGAACGATTCGATGAATGCGTTGTCTGTCGGCTTGCCAGGACGTGAGAAATAGATCTTTGCGCTGTTTTGGTAGGCCCACAGATCCATCGCCTGGCCTGCGAATTCACTTCCGTTGTCACAGAACAGGAGCTTCGGCACTCTGCCTTCCTGTTTCATTTTATTAAGCGTTCGTACCACATCCTCTTTTCGCAGGCTCTGGCCTACTTCAATAGCCACACTCTCCCGAGTAAAGACATCCACGATCGTCAGCGACCGGAAGCGTCTTCCGTCCTGCAACTGATCGGAGACGAAATCCAGAGACCAGGCTTGGTCTGGAGCCGTCGGACGGAACCGTTCTTCGCGATGCCGCACCGCCTTCCGTCGCTTCTGTGGCCGCTTCTTCAAAGCCAGGCCTTCTTCCTTGTACAGCCGATACACCAGATGCTTGCCTACTTGCCAGCCTTCACGCCTCAACAGCACCAGAATCTTCCTGTACCCATATCGGACCCGGCTCTGCGCGATCTCGCGGATCCGCGCCCGCAGTTCTGTCCATTCCTTCTGGTGGCTCTTGTAGCGATAGGTGCCCCGTACCAGTCGCAGTATCTGACAGGCATGCCGCTCGCTGGCCCGGTACTGATCGCGCAGATAGTCGACCAGCGGCCGGCGCCGCGAGGGCTTCACCACTTTTTTCGCAGCACATCCTGAAGCATCGTCTTGTCCAGGCTCAACTCCGCCACCAGCTGCTTCAACCGGCTGTTCTCGTCTTGCAGTTGCTTCAT
>Ga0182014_10004714_pt1 | contig 15470 bp, 13 predicted proteins | sample 612S2DmetaG_FD_120489 | JGI IMG/M metagenome (GOLD analysis project Ga0182014, IMG submission 120489) | Permafrost microbial communities from Stordalen Mire, Sweden - 612S2D metaG | ecosystem: Environmental > Terrestrial > Soil > Wetlands > Permafrost | place: Sweden: Stordalen | collected... | reverse complement strand
TGTCCGTGGCCACGGCAAACTCCCCATCCATGGCCACGAAATTCCCCACTGACGGCCACGACGTAGCCGGCGGCTGAGGACAGCGCCGGGCACCCAGCCGAGTGCGGCGCGGGGAGCCTCGAGGTGAGACGGTTGGCTCGTTCCAGCCCAACGCTCACCTCGAGGTCCCGTCATCGTGCTCTCACCGAGGAAGCATCTGCTCGTGGTCAATCTGTATGCGGAACTGGGGAGTTATCGGGCCGTGGCCGAGATCGTCGGCTGTGACCACAAGACCGTGAAGACCCACCTCCTGCGCCACGCGGAGGGACAGCCGGTGCGGCGGGCCAGTGTCGCCGACCCGTACCGGGAGGTGATCGGGGCGAAGTTCGAGGCTACCGGGGGCCGGATCACCGCCAAGGCGCTGCTGCGCACCGTGCAGGCGGCGGGATACGCGGGCTCAGCGCGCACCCTGCGTCGGGCAGTGGCGGAGGAGCGGGCCCACTGGCGTGGATCCCAGCGCCACCGGGTATACCGGCCATGGAGTTCGGCCCCCGGCGATGTCCTGATGGTCGACTGGGGTCACGTCGGCAAGGTGCAGACCGCGGCCGGGCTGCGGCCTCTGTCCGTGTTCTGTGCCGTGTTGGGGTGGAGCCGGTACCGGTTTGTGCTCTTCACGACGAGCCAGAAGTTCGCCACTCTGGCCAGCTGTCTGGCCGCCTGCTTCGAGCACCTGGATGGGGTGCCGGCGCGGGTGCTCTTCGACAACGCCAAGACGGTGACGACCAGCTTCGTGGCGGGGCAGTCGGTGCTCAACCTCGACCTGGTGCGTCTGGTCGCCCACTACCCGTTCACGCCGATCACCGCCGCGGCTGCGGACCCGGAGACGAAGGGCAAGGTGGAGGCGCTGGTGCGCTACGTGAAGAGCGATTGCATGCCGGCGGAGGGCTTCGCCTCGCTGGACGCGGCCAACCGCCGGGGGCGAGTGTGGATGGACGAGGCCAACGCCGCTGTCCACCCGGAGACCCGCGCCGTGCCCGTGGAGCGCCTGGCGGTGGAGCGACCGCTGTTCCGCCCGCTGCGGGAGCGCCCCGTGGTGGCGAGCGGCGAGCGCCGCCGGGTTGACAAGTGCGCCACGGTGCGGGTGGCGAGTGCCCGGTACTCGGTCCCGGCGCACCTCGTCGGCCAATGGGTGGAGGTGCAGGTCGCCGGCGACGAGGTCCGAGTGCACCACGAGGGCGCGGAGATGGCCCTGCACCCGCTCCAAGCCCCCGGTGGGTCGTCGATCGATGCGACCCATTACCCGACGCCGCCGCCCACCGGGTTGCGTCCGTTGCGCCCCGTGACCCCCACCGAGCGGGAGTTCCTCGATCTCGGTCCAGCGGCGGAGGCGTATCTGCGGGCCGCCGCCGCGGCCGGTGCCTCGCGGCTGCCGCGGCGACTCGACGACGTCCTCGACTTGGTGCGCAGCCATGGCCGGGACGCGGTGGTGGCCGCCCTTCACCGCGCTGTCGTCTTCGGCCGGTTCGGGAGCGAGGATCTGCGCTCCATCCTCGCCGCCGGTGCTGCGGTCCCGCCACGGCGGCAGCGGGGGGAGGGAACACTGCTCAGCGTGGTCGGCGCTCCTGCCGTGCCCACCCGTTCTCTGGAGGCCTACGCATGGCCGGCCTGAGTGCGCTGCCCGCCGCCGCTCCACTCGACGACGAGCTGGTGAACGGCCTGCGTCGGCTGAAGCTGCGCCGGATCCGCCAGCTGGCCCCGGAGCTCTGCATCACCGCGCGCACCCAGCGCTGGCGGCCGGAGGAGTTCCTCCGTGTCCTGGTCACCGAGGAGTGCGCCGCCCGCGACCAGAGCAACCGCGAGCTGCGACTGCGCACCGCCGCCTTTCCCGTGGTCAAGACCCTGGACGACTTCGACCTCTCCGCCTCGACGGTCAGCCGGGACACCTTCGACTACCTGTCCAGCCTGGAGTGGATCAGCACCCATCGCAACGTCGCCTTGGTGGGCCCACCGGGCACTGGCAAGTCACACCTCTCGGTGGCTCTGGGCCGAGCGGCGGTGGAGGCGGGATTTCGGGTTCGCTTCTTCCGTGCCGACCTGCTCGTCGAAGCTCTCTACCGCGGTCTCGCCGACAACTCCGTGGGCCGGGTCATCGATGGCGTCCTGCGCCGCAGCGACCTGGTGATCGTCGACGAACTCGGCTTCAGCCCCCTCGACAGCATCGCCGCCAACCACCTCTTCCGCCTCGTCGCCACCGCCTACGAGACCCGCAGTCTGGTGATCACCAGCAACTGGCCCTTCGAGCAATGGACCAACTTCCTTCCCGACGCCACCAGCGCCACCGCCATCCTCGACCGCTTCCTGCACCACGCCGACGTGGTCGTCCTCAGCGGTGAGTCCTACCGGCTCCGGGAGGCGCGGTCCCACCCGCAACACACCCAGCGATCCGGACAGTCCGACCCGCCACGACGGCCAGTCAGAGGACTTGCACCACCCCCTCATCCATCCCCAGAGGAGGACTGAACCCGAACCTTCCAACCCCTGGCTGCCGGTGGGGAATTCTCATGGCCACCGATGGGGAATGTTGATGGCCCTTGACACCCAGACTCGAACTGGGGACCTCTTGCTCCCAAAGCAAGTGCTTTCGACTTTCGTCGTTCGCATAGGCATTCTTGAATTCGTTTGGACCACTTGTTTCGCTGTCCGTGCTCCCAGCCAGCACTTGCTTCAAAGGTCAGGAACAGTTCCGGAAGCAATGAGGCGAGACGGCGGTAGCCGCACCCAAATCACCCCACTCAGCCCTACCACGACTCGCGACCACGACATTCGCGGTGGACCAGTTTTCGGGGGGCCGGACACTGAAGACTGCAACCGCTCGGCAGTCGCAATGGCGTGCCCAGCCTTGTGGCGGAACTCGCCACTGTTGCGCGAGTTCTCGTGCGCTTCTGCGGCCAAATGCGCCGCCTCGAAGGTAACGACCTTGTTGGCGTGCTGATCGAACACCCAAAGAGATCCGTCACGCCAAACCCCCTGCCTGCTAAGAGCGGACGTGCCGGGACAGCCACTCTATGACATTGCGATTGGCGCGCCGAGCGAGGTCCGAGTCGACGGCCATTTGGAAGCCGTGGCAGCCGCCAGGATAGACGTGGAGCTCGCACGGTACGCCCGCTTGGTTGAGCCGCGTGGCGTAGTCGATGGCCTCGTCACGGAAACCGTCAACAGTTCCGACCGACACGATTGCCGGGGGGAGTCCTGACAGGTCGAGGCAGCGGGCCGGCGCTGCGGTGTAGGGGAGGTCCGTAGCGCCGTAAAGGTCGCCAAGATAACTGCGCCAGCCGAACGAATTGCTCTCTCGCGACCAGACCGGTAGTCCATCAAGCCGACTGGAGGGAGTCCGCTGACGATCGTCGAGCATCGGACTATCGAGGAGCTGAAACGCAACGGGTAGCTCGCCTCTGTCGCGAGCCTGCAGGGCGAGGGCGGCGGCCAATCCTGCTCCGGCACTGACCCCGATAACTCCGATGTGTTGCGGGTCGATACCCAGCTCGTCGGAGTGGTCGTGCACCCATCGCAGACCGGAGTAGCAGTCCTCTAGCGGACCCGGATACGGGGTTTCGGGCGCGAGGCGGTAGTCGACAGAGACGCCGACGATCCCGAGGGCCGGACACCACGAGTCGAAGCGGGTGTCGTCGTCGTCGTAGCTGCCCATGACGTATCCGCCCCCGTGGATGCTGTAAACGCATGGTTGGGCTCCGACTGCGTTGCGGCTTCTGTGCACGCGGAGCGGCACCGATGGGTCGCCGAGGGCTTGGTGTTCGGTGCGCGTGACATCTGCGGAAAGATTCTCCGATGGGGAGGCTTCACGAAAGCGGTGCAGGCTCTCCAGATTCATCTGGACGACCCCAAACTTGCCAACCACTGCCGCGACCTCCGGATCAAGCTCTTGGAGTGTCATGGTGCGACCGAGGTCTGGCGATTGCTTCGCGGACGGCGGGCACGACTTCGTGTGCCCAGAGGTTCACTGTCGTGTCACTGAGGCTTTCGCCAGGAGGGAGCAAGTAGATGAAAGCGGCGGCGCCGTGTTCAAGCACGGCGAGAGTAAGTTCCTCTACCCACTGCGTCACTCCGCCCCCGATCCAGCGGCCCTCGTCGTCGCGGGTCTCTGCTAGCGGCACCCGGCTGAGCTGCCCTGACACCTGGTAGATGGTATCGACGTCAGTCGGGTTTCTCCCTGCCGAAGCAGCCGCTTCGTCGATGATGGGTCGTGACTCGGCAACCAGCGTGCTGCGCCAGTCGGCGAGGTGCGGTGGTATCCATCCGTCCGCGCGTCGGCCGGTTACCGCCAGCCCCTTGGGGCCGCCCGCTCCGATCCAGATCGGTGGCGTGGGTGCGGCCGCGGGGGTCAGCCCAGTGACGTGGTAGAACTCGCCGTTGAAGGTGACCGGATCCCCGCCGCCGGAGAGCGCTCTCACTATCACGATCGCCTCTTCCAGTGCTCGTATTCGGGCTCCGGGCGACAGGCGGGGTACACCGAGGGCGACGATCTCCTCCTCCAGCCCGCCCGAACCGATTCCGAGAACGACACGACCGCGAGAGATTGTCGACAGTCCTGTGACGGTCCGGGCGAGTATGGGGGCGGGACGGCTCAGCAGGTTCGTCATGATCACCGCGCCGGTGATGCTGCTCGTGGTGCCCAGAACGAACCCCAGCACGGCGTAGGCGTCGACCCGCTCGGCGAAGTAGGGATGGTCAGAGACGCTTACGAGGTCGAGGCCCGCTTCGTCGGCTAGGCGGGCGTGCTCAAGCATCTCGCTCACTTGGTGGACGCCGTTCTCCAGCCCGATGCCGAAGAGGACCTTGTGGTTGGGAGTCGTCATACACTCGCTCCGATCTCGATCCCGGGGTGGCGCGCTTGCTACGCGCTCGCCAGCGGACGTCGTTCGCGAAGAACAACGTTCGCTACTAACAGCGTACATGACGGACAGCGTTCGTGTCAAGTACACTTCGATGCGCCATGTCTCTCGACGCCGGTCCGCCACCGATGAACCGCCCTCTCCGTCATCGCTCGACCCGTGACCGCCCCGCCAAGGCACCGCTCAGCGAGAACGCGGTCGTCGACGCGGCCCTGGCGATCCTGAAGTCGGACGGTCTGGAGGCAGTCACGATGCGCCGGGTCGCAGCCGCCCTGGACACGGGGGCTGCCTCGCTCTACGTCTACGTTTTCGGCCGCGAGGGCCTGCTCCAGGCGATGCTGGATCGCGTCACCGCCACGATCGAGCTCGAAGCCCCGGACCCTCCACGTTGGCGTGCTCAGCTGCACGCGCTGCTTCAGCGCATGCGCCAAGCACTGGTCGCTCATCCTGGGATCGCCGCGATGACCCTGGCCAATCCACCCACGACCGAAGCGGTTCTGCGTCTGACGGAGAACCTGCTGGGAATCCTGCTCGCCGGCGGCCTTGACCCCCAAGACGCCGCCTGGGCTGGCGACATCTTCGTGCTGGTGGCGACGGCCGTCGCCCGTGAGGACGATGTGCGGCACCCTCGCGGCCGCAGCGACGACGGCGAGCGCCGCGAGCAGGTCGACCAGCTCTACAGAACCTTGGCCAGCTTACCGCCCGACCGGTTCCCTCTTATCGCAGCCCACGCCGCGCAAATGGTCGCCGGCGATGGCGACGAGCGGTTTCGCTTTGCCATCGACGTTGTTATCGACGGCGTGGTCGCCAGAGCAGCCCGGCGATTACCCGTGCCTCCCGGATAGAGAGCTCGGGTGAGTGGCGGCAATACTGGCCCTCCGCCCGGGTGGGCCCGGGCGAGGGCCACTCCATCAGTTCACCCATGATGGAGCCTTCCCCTCTACTTACCCCAACTCCTCTGGAGCAGCGTTCAGAATCGCCATCTAGAGGGAGGATGGTCGGGGCGCCCAGACTCGAACTGGGGACCTCTTGCTCCCAAAGCAGGTGCGCTACCGCTGCGCCACGCCCCGAAGAGAACTTGCGTCGTACCAGCTCAACCCCTCGGGCTCTCGATGACATGTCCAGATGGAGCGGTCGTGCCGAGTCCGATCGCCCAGTCTACGCGGGCGAGCGGCTATCTACGTCTCGTGAGCCAACAGCCACCGGTCGGTGACCCCGGAACCGGCAGACGGCATCACGCGGCCCCTGGGCCACCAAGATGTGACCGGCGGACCTTGCCCAGGAGGCGTCGGGCCGCCCGGCCACGGTGGCTGATCTCGTCCTTGCGCGCCTGACTCATCTCCGCCATCGTCCGCTGCTCACCGCCGGGAACGAAGATCGGGTCGTAGCCGAACCCCCTCTCCCCTCTGGGGCGGCTCAGGAGGACGCCCTCGAGGCGCCCCTCGGCCATGATCAGCCTGGGCTCCTGGTCAGGCACCGGCACAGCTAGGACTAGGGCGCACACAAAGCTGCCTCGGCGCTGCTCGGTGGGTAGCTGGGCGACCCTGGACGCCAGGCCCTCGAGTAGCTCCGCCGGCGTCGCGTCTTCCCCGAGCCACCTGGCGGTGAGGAGACCGGGCCAACCGCCGAGCGCTCCCACCTCGATGCCGCTGTCATCGCCCAGCGAGGGCAGCTCCGTGGCGGCGCAGGCCGCCCTGGCCTTGATCGCGGCATTGCCCAGATAGCTGGACCCGTCCTCGACCCAGTGCAGCTCCGCGCCGCCCGGCGCCTGGTCCAGCTCAAGGAGCCTCCAGCGAGCTGGGCGCAGCAGCCGCCGGAGCTCTGCGACCTTGCCACGGTTTCTGCTCGCCACCACCACGCGTCTGAGATCGCCGCCCACGACGATCGCACCATCGTCCGGGTACCGGCTCCCTATCGCGGCTGCTCCAGCGCCCGGGACTGCGCCGCCCAGATCGCGGGGACGCCGCTTCGACCAAGGGCAAGCAGCGCCTGCAGGTGCTCCTCGCTGAAGGGATCGCGCTCTGCCGTGCCCTGAATCTCGATGATCCTGCCATCGGAGCTCATCACCAGGTTCATGTCGGTCTCGGCCCTGGAGTCCTCGCTGTAGTCCAGGTCCAGCAGAGGGATCCCCCCAACCAGCCCCACGCTTACTGCGGCCACCCCCCGGGCTATGGGAGATGCGGTCACCATCCCCGCTTCCTGGAGGCGCCTGCAGGCGAGAGCCAGGGCGACGAACCCACCATTGATCGCGGCAGTGCGGGTGCCCCCATCGGCGTGGATGACATCGCAGTCGATGATCACGGTGCGCTCGCCCAGAAGGCGTAGGTCGACCGCCCCGCGCAGGCTGCGACCGACCAGCCGCTGGATCTCCTGGCAGCGGCCGTCCACCCTGCCCGCCCGCTCCCGAGGGTTGCGCTCGTGGGTAGCTCGCGGCAACATCCCGTACTCGGCGGTCACCCAACCAGTCCGGGACCCGCGCCGGTGTGGGGGCACCCTCTCCTCAACTGTGGCGGTGCAGAGCACGGTGGTGGACCCGGAAGTGATGAGGGCGACCCCCTCGGCCCAGCTGTGCACTCCGGTATCGATCTCTATAGGCCGCAACTGGCCAGCGGCCCTTCCATCGAAGCGCGCCATCAGTGGGCCCGCCGGTGGTCGATGAGCAGGATGGGTCCCCCATGGAGCCGGATAGACACCGCCAAGAGGCAGGCAGGATGAAGTGGTGACCGCCAGTGTCACCAGGGGCCATTATGGGAATTGCCGGCCAGTCGCAGTGCTGCAGCTGGCGCTGGCGTCGATCCTGGCGGTACCCAGGACGCCGAGCACCGGCGGAATCTCCAAGCTGGCACCGGAAAGGGGATGGTAAGCCGAGTCCGGCCGGGGGGATGAGGCAGTCGGGGCCACGTGGGACTGACCCGCGAAGTCGCCTCGTGGTTGGCCGAGAGGGCCGGGTCTGCCACACGGGAACCGGCGGTGCGAGGGCTGCCCCAGACACGGCTGTCACCTTCAGGGGGAGGAAGAAGCCCCCGATCGGGCGCATCCCCGCGGCCGCAGGGAAGTAGGGCACCGCCGGGGGCAGGCGCAGCGGCCGTCGGTGGACCGTCTCGGCGAGCTCCACTTCGGCCTCGGAGTAGCCGTGGTCGGCCCCCCATCTCCAGCCAGCTTCAGACCACCCCGACCCCCGTGCGGCGGGGCGGGCTCAGAATCGGGGGCCTCAGGCTAGCACCGTGTCCAGGTGGCGGCTGCCCCCGATAACGAACAGGACCCGAGCCGGCGAAGCCACCAGGCCCTGCTGCGTGCCATCCACCGCTGGGGCCGAGCGCCACGAGCCGCTCAACACCCCGGTCGGCGTGGGCCACGCCCGCCCCACAGTCGTCGTCCAGACCAGGCTGAGGGGACTGGGTCGGTTAGGGCAGCTGCTCTCGGACAGTGACGTGCATCTGGTCGCCCTTCCGGATCTTCCCGGCAACGTCGAGCCCGGAGACGACCTCCCCGAAGAGGTTGTAGTCGGGCGACAGGGAGAAGGACGAGAGCGTGATGAAGAACTGGCTGCCGTTGGTGTTGGGTCCGGCGTTGGCCATCGCCACCGCCCCCGCCTTGTAGGCGCTGCCCTTGTACAGCGGGCTAACGACCTTCTCGTCCTTGAAGAGGTAGCCAGGACCCCCGGTGAGGTTGTTGTTGGGGCTGCCACCCTGGATGACGGGCCCACCCGGCGAGGTGGAGGGGTCACGGGCCCAGAGCAGACCGTCGAAGTAGTGGTTGCGGGCAAGGGTGACGAAGTTGTTGACGGTGACCGGGGCCCATCCGGGGACCAGGCAGATTACGATGTCCCCCCTGGGCCCGGAGATGGTGGCCTCGTAGAGTCGCTGGGTGTCGATCGTGAAGGCCGGCTCCTTGGAATAGTGGTGCACCGCCTTGGGCTGGTCCAGAGGTCCGAGGGGGTCACTGAAGTTGGCTCCGGCGCAATCTGCGGCAGACACAGCTGAGGTCCTCCTAGTCGCGGCCACATTGATGAAGAAGGCGCCGACGCCGACCACCCCGGCGACCAGGAGCACTGCAAGCACCGTTCCGCCCCGCCGCCAGAGATCGGAGCCCATCATGCAACCTCCTGGAGCCACCGCGACTCCGTCTGGCCCACCCTCTCCTCGCCCCCGGCCAGGGACCCGTAGGGGCCCTCATGGGCTGGAATCACGAAGAGGGCCAGGCCGGAGACCCCCAAGTCCGCTGTCCGATCGGCGATCGGCACGAGCGAGCCCAAGCTCGCCGGAAACGCACCGGGCACGGTTGGCATGCCTGGCAAGATGCCCACGGCGTCGCTGGTGAAGACGGCCGGCAGCAGACCGGCCAGTGAGAGGCCATCCCCTCGGACCCCTTGGCGCAGAGCGGGGGTACGGCGGATCGGGCGAAGTCGCGCCTCGGGAGAGCTCATGGCTGGCGCCCATTCTCCCGCACCCGAGGGGCCGGCGCCCGGAAGGCGTCGCCAGGTCCCGACCTAAGGCGCTAGGGCGACGAGATGTGGCCACGGCCCACCAGCCCCACAGAGGCCGCACTCCGGGCGGGCGCGCAAGCGTCCAAACGCGCTGAATGTCGGGACGCCGACGCAGTCCAGGCCCAAGCCGGGCAGGCCCGCTCCGGGGCCAGCGCGGAGCTGCTCTCCGGCTCGGTCCGATCGTGGGGCAAGCACGGCGATCCCTGCCCTGGCCGTTGTCCAGAGGCCGGGGAACCGCTTCCGGGCACCCACCGCGCAGAGGGGAAACCCTGGTCGGGTCCCGATGCCTCACTTCAGCAGGAGATCAGATGGCCCACCCGGCGCGGGTGCGCTCCCCACTTCCGGGATTAGGATGGGGCGGTGGACCGCCCACCCCAGGAGCCTGCGCCCGACCTGCAGGCGCCCTCCCCCACAAATGGCCCCCGCGTCAGGCGGGGCCGGGAACGTGGAATTGGAGCTCCCGGCGACCGGCTGGTGGCTAGGCTAGGCCCGGTCTCCCCGGAGGCAGCCCCCTTTCACAATCCCGATCAGCTGGCGCTTCTGGCCGACCGTGAGCTGGGGGTGGACCGCCCCGGCGAATGGCCCAGCGACGAGACCCAACTCGAGGACCTCGGCTTCGTGGCCCTGGACTGCGAGACGACCGGTCACTTCCCGCACCGGATGGTCGAGTTGGGAGCGGTCCGCTTTCAACTGGGAGCGCCCGGCCGTCCTTCCCAGCCCCGCCTCTCCTTGGAGAGCCTGGTTCACACCGAGGACCACATCAACCCCTACGCGCGCCGCGTCCATGGCATCCACGCCTCCATGCTGAGCGGCGCCCCCACCCTACGCCGGGTCGCCACCGCCTTCGACGAGCTGGCCCGCGGCACGGTCCTGGTCGAGCACAGCGCCGACGGGTTCGACACCCGCCTCGTCTCCCGGGCACTCGGGCGACCGTTGCCCCACCACCACCTGGACACCTCCCGGATCGCCGGGTTCCTGTTCGAGCTGAGGGACACGATCGGGCTGGAACGGCTCTGCGAGCAGCTTGGGGTAACCCACCGAAGCCCCCACTTCGCCTTGGCCGACTCGGAGGCCACCGCCGACTGCTTCGTGAAGCTGGTCCAGATCGGCCAGGAACGGTTCGGGTGGCGGAATCTGGGCGACCTCCTGGCGGTGGGGATGCCGCCGATTCCCCGGCTCGCTCCCAAGCCCCGTCCTCGACGCGCAGTCGCCGCTGCGCCGACTCCGGCGGCGAAGCGCCCGGCCGGAGGTGCGGTTGCGGGCGGGCCAGAGCGGCCAGCGCGAAGGCGGCGGCGCGGCGGCAGGGGACGGCGGCGCAAGAGCACGGCCGACAGCGCGGACCAGCCCAGTTCAGATCTGAGCCAGCCGGCGGTCCAGTAGCCGGCCCCCCCCGCGCGGTCAGGCCTCGCCGCTCAGGCGCCGGCTCTGTTCCTCAGCCCGGAGGGGATCGATCACCAGCTCCAGCTCTCCTGCCAGGACCCTCGGCAACTGGTAGAGCTTCAGGTCGATCCGATGGTCGGTCACCCGACCCTCGGCGAAGTTGTAGGTCCGCACCTTCTCGCTGCGGTCGCCGTGACCGACCATCGAGCGACGAGTCTGCGTGACCTCGGCGTCCCGCTCGGCGCGCTTGAGGTCGTACAGCCGCGAGCGGAGCACCCGCAGTGCCTTGGCCCGGTTCTTGTGCTGGGACTTCTCGTCCTGGCATGTGACCACCAGTCCGGTTGGCAGGTGGGTGATCCGCACCGCCGAGTCGGTGGTATTGACGCTCTGGCCTCCCGGCCCGGTCGAGCGGAAGACATCGATCCGCAGGTCGTCGTCGCTGATCTCCACGTCGAGGTCGTCGGCCTCGGGCAGCACCACGACGCTGGCGGCTGAGGTGTGGATGCGACCCTGAGACTCGGTCTTCGGTACCCGCTGCACCCGGTGGACCCCGCTCTCGAACTTCATCGTCCCGTAGGCACGCCGGCCGTGGAGCTCGAACACGACCTCCTTGAAGCCGCCGCCATCGGTGGCGGAGCTCTCCAGCAGCTCCACCCTCCAGTGGCGGCGCTCCGCGAAACGCAGGTACATCCGCACCAGGTCGGCGGCGAAGAGCGCCGCCTCCTCCCCTCCGGTTCCGGATCGGATCTCCACCACCGCGTCGCGATCGTCGTCGGCGTCGCGGGGCAGGAGCAGGAGTTTCAGTTCCACCAGCTGCTCCTCCGCCCGCTCCGCCTCCCGCCGGGCCTCCGATTCCAGATAGGCGCGCATCTCGGCGTCGTCCTCGGCGGCAGCCATCCTCCTCGCCTCCGCCTCGGCCGCCTGGGCACCTCGAAGCGCCGCCAGGGCGTCGACGACTGGACGCAGCTCGGCCCGCTCCCTGCCCAGGCGCTCCAGCTGGCCAGGGTCCCGGTTGATCTCGGGGTCCTCCAGCTGCGTCGTGATTGCCTGGGCACGCTCACGAACGGTTTCCAACCGCGCCTCCAGCCCGGGGGCGAGCATCTCGAGTTCTCCTTCCACTGTTCGGATCAGCCCCAGATGGAGAGAGTAGTACCGTCGCCGCGGCCGGGGCAGGGATGTGGAGCGGGCGCCGACCTCCGATCCCGCGCCCGGCGAGCTTGCGGGCTGGGGCTGGAGAGCGGTCCCGGCCGCTCTGCTCCGCCCGACCTAGCACCTGCGGTCGGCGCCAGAGGTAACGGGGGCGTGACCCAGTCTCCACAATCGTTTTGCATCGGCGACCGGAATGTGAGCTACCCTCAACCCCAACGCGGCCGCGAGCCCCCGCGCCAGGAGCCCAACCGACTCGACTCGGCGAACATCGTCATCCCCGAAGACTTTCCGTGGAGCCCTTGGAACCCCATCGCCGAATCGGTCTGATAGGCATTGCGGCACTGGTCCTGATCGGGGCCGGTAGCCTCTTGGTGGCCTCGGTGGGCCTGGTCGGGTCCGGCAGGTCCACCGTCCACTCGGCCAGCGCGGCCCCGGCCAAGCCGCGCCCGGTCGCAAGCTCGGCCAGAGCGACCCAGATGTCCTGCTACGACCTCCCGGTCAGCAGCGCCCTGCTGGACCCCCGGAGCTGTTGGCTCACCGGCGCCACCTCGGCCCTCCTGGTCGGGTCGGTGCCGGGAGACTCGCAGGAGGGAGCGATCGTGGTCATCCAGGGGCAGGGACAGAACCTGATCCGTCTGCCCGGCTCGGGGGCCCTTCAGGTCACCGAGCTGAACAAGCAGAGCGCCTGCCTCAGGGACGCCCGGGGAAAGTACCGCTCCGTCGACCTGATCTCCGGAACGGTCTCGGCCAGCTGGTCAGGCGAATGCTCGCTGTCGGCCAGGAAGGACGCATCCGCGACCCCGACGGTGACCGCGCCCAAGTCCTCCGGTTCGACCTCCGCCCTGCTCTCCGACGTCATCGAGACCGCGGCCCCCCTGGCCCCCTCGGTGACGCCGTCCTACTACGAGTACTACTCCTACTACTCCAAGTGCGACTCCAGCCCCAGTGGCAGCTGCCCTCTCTACGAGCAGGGCGCCTCCGCCCACCCGCCCTCTCAGAACGGCCTGGTGGTGCTGGACTTCGGAGCCCCCTGCTACGTTCCCAGCGCTCCTTCGGTGTACGGGGTGGAGATGTTCTTCCAGCCCACCTGCATCCCGGCGGCATCGCTGATGCCGCTGGTTGAGAACTGGATCAGCGGGTACGAGTCCCAGAACCAGACCACCACCATCAACCTGACGCTGGCCCTGGGCACCAGCAACAGCTACAACGGCGTGGACGCCAACTACGCCTTGACCAACTCCGAGATGGCCTCCTCCGGCCAGTCCTGGTACCAGAGCCTGGTGGGGGCAGTCTCGACGTCGGGCCTGGCCGCCCCACTCACGATCTGGGGCGCCGACGACATGGAGGAGGCCTCCGGCAACGACTGGTCCTCGGGCGCTCCCACCGTGGCCTGGGTCCAGGGCTACGACTCCGCCTCGCCGGCCCACGCGGCCTGCCCCCTCGGCCAGGGCGGCTACCTCGCCGACTACGGCGACGACATCCTGGGAGGGGACTGGAGCGTCCCCGAGGACGGTTGGACGGGCCAACAGGTCTACGAGGTCTCCTGGGGGATGGCAGCCGCCTGCGCCGAGCCGGAGATCTACTTCTCCTCCATGGCCACCGAGTGGCAGGAGCTGAGCCAGTCGGCGGTTGCGAACGGCGACGGCGCGATCAGCTTCTCCGGGGTGATGACCGAGGTTGAGTCGGGGACGCTGAGTCCCAATGGCGCCTGGAGCGATCTTCAGGCTGACACCGCACAGAACCCCGCCATCCCGTCGGTGACCACGATCTCCTGGACACTGCAGAACCTGCCGGTGGTGACCTCGGTCACGCCGGCGCAGGGCCCGATCGCGGGGGCCACGCAGGTGGTGATCTCGGGCGCCAACCTCTCCGGGGCCGAGGTGGTGGACTTTGGCAGCAACCCGGCCACCAGCTTCACGGTGAACAGCGCCAGCTCCATCTCCGCCACCTCACCGGCGGGCAGCGCCAGCTACGTGGACATCACCGTGCAGACTGCAGTGGGAACCAGTTCCCCCGCAGGAGGGGACGGCTTCATCTACACGACTCCGGCCGCTTACCACCCGCTCACCCCGGCCCGGATCGAGGACACCCGGCCAGGATCCGGTCTGCCGGGATCAGGGCAGGCACCTGGGCCCGGGCAGGTGCTCAGCGTGCAGGTCACCGGCCAGGGTGGAGTTCCCGCCAGCGGGGTGGCTGCAGTGGTGGTCAACGTCACCATCACCAGTCCCACCGCGACGGGTTTTGTGAGTGTCTACCCAACCGGTGTGGCACTGCCCCTGTCCTCCACAATGAACTTCCAAGCCGGTCAGACCGAGGCTCACCTGGCCGAGGTGGCGGTGGGACAGAACGGTCAGATCGCGATCTACAACGCCACCGGGTGGACCCAGGTCATCGTCGATGTCGAGGGCTGGTACGACACCAGTGCGGCCACCAGCGGGGCCGGCCTCTACAACCCGCTCACCCCCTCGCGGATTGCCGACACCAGGCCGGGTACTGGCACCCCCTACTCGGGAGACACGCTGGGACCGGGCCAAGCGATGACCGTTCATGTGGCCGGGGCCGGTGGCGTCCCCAGCAGCGGTGCGGAAGCGGTGGTGCTCAACGTCACCGGGGTTGACGCCTCGGCCGGCAGCGCAATTCTGGTCTTTCCGACAGGTACGGCCACCCCGGTCGCCTCGACTGTCAATCTCGTTCCGGGAGAGGCCGTCCCCAACCAGGACACGGTGGGGCTCGGCAGCGGCGGTGACGTCACCGTGCTCAACGAAAGCCCCGGCTCGGTCGACGTCATCGTGGATGTCGCTGGCTGGTACACCGATGGCGCCGCCGGCGCCAGCTCGGGATCGACCTTCAACGTGCTGGTCCCGACTCGGGTGGTGGACACAAGGGCCGGCAGCGGGGAGCCCTACGCGGGGGACACCCTCCCGTCCCTGGGGACCCTGAAGGTGGAGTTGGCGGGAGAATCCGGAATCCCCAGTGAGAACACCACCGCAGTCGTGGCCAACGCAACCGTGACCGATACCCAGGCCGCCGGTGATCTCGCGGCCTGGCCGGACGGCCAAGCGCCTTCGACCACCTCAGAGGTCAACTGGCAGGCCGGGCAGACCACCGGGAACGCCGTGGTCATGGGGCTGGGCACCGACGGCGCCCTCGAATTCGACAACCAATCCACCGGCAGCACCGATCTCATCCTCGACCTCTCCGGCTGGTTCGGTAAGGACTAGGGAGCTCGCCACCGCGCCACGGCAGCCCAGGGAACCGCCCGAGGCTATCTCGGAGCAAGCCGATCACCCGGCGCTGGTGCCCAGTCGGACCTCGGCCACCCAGGCCGCGGTGGCCTGATCCAACCGGCCGAACCCTGCCCGCCGACGACTTGTGACCCGTGGCGAAGCAGGCGGCCCCCGGGGAGGGTGCCACCTCCAGGGCGGCTCCCGGTCCGGACCTGAAACCCGGGTTCGACAGCAGGGGAGAGCAGGAAGGGTGAAAGGGCGTATAGGGCAAGGGATTTCGTGCCAGGGCCCGAGGAGGTGTGGTTACTAGGCTGAACGGGCGAGGCGGCGTGGGGCGGG
>Ga0182014_10004712_pt1 | contig 15473 bp, 14 predicted proteins | sample 612S2DmetaG_FD_120489 | JGI IMG/M metagenome (GOLD analysis project Ga0182014, IMG submission 120489) | Permafrost microbial communities from Stordalen Mire, Sweden - 612S2D metaG | ecosystem: Environmental > Terrestrial > Soil > Wetlands > Permafrost | place: Sweden: Stordalen | collected... | reverse complement strand
GGACACCAACCTGCACATCAAGGAAGTGCGTCCGGATGGGATTGTGATTCGCGGCTACAAGGCTCAGATTTGCGGCGTTGCTGCCTGCCACGAGATCATCGTTGTGCCGGGCAGCGGCTACGGCGAGTCCGAAAAGAACTTCTGCGTGGCGGCAGCTGTTCCTCGCGATGCAAAAGGGCTGACGATAGTCGAAACTCGCCGTCCGAGCGACGCTCGCGACGAGGAAGAGGGTTGGGATGCTCCGAAGGCCGGCAACATCACCCAGGCATTTCTGCTCTTTGACGACGTGTTCGTTCCGAACGATCGCGTCTTCATGAACGGCGAGTTTAAGTACAGCGGCAAGTTGATCGGCTACTTTACGGCAATCTACCGCGCTGCAATCGGCGCCTGCGTTGCCGGGCAGGGCGATATCATGATCGGCGCCTCCATCAACATGGCTCGGGCCAATGGGCTGTCGCAGAAGACATTCCAGGACAAACTCACTCAGATGGCCATCAACAATGAGGTTACCTTCAGTACCGGCCTCGGCGCTATGCTCGTGGGTAAAGCGCATCCATCCGGAGTGTGGATTCCCGATGCGCTGCTCGCGCATGTCAACAAAACCCAGGTGGCGAAGCTGCCCTACGAGACTAAGATCATCGCCCAGGACATCAGCGGCGGCATTGCTGAAACCGGGTGCTTCCCATCTTATAAGGACTTCCAGTCAGAGCTGTACGGTGACCAACTCAAGCGGGCTCTTACTGCCGGTGTCGATGGAGAGTCCAGAGCCCGTGCAGCGCGCCTCGTGGAATGGCTCACCGTCGGCGGCGGTATTCCCGGCTGCATGCACGGCGGCGGATCACCGGACGGCGCCAGAATGGTGGTAAAGATCATGGAGCCGTGGGAGAAGTACGCGGCCCATGCCAAGCGTATTGCGGGCATCACCGCCGATCTTTCCGAACCGGCTCCTCCGCCGAAAAAGTAGTGGCAGCGATGCTGCTTTCCGCTGGAGCGGCGGAATGGAACGACAAGACGAAACGGAAGCTGGAACGCCGTTCATGCGGGTAGTCGCCAATCCGAGCAAGACGCAGTTCAATGCGAACTGGGTCTTGCTCTCTTTACCGAAAAGCATAGCGAGCCGATCGGTTTCGTCTGCAGCTGACTCCGTGGGTATGCAGTCGATCTCAAGGTATGTTATGAGGCGTCATCTCGATTAATCCCGTAGTGCGGCTTACGACCTCACCTCAGGCAAGATTTTCGCGCTGATGGTTCGAAGTGCACCCGCTACGATACGTCTGCCTTCTTATAGGTCTCCTCGAAGAAGATGATGATCAGGCCGATGGCATAGTTGATGGCCAGGGCCAGCAGTAACGCTTGCCTCCGCTTGTAAGCCCACGGTAGTTTGCTGTGCCATGTTTATTTCCTCCGAGTGCGTTTGGCGAACTTGCGTATGCCACCCGGCCTGAGGGCGGCAGGTAGAAGCCTGCTTGCGGACAGGATCTATTGCGCCGTGTAGCCGCCGTCGGAGCAGAAACTCGCGCCGGTGATATTGCCGGCGTGCTCGCTGCATAGGAAGACGGCCAGTCCGCCCATTTCCTCCGGCGAGCTGAAGCGCCCCGTGGGTTCTGTGGCGATAAGGTTCTGCTGCGCTTGTTCGTATGAGATGCCTTGGTTCTGCGCCCGCAACGCAATCTGCTTCTTCACTAGTTCGGTGAGCACCCAACCCGGACAAATAGCGTTGCAGGTAACCCCGGTTTTTGCGTTTTCGAGTGCCACCGCCTTCGTCAGACCCAGGATGCCGTGCTTGGCTGCTATATAGGCGCACTTATTGGTTGAGGCAATCAGGCCATGGGCCGAGGAAATATTGATCAACCGTCCCCAGTCGCGCGCCTTCATGCAGGGTAGCGCGGCCCGCATGGTGTAGAAGGCCGAGGAAAGGTTCACGGCGATCACCGCCTGCCAGCGTTCTATGGGAAAGTCCTCGATGGGCGAGATGTACTGGATTCCCGCATTATTGACCAGGATATCCACGCCGCCCAGCCGCTTCTCGGTGTCGCGCACCATCTGTTCGCAATCCTCGGGCTTGGCCAGGTCGGCGCCGTTGTAGAGCACCTCCACGCCGTACTGCTTGCTCATTGCGGCGCGTTGCGCTTCAATCTCAGCGGCTTCGCCGAAGCCGTTCAGCATAACCGCGCAACCAACGGCGGCAAGCGCGTTTGCAATGCCCTGGCCAATTCCAGTGGTTGAACCGGTAACGATTGCCCTGCGTCCTTTCAACATGTAAGCCTCCTCTTTATAGAGTTCGAGAAGATCGAAATCCACACCTTCCGCGTGTTCCGGCGTGAACCGATTACCATCTTCATGAAACAACGCCATCGGATGACTACGAAGAACAGAAAACCAGTGTATTTGCGGACGAAAGAGATTACGGAGTCTCTTTGCTAACTTCAAACTTGACCGGAGAGATCCCGAGTACGTACCGCCTTCACTGACTGTACTACTTTGCGGCAGCCGTGGCCCATCCCGTCTGGTTCCTGCCTTTCAAGTTCAACATCGACCGGGCTTCGTCAGGGTTGGCGATTTCAACACCGAGCTGGTTTGCTATGCTGGCCACTCTGGTCACTTGGCCGGCACTGCTCTGCGCCAGTCCGCCCGGTCCGACGTAAAGATTATCCTCCGGCCCACTCACGTGTTTCCACCCATTGCCATCGCGACCGTCATCAACGGAAGCTGCGCTTTTCCAGCCGCACATGCTGACCACGCAAAGTTCTTCTCGCCAAGGGTGCGGACCGCGGTTTCATACAAGAAAGCCAGGTTCTGCGGAGCGGCCGGGATAGCGTCCAGAATGCCCAATACAAACTGCATGTAGATCGGCGTTCGCAGTACCCCGAGATCGATGAGGTGCTTGATATTGTTGATCATCCCGACGTCATAGACCTCGAGTTCAGGTTTGGTTCCAGCATCCTGCATCGCCTTGGCGTAGTACTTCAACGTCCTGAAGGTGTTCGGGAAGATCCAGTTCCTCACAAGGTGACGCGAACCTGGTTTCGGGATCTCGAAACTGATCGGCCGTACTCGGGCACAATCCGCGCGGTCATCGAAATTGTTTGCGCCCTAATGATCCGTCTCGTTAGCGAGTAGCGCACATCCGACAGCTGCCACCATCTGGGGATCTTCGGGGACATGGACGCTTATCTCAAGCCGCTTTGCCAGTACATCGCGCATTGCCGCGTTTAACGCCACTCCTCCGATAAAAAGGACATCGGCCGCTACCCCGACTCGTTTTGCCAGCGAACTGGTCCGAACCGCGATGGAGTCCACTATACCTCTGGCAACCTCTCTGCGGTCTATGCCGCGCGCAATGAGCCCCACTACTTCCGATTCCGCGAACACGGTACAGGTGCTATTGATCGCGTATCCCCGTTCTGCTGATTGGGCGAGCGCGCCGAACTCAGCCACCCCGCAGGCCAGCGCCATGGCGATGACCTCCATAAACCGGCCAGTACCCGCGGCGCACTTGTCATTCATCTCAAAGCGCCGCAGACGGCCCGCCGGATCAAGAGAGATAACTTTCGTATCCTGACCACCGACGTCGATCACGGTACGGCAGGCGGGGTGCAGCCAGCGCGCACCTATGGCACTGGCCTTGATTTCGGATACGACGGTGGCGCCGATCTTCTGTGAAAAAAGATGTCGCCCGTAACCGGTTACCACCACGGAGTCGTAAGACTCGCCTGCCAGCAATTCCCGGCAGACCGCCAAAGGATCGAACGAGTTTTCACGTTTCTTGGACGTGACGAGCTGACCATCTTGGAAGATGGCCAGCTTCACCGTCCTGGACCCGATGTCGATTCCCGCAGCCCTCATCCTCGCAAGCGCTCCACGAATGCTTCTACGCGCGTGCGAATCTGTCCCGCGTCTTCCTGGCTGTAATCAGTGTCGATGCGAAGCGTGGGGATCGACGCGTCTTCCAGTTGTTGCGTCACCGGGCCGGCTTCCATCTGATAGGGCTGGCAGAATTGAATGGTGTAGTGGATCACGCCATCCGCCTTGCGTTGGTGCGTGATCTCGCGAACATACTCCGGTCGCGAAGGATTCGGAGTGAACACGGCGCAATCGATTTGTAAGTAACGCTCGGCCAACAGATCGATAATTTCTTCCACCCCGCGCCCCGTCTCCGAGGTCAGCCAGCGCGTGCTGCGCTCTCCAACGCAGCCTTCCTCCCCTACGATGACAGCGCCGCTCGATTCCACGATGGCGGGAACCTTCCAGTTCGGTACGGCCATAGGGCAGCCGGAAACGATAATCCGTGGATGTCCGGCGCGAAACACCCCTTCGCTCCTAGCCACCCTCTGCTCAAGTTCCTGACAAAGACTGTTGACCGCATCCGTGAAACGAGTCGGATCGTCATAGAAGGAAATTTGCGAGATCAGCAATGAATCCAATCCGGAAATCGGCACAGGATCGGCGCGACGAAGAGCCGCCAAGCGCTTGAGTGCCGCGCGTTTCGCATTGACCGTCGCAACCGCCGCTTGCAGTTTTGCCGTTTCCAGCTTGCGTCCGCTTAACTGTTCCAGTTGAGCCGCAAAGCGCCGGTACTCCGCCCGCATCAGCGCCTTGCCTGCTTCGCTCTTCACCTGAGGCAAGTCTATAACGTAAAGGTTGGGAATGAACTGGCGCAGGATCTCGTACGCTTTCTTCTTACCGTCGCAAGTGTTTTCGCCCACCACCATGTCGCAGGCTTCTACGTAGGGACAGACCTTGCCCAGTTTGAAGCCGAAAGCGGACTTAATCAGCGAACAGGTGTTGCGCGGTAGCACCTGGTCCACAAGATCGGTGGCGAAGTCGGCACCGGTGCAAAGGCCGACCGAGATGCCGTCAACCGCCAGAATCAGCTCTTCGGGCACAAACGCGCAGTAGGAACCGACTATCTTCCTGCCTTGCGCCTTGGCGTCGACCAATTCCTGAATGCGTAAGCCGTGAACTTCGCTCATGACAAAGTCGAAGTACTTCATCCCATCCGGACGGTTTGGTTGTGAGAGGAACAGATCGCCGTAAGCCTTGCTTAACACGGCCAGCAGCCCGTCATGGGCCTCCAGGTTCAGGCCTAAATCAGCCCACATGGCGCGATAATCAGTCATCGATTCCCTCCAGGCCGCTTAGAGCGGCGCTTTGGATATACAGTGTGAAAGTTCTGTCAAGCAAGAAGGGTCACCCTTCTTGAAACTCTAAAAGCAACTCACCTCTCCAATTCTGACGCGAGCACAATCCTCGAACGCTCAGTAGAGATTGCTCTTTTGAATATCGAGTCGGGAAGTGACGCCGGACCGACGCTAGTGGGACATCGCTCAGGTGAAACCAGAGAATAGGTGAGTGGGCGGCAGCAGTTTCATAGGCGTGCAACAAGAAATAACCCAATCTCTCAGACTGCGCAACTAGATTTTATTGGGTTTGTCCTGGTGCAACCGCAATGCCCCCGCCTTGTGCACAATAGGAATGCTCCCAGTTTGACTACCAGGCTGCGGGACGAAGCTGGGGTGACATTTGTCTTTGTACATTTGTCTTCACGATCGCCTAGCAGGCTGCTAGCCTCTTACCAGTTCTTCTCGCAAACTTTCGTCTATGTCTACGGAATCTGCTTGCCGTAAGCGAGCACAATCAGATGATTCTGCTCAAACCCCGCCCACCCTTTCGGCGAAGGCCAAAAACAAAATCAGGCTGTCTCGCCAGACGCTCCGCGAGCCGCCGACCGGATGCTGAGTACGGGGCAGGTTGCAAGTCGTACCACTTTCTCGGCCACCGAACCAAAAGCGAAGTGACGCCATCCAGTATTTCCTTGGGTAGCTATCACGATCAGATCGGCCCCCTTTTCTTTAGCAATGCGCACGATCTCACTGGCTGCATCGCCGCGGCCAAGCATGGTGTGTATCTTTAATCCCTTGGCCAGGAGCGGCTCAGCCGCTTTTTTCAATCGTTGTTGCGGTTGCAAAAATCGCTCGTACTCGGGCAACGTCATTACCGCCGCCGGCTCGGCGTCTGCCAGCAGGACGGGTATGACGTGGATGAGATAAACCTCGGCTCCGTTATGCACGGCAATGTCGGATGCATTTGCCAGCGCTTGCAGTGACGCTTCGCTGAAGTCTATGGGGCACGCAATTGTCTTAGCGGGAAACATTTCGACCTCACTTTGCCAATGCGAATCTTACACCCGAGTCGTTGGCTGACGAAGCCAGAACCTTGATCCCCAGAACCTTAATCTGATGAAAGATCTGATGAAAGGGTCGCCGCCTGAGCGGAGGCGTGCATGCGGCTTTTTCAGCAGTCTGCCAGGGGCCATTTTGGGCCGTGATAGTGCTGATCTCAGAAAGTCGAGCCGGCTCAGATGGAACTCGGTTTCAAGTAACGCGCGTGAAACGTTGTATAATCCTGCCATTTCGAAGTTAAAAAGAAATCGAATTCGTTCGGGAGGGCTCGGCAAGACAGCTGGTATCACACTCGTAGCCGGCTCGAAGGGTTGAAAGGGGCCAAGGCCAAGTGGAGGAACGTGGCTGGGTCACGCGCGTGCGTGAGGCGCTCACGTAACGACTTCCGTTGTGCGCCACGATCGGCGGTTACAAAACGGTTCCGCTACCCGACCATTCCAGGTGGAAGCATGAGCGCCAGGTTGACTCTGCTCTCGTCGATCAGGACGATTGCTTCGGGAATAGTAAGGTCCTGTGCCACTCGGCCACTGCATGGCCGGTTGTTTCGGAAATGAAGACGAGGAAATATTGGCCATGAGCTCGCAAGGATCTTCTCCTACTGTTCATGATGTGAGCCTGGGAAGCATCGCCGGGGTAACGTCGGGCAAGGCCGGACCGGCTGGGCAAAAACGCACCAACTTCCGCTGGTCGCTCGCCATCTTTGCCATGCTGATGACGTTCATGTCCTGGATCGACCGTGTAAATCTGGCGGTCACAGCTCCGGCAATCATCAAGGAATTGCACTTCACCAAAGTCCAGCTCGGTATGATGCAGACGGTGTTTTTCGTCTCTTACGCGGTTTTTTAAATTCCGTCAGGTGCCTTGACGGAGTTTTTCGGCCACCGAAGAATCGTTCCTTTGGCGCTCACCTGGTGGTCGGTTTTTACTTCCTTGACGGCCGCTTGCCGGAGCTTTTCCACCTGGATCGTAGTTCGTGCCCTCTTTGGAATTGGAGAGTCGCCGATCTATCCCGGGCTGAACGCCGCTTTTACCTATTGGTTTCCCGGGCGGGAACGGGGCAGGGCGGTCGGCATGATGGTGATGGGAGCCAAGTTCGGGCCTGCCGTGGGGATCCCCGCCGCCACACTGATCATGCTGCACTGGGGATGGCGAGCCGTTTTTGTCGTCTTCGGGGCCGGTGGATGAACTTCTGGGGCAACATGGTCGGTGGGGCAGCTCCAATCATCACCGCCTGGATCGCCACCCGTTACGGGTGGCAAGCCGCGATTTTTGCGACTGCCAGTAGTGATCTGATTGGGGCCGTATGTTGGATCTTCGTCAAACCTCACAAACCGTTGCAGTATGGATCTCTTGCAGAACGACAGACCCTCAGCCGCTCATAGCGTGAACTGCACCGGGCATACACATCGCCGTACTAGGGTCTGTGAACACGGATAGAGATGCTCGTCCGATCAGCGTTCACAGCCTGCTAGAGAAGGGATAGCCGGTTGGAGCTCGGACAAATTGATGCGACGCCGGGAACGCATCAACCGGCAATGTACTTCAATGTCGATGCCCTGATTCAGGGTGTAGTTATCCTGCCGCACATGACGCGAAGAATCGTCAACGTGAACTAGAAGATTATTCCTGGAGGAACTCGAAGATCGGTGACTCCAATGACAGGGGGGACTTTTACATGCTGCTGAATGACGCGGAATGGGCTATCCGCGACGGTAGCCGCGGTGAAGCGGCGCGGCTCTCGCTGGAGCAACAAGTTGTGGTTGGAGATTTCTTCGGCGCCGAGCGCTTCGTCGAAGTCTCCAATGTTCACATGATGGGCGATTACGAGGTAATGGGCGAAGCCGGGTGCGATTACCTCAAGTCGCTGCTTGCCCACGGGGCCCGCGTTTGTGTTCCGACCACCCGCAATGCGCAGTGTATTGAATACGATTACGCGCAGCGTCTGCGCCAGTCGCCTGCGCTGATCGAAGGTGAGAAGCGTGTCCGGCAGCTCTTGGCGAAACTCGGCATCTTGCTCGTCGACACCTGCGTGGGCTATCACTCGATCTACACGCCGCGTTTGCACGAGCACGTCGCGTGGGACGACACCGGAACCGTGGCCTACGCGAACTCCGTGCTTGGCGCCTGTACTAACTACGAATCCGGCCCGGCGGCGATCGCTGCGGCGATCACCGGGCGGACACCGGCATATGGCTTTCATCTCGAGGAATGCCGCCGCGCCAACGCCCGCTGCATCCTTGAAGCTGAATTGCGCGATATCGCCGACTGGGGAGCGGTTGGCGCCGTCGTGGGCGAGCGCGTTCGCGGCTATTGGAACGTCCCACTGCTGGAAATCCGACATGGAAATCCCTCGCCCAATGACCTTAAGCATCTGGGTGCAAGCCTTGCCAGTTACGGCTCGCTCGCCATGTACCACATTCTGGGAATTACGCCGGAAGCGCCAAGCTTTGAGACCGCCAATGGCGGCCGGGAGCTGATCGCGGAGTTCACGGTGACGCAAGCCGATATCGATGCGGTGTTTGCCCGTGGCACTCCAGACGATGGAAAGGTTAATCTGGTGGTCTTCACCGCACCTCAATTGTCACTGGTTGAGTTGGACCACATCGCCCGTGTAGCCGCCGGAAGGAAAATCCATCCCGACACGACCCTGCTCATCACCACCAATGCCATGAACAAAGTTGCGGCCGAGAAGACGGGGACGCTTGCCGCCCTCGAGGCGATGGGAGCCACGGTGCTCCAAGGCACGTGCTGGTATTTGATGGACCCGCTCGAAATGCAAAAACAATTCGGGTGGAAGCGAGTGGTCACCAATTCGGCGAAGTTGGTGAACATTATCAAGGCGCATGGCTATGAGCCGGTCTTGCGACAGACCGCCGCTTGCGTCGAAACCGCTATTACAGGGAGGCTACCATGAGGGGACAACGGTTCACGTGTCAGCAAGGTCTCGGGGAAATCGTGGAGGCGCCAGCACTGGTCTCGATGTACACATTTAGTCCGCGCTACGATCTCGATCGCGTGAATGGAACGTTTACACGGCTCGGGCATCCGTTATTCGGCGAACCGATCGCCGGCAAGATACTTGTCTGCCCCGGTGTCCAGGGTGGAATCGCCGGCGGGTGGGCATTCCTGATGATGCAAGGACGAGGCGTTGGATTCGCCGGGCTCATCTTTGGCAAGGTGAACCCGGTCATGGTGCAGGGGGCGGCGGCAGCCGGAATTCCCTTGGTTGCCGGCGTCGATGATGCAATTTTCACCGCGCTGGAAAACCATCAGCTCATTCGCCTGGACCCAAAGGCACGACAGGTGACTATTCTTGACCCTGGTGTTCTCCCTGGACGGGCCGGCGGAGCGGACTGAGATCCCCCGGCTCTGCCGGGAGAAACTTACTCCTCCAGGATAGCCACCGGACGCAAAGGCGAACCGGTTCCGCCCCGTATCTTCAAAGGCAGAGCGATGAAGGTGAAGCGCTTCCCCACGAGCATATCCAGGTTGCAAAGGTTCTCGATGTGGGTGATCTGCCGTTCGGCACAGACCGTATGGCAGGGATAGGTTTTGTCGTACCACATATCTGGGCTTGCCGAGTCTACGCCAAAATTCACGCATCCCTAGTCGATAATGAACTCCGTCGCCTCCCTGTCGAGTCCGGGATAGTCGGTCATGTATTCCGGCTTCCCGTAGCAGCGCGCGAAGTGCCCGGTGTGGAACAGGACGGTATCGCCCTTTTCGATGCACAGCTTCGAGCGCTTCAGTTCCTGCTCGATCTTCGCCCTGCCAAACTGTTTTTTCTGGGGAATATCGCTCACGTCGAGGCAGATGGCGGAGGTGATGCAATACTCCAGCGGATCTTGTCGACCGGCGGTGCGTCGGGTTTGCGCGAGAGATGGCTGATGGCGTCGATATGGGTCGGCCCGTGATCGCAGAACATGATGCCCCGGGTCTCGTAGGAGAAGCCCGTGCCGAGTGTCCTCTGGCACTTCTCGTGAGACATGTGGGTCCAGACAACGGTTTTCAGGTGACCGGGATAGACAGGCATGCCCTGGTAAATTTCCTGACTCAAGTCAATGATTCGTCCCTTGAAGGGCGGCCTTGGGAACTCCTTTCGATTGAGCGAGCATTAATGTTTCGAACTCCTGCACCACGGCGGAAGAAAATGATTCGTCGTTGACGTGCATGGGCAACCAACGCACCGGAATCGAAGGCTTGATCCGGCTTTTGAGCGCCTTGACGAAAGCCTCCACCCCGTCCGGATTGTAAAGCGCCCGGCCCTCGAAGTTGGGATAACAAAAACCTTTCAGCGGCACCATGACCACGGTGTTGCCCCGAGCCTGGTTCAACTTTCGGGCCATCAGGTTGCCGAGCTTCGCCATCTCACCTTTGGACGGCATGACAAAGGTCATCTCCGGATTGTGCATCATGGTGGTGCGCTTCTTCCACGCCCGCTTGAGCTCCGAAAAACGTCCGGTGACGATATAATCCGTACTTCCCGGCACGACCACCTGGGGAATCCCCATACGGGAGGCCGCCTCCAGCCGGTTGGGTCCGGCGGCGTGCTGACCGCCCGCCAGCTCGTCCATCAGCTCGTGCGTGGTCAAGTCGATGACCCCTTCGAACCGGCCTTCGAGGATCATCTCTTCCATCGCCCTTCCGCCCACTCCGTTGGGGTGGAAGGCAACTGTCTCGTAACCTTTCGCTTGCAGCAGCGAGACAATCCGCATGCCCGCGGGCGTGGTGGTGCCATAAATGGTGATGGCAACCTGTCTGCGTCCGGTGGCGGGCACCTTGCCGGCTCGAAGCATGCCGGCAAGAGCGCCCGCGGCATTGCTGAGCATTTGTCTGAGCACGGAATTCAGACCGAAGAAATCGACCACTGAATGGATCAGGGTAATATCCGAGGTGCCGACGTAGGTCTCGAAAAAGCGTCTTCCCGAAGCCATCGTCGAAAGCATGATTTTGGGGACGCCCAGCGGAAGCGATCGCATGGCGCTGCTGCCGATGATGGTGCCCTGAGCCCCTCCGATGGAGAGAACGCCGTCGATTCTTCCCTCGCGATGAAGCGCCTGAGTCAGGGCCACCGCCCCGTTCAGCATCGCCTGGATTGCCTCGCCCTTGTTTCCGGCCTGAATCAGCTCCTCAATCGAGCGGCCGCCGCCGGCGAGCGCGACCTGGTGACGGCTGACGTCCCCATCTCCCACGGCGGATGGAAAGATCCCCGTATCCAGAATCAGGACGTCAATGCCCAGACCTTCGAGGACGCTCTTCAGGAAGAGCGCCTCCGGACCTTTGGTGTCGAGGGTGACCACCAGTAACGCAGTCTGCTTCGTCTTGTTCTTCATGGATGCTAGACCTGTTTGCACAAATATTCCTTTGAAGGGGCGCGGCTTTAGCCACGCCGTCCACAACCAGTAATGGCGTGGGCTTTAGCAGGCTGCTGAAAAACAAGTTTCGGGAAGGACAAGCCCACAACATCTTGTTGTACGCTTCACTTCCAGATTACAAATTCGTTAGCGCCTCGCTCGTTGCTTCGGCGCGTTTTTCAGCAGCCTGTTAGCCCCTGAGGGAACTGCCGGTTCTCCCAAAACACATGCATGCAACCAGAGCCAGCCATCAACCCTTGGCGGCAACGGCTCGTTTGGACGGCACCAGATTCTCCAACTGCTCGAGGTGTTCAGGCCCAAACGTCAGCTCGCCTTTTTCGATCTGCTCGACAATTCGAGTGATCTCATCGTTGAATGGCGTCGGAATCCCGGCCTCGCGGCCTTTAGCGGCGACCAACCCGTTCATGTAATGAACTTCCGAAGGCCGGCCCTTCGTCATGTCCTGCAGGAAGGAGTTGGTGTGCTTGCCGATGTGCCCGCAGAGCGTAACCAGGATACGCTTCAACATTTCGTCTGGCGAGCCCATCATCTCCTCGGCGCTCAAACCGAAAACCGGCTCAATGCGATAGCCCAAAGCCAGTCCGACTTCCAGGCACTCTCTGCCGAGCGCAATGCCGAGTGGAAAAAGCTTGGGATTTTCCGCGACATCCGAATCTGTACCGCGGAGAATGGCGGCGATCGCGTGCGACATGGTGTTGACGATCAGCTTCGACCATTTCGCGCCCCAGATATTCGAGGTAACTTCCGTCTTGCCTGCCGCGCCAAGAATTTTCGCCAGTTCCTGGACGCGCGGAGTCACCCTGCCATGCATCTCCCCGAGCGCAAACCAAGCCTTGGTCGGGCCGGTGCGGCGCTTGACGTTGCCTGGACCCAGAATCTGTGCCGCCAATTCGACCACGCTCGGCACATCCCTCTGATAGCCGATAATCGGCGCAATCCACTCATCATTGAGGCTGTTCTGCAGCGAAACCAGGACTCCGGTTGGCGCTAAATGCGGCTTGATGAACTCTGTCAACCAAACGCTGTCGGGCGATTTGGCGGTTAGGAAAACCACATCGAATGGCTTTTTCAGCGACGCCACTTCGCACAGATGCAGCGCTCGCACCTTGATATCCAGATCTCCTTCGGGCATGGTAATGTGCAGCCCTTTGGATTTCATCGCTTCCACGTGCTCGGGCCACTGGTCGATGAGCCACACGTCATGCCCCGCGCGAGTCATGTCGGCTCCCACGCTGCTGCCGATTGCGCCGGTACCTAAAACAGCGATCCGTTTCCCCATAAACTTCTCCTTTTGCTCCGTCCGAGTTCTCCTGCATCTATACCACAATCACCATCCTTGGCGATCCCTCATTTATAAGGAACGCGCGTTAAGATGGGTGTCCCACGTCCCAACCTTTGTTTGGGCTGACGTGGGGTAGTTTCTTCGCCTCACTTTTTTGTCACCAGCGGCACCAGGCAGGCCAAGACTAATAGGCCGATTGAGGTGTCAATGTATGCCGTTTGGTTTCGAACTCCACCGAGATAAGCCAATGGAAAGGCAGCCCAGAACATCCAAAACGAGATGTTCATGAGCAACATACGGTGCTTTTTGCCCCACGGCACTGGAGCGGAGAGCTTACTGGTCACTGCGCCGGTTGCCATTGTTTTTTCCTTTCCTATTGCAAGCTTCTGAAGAAGACGTAGACAAACAACCAAGCGACGATGCCGGTACAGAGCGCGACCCCCAGGCAATAGGGCAGCGTCTTTTTCATGACTTCGCTCTCGCCTCCGTCCAACCCGACCATGGTCGCGCCGAGAAGCACTTTAGCGGGAGAAATCGCGCCGCCAATCGAACCGCCCACCGACTGCGCAGCCGCGATGATGACGGTGCTGATGCCCAGTACCTTCGCAGTCTCAACCTGTAATGCCGCGAACATGACATTGGAGTTCGCGCCGCTGCCGGTGAGAAAGGTTCCCAGCACGCCGATGAATGTGGAAGCGATCGGAAACAGCCTTCCCGTCGCCTTCGCCATGCCTTGCGCCAGCAGGAAGGTCATCCCCGAATCGACCATGACTAAAGCCATCATGATCATGGTGATGATGCCGACGCTGGTCGGAATGCACTGCCAGAACGTGGTCTTAAAAGCTTTCACGGCCGCACCCTGCTTCCACCGGCCCGCGGCCCGGAACACCAGGAAACTGAGAATCGCCGCCATCATCAACAGCGGCGCAGGGTGGGAGATGCCGATCCGCGAGTACATTTTTTCGCTTTTGACGGCGAAGTTCATCCCCGTCCGCACCGCCGGGTAATCCAGGCCAAAGGCATAGGGGGCGAAAATTCGGCCGATGCCCTTGATCTGCGTCGCAATCGACAGCAGGATCAGAATGTAATAAGGAGAAAAAGCGAGATTAAATCCGAGCCCTCGCGGTGCCTCTGCGAACCCAGACGGCTGGCTCGCCGGATGGCTGCGATACAGACCGGTGCGGGCCATCAGCGCCATCGCTCCGCAGCCCAGCAGACCGGGTATCAGCGAGGCCAACTGGGCGGCGCCAATCACGGTCATCAGCCAGCAGCTAAAGCCCATCACTGCGCTGGTTACAAGGATCGCCGGTGCGCCGCGTTTGACGGCGGAGATGCCGCCGTAAATATGCGCTACCGCAAATCCTGTGGTGACGATCGGCACCACAAACAAAATCGCCATCCAGGGCGCGATCACGTCACCCGGAATCCGCGTAATCAATTGAATGGTGTAATAACCTGCCCCCATCGACCCGAACGTCACCGCCCAGCTATGGCCTACCAGGCAGGTGGCCGCCGCAATCGCCGGCGGAAATCCCATGATCACCATGATCGGAGCTACCACCGCGATCGGCACACCGAACCCGGCGATGCCTTGCATGAATGCGGAAAAACACCACGCCATCAAAAGGCACTGCAACAGCCGGTCATCGGTCACTTTAGCCATATTGTTGCCAATCACTTTTACGGCGCCCAGGGTCTCCACGATGTTGTAAAGGAAGACGGCACTCCAAATGATGAGCAGCACATAAAGCGACAAACTCAGCCCCTTGCTGTTGGCCAGCGCCAGCAAACGGCGATCCGCTCCAAACACCAGAACGCTGATCGCAACCGCCGCAAACCACGACACCGCACCTGCTTTCGGCGCACCCCAGCGAAAAAACAATATGGTCGACAGCAACATCAGAATCGGCAGAAATGCTAGCAGCCACGTACTCCAAGTGAGTACGACAACATGGTCCATTGACCGGCCTCCTCCCTTAATAAGCTGCGGAAAATAATAAGCTGCGGAAAAACGCGCCGAAGCCGGGGTTCCCGACACGCGCCGCAGCTGTGCGTGTCGAGGCAGAACGAGCGAGGCGCTATGTGATGTGGGCGCGCCAAGATACTGTACAAGAAATTGTGGACCCACTTTACCTGAAACCTGTTTTTCCGTAGCCTGTTATTCGGGCGCTCTCTTGTAACATCCCGAACCCAAGACACGATACGGATATATGGATATTCGGTGATTCTTCCCTGAACCTGCTCCGAACAGGCCGGCCAGCGCATCAACTTCCTGCACCATGACTTTGGTCGCGCGTCCGATGGCTCCTCGTCTATTTGGGAAGCCCATTTGTAACACAACTCAGTTCTTTGCGATACTTTCTTGTTGCATCGAGTCGGAAAACCCCTAGCCCATAATCCCTAAGCACGCGGGCGGCTCCGCTGTCCGCCGATCAGCGCGCGCAAGCCGGGGTGAGTGGCATGGCTACTCTCGAGAAACCCAGAGAGACAGTTAAAAATTGGCGGTTGGCCTTTGACGCCATTCGCCGAAGCGCCGCGCGTCTATGGATGCTGCTGATCCCCGCAGCCTTGCTCGCGCCGATTTGGACGGTGCGCTACCCGCCGGTCGTCGACTACCCTAATCACCTGGCAAGC
>Ga0182014_10004711_pt1 | contig 15473 bp, 13 predicted proteins | sample 612S2DmetaG_FD_120489 | JGI IMG/M metagenome (GOLD analysis project Ga0182014, IMG submission 120489) | Permafrost microbial communities from Stordalen Mire, Sweden - 612S2D metaG | ecosystem: Environmental > Terrestrial > Soil > Wetlands > Permafrost | place: Sweden: Stordalen | collected... | reverse complement strand
TTTCTGCGCCTGGGCGGAATCGTGCGGGCACGAGATCGCCGTGGTCAGTGACGGCTTCGGCTTCTACGTGAAGCCCATGCTGCGAGCCGCGGGCCTTTCTTGGGTGCCGGTTCTGACGAACCGCCTGGATTTGAGGCCACGCGGTTGGCGCCTGCTCCACCCCCATTCGCATCCAATCTGCACGGGCTGCGGGACCTGCAAGATGAAGGCGATAGCCGAGAGACAGCGCGCAGGCTGCCGAGTGGTGTTCGTGGGCGACGGTCCGTCTGACCGCTTCGCGGCCTACTTCGCGGACCTCGTGTTCGCGAAGGGCTGGCTTGCCGAGTTCTGCTCGAAGGCGGGCCTTCCCTTTCTGCCCTGGCAGACCTTCACCGACGTCAGCTCCGCGCTACAGCATCTCCCGGGGCCGATCGAGCCCAAGCAGGGGCCAGTGACATGCCCGGGCTGGATCACCGATTCAGCCGTGGCCGGTTGAGACCACCGCGAGCCCGTCGTGACCCTCACGTTCTGGGTCGCGACCCCGCTGATTGTGGCCGATCGGGCGGCGCCTGGTGGCGGTTTCGCGAGCCTCACGTGGTCGGGGATCCCATCTCCCCAGCGCGGAGAGCGTGGGCGGATGGGTGCCAGGCTCCCGACCGGTCTCCGCTCCCAGTTCCAATCACCACATCGGGCATCGAGAGGGGCACTGGGATCCCCTCAGCGCCCTTTCAGACGGCCGAGTCCCCCGCGCCAGAGTGTCGCCGAGCCGCCCGCCCCGTGCCTCCGGCACCGGCCACCTCTCCCCGCCGCCTGACCATTGGCCGCCTCGGTTGGAGGTCCCCCCGAACGTGCACGACCGAGTTCAGGTCGCAGCGCTCCGGCCTGCGGGCCGTCGATCTCCTCGATGTGTCGGGAGAGGTTCGCGGCAGACGAGATCGAGGGCTCTGCTCCGCCAAGTCAAGCTCGGGGTAGAGCCGATCGGACAGCCAGGGGGCCCAGCCGCCAGCCCGGACCCGATCCGCCCCCACCGGCACGTCTAAAAGCCTCGAGCTCGATGTCGCCGCATCCAGCCTGGAACTCCCCGGAGCCCACCAGCAGGCTCCGGGGAGTTCCGATCAAACTACGACAGCCTCCACGCCCAGCATCTTCGCCAGCGCCAGGAGCTGCGGCGTCCACCGGCCTCTGGCACCACCCATGTGGTGAGTCGCACCGGCGAGTAGCCAGGCGCTGCACCACTCGTCGATCGGCATCGTATCGTGGCGGAACAGTGTCTGCGGAGCCGAGATTGGCCTCGGCGGGAAGGGAAGCAGTTCCCCCTCGGAAATGACAAATCGCCAGCGGTTCGCCCCGACCGTCACGAGGGCCAGATTCGTGATCACCCCCGGCTCGTAGGCGAACTCGAATCCCGCTCCGAATCCATGCACGCCGCGGTAGTAGATGGAATGCTTGACCGACACGCCACCCGGCGTCGCCAACGCTGGGTTGCCATGCCCGTCATGGGAGAACATCACAGCGTTGTTCTCGAAGTCGATCACGTAGTTCTCCAGCGTGGTCGCCTGGCCAGCCAATTCCTGCAGAGCCAACTGGGCCACCGCGGTCGTGACATCTCCCTCGGGAGCCGTCGCAATCCCGATCTCACAGAGTCGCCCGGTTCCGTACGAAGGAATGATCCCAACCCTGGGGTCGGGCAGCCAGACATGGTCGAACGCCGCAAACGCGTCCAGCCTCTCCTCCCGTGCCACCGCTTCAAGTGCCAGGGCGAGCCTGGCCGACCGCTCGAAAACACCTGCATCCATGTCGACGTGATAGCGGGCCCGCTCGGCAGCGACGAGTCCGTCGACCTCGCTCTGGGGAATCTCGCCGAACCGGACCGCGATCGGCTCCGCCTCGATGGGATAGACGACGGGGCCGATGCTCTGGCGCAGTGACAGCTGATCGAACATGAGATCCGTCATGCCCTCGTAGGGATGCCCCACCAGCCCGACCTTGGCCGTCCGCAACCGCCGCCTCACCCCCGCAGCCTGGATCGACTGCTCGATCTTCCGCCGCCCTCCCGGGTCATCGAAGCGCGAGGTGACCAGCGAGAACTCCCGGCCGATGCGGATCAACCCCGCAACCATCTCGGGCATGCCAGCCATGCCCGAATTCAGCATGACGACGTCGAAGCCATCGGACTCGCCGAGCCGGCTGATCAGCTGAGTATTCCAGACCACGACCGGCGCCGTGGTGTCGAGGAAGAATCGCACCGGCACGACCCCCTTCGTGAAGGCGAGCTCAACGGCGATGATGATGTCGACATCCTCGGCGTTGAACTGACGTGCGGCTGCGGCTGCCTGGGCCTCGTCCTCGACCAGTCCGGCATGGACGACTGTGCCATAGTGGCCGAGCGCAACGGCGATATCGGCGGCAGCCTCTGTCGCAGCGGGCCGCATGTGGGCGGTCTTGTTGTATGCATCCTCGAGCAGCGCCATCACGAGGACCCCAATCTTTGCCTGCGCAGTCACCTCACAACCTCCTTGACTCAAGCCCGATCTCAGCCTCTCGTTTCTCATCATCCTGACCTGCCGCTAAGGACTCGGACCGCCGGAACAGCGGCCGAACCGCCTCGAACAGATCGATATAGCGTCGGTAGGCGGTGTCGTACACGAGGCGCGTGGTCGGATCCGGCTCGAGTTGGGCCTTCACCCGAACTGCTGCCCGACACGCGTCGTCGAGGTCGGCAAACACACCGGCCGCCACTCCCGCGAGCATGGCATCACCTCGGACCGCTGACTCGCTCCCCTGGAGCGTCACCACCGGCAAGCCGCAGACGTCGGCTTTGATCTGATTCCACAGTGCGCTCCGCGCTCCTCCACCATGAGAACGGACCTCTTGCGCGTCGGCACCGGCCACCCGCAGCACCTCGAGGTTTCGACGCAGCATGAAGGCCACCGACTCGAGCACGGCTCGAACGAAGTGCTCTCGGCCGTGCCCAAGGGTGAACCCAAAGAACACTCCACGCGCGTCTGGTTCGTACTCCGGGGTGAAGGCACCCGCCAGGTGTGGAAGCATGGTCAGACCATCCGACCCAGGTGGCGCGCTGGCCGCCAGCGCCGTCAGCAGGTCATAGGCGCTGCAACCCTCCACCGCGGCCCGGGCGACTTCCGGTTGCCCGAAGCGATCCCGGAACCAGGTCAGCGCCATTCCCCCGGTCGGGCAGACCGTGAGGTACAAATAGGTGTCGGGCGCCGAGTGGACCGAGACCTGGACTTGGCAGGTGGGGTCTGCCCCGGCTCGCTCCATCGATGCCGCCACCGCCAACCCGCCTCCGGTGCTCTCGGACACGACTCCGGGCGCCACATTCCCGACCCCCACGGCACCGGCCCCTTGGTCCATACCGGCTGCGACGACGCGCACGGCGGGCACGAGCCCAAGGGCGTCGGCCGCCTCAGGGCAGAGCGACCCCACCACCGCCCCGGGCTCGACAAGCTCGCCGAGCCGCCCGGGGGATAGCTCCAGGGCGTCCAGCATCGGCGTCCACCAAGTGTGGCGGACGATGTCGTACATCAAGGAGCTGGACTGCACTCCGCCCTCGGTGACGAATCGGCCGGTCAGGCGAAAGAGCAGATAGTCCTCCAGCAGCAGGAAGCGGGCAGCGCTGCGAAAGAGCTTGGGATCGTTCCGCTTCCACCACAGCAGCTTGCAAGCCGGCCAGGTTGGCACGATGGCCGGCACACCAGTTGTCGCGTAGACGGTGGCGAGGTCAAATCGTGCTGCTAGCTCCAGCGCCTCAGTCGTGGCGCGGTTGTCAAGCCAGACGATCGCCGGACCCAGCGCGGCTCCGCTCGCCGACACCGGGATGAGCGTCTCACCTTGGCTCGAGACAGCGATGGCCTCAACAGCAGCGCCTCGCGACCCGGGGTCGCTGAGCACACGCCTCACTGCAACGACCAAGGCCCTCCAGTAGGTCTCGGGGTCGAGTTCGGCCCGCTCTGGCCCCGGGGTCTCGAGCCGATACTCCTCGCCTGCGATGGCCAGCTCTCTGCCTTCATCGTCGAACAGGCCCACCTTCAGCGAAGTGGTCCCAGCGTCGATTCCGAGCAGCATAGCCATCAGTCCGTGGCAGCCTCGGCAATCCCGTATCGGTCGGCTGCCTCGTCGGGTGGAACCGCCTCTCTGACAACGGCGCGAAGGGCCAGCAGGAAGCGCTCAGGACTCCTGGCCTGCAGCACGTTCCGGCCGAACACGACGCCCCGGGCTCCCGCGCCGATCACGGTCGCTGCCAACTGCAGCGCGTCGCGTTCCCGGGGTAGCTTCCGCGAGCCGAGCGCCAACACGGGAACCGGTGTGGCGGCGGCAATCTCGCTGAAGTGCTCCCCGGTGTAGAAGGCCTTCACTAGGTCAACACCAAGTTCGGCAACGATCCGGCAACCGATCGCCGTCTGCTGGTGGCGCTGCTCGGCTGGTATGTCTTCGTGGCCAGCTGGGTAGACCTCCCCGACGATCGGAACGCCTGCCGACCGTGCCTGGCTGACGGCACGCCCGACGACCTCGACGTTCTCGCTGTCGACCTCTTCGGATCCGGTGTGAATGGACATGCCCACCAGCACGATGTCAGCTCCCAGGGCGACCGCTTCCGCAGCTGACAGCACCGGGACGCTCCGGCTCTCGTGATAGCCCCATTGGGTCGCGTATTGGGTGCCCCAGTTCAGACGCACGATCATGGCGGGCGCACCACGGTGAGAGAACGCCGCCTGGAGGTGGGCTGCCATGCCGGGACTGACCAGGATCGCATCCGCCGCGCCCAGGCTTCGCACAGCGCTCGGCAGGTCATTGAAACCGGGGCGCGGCCCATTGTAGAGGCCGTGGTCGACCGCGACGACCACCGCGTTGCTCCCTCGGTCGAACAGCCGCGCCAAGCGGATCTGCTGTCCAGTTGTCATCGGTGGTCTCTCCCCGGTGCCCAGACACCACCGAAGGGCCCGTGGTGCAGCAACGACGCGCGCCCGAATGCGCTCATAGTGATCCTTCCCTCCATACCTTCCGGAATCTTCCCCTCCACCATCCCGAGACGTCTGTACCTGCCGAAGGTCACCACCATCCGCATCGCTCCGCCGGAAAAAGTGCAGCCGCCCACCTCATCGCCAAGGACCGCCGTGGAGGGGCACGACGGAATCAGTTCGATTCATCCGCGCCACCACGGCAGCACCTGGCCGGTGCCGGCTCCAGCTCCCCCTTCACGGTACGACGCTGCCGTCCGCGAGGAGGCCCGACACCGTCCGCACTCGCGAATACAGAATGGCAGACACCTCTGTCTCCAGAGTCGCGCCGGGATCAAGCACCCGCGCCCGACCGGCCGCCACGGCCTCGTCGAGACGGCTCGGATAGCCCGTCCAGGGCTCGACGATCAGATGCTGGTAGCTTCGCCAGCCACCGTAAACCAGCCAGAGCCAGAGCGTCGAGAAAACGCTCTTGTCGAAGACCAAGCCGAACCCCCGTTCCGCCTGGGGATCGGTCACCGCCACCCAACCGGCCCGCAGTTCGGTCACGAAGTGCAGGGCATAGCTGTCGGTCTCTGGCCCCAGCACCTGGCGTAGGTCACGCTCGCCCAGCCAGGGCCACTGGTATACGTCGCCCTCCTTGCCGAGGGCACCGCCCGCCCATTCGTTTCCGACCTCGACGCGGCCGGCTGGGAGATCGATACGCAGGCCCGGGACAGCTGCCTGCACTGGATGGATGCCCCAGTTGAAGTCGAAAGGCCGGCAACCCACGTTCTGCAACTTGTATCGGATTCGCAGGATCGGATCGCCAGCGGTCACGGTCAAGCGCCGCTCGAAACGAGCCGGGGTGATCGGGCTGGTCACTGTCAGCACCAACTCGACCCTGTCGCGATCCGCCTCAGCGACCTCCCAGGCACACTCCTGGGTCCAGAGTTCTCCCCCGTACGGGAGCAAGTCGCCATAGCGATCTGGTGAGGAAGCCGCGCATGGGAAGAGCTCGTCCCAACCCCCGGACCAGTGGTCGTCGAAGTTCGCGTGCAACTGGGCCCGATGCGGCCGCACCCGAGGCGACTTCCAGAGGACATCCAGGTCTCGGGCCTTGTCGATCAGGCGATAGATCTTCCCGCCCAACTCCGGCAGCACCTCCACGGCGAGGTGCTCGTTCTCGAGCCGAACGCAGCGCAAGCCCTCGTAGGTCCAGCGGCCGTCAATCGAGCATGCCAAGACTCACTCTCCTTTCCATCAACCATCGCCCACACCGAGGTGATCACGGCCATCGACAGCCGGGGCCCCGCAGCCGCCCAGCCGGCGCTTCTTCGCCCTCCCGAGAGCCCAACCCACCCCCCCACGGGGCTCGCCTCCACACCTCCGCCCGCATGCCATTCACTGCCCCAACCCTGCGCGATCAGCACGGCACACCATCCCCACCCGGCAACCCCCACGACCCCGGCCCACTCATCGAACCGCACCCATGGTCAGACCGCGAACCAGATATCGCTGGAAGAACAGGTACACGACGACGGCTGGCAGAGCACTCACCACCGATCCCGCCATCAGCGCCGGCACGCTCACCACATTCCCCGAAGACAGAACCGCCAGCCCGACCGTGATCGTCCGATTGGTGGGCTCCTGCAAGAACAGCAACCCGATCAGCAGGTCGTCCCAGATCTGGATGAACTGCAGGACTGCCACGGTCGCCAAGGCCGGCATGGCCATGGGCACAGCGATGCGCAGGAAGGCACCGGGATAGCTGACCCCATCGCACAGGCCCGCCTCGATGAGCTCGTCCGGGAGTCCCCGGAAGAACACCGTCATCAGAAACGTCGCGAAGGGCGTCCCCAGCGCAGCGTAGACGAGGATCGCACCGAGGTAGTTGTTCACCAGGTGCACATTGGCCAAGTTCACGTACTCGGGGATGATGATGGACTGGACCGGCACCATCAGGCAGCCAATGATGGCTATGAAAACCACCCCCTGGCGCCGGAACTTGAGCTTGGCGAAGGCAAAGCCCGCCGCACTGGACCAGGCCAGGATCAGCAAGATGGCTGCCGTGCACACCAAGGCCGAATTGAGCAGCTCGACCCCCACCGGAAGGTCTTTGAACAGCACCCCCCAGCTAGCCGCGGAAAAGCCCACCCCAGTCAGGAACTGGTTCTCGGTGCGGAAGGAGTTCACGATCATGAAGCCGAACGGATACAGCATGACCCCGCTGCACACGACCATCACGATGAAGAGGATCACGCTGACCCGGTCGACCCGGAAGCGCGCCCGCCGGCTCCCAGCTGACGGGGCCTGAGGGCCAACCGATGCGGAGTCCCCGCCCACGATTCGCTCCCTCTCCGCCGCCACTAGTTCTCCCCCCGAAGCAGCCGCGCCTGCACCAGGAACAGCCCGAACATGATGACGAACAACACGACGCCGAGCATGGCCCCAGTCCCGAACAGGCCTTCGCTGAACGCCTGCTGATACACGAAGAACTCGAGCGTCGTGGTGCCATATCCCGGCCCACCCCCAGTCATGATGAAGATCAGACTGAAGAGAGCTCCGAACGCAGTGATAACCGTGATCACGAAGCTGAACTGAAAGTAGCGCTTAAGCAGGGGCATGGTGACCAGCCTAAATGCGGCGACCCGTCCGGCTCCGTCGAGCTTGGCAGCCTCATAGATCGCCGGATCGATCGTCGACATCCCGGTGAGAAAGATGATCATGTTAGTGCCGACCATCGAGAATACGAAGGTCAGGTCAACGGCAGCCATGGCGCTGTAGGGAAATTCCAGGTAGTCAATCTGGAGAAACTTCAGGCCGAGGCCTCCAAGCAGCGCGTTGATCGGGCCGCCGGTGGCGAAGACCCGAACTGCCACCATGCCGATCACCACCCAGGAGATGGCGGTCGGGAAGAAGATCACCGACCGGAAGAATCGCCAGCCCCAAAGATGCTCATGGAGGATGGCCGCGATGCCCAGCGGGACCAGGATGGCGATCGGCACTGAGAGCAGCAGCAGCCCGTTGTTCTGCAGCACCCGCCAGAAGAGCGGATTCTGGAACAGAGTCACATAGGTGCTGGGCCCGACCCACTGCGAGGTGATCCCGTCCCAGTTCGTCATGCTGTAGTAGACGGCCTCGCCGATCGGGTAGATCAGCAGCGCCCCCACCACCACCAGGGCCGGCAGCACCAGGACGAGGCCGGCCCGGCTCCTCGAACGCTCGAGCCCCGAGCGGTGGTGCTTACGCCTCCTGCCGGAGGTCGTGACCGGTGGGCTCGCGGAAGCCCCCTGGCCTGCGGCCATGATTCTCCACCTCATTGCGACGCACCCTGGCCCAACCAAGCGGGGCCAGGCAGCTCCGTGTCAGTCCGGGCCCCGCCGAGATGGCCACCGCGCGCGGGTGTGCGAGCGACCGCACCGGCCCGCGCGCCGTGGCTCATCCCATTCGGAAATACCTACGCCTTGTAGCTAGCCCAAGTGCCGCCCCGTTGGGTCTTCGGCAGCTGCTTCCACGCCGCCTCCATCTCGCTGGCAGCCTTCGCCACCGTCAGCTGGCCGGCCAGCAGGTCGGGAAGGATCGTGCTGCCAGCGTTGACGACGTTCGGCTGGGTCACGTTGTCGAGCATGGGGAAGACCGTGTAGCCATCCTTGGCCGCAAACGCCAGCATCTCGTTGCTGACGGAGTCCGACGTGGTCGCGCCCTTGACGTCGGGAATGAGGCCACCGGCCGCCACAATGCTGGCCGCCTGAGTGGTGGTCATGAACTTGAGAAACGCAGCCGCCTGCGGCTTGTGCTGCGAGTAGGCGGTCATGGAGATGCCGTCACCGGGGTACTGCACGACCCCGTGAATCGCCCCGTTGCTGGAGTAGGGCGGGACGTAGACGCCCACGTTCGTGCCCATGTTGGACTGGAGCCAGGCCAGGCTCCAGTTGCCGTCGACGACCATTGCCGCATGGCCTTCGGCGAGGGACTCGAGAACGTACTGTGAGGTGAGGACGTCAGGGTTCGTGTAGCCGTCCTTACTCAAGGTGGCCCAGTGCGCGAGCTGCGCCGTGACCGTCTTGCTCGTCCACGACAGCGATCCATTGTAGAGGTTCTGCCACTGGCTCAGGGGAACCGCGCCAATCATCATGTAGCTCATGTCGTACCAGGGGTAGAACTCGGCGGTGATGTTCTGTGTCCCGTTGCCGAACTCCTGGCAGGTGATGTTCGCGGCCTTGAACTTGGCACAGTCTGCGTAGAGCTCAGTCCACGTCTTCGGGGGACTGGTGATGCCCATCTTGGCAAAGAGCGCCTTGTTGTAATAGCCGATGTAGAACTGGTCCTCCAGCGGGATCACGTAGGGGCCGGAGGCCAGGTTGAACCCGTTCGCGGTCCACCTGAGACCTTCCATCCGATTCAGGTCGCTCGCCGGCACCCAGGACTTGAGGTTCTCCAGCTGGCTCTTGTATTGCAGGGTGAAGAGCCCCGTCCACTCGACGGTGAGATCAGGGCCGGTGTGGGAGATCGCGGCCGATTGAAGGAGTGGGAAGTAATTGGCGGCCGGCTGGCTCACCATATCGATCTTGATGTTGGGGTGAATCTTCTCGAACGCTGTGATGAGGTTCTGCAGAACGGTGGCATTTGCCTCGGTGCCGTAGTTCTCCCAAAGGGTCAGGTGGGTGACCGAGCCTGACGCCGCACTAGCGGTCGTCACGCCGGCCGGCACCCCCAGACCGGCCGAGAGCCCAGCCGCGGCGACCAGCGTCGCCACGAGCAGCGCACTTTGCTTACGACGTATCCAGTTCGTCATCCTCAGATGTCCCTCCTGTCCAGATGCTGGTCGACCGAACAACACTCGTGCCTCCTGGCTCCGGTCGGAGTCGCATGGCCCGAAGTGACCTCAACATGCCCCGGCCGAGTCCGATCAAACATCATCGGCGATGATAAGCGCTCAAGAGCGGAAAGTCAGCAGGCGTTTTCACCTGCCTCGGAACCGAGGTCCGCCCCCGCCCCCGTCCGGAGGAAACCTCGCGGCTCTGACCGCTCTCCGTGGTATCGCGGCATCCCAACCCGTCCCCACGACGGTGGTGGGCGGGGATGCCGGAGGTGGGGTGAGCCGCCGGAGCGGACCGCCAAGCCGGGATCTGCGCGCAGCGCCGAGTGGAAGGACGGTGCTGAGTCGTCGCCGCAGCGGCTTGCCGGGCCTGGGAGCGCCTCGGATTCAGCTGCTCAGACACGCTGGGGCCGGTCACCAGCCGACATGGTGCCACGGTACCCGCTGGGGGGGCACTTCGAAGTGGGTGCTGGGGGTGCGCAGCCCTGGCGGCTGCGGGCACGAGGGCAAGAATGGTGAGCTTGGCGAACCTCGCTGGGCGACCGTCGGGGTTTCCTTGACGACTGCCCTTGAGCACCTGGTCCCGGGCTCTGGGGCGCGCCCGCGTCACCTCCAAGACCTGCGGGGAGCTGCTGCTCAGGGTCGTCTCACCACCACCCCGGAGCCGGCCCCCAATCTCCACCGCAGTGGTCCCTCCATCGAGCATGCGGACCCGGCCACCTGCGATCAGCTCGCCGGCAGCTCCTGGCCCTGGCCCTCCGGCGCGATCCCCACCCCTCACCGCTCCCGCCATCCTCGATCAGATGGCGCCGCAGGCGGGGCGGTCCCGGTGGCCGCCACGGAGCGGGTGCTCCTCCTCCGGAACCCAGGACGGGCGCCGCGAGGTCGGCTCCGGCGCACGCGGGTGATCCCTGATCTCCTGGAGACTAGCGAGACCCGTACTTGCGATCGGATCGCGAACCTCCGCCTGCCGGATCTGCGACTGCTAGCTTCCTGCCCTCGACGTTGGGTCCCGACCCACCCCTCGGTCCTCCACCAAGAGGGGCGATGGTCGTTCGCAACCACTCCCCACACCGGCTTGAGCACTTGTGTGGGGCGAGCAAGAGCCGGCGCCCGGCCCGGCGGTACCCCGCTGAGATCAGCAGTCGCTCTCTCGAACTGGCTCTCGGCGGGCCACCGCATCTAGCCCAGCTGCGAGCCGGCGGGATCTACGGGCGCGAGGGGCGCCCTCCAGGTCAGCCCACCGGACTGAGGGGCCGCGCCCTGGAGATGCGATCGCGCCCAAGGCGGCCCTCACGAACTCGGCAGTGGGACTGGGTCAGGCGGAAGGAGCAGACCACCGCCGGTAGGACGCCCCAGTAAGCGAACAGATGTCCCCTGCCAAAGAGCGAACGCACATCGCGGAGTTGCATATGGTCGGCAAGTCTGTTATAGCATACGCAATCTCGGCTCGAGGTCGGCACGGCCGGGCGGCGGAGATGCTGTTCCGAGAGGAAGTGGGAGGGACTCGGGTGGTGGGCAGAAGTGCCGGGGCCGACGCTGGCTGGACCCGAATCGCGATCGGGATGCGGGCACTTCTCTTCCAGTAGGATGGCAAGGGGAATGGCGCTCGTTGGGCCGACGAGCGACTTGCCCCAGCGGTTGCTTTGTGTTCGGGTCCCGGGCCAGCCTCGGCTGGGTTCCGGACCAGATGTGTGCACCCCGGCTTAGGTCACGAGGGAGGTACTCGGCACATGGCCACGATCCAGCTGGAAGGGGTGACCAAAGTCTACCCCAACCATGTCCAGGCGGTCTCCGACCTCAGCTTGGACGTGGCGGACGGGGAGTTCATGGTCTTGGTAGGCCCCTCTGGCTGCGGCAAGACCACGGCCCTGCGGATGATCGCGGGTCTGGAGGAGATCAGCGAGGGTACCGTCCGGGTCGGCGGCCGCGTCGTAAACGACCTCAGCCCCAAAGAGCGGGACATCGCCATGGTGTTCCAGAACTATGGCCTATACCCACACATGACCGTCGCCCAGAACATCGGCTTTTCGCTCCGGCTCCGCCACGTCCCCAAAGCAGAGGCGCAGCGGCGGGTAAAGGAGGCCGCGGAGATGCTCGGGCTCGGCGAGCTGCTCAACGTGAAGCCGAGCAACCTCTCCGGCGGGCAGCGACAGAGAGTGGCGATGGGGCGAGCGCTGGTGCGCGAGCCAGCGGCCTTCCTCATGGACGAGCCGCTCTCCAACCTCGATGCCAAGCTCCGCGTGCAGATGCGCGCGGAGGTCTCGCGGATTCAGCGTCACCTCGGAGTGGCCACCCTCTACGTGACCCACGATCAGATCGAGGCGATGACGATGGGCGACCGGGTGGCGGTGCTCTCCAACGGCCTGCTGCTGCAGTGTGACCCTCCCCAGGTGCTCTACGACAACCCCAGCAACCTCTTCGTCGCTTCGTTCATTGGCTCGCCAGCGATGAATCTGTACGAGGCGCGTGTCGAGGCTGGAGACGGCGGCCTCAGCGTCGTGGTCGGCAGCCAGCCACTGCGGATTCCGGCCCAGCAGCTGCGGGCGCGGCCGGCCCTCGCCGGCTACACCGGCCGCAACGTGGTGATGGGGGTTCGGCCAGAGCACCTGACCGTGGCCCGCGACGGCGTGTCGGAGTCGGGGGTGCTGCAGGCCGAGGTCGAGTTCCTGGAGTCGCTGGGCTCCGAGGTGATGGTCCACTTCCGGGTCGATGCCCAGCCGGCGCGCACCAAGGCGATCACCGCCGCCGCCGAGGAGGCAGCCTCGCTGGAACCGGTCGCCGCCGGTCATGGCCCTCGCGGATTTGGGGTCGTGCGGACCTCACCGCGGGTCCAGGTCCGGGTCGGGGAGACGGTGCCCCTCGCCGTTGAAGGCGACAAACTGCAGTTCTTCGACCTCGACTCGGGCCTCGCCATCCGCGGCGAGTAGGCCCGGCCCCGACCGCTTGGGGGCCGCCGCGATGGCGGAGTGCACTCCCGCTCCCCACGCCACGGAGGTCACCTCGGAGCAACGCAGGCCAGGGTCGGTGCGCTCGCGGCAGGCAGAACCTGCGGGCAGGCCAGCCCCACCTGCGGCAGTCCGGCGACGAGCCGCCCAACGCGCTCTGCCTGGGCTCCGGACGAGCCGCCAGGCCGGCGGGCGGCGGGAGTGGCAGGCGACCCCTGGTGCCCCAGCGTCGCAGAGCCCTGCCCCCCAGCACCGGGCCGCTGCCGCGGCGGGGCGGACCTCAAGGCGGGGTCAGACCGCCTGGGCGCTCCGGGCCCGCTGTGGCTCCAGGGCCTCGCTCCAGCGTCCCAGCTGAGTGAGCATGGCGTCGGCCGCCTGCTCCATCACCTCATTGGCGTGGATCTGGCCGTCCTCGCTGAGGAACTGACTGACAAAGGGGATGTGCACCGCCTCGGTCAGCGGCACCATCATGAGGGCGGTCAGGACCGGTGTGATCATCTGCACCGCCCGGGTCCCGGCGGCCACTCCACCGTAGCTGACCAGCCCCACCGGCTTGTATCGCCACTCGTGGTTGAGGTAGTCGATGGCGTTCTTGAGGGGTGCGTTGAAGCTGTGGTTGTACTCGGGAGTTACGAAGACGAAGGCGTCGGCGCTGTCAACCGAGGCACTCCAGCGCCTGGTGTGCTCGTGGGTGTACCGCCGCAGCATCGGATGGTTGGGCTCATCCATGAAGGGCAGATTGACGCGGGCCAGGTCGACCAACTCGACCTCGAAGAAGCCGTGCCGGCGGGCGCGCTCGGCAAACCATTCGGCGACCGGCAGGCCCACCCGGCCCGGCCGGGTGCTGGCGATGAAGATCTGGAGCTTAGGCACGAGCTGCGCCCTCCTTGCTGGGGACGGGGCCGGGGACGGAGGCGAGCCCGGGGAGGCTGGCGGCTCCCTCCCGGGCGATCGGGATCCATCTCCTCGACCAAGCCGAAATTGACGTCAGGATCGGATGGAGCTCCAGCCCCATCTCGGTCAGTCGGTACTCGACCCGCGTGGGCGGCCCGGGTGATACCGAGCGCAGGACCACCCCTCGGAGCTCGAGGTCACGGAGCCGCTGGGCCAGCATGGTGTCGCTGATCCCAGGGATCGCCGCCCGGATATCGCAGTAGCGCAGGTTCCCCTCGAAGAGGGCGTTGAGGATCGCCCCGCTCCAGCGGGCACCGATCAGCTCGATTGCGCCGCGCAAGCGGACGCACCCCTCAGGCACCATGAGGACAGTGTACTACACAATCCTTAGTAACTCAACATTCCTTTGCGCCACCGTGGAGGACGTGGTCCCAAGCCCGGCTCGCGGGCCCCTTCGCGGCCAGTCCACCCGGCCAGACCGAACCTCCGCGGACTCGGGTCCAGCACCCGCTGCGGCCCAGAGGTCGCGGGCCAGAGCCCCTCAGCAGCCCGGTCGAGGCCAACCGGTGCCCATCGGGGCGCAGAGAGCACACCACCGGGCGGCCCCGAGCCCTACCGTGGTAACGACCCTGGTGCCTCGGGCGGCTCCACCAACCCGCTTCATGGCCATCCCCCAGAACCTGATCACCCCATCGAAGTGTCCCCCACCACGCTCCTCCCGATCGACATGCTCCAACGGGTGCGCCCGACGGCCGCCGCCGAGCGGGCGGGAGCGTCCACCCCGCCCGGCCACGGTGGGCCTTTGTGGCAGCGACAGCTCCGTGACTGCCAGAGACCCGTCGGCCGATGCCCTTACCTGGGCCGTCGAGCCAGCGGTCAGCCGACGGTGACCCGATTGCGACCGGCCTGCTTGCTCTGATACATAAGCTGGTCGGCACGGCCGACGTAGGACTCCGCGGTGTCGTCCGGACGCAGGAGGGTGGCACCGATGGAAATGGTGATGGCCAGGCCGTCCACGCCCACGTCGAGGCGCGAACATTCCACCATGATGCGCACCTTCTCAGCAATCCTGACCAGCGCCTGCTCGTCAGGGACATGGCTCACGATGGCGATGAACTCCTCCCCTCCCCAGCGGCCAACGGTATCCGCGGCGCGCAGAGTACAACTCAGTGTGTTGCCCAACATGTGCAGGGCTCGGTCGCCGACTTCATGACCAAAGGTATCGTTGCACCGCTTGAAATCGTCGATATCCATGAACAACAGCCCCGCTGCGACGCTGGTCGGGCCACACTCCGCGATCACCGCACGCAGGCGCCCTTCCACCTGCAGACGGTTGCCGATGCCGGTGAGGGGATCCTGCAGCACGCTGCGACGCAGTTCAGCCACCTCGTGTCGGACGTTGATCAACCCGGGGTTGCTGCTGAAGGTCTCCACCGCACCGACGATGTTGCCGTCCTCGTCCCACAGCGGGGCGCCGCGCACCAGCACGGGCACGCGGTGGCCGTTCGCATGGCGCAGGAAGATCTCGACCTCTCGCGGCTTGCCATCTTCCATGACGCGCGACAGGGGGCAGTGCTCCAAACACAGTGGAACGCCATCGGCAGTGACGTGATTGAGCAGGTTGTCCTGGCAGGCACGTCCGATCGTGCGCGCAGCTGAATACCCGGTGATCCGCTCGGCCCCCTTGTTCCAGTAGGTGATCACCCGTTGACGGTCGACAAAGTAGACCCCGTCGTGCAGGTTATCGACCAGATCCTTGTAGAAGGCTCGGTCCTCGGCCATGGGCCTCCGAGTCGGTTGGGGGCGCGTTTGCGCGCAGCGTAGCACGGACTCGATGCCTGAAAGTTGCTCCCGGGGGAGCAGCTGACGCCC